>Ga0196970_1000280_pt1 | contig 70110 bp, 71 predicted proteins | sample S1v_513CmetaG_FD_148672 | JGI IMG/M metagenome (GOLD analysis project Ga0196970, IMG submission 148672) | Soil microbial communities from Anza Borrego desert, Southern California, United States - S1+v_5-13C | ecosystem: Environmental > Terrestrial > Soil > Desert | place: USA: California...
GAAGTCCGACCAGCCGGGCGACATCAGCCTCGAGCCGGGCAAGCTGTACACCATCGGCTTCGCCATCCACGACGACCACACCAATGCCCGCTTCCATCATGTCTCGGTGGACTACAAGCTGGCCCTCGACAACCCCGAAGCCGGGATCAACGCGATCAAGCACGGCCCGGTGAAGGAGGCGGCCGCGCCGCCGAGCGAACCGGCGGTGGCGGAGGAGAAGCTGGAGTTCGACGAGTACAACGCCAAAGACGTCATGCGCACCTGCGCGCCGTGCCACGGCGAGTTCGGCCAGGGCGGCGGGCGCGGCGTCTATCCGCGCCTCGCCGGCCTGCACCCGGACTACCTCGCCGACCAGCTTCGCAAGTTCAAGTCGCGCGAGCGCGAGAACATCCCGATGATCCCCTTCGCCAACGACCGCGAGATGCCGGATTCGGACATCCGGGACATCACGCGCTATCTGGCGGGGATCAAGCTGAAGACCAAGCTGGATGAGTCCGACGCCCCGGCCGACGGCCTCGACCGCCTGCTGGCGGCCAAGAAGATCCTGCACATCGAGCGCTATGAGGGCGACGCGGAGAAGGGCAAGGGCCTCTACGCCGAGCTGTGCGCCTCTTGCCACGGCAAGTCCGGCGAGGGCCGCGTCAAGAAGCCGCCGCTGGCCGGCCAGTACAGCGAATATCTGCTCCAGCAGATCTCCGACTTCAAGAAAGGCCGCCGCCAGCACGACGACATCGACCTGCTGTTCAACCAGCGCTCGGAACGGGAGATCGACGCCATCCTGGCGTACCTGTCGACGCTGACGCCGTCGTGAGCGCCCTCACTGGACCATGGCCGAGGGTAGGGTGAAGGTCACGCGGGTGCCGGCGCCGGGGCGGCTGTCGACGCCGATGGTGCCGCCCAGCCGCTCCACCAGGCTGCGGCAGATCAGCAGGCCGAAGCCGCCGCCCAGCTGCCCCTCGGCGTCCGGCAGCGGGTGCGGGTGGTCGAGGCGGAACAGGTAGGGTTGCACGTCCGGTGGGATGCCTGGCCCCTCGTCGCGCACGCTGACCGCCACCCACCCGCCGTCGGGCGCCGCCAGCAGCTCCACCGCCGATCCCTTTGGCGAGAAGCGCAGCGCGTTGTCGATCAGGTGCTGCAGCACGCTGTTGGTGGCGTTGAGGTCGGTGCGCACGCGCACGCGGCCGATGCGATTGACGATGCGCTGACTGTTGCGATCGGCCAGACGGCCGAACGGCTCCAGCGCCTCGCGCACGATGTCGTTCAGCTCATATTCGGCCGGCTCCAGCGCAATCTGGTCCAGTTGCAGGCGGGTCCAGGTGGACAGGTTCTCGACCATGCGCAGCATCTGCTCGCCCGCAACGCGGCACAGGCCGAGATAGCCGTCGACCTCGCGCGGCGCCAGCGGCGCCGCGGCAAGGAGCATCTGCGGCACGCCGAGGATGGCGTTCAGCGGGTCGCGCATGTCGCGGCTCACCCCCTCGAACAGCCGGTTCAGCAGTCGGATCGTGGTGTGCAACTGCTCGCGCTGCTGCTGGAGTTGCAGCTCGTTGCGACGGTGCTGGGTGATGTCGGTGACGAAGGCGAACGAACCGATGGCCGCCCCGCCGGAATCGTACAGCCGCGAGGCGCAGACGATGGCGAACACCCGGCCGCCGCCGCGGCGCAGCAGGCACACCTCGTACACCCGATGCGGGACGATGTCGCACAGGGTGCGCTGCCGCTCCATCACCGAATGGCTTTCCGGTGCGGTCAGTTCCAGGGCATGGCGGCCGACTATGTCGTGCAACGGGCGGTCGAGCAGCGCGCACAGAGCGGCGTTCGCGTAGACGACGAAGTAATTGTTGTCGACGACGATACACCCTTCCGCCGTCGATTCGAAGATAGCCGGATCGAAGTGGTTCCGCACTTCCTGCTGGAGCAACGGGGAAGACATGGTCTTTCCCTCCGCGGTTTCGACTTGTGGGAAAGTCTCCACTCACCATCGACCCGTTGCAACTGTCCGAAGGTCTGACCCGGCTACCCTGCGTTGTGGCCTATGACTACTGGAACGCGGCTTCCGCGAAGCTCCTGAGCTTGCGGGAGTGCAGGGTGTCCATGCCGTGCTCGCGCAGCAGTTCCATGGCGAACAGGCCGATCTTCAGGTGCTGGTCCACCCGCTCGCGGTAGAACTGGTCGGCCATGCCGGGGAGCTTGAGCTGGCCGTGCAGCGGCTTGTCGGACACGCACAGCAGCGTGCCGTAGGGCACCCGGAAACGGAAGCCGTTGGCGGCGATGGTCGCCGATTCCATGTCCAGCGCGATGGCGCGGCTCTGGCTGAAGCGCATCAGCGGCTCACGGTGGTCGCGCAGTTCCCAGTTGCGGTTGTCGATGGTCGCCACCGTGCCGGTGCGCATGACGCTTTTCAGCGCGTAACCCGAGAGGCCGGTGATGCGCTCCACGGCGGCTTCCAGCGCGCGCTGCACCTCGGCCAGCGCCGGCACCGGCACCCAGATGGGCAGGTCGGCGTCCAGCACGTGGTCGTCGCGCACATAGCCATGCGCCAGCACATAGTCGCCCAGCCGCTGGGTCGAGCGCAGGCCGGCGCAGTGGCCCAGCATGATCCAGGCGTGCGGGCGCAGCACCGCGATGTGGTCGGTGATCGTCTTGGCGTTGGAGGGGCCGATGCCGATGTTGACCAGGGTGATACCGTCCCCGTCCGGCCGCGTCAGGTGGTAGGCCGGCATCTGCGGTGCGCGCATGCGGCGGTTTTGCGCCGTCAGCTCGGCCGGGTCGGCGTTCGGGCGGATGTTGCGGTTGGTGGTGACGATGTTCCACGGCTCGACGAAGCGGTCGTACTGGCGGCGGTAGTCCGCGAGCTGCGGATCGTCGGTCGGCGTCATGATCTCGTGCGCCAGCCGGATGAACTCGTCCACGTAGAACTGGTAGTTGGTGAACAGGACGAAGTTCTGGAAATCCTCCGGCGCCGTCGCGGTGTAGTGGCGCAGGCGGTGCAGCGAGAAATCCACCCGCGGGGCGGTGAACAGCGCCAGCGGCTTCACGTCGTCGATGCCGGCCTCGTGGGTGCCGTTGACGATGGTGTCGTCCATCCGCGCCAGGTCCGGCAGCTCGAACAGGTCAGGCAGGAGAGCCAGGCGCTCGGGCGTCAGGCCGCCCTCCACGTACATGCCGCCCGGGAAGGCGAAGTGGATGGGGATCGCCTCGGTGCTGACGCCGACCTCCAGAGGCACGCCGTGGTTCTTCAGCAGCAGGCCGAACTGCTCGCGGTAATAGCGGTCGAACAGGTCGGGGCGGGTCACCGTGGTCATGTGCTCGCCCACCCCCTCGACGAAGCCGTAGGAGAGGCGGGTGTCCACCACCGCGGCGCTCTCGGTCACCAGCTTGACGTAGGGGTAGCAGACATGCACGCGGCCCTCGAACTCCTCACCGCGGGCGAAGGCGGCGAAGCGGTCGCGCAGGTACGCGGTGTTGCGCTCCCACAGGTCGCGCACGCAGGCCAGCGCCGCGTCGGCGTCGTGGAAGGAGCCGGCGGGGCCGGGCGGGACGGGGGAGGGGACGGTCGCAAAGGAAGGCATGACCTTCACATAGGCCCTGAGGGAAGGCGTGGGAAGGGCGGCCTTACGCTTGCTCCAGCCCCATCAGCGACTTGGCGAAGGCGTCGGCGTCGAAGGGGCGCAGGTCGTAGACGCCCTCGCCGATGCCGATGGCGTGCACCGGCAGCTTGAACTTCTCCGCCAGCGACACGAGCACGCCGCCGCGGGCGGAGCCGTCCAGCTTGGTGAGGATCAGGCCCGATACGTTGACCATGTCGCGGAACACCTCGACCTGGCTGTGGGCATTCTGGCCGGTGGTGGCGTCGAGAGTCAGCAGCGTGGTGTGCGGCGCCGTCTCGTCCACCTTCTTGATGACGCGCACGATCTTGCGCAGTTCGTCCATCAGGCCGGTCTTGTTCTGCAAGCGGCCGGCGGTGTCGACCAGCAGGACATCCACTCCCTCCGCCCGCGCGCGCTCCAGCGCCTCGTAGGCAAGGCCGGCGGCATCGGCCCCCGTCTCCTTGGCTATGACGGCGCAGCCCGTGCGCTCGCCCCAGATCTTGAGCTGGCTGACCGCGGCGGCGCGGAAGGTGTCGCCGGCGGCCAGCATCACCGACTTGCCCTCGTCGCGGAACTGGCGGGCCAGCTTGCCGATGGTCGTCGTCTTGCCGGTGCCGTTGACGCCCACCAGCAGGATGACGTGCGGCTTCAGCGTCGTGTCGATGGCCAGCGGCTTGGCGACGGGGGCGACGATCTTCGCCACCTCGGCGGCCAGGGCGGCCTTGACCTCCTCGGGCGAGACCTCCTTGCCGAAACGGGTGCGCGCCAGTTCGGCCGTCATCTTCGCGGCGGTGGCGGGGCCGAGGTCGGCGGTGATCAGCAACTCCTCCAGCTCCTCCAGCGCCTCGTCGTCGAGCTTGCGCTTGGTGAAGATGCCGGTGATGCCGTCGGTCAGCTTGGACGAGGACTTGGACAGGCCCTCCTTCAGGCGCGCCAGCCAGCCCTTCTTCGGCGCTTCCGCGAGCGCCGGTTCCGTCAGCGTGAGCGGTTCGGGCTCTGGCTCTGGCTCCTCGTGATGGTCGGGTGCGAACTCGGCACCGTCGGACGCCGGCTCGACCAGCGGCGGGGGCGGCACCGTCTCGATGCCGAGCGCCGGCGGCAGCTCCTCGGGGAGCTGCGCCTCCCCGACCACTTCGGGGATGGCCGGAGGGGCGGCCGGCACGGCTTCCTCGACGGCCGGCTCCGCGGCGGTCTGCTCGGTCTTGACCGTCTCTTCCTCGGGCTTCTTGCGGCCGAACCAACGCAGGATCATGGGATGTCCGAAGTCTCCAGAGGGGTGCCGCGCAACTGTCCGCCCTCGACGCCGGTCACCACCGTTGGTACCAGCGTGCCGGGCGGGTAGGTGCGGCCGAGGCGGACCTCGGCGAAGTGCTCGGTGCGGCCCAGATCGTCCTTCTCCACCAGCACGGTAGCGGTGCGGCCGACCTGGGAGGCGAGGTAGCGGGCGACGGCCGCGTCGCCGGCGGCGCGCAGGCGGGCGGCGCGCTCCTTGCGGAAGCGGGCGTTGTCCTGCGGCATGCGGGCGGCCGGGGTGCCGGGCCGGGGCGAGTAGGGGAAGACGTGCAGCCAGGTTAGCCCGCACTCCTCGACGAGGCGCAGCGTGTTCTCGAACATCGCCTCGTCCTCGGTGGGGAAGCCGGCGATGAAGTCGGCGCCAAAGACGAAGTCCGGCCGGATCTGGCGCACCTTGGCGCAGAACGCCACGGCGTCGGCGCGGCTGTGCCGGCGCTTCATGCGCTTGAGGATCAGGTCGTCGCCGGCCTGCAGGCTGAGGTGCAGGTGCGGCATCAGGCGCGGTTCGCTCTCGATCAGGCGCCAGAGGTCGTCGTCGATCTCGATGCAGTCCAAGGACGACAGGCGCAGTCGCGGCAGGTCCGGCACGCAGGCCAGCAGGCGGCGCACCATCTGCCCGAGTGTCGGGGTGCCGGGCAGGTCGGGGCCGTAGCTGGTGATGTCGACGCCGGACAGCACCACCTCGGTGTAGCCGGCGGCCACCAGCGCCTGCACCTGCTCGACCACCGCGCCGATGGGCACCGAGCGCGAGGGGCCGCGGCCGTAGGGGATGATGCAGAAGGTGCAGCGGTGGTCGCAGCCCTGCTGCACCTGTACGAAGGCGCGCGCCCGATCCTCGAAGCCGCCGATCAGGTGGCCGGCGGTCTCCTTGACCGACATGATGTCGTTGACCAGGACCTTCTCGGCCGGCGGCAGGCCCCAGCTCTCGGGCTGCAGCTTTTCCTGGTTGCCGAGGACCTGGTCCACCTCGGGCATCTTGGCGTACGTGGCCGGAGCGATCTGTGCGGCGCAGCCGGTGACGACGATGCGCGCACCCGGATGCTCGCGGCGCAGCTTGCGGATCGTCTGCCGCGCCTGCCGCTCGGCCTCGGAGGTGACGGCGCAAGTGTTGACGATCACCACGTTCTCCAGACCCGCGTTGCGGGCATGGGTGCGCATCACCTCGGACTCGTAGGTGTTCAGGCGGCAACCGAAGGTGACGATCTCCGGGCCAAGCGCGGTGGTCTTCACGTCATCCGGCATGGCGCAGGCGCTCCTGGCCGCCAAGGCGCTTTCGCTGGGCCCCCACCCCAGCCCTCCCCCACTTCGCGGGGGAGGGGACCGGCGTCGTCTCCCTCCCCCGTCGCAGATGGGGGAGGGCTGGGGTGGGGGCCCGGTGCAACCACGTATTCATCCAAAGTCACGCAGATACCAGATCGGGCGACAGGCGCCCGGTGAAGCTGACGGCGACGGGACCGGTCATCAGAACCCGCCCATCCTCCAACCACTCGATGGTCAGCGTACCGCCGTCCAGCACCACGTCGGCCTTGCGCTCCGTCAGGCCGCGGCGCGCCGCGGCCACCAGCGTGGCACAGGCGCCGGTGCCGCAGGCCCGCGTGATGCCGGCACCGCGCTCCCAGACGCGCATGCGGATGCGCGTCCGGCTCTCGACGCTGGCGAACTCCACGTTGGTGCGCTCGGGGAACAGCGGGTGGTGCTCCAGGCCGGGGCCGATCTCGGCCACCGGGACGGCTTCCGCGTCGGGCACGAAGAACACGGCGTGCGGGTTGCCCATGTTGACCGCCACCGGGTCCGACACGCCGCCCTGGGAAAGGGGCAGGTGCAGGGTGTCCACCGGCTGCGCCAGCGGAATGGCGGTCCACTCCAGGCGGGCCGGGCCCATGTCCACGGTGATCAGGTCCTTGCCGGCGCGGCGCGCTTCCAAGAGGCCGGCGACGGTCTCGAAGACGACGAGCTCGCCCCCGGTCTCCTCCAGCAGCAGCCAGCCGACGCAACGCGCGGCGTTGCCGCAGGCCTCCACCTCGCCGCCGTCGGCGTTGCGGATGCGCATGAAGGCGTGCGCCTCCGCGTTCTTCGGCGGCTCGACCACGATGAACTGGTCGCAGCCTACGCCGGTCTTGCGGTCGGCGATGGAGCGCACCTCCGCCTCGGTCGGGGCGTAGGGCTGGTTGCGGGCGTCGATCACGACGAAGTCGTTGCCGAGCCCGTGCATCTTCAGGAAGTCGCGCGTCATGACCGCCGTTATATGGCGAGCGGAGTGCCCGAGTCCATGGCTGGGCACGCCTGGACCGTCGTTCGAAAGGGCAGGCAGCTATGCCGACGGGGCGGACCCGCCCTCCGATGCACGCCGCTGTCGGTCAAGGCACCCGCGTGGTGGAGGCGATGGACCTCACGCCCCCCTGAAGACCAAGTGCTTGGCGGCGGCGAAGTTGAAGACCATCCCGGCCAGTGAACCGGCCGCCACCGCCAGCACGGGGTGCATCGCCACATAGTCGACGCCGGCTTCCAGCGCCACCGAGGTGGCGTAGTTCACCAGCCCGCCCACGGCATTGGTGGCGAGAAACTTGGCCCACTCGCGATGGAGCGGCCCCCGCGCGGCGCCGCGGAAGGTGAAGGAGCGGTTGAGCGCCCAGGTGGCTGTGGCCGCCACCAGGAACGAGGGGATGCGCGCCACGAAGAACTCCAAGCCCAGCGGCAGCAGCGCGTACACCACCGCCGTGTCCACCACGAACCCGGCGATGCCGACGATGCCGAACTTGCCGAACTGCATGGCCAGCCGGCCGAGCCGGCCGTCGACCAGGTCCATCACGCGCCACCCGACGGCGGGGCTGAGTTGGGCGCCGGGATGGACAGGTAGCGCAGGCGCTTCATCTCGCGCCGGCCGTGCGTGACGGTGTCGAGGATCAGGCCGCACATCAGGCTGAGGAACGCCAGCATCATGGTGCCGGTGGCCAGCACCGCGGTGGGCAGGCGCGGCACCAGGCCGGTGCTGAAGTAGGTCAGGAAGATCGGCACCGCCAGCGCCAGCGAGACCGCCGCCAGGAACGCGAAGAGCGAGGCGAAGAACGGAAGCGGCCGCTCCTCCTTCACCAGCTTCACGATGGTCTTCAGGATGCGGAAACCGTCGCGGTAGGTGCGCAACTTGCTGACCGAGCCCTCGGGGCGGTCCTTGTAGGGGGTCTTCAACTCGGCGATCGGCATGCGCAGCTCGAGCGCGTGCACGGTCAGCTCCGTCTCCGTCTCGAAGCCCGAGGCCAGCGCCGGGAAGCTCTTGACGAAGCGGCGCGAGAACACCCGGTAGCCGGACAGCATGTCCTGGATGCGGTGGCCGAACACCTCCGCCACCAGGCCGGTCAGCACCCGGTTGCCGAGCCGGTGGCCCGGCCGGTAGGCTGCGACGATGTCGGTGACGCGCGCCCCGTTGACCATGTCGAGCTGGTCGTCCCACAGCCGCTTGACCATCATCGGTGCGCTCGGGGCGTGGTAGGTGTCGTCGCCGTCGACCAGCACGTAGACGTCCGCCTCGATGTCCGAGAACATCCGGCGCATGACGTTGCCCTTGCCCTGCAGCGGTTCGCTGCGGACCACCGCGCCGGCGGCCCTGGCCACTTCGATGGTGCGGTCGGCCGAGTTGTTGTCGTAGACGTAGACGGTGGCCTCGGGCAGCGCCGCGCGGAAGTCCTGCACCACCTTCCCGATCGCCGCCTCCTCGTTGTAGCAGGGGATCAGGACGGCGACAGTGTACGGAGCCGATACGGGTTCCGCTCGCTCCGACGGGACGGAGGGCTGGGGACGGGTGAGGGTCGTGGTGGACATGACCTGGGCCGGCTGCGGTTGAGTCACAGGAATAAACACCATCTACTCGTCGCTATTCCACTGTCGCGTTGTCGCTTCCCGCCGCTGTGCCGATGTTGCAGACGGAGTGTGCCTTCCGTGTAAACACGCCCGAAAGGGCAAGGTCCCCGGGGTTCAGCGCCGCACGGGGCAGAGGTTGAGCGGTTCGCCCAGGTTGTTGGGGATGCTGCGGCAACCCTGCGCGTCCAGCGTCAGGCCGAGCAGCGCCGCCGCCTTGGCCGCACCGGGGGTGTCGGGGATGGTGCTCAGCATCAGGAAGGGACCATCGTGTTCGGCCACGCGCCTCTTCAGGATGGCCAGGGAGCCGTTGCCCACCGAGTCCGGCTGCAGGAAGTTGGACTGAATGCGCACCACCGGCATCTGCGGCGGGAACAGCGGCACGACGTGCGATATCGCCCAGTACCCCGCCATCAGCAGCATGGTGTGGTCGGGGTCCGGGATCGGCGGCACTTCGGCCTGCACCCAATGGCGGCTCCACGGCACGCGACCCCAGTTGGCCGGCTGCATGGTCGCCTGGACGCCGACCAGCAGCACCGCCGCCAACGTCATCCGCGCCTTGGCCGAGACCGGCAGCAACCCCGCCGCCAGGACGACGGTCAAGGGGGCCAGCATCTCCACCGGCACCAGATAGCGGTAGATGCAGAACATGTAGACCCACAGCGCGTAGGTCACCGCCAGGGCCGTCAACAGATAGCGCGTTGCTCCCGGATCTGCGATCGCCACCGCCGGGCGACGCAGCAGGGCGGCCAGCGCCGCCAACGGCACCAGCACGAACAGCAGAGGCACGCGCAGGTCGAACCACGCCACTTCGCCGACCTTGAGCGGCGCCAGCACGAAGTAGAAGGGGAAGAACACCCGCTCCACCGGATCGGCCGGCAGGAAGGAATAGTTGCGATAGTCGGATATCGCCGCGAGCGGCGATTTGAACACGTGGTTCATGTGCGGGAAGATCGGGTTCCCGTACGCCTGCCAGAGGTGCACCATCCAGAAGCCGCCGGTCGCCGCCAGCCCGGCCAGCACGCCCACCCCGAAGAAGAAGGCCAGCCACAGCCGCCGCCAGGGGGGCGCCGGCAACGCCAGAAAGGCGAGGCACAGGCCCACGGCGTAGATGACCATCGGGTTCTTGGCCCCCATGGCCGTCCCGGCCAGCACGCCGGCCGCCGCCACGCGCGTGAAGGCACGCCCGGCCGGCCCATCCAGCAGGCCCGGCAGCCCGGCCAGCACCACCAGCGCAGCGCCCAGCACGCCCAGGCTCACCACGTTGTCCTGGAACGTCGTTCCCAAGAGGCCCAGCGTGCCGCCACCCAGGCCCCCCATGGCGGCCAGCGCCATCGCCAGCAGGGTGCGGCGCCGTTCGGTGCCGACGCGCAGGCTGGCCATGGCGATCCCGAACAGGAGCGGCAGGTTGATGCCCTGGATGGTGCTCCACACGAAGCCCGCCACCGGTGCCGGCCAGGCGCTCGCCATGGCATAGAAGGGCAGATCGAGGATCGGGTTGTAGAAGGTCGGCATCTGCGCCGGCAGCAGGTCGAAATCCAGGCGGCCGGTCAGGAACGCGTAGGCGTTGTACCAGTGGTAGTTCCGCAGATCCCAGTTGGCATCCATGCCCAGCGTGAGCGCCAGCAGCCCGTAGGCCGGCGGGGCGATCCACAGGAACGCAAGGGCGAGGGCCCGCGCGCGGCGATCGGAGGTGGGCAGGATCGGCATGGAGGAGTGCGGCTGTGGCGATGGGACGATCGCGTTGTTGGTACGCGACCCGCCCCCGCGCATCAAGCTCCCTCCCCCGATCCCATCGGGGGCGTGGAGCCGGTGGCGGAGCCAACAGGCGCCTCTCGCGCCCGCTTCGCGGGCGCTGACGGCGTCAGGCGGGTCCCTTGGGACCCGCTGAGAGCCGAAGGCGACTGTAGGCGGAACGCGGTCGCGAGACTTGCGAGCGACCGTGGAAGGGGCCCACGAAGTGGGAAGGGTAGGGGCAAGGTCCGGCCGAGAATCCTGTGTCGGCCATGCATCGGCTGACGGGGGTGTGCGGATCGAAAACACGAAGATCAAAAGGGCTGTACCTCTCATGATATTTCGATCTTTTGATCTTCGTGTTTATCCCCGACGCGCCGACCGTCAGCCGAGGCCGACGAGTCGAGGATGCTCGGGATGACCTTGCCCCCTAACCTCCCCCGCCTCTCGCACCAGCTTTTCTGGTGCTGACGGCGTCAGGCTCTCAGCGGGTCCCGGCGGGACCCGCCTGCCGCCAGTCCGGTCCATAGGACCGGACGAGAGGCGGCCCATGGCCGCCGAGAGCCGGGGGCGGGGGAGGGACTGGTTCAGGCGGCGCGGATTCGCTTCTGGAAGGCCGCGGCCTCGCTGCGCAGCCGCTCGGCCTCCTGCAAGCCGCTGGCGGTGCCGACGATGCGGCCGTGTCTCTGCTTTGCTACAGCTTGTTTTACGCCAGGATTTTCTCGGATGCTTCCATCGCTGCCTCGGCCACCGTGCGGATCGCTTCCGGGAAGGGACAGGACTTGCGCACCGTGCGGTCCATGTGGACGGCGGTCAGTTCGCACACCGCCGCCAAGTCGCCGGTGCCGCCCTCGCGCATCTCGTGCACGAAGACGCTCGGCCATGCCGGCCGGCAACGGTTTTCCATACGGTTGCGTATGTTCGCCCGAAAGGGCCTGTACGGCGGAGGTGTGCACCTGCCTCTGGCGTCCGCGTCCGCGGTCTGCTATTCACCGGGGCTCTCGCCGGCGTATCTTGCCGGCCACGCGCGCGATGGGTTTTGGCCATGGAAAAGTTCACCGTTCTCACCGGCGTTGCCGCTCCGCTGCCGATGATCAACATCGACACCGACATGATCATCCCCAAGCAGTTCCTGAAGACGATCAAGCGGACCGGGCTTGGCAAGCATCTGTTCGACGAGATGCGCTACACGCCGGACGGCAAGGAAGTCGACAGCTTCGTCCTCAACAAGCCGGCCTACCGCAGCGCCAAGATCCTGGTGGCGGGCGACAACTTCGGCTGCGGCTCGTCCCGCGAGCACGCGCCCTGGGCACTGGCCGACTTCGGCATCCGCTGCATCATCGCGCCGAGCTTCGCCGACATCTTCTTCAACAACTGCTTCAAGAACGGCATCCTGCCGATTAAGCTGCCGAAGGAGCAGGTGGACCTGCTGCTGGACGATGCCTCGCGCGGGTCCAACGCCGTCGTCACGGTCGATCTGGAACGCCAGGAGATCACCGGCCCGGACGGTGGCAAGATCACCTTCGAGGTGGACCCGTTCCGCAAGCACTGCCTGCTCAACGGCCTGGACGACATCGGCCTGACGCTGCAGCACGCCGCGGCCATTGACGCATACGAGAGCAAGCTGCGCGGGAACCAGCCCTGGCTGGCGCTGTAAAGTCTTCTGAAGCTCTCTCCACGGGAGGGCTTTTAGACCCAGCACTGCCCAGTAGAAACCCTTCCACGAGACTATTCAACGCGGAGTGCACCACGATGCCCGCCAACAAGAAGCTTCTCTTCCTTCCCGGTGACGGCATCGGCCCCGAGGTGATGCGCCAGGTGCGGCGGGTCATCGACTGGATGGACCGCCGGCGCAAGATCACCTTCGACGTCACGGAGGGGCTGGTCGGCGGTGCCGCCATCGACGCCTACGGCGTGCCGCTGACGGACGAGACGCTGGCCGACGCGCTCGCCGTGGACGCGGTGATGCTGGGCGCCGTCGGCGGCCCGAAGTGGGACAATCCCACCGACTACATGAAGCGCCCGGAAGCCGGTCTGCTGAAGCTCCGCAAGGAACTGGGACTGTTCGCCAACCTGCGCCCGGCCACGGTGTTCGACGCGCTGGTCGATGCCTCGACGCTGAAGGCCGAGGTCATCAAGGGCCTCGACATCATGATCGTCCGCGAGCTGACGGGCGGCGTGTACTTCGGTGAGCCGCGCGGCATCGAGGATCTGGGCAACGGCGAGCGCCGCGGCGTCAACACCCAGGTCTACACCACCTCCGAGATCCGTCGCGTGGCGGCCGTGGCCTTCGAGTTGGCGCGCAAGCGCAACAAGAAGGTCCACTCCATGGAGAAGGCCAACGTCATGGAGTCGGGCCTGCTGTGGCGGCAGGAGGTCACCAAGCTGCATCAGGAGCAGTACTCGGACGTCACGCTGGAGCACATGTACGCCGACAACGGCGCCATGCAGCTTCTGAAGAACCCCAAGCAGTTCGACGTGATCGTCACCGACAACCTGTTCGGCGACATCCTGTCGGACGAGGCGGCGATGATGACCGGCTCGCTGGGCATGCTGCCCTCGGCCTCGCTGGGTGCCGCGGACGCGCAGGGCAACCGCAAGGCGCTGTACGAGCCGGTGCACGGCTCGGCCCCGGACATCGCCGGCAAGGACCTCGCCAACCCGTGCGCGACCCTGCTGTCGTTCGCCATGGCGCTGCGCTACTCGTTCAACCTGGACGAGGACGCGAAGATGCTGGAGAAGGCCGTGCAGAATGTGCTGGCCGGCGGCATGCGCACCGCCGACATCATGGCGCCGGGCATGGCGCGCTGCTCGACCACGGTGATGGGCGACTCGATCCTGCGCGAGCTGGACAAGCTCGCCGCGTAAGGCCGCTCTTCCGCAGGAAAAGCCCCTCTCCGGCCGGAGAGGGGCTTTTTTGTTGCGTGCGCGGCCCCCTCCCCAACCCTCTCCACATCGAAGGGGGAGGGTTGGGGAGGGGACAAACGCAGGCGCGGCGCTCAGTCCCCGACTTCGGCCCGTGCGCCGCGGCCGCCATGGCTGGCTTGGCCGCCCTTGCGCCCGGCTTCGGCGGCGAGCGAGGGGTTCTTGGAGAAGCTGCGCGCCTGTGCCGGCACGCTGCGTCCTCCCTTGCGCCCCGCCTCGGCGGCGAGCTCCGGGTTTTTCGAGAAGCTGCGTTTGTCGGCCGGCACGCTCTCGCCGCCTTTGCTGGCGATCTGCCGTTGCCGGTTGCGGTCCATGGAAGCGAAACCGCGGTTCGAGGTTCGCCCGCCGTCCTTAGCCATCGTGAAACCTCCAACTCTGCCTTCAGGCCGGAAACCCGGCGGAGGTCGAGTTGGTTCCGCACGGACGGGCGGATTCCAGGGATTGTAGCGGCGCGGGACAGCAGGAACGGGAGGGGATGGCGTTAGGACGTCACGCCCCCGCTTCCAGAGCCTTGATGGCGTCAGCCAATGCGACGAGGCGGCGGGCGTTCTCGACGTGCAGGTTCTCGACCAGCTTGCCGTCGACCAGCACCACGCCCTTGCCGGCGGCCGCCGCCTCGGCGTGCGCGACGATGATGCGGCGGGAGAAGGCGACCTCGTCGGCGCTGGGCGCGAAGGCCTCGTTGCACGCGGCGATGGTCTTCGGGTGGATCAGCGTCTTGCCGTCGAAGCCCAGCTCGCGGCCCTGCCGGCAGGAGGCCGCGAAGCCCTCGTCGTCGTTGAGGTCGAGGTGCACGCCGTCGAGGATGGCGAGGCCGTAGGCGCGCGCCGCCAGCAGGCACAGCCCCAGGCTGGTTATCATCGGCAGCCGGTCGCGGGTGTGCGCCGCGTGCAGGTCCTTGGCGAGGTCGGAGGTGCCCATGACCAGGGCGCCAAGCGCTGTTGACGCCCCGGCGATCTCCTTGGCGTTCAGCATGCCCATGGGGGTTTCCATCATGCACCAGATTCGCTGCCCCTCGGGCGCCCCGGCGGCGCGCAGCACCGCCTCGGTCTGGCGCACCGCGTCGGCGCTCTCCACCTTCGGCAGCAGCACGGCGTCGGCACCGCTGATCGCCGCCATCACCAGATCGTCGTAGCCCCAGGGGGTGTTCAGGCCGTTGACGCGCACGATCAGCTCGCGTCCGCCATAGCCGCCGATAGCCAGCGCGCCCTTGATGTTGGTGCGTGCCTCGGCCTTGGCGTCGGGGGCGACGGCGTCCTCCAGGTCGAGCACGATGCCGTCGGCGGGCAGCGTGCGGCCCTTTTCCAGCGCCCGGGCGTTCGAGCCCGGCATGTAGAGGACGCTGCGGCGCGGGCGGACGGTCATGGCCATGGCGGTGTCTCCCCGGTGGTCTCTGCGCCCCTGCTTACCCGCAGCGCACACCGGGAGTCCATGGGGCATGGCGGGAATGCGCGCGGTCAGCCTTTGCGCAGGACGCGGCTATGGCTTAGGCTTGGTATCCATGAAGACCGTCATTTCGATCCAGTCTCACGTCGCGTATGGCTACGTCGGTAACCGGGCCGCGGTGTTTCCGCTGCAACGGCTGGGATACGACGCGGTGGCCGTGAACACGGTGCAGTTCTCCAACCACACCGGCTATGGCGAATGGACCGGCCAGGTCTTCTCGCCTGAGCACATCGCCGACGTCGTCAACGGCATCGCCGCGCGCGGCGTGCTGCCGCGCTGCGACGCGGTGCTGTCCGGCTATATGGGCGACGCGGCCCTGGGCCAGATGGTGGTCGAGACGGCGGCGCGCGTGAAGGCGGCGAACCCGCGCGCGGTGTACTGCTGCGATCCGGTCATGGGCGATGTGGGGCGCGGCTTCTTCGTGCGGCCGGGCATCCCGGACTTCATGAAGGCGCACGCCGTGCCCGCCGCCGACATCGTGACGCCCAACCAGTTCGAGCTGGAGTTCCTTGCAGACCGCCCGGTGCACACCATGGCTGACGCGATGGCCGCCGCCACCGCGCTGCGCGCCACGGGACCGAAGCTGGTGCTGGTCACCAGCCTGACACGCGCGGACGCGCCCGCGGACCAGATCGAGATGCTGGCGGACACCGCCGACGGCACCTGGGTGGTGGCGACCCCCCGCCTGCCGCTGGACCCACCGCCCAACGGAGCCGGCGACGCCGTGGCCGCGCTGTTCCTCGCCCATTACCTCAAGGCCCTCGACGCCGCGCACGCGCTGGAGCAGGCGGCCTCGGCGATCTACGCGGTGTTCCAGACCACCCGCCGCCTCGGCACGCGCGAACTGGCGCTGATCCCGGCGCAGGACGAACTGGTCAGCCCGGGGCAGATCTTCCGCGTGGACCGGGTGCGCTGAGGCGTCGGTCTTCCGCATAGGATCTGAAACACAGAGGCACGGAGACACAGAGATCCATATCCTCTGTGTCTCCGTGCCTCGGTGTTATTACGGTTCCAGCGTCCACGGCTCCGCACGGGCGGCGTCCGTCCAGTCCCGCAGCGACGGCAGCGCCAGCACCGCGTCGGCGTAGGCCCGGCACACCGGGTCGAGGTCCACGCCGTACGTCTCGAACCGCGTCACCACCGGCGCGTACATGCAGTCGGCGATGGAGAAGCGGCCGAACAGGTACGGCCCCTCCTGCCCGAAGCGGGCGCGGGCGTCGCGCCAGATCTCGGCGATGCGGGCGATGTCGGCCAGGCACCCCTCGGTCCGGCCCGCGCCGGGGTGCCGCTCCTTCAGGTCCATGGGCATGTTGGTACGAAGGTCCACGAAGCCGGAGTGCATCTCCGCCGACACGGACCGCGCCACTGCGCGGGCGTACGCATCGTCGGGCCACAGCATAGCGTCCGGAAAGACTTCCGCCAGGTACTCGCAGATCGCCAGGGAGTCCCAGACGGTCCGTTCGCCGTGCTTCAGCGCCGGCACCCGGCCCGACGGCGAGTGTTGCAGGATGCGCGCCTTGCTGCCGGGCTGGCGCAGCGGCACCAGGATCTCCGCGAAGGGCACGCCGATGTGCCTCAGCGCCAGCCACGGGCGCAGCGACCAGGACGAATAGGCCTTGTTGCCGATCATCAAGGTGAGATTGCTCATCGGATCCTCCGGTGGATGGGGCCCGCAACTGTCGCGCGGATGCGGGGGCCGTGCAAGGGGACCGCCACATGCCCCAGGGCAATCGCTTGAACCGATGATGGCCCGCAGCCCCCTCCCCCAGGCGCCAAGATAAGCATCCGAGCCCGCACGTTAAGCAGGGAATGCAAGCGTTTCCTTGCCGGGCGGAGGTCGCACCTCCGCCCGGACCGTTTCCATCCACGCCAAGCGAACAAACGTTCGGGGCGGAGGTGCGACCTCCGCCCCGCTCCCATAGGCGGAACTCCAATCCATCAAGCGCACGAGAGGGTCGTGGAAGGGGATCGCCACATGCCCCTTTTCAGGGGCGCCGCGGCGCGCCATCCTTCTCCTTCCACTTCACACAGCAAGGATGCCCCGCGTTGATCGCCACGCTGCGCGCTAAGGCCGCCGCCGACACCGTTCCCGTCACCCCGCTCGCCAAGGCCGACCTGGACGGCTGGCTGTCCCTCCAGCCGCCCGCCGTCGCGGCCTGGGTGCGGGCCGTCAACTTCACCGCCGAGGCCGGTGCGACTGCGCTGCTGCCTGGCGACGACGGCCGTCTCGGCCGCGTGTTGGTCGGCGTGTCGGCGGTGGACGACCTCTGGGCCTTCGCCGGGCTGCCGGGCTCGCTGCCGCCCGGCTCCTACCGCATCGACGCCGAACTGGACCGGAGGGCCGCCACCCGCGCCGCGCTCGGCTGGGCGTTGGGAAGCTACGCGTTCACCCGCTACAAGAAGTCGGGCAAGGACTTCGCCCAACTCGTCTGGCCGCAGAATGCCGACCACGGCGATGTGGAGCGCGCGGCCGCGGCCACGTGGCTGGTGCGGGATCTCGTCAACATGCCGGCCGGCGACCTCGGCCCCGCCGAACTCGCCGAAGCCGCCCGGGCACTGGCCGAGGAGTTCCAGGCCGACATCAAGGTCATTGTCGGCGACGACCTGCTGAAGAAGAACTACCCCGCCATTCATGCGGTCGGCCGCGCCAGCCCGCGCGAGCCGCGCCTGATCGATATCACTTGGGGCCGCCGCGACGACCCGAAGGTGACGCTGGTTGGAAAGGGCGTGTGCTTCGACACCGGCGGCCTCGACATCAAGCCGTCCAGCGCCATGCTGCTCATGAAGAAGGACATGGGCGGCGCGGCGCACGCGCTGGGTGTGGCGCGCATGGTGATGATGGCCGGCTTGCCGGTGCGCCTGCGCGTGCTGATCCCGGCGGTGGAGAACGTGATCTCCGGCAACGCCTTCAAGCCCCAGGACGTGCTGAAGACCCGCAAGGGCCTGACCGTCGAGGTCGGCAACACCGACGCCGAGGGCCGCCTGATCCTCTGCGACGCCCTGGCCGAGGCCGACGCCGAGAAGCCGGCGCTGCTGGTGGACTTCGCCACGCTGACGGGCGCGGCGCGGGTGGCGCTTGGCACCGACCTGCCGGCGCTGTTCGCCAACAACGAGGAACTGGCGGCCGACCTGCTGGCGGCGTCCGAGGTGGCCAGCGACTCGATGTGGCGCCTGCCGCTCTGGCAGGGCTACCGCAAGGGCCTGGACAGCAAGGTTGCCGACATCGGCAATGTCACCAGCCACGGCTTCGCCGGCGCCATCACCGCCGCCCTGTTCCTGGAGAGCTTCGTCTCCAAGGAGACCCCCTGGGCGCATCTGGACACCTACGCCTGGAACGGCTCGGCGCGGCCGGGGCGCCCCGAGGGCGGCGAGGCGCTCGGCATGCGCGCGGTGTACGCGCTGATCGAGAAGCGGTTCGGGAAGGGGTAAACAAACGTGTCCCTCCCCCAGCCCCGCTGGGGGAGGGAAGGGACCCGCGAAGCGGGAAGGGTGGGGGCAAGGTTTCGCCGGGAATCGAAAGCGGCTTGCCTTCGCCGGCATTTTTTGTTAGGATCGTGATCCTAAAGCGCCCGGCGTGCGCCTGCAGGGGACCGCGCGTGAACTGAACACCCCCTGCACAGTGTTGCATAGTGTTTCATAGTGTTCCATTCGCCGGCCCCGGATGACCTTGCCCCCACCCACCACGGTCGCTCGCAAGTCTCGCGACCGCGCTCCGCCTACGAACGCCTTTGGCGTTCGTTACCTTCGGTACCGGCTCCACGCCCCCTGCGGAGCAGGGGGAGGGCTAGAACCGCGTGCATCCGCCACACCCTGACATTTTCGATCCGGTTCCGAAACGCTTGCGGGCGCGCGTGGGGTTGGGCACACTTGGGGCGCTTGCGGTGGGGGATAGGGCATGGCGCGGAACCTCAAGGCGCTTGGGTTGTGGCACACGGCGCTGGTCGCCAGCGTGCGGAAGGACGGACCGGACCTGTCCGCCCGTCAGATGGCCATCATGCTCCAGGCCTACCTCACCGACCCGCCGCACACCGTGCGCGGGCTGGCGGCCACGCTCAACATCTCCAAGCCGGCTGTCACCCGCGCGCTCGACCGGCTGTCGCTGCTGGGGTTCATCAAGCGCAAGCGTGACACCGCGGACAAGCGCAACGTGCTGGTCCAGCGCACCGTCAAAGGCTCCGTCTTCCTGTCCGACTTCGCCGAGCTGGTGATCCAGGCCGGCGCCGTGGCGCCCGAGGACATGGCGGTCGTCGTGGCCGAGGAGCAGATGGCCGCCGCCGCCAAGGCGCGCCTCGAGGCCGAACTGCGCGGCAAGGCCGGTGCCGAACCGAGCCACGTGGCATGAGCACCCCACTCGACCCGCGCCGCCATCCGTACCGTCCGGACCTTGCCGCCGCCCACCTGAAAGGGCAGGTAGAGGCCGAACGCTTCGTCGAGGGCGTTCCGCACCGCGTGCGCACCGGCGTCGCCGGGTTGCGCGGCGAGCCCGACGCAGCGGCGCGCCACACCTCGCAGGTGCTGTTCGGCGAGACCTTCACGGTCTACGACACGCATGACGGCTGGTCGTGGGGCCAGTGCGCCACCGACGGCTATGTCGGCTGGGTGCGCGGCCAGTCCCTGGCCCGCGACGTCCACCCGCCGACCCACATGGTCACCGCGGTGCGCAGCTTCCTCCTCCCTGGGCCGGACCTGAAGACCCCGCCGCGCGATGCCATCCCGCTGGGCGCGCCCGTGACGGTGCTGCGCGAGGTGAACGGCTACGCCGAGCTGGCCGGCGGCGGCTGGCTGTTCGGCAAGCACCTGTCGCCGCTCGACGTGCACGAGCCGGACTTGGTGGCGACGGCCGAACGGCTGCTGGGCGTGCCCTATCTCTGGGGCGGGCGCACGCCGCTGGGCATCGACTGCTCGGGGCTGGCGCAATTGGCGCTGCTGCGCGCCGGCATCCCGTGCCCGCGCGACAGCGACATGCAGCAGGGCGAGGTCGGCACGCGCATCTCGGAGGACGGGGCCGGCGTGGCGTTCCGCCGCGGCGATCTCGTCTTCTTCCCCGGGCACGTCGGGCTGATGCTGGACGGTGACCAACTGCTGCACGCCACCGCCTACACCATGACCGTGGTCGTCGAGCCGCTGGCCGACGTGGCCGCCCGCGCGGGGGGGATCACGGCCGTCCGGCGGCTGGCGGCGTAGCCCCCGGCCTCAGTGGATCTTCACCTCGTTGCCCTGGTCCTTGCGGTAGATGTGGACGTGGTAGGCGGCCATGGGGTTTTCGGTGATGTATTCCAGCAGCTCGCGCTCGGTACGCGCGGAGGCGTCGCGGATGAGGACCTGCCAGACCGGCTCCATGGTCGCGCGCACCGTCTCGGAGTGCGGCAGCATGATGAAACCTGCCCATTCCGGCTGGAAATCGGCCAGATAGCTCTCGCAATAGTGCCGCATCATGGCGGCGTCGTTGACGTTGACGGTTTCCTTGTTCTCGAAGCAGACGCGGAGCTGCATCGTCCTTCTCCCCTTTGCCTGAGCATGCCGGGAATGGCCCTTTTCCCCATATGGGGACGGCGGAAGGCGCCGGCCATCGCGCTCTTTGGCGGAGCATGCGCGAATCGGTCGCAGCCCTTCGGACGGGGACGTGACCCCTCAGTATCCCTGGGTGCGGTCCACCACGTGCAGCAGCGGCTGCCCCGCTTCCGCGCGGCGGATGGCGTCGGCGACATGGTCGGCGCTGCGCGAGGGGTGGGTGATGCCGGCGACGTGCGGTGTGACGTAGACCCGCGGATGCTGCCAGAACGGGTGGTCCGGCGGCAGCGGCTCCTCGGCGAAGACGTCCAGGCTGGCGCCGGCGAGGTGCCCGCTGTCGAGCGCCGCCAGCAGGTCCGCCTCAACCAGGTGCCCGCCGCGCGCGGCGTTGATCACCACCGCCCCCCTGGGCAGCGTGGCGAACAGCCGGGCGTCGAGGATGCCCTGCGTCTGCGGCGTCAGCGGCAGCAGGCAGACCAGAAAATCGCTGCGCGCCAGCAGCGCCACCAGGCCGTCGTCACCGTGCAGCGTCTCGACGCCGGGGAGGTCCTTGGGCGTGCGGCTCCAGCCCGCCACGTCGAAGCCCAGCGGCAGGAGCGCCCGCGCCGCCGACTCGCCCAGCACGCCCAGGCCCAGGATGCCGACGCGCACCTCCGACGCCGGCCGGTGACCGAGTTGCTTCCACACGCCCGCGTGCTGCTGCGTGGCGTAGTCGTCCAGCTTGCGCTGCCAGCGCAGCACCTGCAGCACGACGTAGGCCGCCATGTCCACGGTCAGCCCCTCGGCCACCATGCGTACCAGGGGTGCTGCCGGCAGGGTAGGGTCCTTCAGCAGCGGCTCGACGCCGGCGCCCAGCGACAGGATCGCCTTGAGATTCGGCAGGCTTGCCAGCAGCCCCGGCGGTGGCTTCCACACCAGGGCGTAGGTGACGTCGGCCGGGTCGCCCATATCGGGCCAGACGCGGAACTCCAGGTCCGGCAGGCGCCTGGCGAGTTCGGCCCGCCACGCATCGGCGTTGTCGGTACTGGAGACGAAGAGGAGAGTCATGGACGGAGCTTGATCCCGGATATTGCTTTGCTGCATGTCGTGATCCTGCCCTCTCACCCCGAGCCCCGTCCAGCCCGTGCCGCGCCTGATCCTCCTGAACAAGCCCTTCAACGTGCTGCCGCAGTTCACCGACCGCGCCGCGGGACGCGCCACGCTGGCCGAGCTGGTGCCGGTGAAGGGCGTCTATCCCGCGGGCCGCTTGGACCGCGACAGCGAGGGGCTGCTGGTGCTGACCGACGACGGTGCCTTGATCGCCCGCATCGCCGAGCCGCGTCACAAGATGCCGAAGGTCTACTGGGCGCAGGTGGAGGGCGTGCCGACCGGGGAGGCGCTGGAGCGCCTGCGCCGCGGTGTCGATCTCAACGATGGCCCGACCCTGCCGGCCGGCGCCCGGCTGATCGACGAGCCCGCGAACCTCTGGCCGCGCGATCCGCCGATCCGCTACCGCGCCAGCATCCCCACGTCGTGGATCGAGCTGACCCTGCGCGAGGGCCGCAACCGGCAGGTCCGGCGCATGACCGCGGCGGTGGGCTTCCCGACGCTGCGGCTGATCCGCTGGTCGGTGGGGGAATGGACGCTGGGCGATCTCAGGCCGGGGGAGTGGCGGGAGGTGCTGCACGTGCCCCCACCCCGACCCTCCCCCGCTGCGCAGGGGAGGGAGAAGAGCGGCCCTCCCCTGCGCAGCGGGGGAGGGAGGGGACCCACGCGCAAGCGTGGGGAGGGTGGGGGCAAGTAAGCCTACGTCCTTACCGTCTCGGTCTTCACCGCTTCCAGGTTGAAGGCAGCGGCCAGGAGGGCGCGGGTGTATTCCTCGCGGGGGGTCTCGAAGATCTGGCGGGTCGAGCCCTGCTCGACCACCTTGCCGTCCTTCATGACGATGACGTGGCTCGACAGCGCCCGCACCACCCGCAGGTCGTGGCTGATGAACAGGTAGGCGAGGTTGTGGCGCGCCTGGAGATCGCGCAACAGGTCGACGATCTGCGCCTGCACCGACATGTCGAGCGCACTGGTCGGCTCGTCCAGCACCACGAACTTCGGCTTCAGCACCAGGGCTCTCGCGATGGCGATGCGCTGGCGCTGGCCGCCGGAGAACTCGTGCGGATAGCGGTGGCGGCTCTCCGGGTCTAGGCCCACCTCCTCCAGCGCCTTGGCGACCATGGCGTCGCGCTCGCGTCCGCTGCCCATGTTGTGGATCTTCAAGCCCTCGCCGACGATCTGGCCGACGGACAGGCGGGGCGACAGGCTGCCGTAGGGGTCCTGGAAGACCACCTGCATCTCGCGGCGCAAGGGGCGCACCTGGCTCGCCGGCCAGCCCTGGATATCCTTGCCGTCGAAGCGGATGGCGCCCTGGCTGGCGTGCAGGCGTAGCAACGCCAGGCCCAGCGTCGTCTTGCCCGAGCCCGACTCGCCGACCACGCCCACCGTGTGCCCCTCGCGCACGTCCACCGACACGCCGTCCACCGCGCGCACATAATCGACCGTGCGGCGCAGCAGGCCCTTCTTGATGGGGAAATGCACCTTGATGTCGCTGGCGGTCATCACCGCGCGGGCGTCGGGCGGCGGGTTCAGCGGGTTGCCCTTGGGCTCCGCGGCCAGCAGCTTCTGGGTGTAGGGGTGCCTGGGGCGGACGAACAGGTCGGCGACGGTCGCCTGCTCCACGATCTCGCCCTTGTTCATGACGCAGACGCGGTCGGCCATCTTGCGCACCACGCCCAGGTCGTGGGTGATCAGCAGCAAGGCCATGCCGAAGCGCTGCTGGAGATCCTTCAGCAGCTCCAGGATCTGTGCCTGGATGGTCACGTCCAGCGCCGTGGTCGGCTCGTCGGCGATCAGCAGGTCCGGCTCGTTCGCCAGCGCCATGGCGATCATCACACGCTGGCGCTGGCCGCCCGAGAGCTCGTGCGGGTAGGCGCCCAGGCGCTTCTCCGGCGTGGGGATGCCCACCAGCCGCAGCAGTTCCAGCGTGCGCTTGCGCGCCGCGGCGCGGTCCAGGCCCTTGTGCAGGAACAGCGTCTCGTTGACCTGCTGCTCGATGGTGTGCAGCGGGTTCAGCGAGGTCATCGGCTCCTGGAAGATCATGGCGATGCGGTTGCCGCGCACGTCGCGCAAGGTCCGCTCATCCGCGCCCATCAGCTCCGTGCCCTGGAACAGGATCGAGCCCGAGGGGTGCCGCGCCATGGGGTAGGGCAGCAGCTGCAGGATGGAAAGCGCCGTCACCGACTTGCCGGAGCCAGACTCGCCGACCAGCGCCAGCGTCTCCCCCTTGGCGATGTCGAAGGTGGCGCCCTTCACCGCCGGCATGGCGCTGCCGGTGGCGTGGAACTCGACACCCAGGTTGCGGACGGAGAGGAGTTCGGGCATGGGCATATCCATCGTCATTCCGCAGCCTTCCGCTCCGCCTTGGCGGCTGCCGGCGCTTCGGCCGGGCCGGTGGCGAGTTGGCTGATGGTCTTGCGCGGGTCGAAGGCGTCGCGCACCGCCTCGCCGATGAAGATCAGCAGGCTCAGCATGATCGCCAGCACGAAGAAGGCGGTCAGGCCCAGCCAGGGGGCTTGCAGATTGGCCTTGCCCTGGGCCAGCAGCTCGCCCAGCGACGGCGAGCCCGGCGGCAGGCCGAAGCCCAGGAAATCCAGCGCCGTCAGCGTGGTGATCGAGCCGTTCAGGATGAAGGGCAGGAAGGTCAGCGTGGCCACCATGGCGTTGGGCAGCACGTGCCGGTACATGATCGTCCCGTCGGTGGCACCCAGCGCGCGGGCGGCGCGCACATAGTCGAAGTTGCGCGCACGCAGGAACTCGGCCCGCACCACGTGGACCAGCGAGGTCCAGGAGAACAGCAGCAGCAACCCCAGCAGCCACCAGAAGTTCGGCGTCACCACACTGGATAGGATGATCAGCAGGAACAGGGTGGGGAGGCCCTGCCAGATCTCGATGAAGCGCTGGAACAGCAGGTCGGTGAGGCCGCCGAAGTATCCCTGCACCGCGCCTGCGACGATGCCGATGACCGAGGAGAACAGCGTCAGTGCCAGCCCGAACAGCACCGAGATGCGGAAGCCGTAGATCAGGCGCGCCACCACGTCGCGCCCTTGGTCGTCGGTGCCGAGCCAGTTCTCGGTTGACGGCGGGGCCGGGGCCGGGACGGGCAGGTTGTAGTTGATCGTCCGGTACGAGTAGCGGATCGGCGCCCAGAGGATCCAGCCCTTCTCCTCGATCAGCTGCTGCACGTACGGGTCGCGGTAGTCGGTGTTGGTCTCGAACTCGCCGCCGAAGGTGGTCTCGGGATAATCGCGGAAGACTGGGGCGTAAAACTGGTCCTGGTACTTGATCAGCAGCGGCCGGTCGTTGGCGATGAACTCGGCGAACAGCGAGGCGACGAACAGCGCCAGGAAGATCCAGAACGACCAGAACCCCCGCCGGTTGGCGCGGAAGTTGTGCAGCCGCCGCCGGGTCAGCGGCGTGACGGGGATACCCAGAAACCGCGGCTGGTAGGGGGTGGCCATCACGTTCTCCGCGCCTCGAAGTCGATGCGGGGATCGACCACCATGTAGGTGATGTCACCCACCAGGTTCATGAGCAGCCCCAGCAGCGTGAAGAAGTACAGTGTGCCGAACATCACCGGGTAGTCGCGGTTGATCGCCGCTTCGAACCCCAGGAGGCCCAGCCCGTCCAGCGAGAAGATCACCTCGACCAGTAGGGCGCCGGTGAACAGGATGCCGATGAAGGCGCCGGGGAAGCCGGCGATGACGATCAGCATGGCGTTGCGGAACACGTGTCCGTACAGCACCCGCCGCTCCGCCAGGCCCTTGGCGCGGGCGGTGACGACGTACTGCTTGTTGATCTCCTCCAGGAAGGAGTTCTTGGTCAGCATGGTCAGGCCGGCGAAGCCGCCGATCACCAGCGCCGTCACCGGCAGCGTGATGTGCCAGAAGTAGTCGGCGATCTGCCGGTACCACGGCAGCTCGGACCAATTGTCCGACACCAGCCCGCGCAACGGGAACAGATCGAAATAGCGCCCGCCGGCGAACACCACGATCAGCAGGACCGCGAACAGGAAGCCGGGGATGGCGTACCCGACGATGACGATGGCCGAGGTCCACACGTCGAAGGGCTTGCCATCGCGCACCGCCTTGGCGATGCCCAAAGGGATCGACACTAGGTAGACCAGCAGCGTCGTCCACAGCCCCAGCGAGATGGACACCGGCATCTTCTCCAGCACCAGGTCCACCACGCTGCGGTCGCGGAAGTAGCTGGTGCCGAAGTCGAACATCACGTAGTTCGAGATCATGTGGAAGAAGCGCTCGTGCAGCGGCTTGTCGAAGCCGAACTCGCGCTCGAGCTGCTTGATGAACTCCGGGTCCAGGCCCTGGGCGCCGCGGTAGCGACTGCCCTCGCCGCCACCGCCCTGCTGCTGGGCCTGCTGCGCGGCGGACGAGGCGTCGCCGCCACCGGTGCCGCCGATGCGCGCCGTGGCCTCCACCGCGGTGCCCTGGACACGCGCGATGATCTGCTCGATCGGCCCACCGGGGGCGATCTGCACGATCAGGAAGTTGATGACCATGATCCCGAACAGCGTCGGGATGATCAGCAGCAGGCGGCGGATGATGTAGGCCAGCATGGCGGGCTCGTGTCCTTCCGGGCGCTACCGCGACGAAGCTCGCAGGAATGTGGGCACGGTGCGGGTCCTCGGCGAGGGGCGGCGGTCAGCGGCGGGTCTGGAGGGCGGAGGCCTTGGCGGGGTCGATCCACCAGGTGGTGGGGAATCCGTTCGAATATTTGCCCATGGTCTGCGGATACCCGAACTTGTCCCAGTACGCGAGGCGGTCCGAGTCGTTGTACCACAAGGGGATGACGTGATACCCCCAAAGCAGCACACGGTCCAGCGCCCGGGTCGTGGCCTCGATGGCCGGCAGCTCGGTGCCGGTGACGATCTTGTCCATCAGCGCGTCGGCCACCGGCTCGCGGATGCCGGCGAAATTGCCCTGGCCCTTGACGTCCACGACCTTCGACGAGAAGTAGGAGCGCAACTCCGGCCCCGGCGGGGCAAAGAAGGTCAGGCCGATGTTCACCATGTCGAAATCGTACTCATCGGTGCGCACCTGATACTGCGCGGTGTCTACGACGCGGATCTGGGCGTCGATGCCGACCCGCTTCAACGCTACCACGAAGGGCTCGGTCACACGGACGAATCCGGGGTCGCGCATTAGGATCTCGAAGGCGAAGGGCTGGCCGGTCTTGGCGTTGACCAGCACGCCGTTCCTCACCTCCCAGCCGGCTTCCTTGAACAGGCGCATGGCCTCGCGCACGTTGGCGCGGTTGTTGCCGGTGCCATCGGTGGTCGGCGGCTCGAACGCCTTGGTCAGCACCTCCGACGGCAGCTTGTCCTTGTAGGGAGTGAGGATCGCCACCTCCTCCGCCGTCGGCACGCCGGACGCGCCGTATTCGGAGTTGGGGAACCAGCTCTTCACCCGCTTGTACTGGCCGTAGAGAAGCTGGCGCTGCACCGTCTCGAAGTCGTAGAGCCAGTTCAGCGCCTGACGCACGCGCACGTCCTGGAAGATCGGCCGGCGGGTGTTCATCACGTAGCCGGAGACGCCCCTCGGGGTGTTGTCCGGTGTCTCGCGCCGGACGATGCGGCCGTCCTTGACGGGGGCGGTGGTGTAGGCGTTGGCCCAGCGCTGCGCCCGGTTCTCCTCCCAGAAATCCATGCGGCCGGCCATGAACGCCTCGAACATTACCGTGTCGTCGCGGTAGTAGTCGAAGCGGATCTCGTCGATGTTGTTCATCCCGCGCATCTGGGGCAGGTCCTTGGCCCACCAGTCCTTGACGCGCTCGTAGGTGATCGAGCGGCCGGGGTCGACCGCCTTCACCCGGTAGGGGCCGGAGCCCAGCGGCGGCTCCAGCGTCGTCTTGGTGAGGTCGCGGCCGGGCTGGCTCCAGTAATGCTTGGGCAACGGCGTCAGGCCGGAGATCGCCAGCAGCGGCTTCATCGTGTCCTTGGTGCGCATCGCGCATTTGAGGCGCTTCGGCGTCTCGGCCGTGCAGCCTTCCACGTCGTCGTAGAAGGAGCGCAGGAACAGCCGGCCGTTCTTGCGGATGAAGTCGAAGGCGAAGACGAAGTCGTCGGCGGTGATCGGCATGCCGTCGTGCCAACGGGCCTCCGGGTGCAGATCGAAGGCGATCCAGCTCTTGTCGGCGGGGTACTCGGCGGTCTCGGCGATCACGCCGTAGGCGGACACCAGCTCGTCGGCGGAGCCGGTCATCAGCGACGCGCTGGTCAGGCCGATGCTGCCCGGCCATGTGCCGCGCTCGATCATGGTGTTCAGCGTGTCGAAGCTGCCGAAGGCGCCCAGCACGATGGACCCGCCCTTCGGCGCGTCGGGGTTGGCGTAGGGCCAGTGCGGCATGTCTACGCCGTACTTCGGCTTGCCGAACTCGGCGATGGCCCAGGATTTGGTGACCTCCTGTGCCGAGGCCGGGATGCTCAGGAACAGGCCGAGCGCGGCGGCCAGGATGGTGGTCTTCTTCTTGTTCATTCCATTCCCCGTCGGCCGGCTGCCCCTCTCCACTTGGCCCCACCGTCCACCCGGATCAAGGCGGAAGCATGGCAACGTCACCGTCCCGGCTTCGCCGCTTTGGCCGGATCCACCCACCACGTCGCCGGATAGCCGGTGTTGCGGAAGGCCATGTCGTACTTGGGCGGCGTCTCCGGCCAGCCGAACTTGGTCCAATAGGCAACCCAGCTGTCCGGGTTGTACCAGTGCGGCACCATGGTGAAGTCCCACAGCAGCACGCGGTCGAGCGCGCGGGTGGCGGACTGCAAGGCCTCCAGGTCCTTGGCACCGATCACGGCCTCGGTCAGCGTGTCGGCCACCGGATTCTTGATGCCGGCGTAGTTGGCCGAGCCCTTCAGGTCCGCCGCGGCCGAGCCGAAATAGTTGCGCAGCTCCGTCCCCGGCGGGCTGAAGAAGTTGAAGTTCGCAACCACCACGTCGAAATCGAAGTCGTCCGTCCGCGCCTGGTACTGCGCGGTGTCGACGATGCGGATCTGCGCGTCGATGCCGGCGCGACGCAGCGTCTCCACATAGGGCTGATTGACGCGGGTCAGCGAGCCGGTGCCGTCCAGGAACTCGATGGCCATGGGCTCGCCGGTCATCACGTTGACCAGCTTGCCGTCGCGCGTCTCCCAGCCGGCTTGGCGGAACAGCTCGTACGCCTTGCGCACGTTGGCGCGGTTGTTGCCGGAACCGTCGGTGGTCGGCAGCTCGAAGGGCTGGGTGAACAGCCGCTCGGGCAGCTTGGCGCGGTGCGGCTCCAGCAGCTTCAGTTCGCCGGGCGTGGGGAGCCCCTTGGCGCCGTAGTCGGAGTTGGGGAAGTTCGACGCGGTGCGGCTGTACTGGCCGTACAGGATGTTCTTGCGGATCCACTCGAAATCGAACAGGTACCCGAACGCCTCGCGCACCCGTGGGTCGGCGAACTTGGCGCGGCGGATGTTGAAGCGGTAGCCCTGGGCGCCCAGCGGCAGCTCGCTCCTGATGGCGCGGCGTTCGACGCGGCCGTCCTGGGCCGCGGGGAAGTCGTAGCCGGTCGTCCAGCGCTGCGCCCGGTTCTCCGGGCGGAAGTCGTAGGCGCCGGCCTTGAACGCCTCGAACATCACGTCGTCGTCGCGATAGAAATCGACCTTCACCAGGTCGAAGTTGTGGGAGCCGCGGTTGACCGCCAGATCCTTGCCCCAATAGTCCGCCACCCGCTCGTAGGTGATGGAGCGGCCGGGATCGACGGTCTTGATCCGGTAGGGGCCGGAGCCCAGCGGCGGCTCCAGCGTCGTCTTGGAAATGTCGCGTCCGTTGGCCGTCCACCAGTGTCTGGGCTGCGGGGCGATGGCGGTGCCGAAGTCGATGATCGGCTTGATCTCGCCGGTGGTCTTCAGCGCGATGCGCACCCGGCGGCCGTCCAGCGCCTCGACCCTGGCGACCCTGTCCAGGAAGGACTTGAGGAACGGCGCGCCGTGCGCCTGGATGGAGTCCCAGGCGAAGACCACATCCTCGGCCGCCACCGGCCGGCCGTCGTGCCAGCGGGCGCCCGCGCGCAGGTGGAAGACCGCCCAGCTCCGGTCGTCCGGCACCTCGACGCTCTCGGCCAGCAGGCCGTAGGCGGCGTCCAGCTCCCAACCCGAGCCGGTCATCAGGGTGTCGGAGATCAGCCCCAGCGTCCGCGGCTGCACGCCGCGCAGGATCAGCCCGTTCAGGCTGTCGAAGGTGCCCTGCGCCGCCAGGGTGATCTGTCCGCCCTTGGGCGCGTCCGGGTTGACGTGCGGGAAGTGTGCGAAGTCCGGCCCGAACATCGGCTCGCCGAACTGACGCAACGCGTGCGTCCGCGTGACCTCGGCCAGGGCCGGCACGGTCAGCGTGAACAGGGCGAGGAGGGCGGCGGCAAGAAGGCGCATGGGCGGCGACTCGCAGGCGGTGGTTAACCTTCGAAAGATCGCCATGGATGGGCGTGGGTCAAGCCCGACGTCACACCCCTTTCCCGTCTTCCCCCTCGTCCTCCGGCAAGGCGATGTCGTCCTCGTCCTCGGGGCCGAGGATCAGGTCGAACAGCGCGGCGTAGCGGCGATCGGCGCGCAGCAGCTTCTTGAACGCCTTGGTGTTTTTAAGGTCGGCCTGAAGCCACGCCTCGGCCGCCTCGTAATGCTCGGGGTGCGCGGACAGCAGGTAGAGCGCCGCCTGCTCGGCACAGACGAGTTCCGTCTCCTCCAGGCGCTCCAGGATGGCGCCGATGAACACGGGCAGCACCTCGGTCGAGGCGGCGATGCCGTCCTCTTCCTCCTCCTCGCTCACCTCCTCGGCCTCGATGGCGTCGATGGCGGCCTTCGCCTCCTCCTCGGAGATCGTGCCCTCCTCGATGCCCTTCATCAGCGTCCCGAAGGCGTCCTGCTGGCGCGGCGTCAGCTCGGTCATCGTCTCGACGACCATCAGCGCCTCCACCAGCGTCTTCTTGCGGACCTTCCAGTTGGCGTCGGCCCGAACCGCCTGGGCCATGGACTCCAGCACTGGGACCAGTTCCTCGGGTGCCGTGTCGAACAGGGACTCGGCGGGCTTGGCGATGACGGTCACGACAGTCTTCCTTCTTCCATAAGGGCGGTGGAGCGAGCACCCGGCACGCGGGCCGTCTTCAGTAGCGCGGCGAACCGCTTGTCGCCGCGCACCACCTTGCGCACGGCCTTGGCGTTGCGCGGGTCGGCCATCATCCAGGCCTCGGCCGCCGCCTGGTGTTCGGGGTGGATGGATAGGACGTAGACGGCGGCCTGCTCGGCGCTGGCGATGCGCTCCTCGCCCAGGGTCTCAAGGATGGCGCCGACGTAGAAGGGCAGCAGCTCGCCGAAGCGGGCCGGCACGTCGCCCTCGTTCCCGTCCTCTGGCGGCAGCTCGTGCCCGCCGGCACTGGCCAACTCCTGCCGCTCGGCCGGGCTCAGCGCCAGATAGGCGCCGAGGCTGAGCATATAGTCGCACAGCGTCTTCTTGCGGACCATCCAGTTGGCGCCCTGGGCCACCTTGTCCGCCAGCGAACCGACGAAGGCCTTGAGGTTGTCGGGCGCGTCGTCCAGGACGGAACGCGCCGGCTTGGGAAGGGGCGTGGAGGTCATGATGCCAACAATGGTTCAGCCGGCGAGAATCGCCAGCGCCTCGCGGTGGGTGCGGGCGTCGCCCGCGGCGATGACGCGGCCGTCGGAGCCGGCACCCAACGGTTTGCCGTCCCAGCCCGTCATGATGCCGCCGGCCCCGGTCACCACCGGCACCAGGGCCGCGAAGTCGTACAGCTTCAGCCCCGCCTCGATCACCAGGTCGTAATAGCCGCTGGCCAGCAGGCCATAGGTGTAGCAGTCGCCGCCGTACACCGTGGTCTTCACGCCCGCCTTGACGCGCTCGAAGCCGGCCGCGGTCGGCCCCGGGAACAGGTCCGGCGAGGTGGTCCCGAGCATCGCGTCGGAGAGTCCGCCGGGGCAGGCGCGCACCTTGGCCGGCTGACCGTTGAGGGTGGTCGGCCGCCCCGCCGCGCCGATCCAGCGGTCGCCGATGATGGGCTGGTCGATGATGCCCAGCACCGGGTTCCCCCGGTGCAGCAGCGCGACCAGCGTGCCGAAGATCGGCCGCCCGGTGATGAAGGACTTGGTGCCGTCGATGGGGTCGATGACCCACACCCACTCGGCATCCAGGTTCTTGGTGCCGTACTCTTCGCCGTAGATGCCGTCTTCGGGGCGTTCCGCCTCGATGATGGCACGGATGGTACGCTCCGCTTCGCGGTCGGCGACGGTGACCGGCGAGGCGTCGGCCTTGTCGTCCACCGTCAGGTTGGTGCGGAAGTACCGGCGCACCACCGCCGCGCTCGAGTCGGCCAGATATTCGGCGAGCGCCACCAGATGGGCGGGACAGGACTCGGACATAAGGAGGCTCCGCCGGCACGGGAGAAGGGGTGCGCGCATCCTAAACGCCGTTGCGACGCACGCAAGCTGGAAAGCGGTTTGCCGGTTGGGAGAGCTGGGCCTAGACTTTCCTCCATGCTCGACCGACCGAACGTCTACGCGTGCGGGTCCATCGACCGCGCCACCCACCGCCGCAAGGATCCCGACTGGCTCGCCTCCGCCCGCGCGGCGCCGGAGAGCCGCGTCCTGCCCGTGTGGCGCGCGCGTTCGCTGCTCATCGGCCCCGAGGAGGCGCCGCGCGCCGCCTTGCTGCCGATGGCTGTGGACTGGGGCGAGTTGGAGTTCGTGCTGCTCGGCCTGTGCGGCGGTGCCGCGGTGTTCGCCGTCGACCTCTCGGCGCTGGACGTGCCGGAGGAGCACCCGGCAGTGGCGCCGACCGCCGCCGAGGGCGGGCGCTTCGTCGACCTGCGCGCGGCCGGGCCACTGATGCAACACGACGAGGGCTCGCTGTGCGCCTACGCCCGCGGGCTCACGCATTGGAACGCGCGGCATCGCTTCTGCGGTGTCTGCGGCGCGCCGGCCGCGAGTGCGGAGGCGGGGCACGTGCGCCTCTGCACCAACCCGTCCTGCGCCACGCACCATTTCCCGCGCACCGACCCGGCGGTGATCATGCTGGTGCACGACGGCGGCGACCGCTGCCTGCTTGGCCGACAGGCGGTGTGGCCGCCCGGCATGCACTCGACGCTCGCCGGTTTCGTCGAGCCCGGCGAGTGCCTGGAGGAGGCCGTGGCGCGCGAGGTGTTCGAGGAGGTCGGCGTGCGCGTAGCCGACGTGCGCTATCACTCTTCGCAACCCTGGCCGTTCCCATCCTCGCTGATGCTGGGCTTCACGGCACGGGCGCTGTCGGCCGAGCTGCGCGCGGCCACGGACGAACTGGAGAGCGCCCAGTGGGTCAGCCGCGAGCGCCTGCGCACCCTTGAGCCCAGCGACGACCTCCGTATGCCGCGGCGCGATTCCATCGCCCGGCGGCTGATCGAGGATTGGGTGGCGGAGGGATAGCTCCGGAACACGTGCCCCCACCCCGCGCCGAAGGCCGTGGGGTGGGGGCACGTGCGCTCAGTGATGCCGCCAGATCGGGTGCGTCGGGCGCACCGGCGACTGGCGCCGGTCGCAGAGGCTCGGATGCCGCTCGCAGGTCATCCGATAGAGGACCGCCAGTTCCTCGATCCGATCAGTGCGCTGGCGCTGGCTGGCCTTGCATAGGTTGTCCCAAACCATCTGCCGGATGGCGGCGTCGCCCCAGGGCTCGGTCAGCAGCGCGGCACCCTTTTCGAGCGCCGTCATGTAGGGGAGCTTTTCATGCTCCGCGATCTGCGCCACTTCGTCCTTTTCGAGATCCGCAAGACCGATGCAGTCTTCATAGGTCAGCATGGCCACCTCCATCCGTTGGCGCCATGGCGCCGACGGTGTCGAGCCGCCGGTCGTCTTGGACTGAGGCCCCCTGTTCGAGGGCTCTTCATTTACGTAGATATATAGCACAATTTGTCCGTAATGGACAGGGGCGGGAAAGATAAGTCCCCATTCCTTCAGGTCATGCGACGGGATGCCGCATTTCATTTGTGCGACAATGCCCGGAAGGGCCTGAGCCGGTTCAGTCTTCGCCGTCCAACTGGCTTCCCTGGTAGCGGAACAGGCTGGCGGGATAGACACCGAGGATCTTCATTTCGCGGGCGAAGAAATCCAGTTCCTCCAGCGCCAGGCGTAGCGGCCGTTCGTCCGGATGGCCTTCCACATCCACGTAGAACTGCGCGGCGGCAAAGCGCCCACCGACCATGTAGCTCTCCAGCTTGGTCAGGTTGACGCCGTTGGTGGCGAACCCGCCCAGCGCCTTGTACAGCGCGGCCGGACGGCTGCTGACGCGGAAGACGAAGGTTGTGATGGTCTTGCACGACCCGGCCGGCGGGATGCGCGGCTCGCGCGCCATGATCAGGAAGCGGGTGGTGTTGTGCTCGGCGTCCTCGATGTCGGCCTGGAGGATGTCGAGGCCGTAGATCTCCGCCGCCAGCTTCGACGCGATGGCGGCGTTCTGCGGGTCGTTCAGCTTGGCGATGTCGGCAGCGGCGCCCGCCGTGTCGGCATGGTTGACCGGTGTCAGGCCCAGCCGGCGCATCATCTCGCGGCACTGCGACAGCGCCTGGATGTGGCTGTGCACCGACTTGATGGTCTCCAGCGTGGCCCCCTTGGGCGCCAGGAGCTGGTGGTTCACCCGTTGGAAGTGCTCGCCGATGATGTGCAGACCGCCTTCCGGCAGCAAATGGTGGTTATCGGCGACGCGGCCCGCCACCGAGTTCTCCACCGGGATCATGGCGAGCCGTGCCCGCCCCTCGCGAACCGCGGCGAAAGCGTCCTCGAACGACGCGCAAGGCAACGTCTGCATCTCCGGATAGACCGAGCGGCAGCTCAGGTCGGAATAGGCGCCGGGCAAGCCCTGGAAGGCGATGACGTTCGAGGTGGGCATGAAGAATTCCGCGGTTCAGCAGGCATTCGGAGCGCGGAGTATCGGCACCGCGCCGCTCCACGTCAACGACCGCCGTGATCCCCTGCAGATAAGGCTTTTCGGCGCCGTGCCCGCCACCAATTTAGCGTCTGGGGGGTCGCTGCGGAGGCGATGACAGCCCCAGCGTGCCGCGTTATGGTGCGACAAACGGTCACATACGAATAAAAAGGGTAGAGACACAATGAGTATGGAAGCGAACAAGATTTTCGGGGCGATCCTGCTGGCCCTGCTGATCGGCACGCTGAGCGGCTTCATCGCAGAGGTCCTGGTGCATCCCAAGCCGCTGGAGAAGGCAGCCTACGTCATCGCGGTTCCGGAGACGGCCGCCAAGACCGAGGCCGGCGCGGCTCCCACCGGCGGCCCGGCGGCCATCGGCCCGCTGCTCGCCAGCGCCGACCTGGCGGCCGGCCAGACGGCGGCCAAGGCCTGCGCCGCCTGTCACAGCTTCAACAAGGGCGAACCGGGCAAGGTCGGCCCGAACTTGTACGGCCTCGTCGGCGGGCCGAAGGCGCACGTGCAGGGCTTCGCCTATTCCGATGCGCTGGCCAAGAAGGGCGGCAACTGGGATTACGAGGACCTTAACCGGTTCCTTCACGACCCGAAGGGCTACGCGCCCGGCACCAAGATGACCTTCGCCGGCGTCAAGAAGGACCAGGAGCGCGCCAACATCATCGCCTATCTCCGCTCGCTGAGCGACAATCCGCCGCCGCTGCCGCAGTGAGGGTTCCCGGTGCCCCTCCCTCTGCCTATGCGGGGAGGGGCATAAGGACACTCGACCGGAGTGCCTACGACCTAAACAGGTCCTTACCGGTCGTGCTGAAATAAAAGTCTTAAAGACTCGGTCGTGTTGTGGGGAAGGTGCCTCTCTGGTATAAAGGATCACCTGTCCGAAGGGTCAGGAATGGGAGGCGCCGACATGTTGCAGGCAAGAATCGAGCCGGCCGACCAACAAGAACAAGCAATCCTGGGAATGGAGCGGCGGCTCGAGCGCGACGAGCGCAACGGCGAAGACACAACGATCGCCCGGATTGTTCTTGTGCGTCATTATGCCGCATACGCGCGCAGCATGGTCCAGCAGGCCGGCGGCAGCGTGACCGAGATGAAAACCCTCACCGACCGTGACAACCTCGTCCCCCTCGCCTGGATCGAAGGGCGCTGCCACGCCATCGACTGACCGTGGGGCGCGGGTAGGTGTTGGGCCCGCCGTCAGAACGGTCGCCGGGCCTTGATCGCGGCGGTCAGCGTGCCGTCGTCCAGATAGTCCAGCTCGCCGCCCACCGGCACGCCGTGCGCCAGGCGCGACACCGACACCCCGGCGCTCGCCAAGCGGTCGGTGACGACGTGCGCGGTCGTCTGGCCGTCGACGGTGGCGTTCAGCGCCAGGATGACTTCCTTCACGTCCGGGCTCTTGGCCCGTTCCACCAGTGCGGCGATAGTCAAATCGTCCGGCCCGACGCCCTGGAGCGCCGACAGCACGCCGCCCAGCACGTGGTAGACGCCGCGGTAGGCGCGGGTGCGCTCCAGCGCCCAGAGGTCGCCGGCATCCTCCACCACGCAGATGGTGGAGTGGTCGCGGCTGTGGTCGGCGCACACCGTGCAGGGAGCCCGCGTGTCGAGGTTGCCGCACACCGGGCAGGTGCGGATTGCCTCGGCGGCGAGCGCCATGGCTTCCGACAGCGGCACCATCAGGGTTTCGCGCCGCTTCATCAGCTGCAGCGCCGCGCGTCGCGCCGACCGCGGCCCCAGCCCCGGCAGCTTGGCCAGGAGCTGGATCAGGCGCTCGATTTCAGGTCCGATCATGGAGGGAATTGCTCACGAGGGCCCCCTCCCTAACCCTCCCCCGCTGCGCAGGGGAGGGGATCAAGGCACCCTCCACCTCGAAGAGGGGGAGGGATGGGGAGGGGGCACAGAAAAATCAGAACGGCAGCTTCATGCCCGGCGGCAGCTTCAGGCCACCCATCATCTTGGCGGTCTCGTCGGCGACCTGCTGCTCGACTTTGGTCTTGGCGTCGTTGAACGCCGCGACCAGGAGGTCTTCCAGCATCTCGGTGTCCTCGGGGTCGACGATCGACTTGTCGAGCTTGACCTTCTTCAGGTCGCCCTTGCCGTTCAGCGTCACCGTCACCATGCCGGCGCCGGATTGCCCGGACACTTCGATGTCGGCCAGCTTCGACTGCATCTGCTGCATCTTGGCCTGCATCTCTTGGGCCTGCTTCATCATCTGGCCGAGATTCTTCATAGCTTACTCGTCTCCCAATTCGTCCAGCGGGTACAACAACGCATCACGGATGTTAATGTCATCACTGTCGGGCTCGTCCGCAACCGCGGCCTCGGCCGCAGCCGCCGCCGCGGCGGCTGCTAGGTCGCGGACTTCCAGGATCTTCGCCCCATCGAAGCTGTCGAGCACGGCGCGCACCACCGGATTGGCCGCGGCCTCCTCCAGCGCGCGCTGCACGGCGGCGTCGTCCTGCTCCTGAAGCGTCTGCTCGCCAGGGCGGTCGCTGACCATGACGATCCAGCGCTGCCCGGTCCACTCCGTCAGCAACTGGCCGACGCGGTTGGCGAGATTGGCCGGCGCCGAGGGCTTCGGGCGGATCTCCAGCCGGCCAGGCTCCAGCCGCACGAGGTGCGCGGCGCCAAACAGGTGACCGTACAGCGCGCCCTCGCGCCGCTCGGCGAAAAGCTGCACCAGTGTGCGGTAGTCGCGCGGCATGGGCGCCCAGTCCTCGGCGTTCGCCCGCGCGACCGCCTCCGCCGGCTGCGCCGCCGCCGGCTCCACCATGCGGTCCACGGCGCGCGCTGCACCGCCGCCCGCGATGGCGACCGGTCCGCCGCCCGGTCCGCGCGGCGCCGCACCGCCGTTACCGCCTCCAGCACCGCCGTTGCCGGCGGCGTTCTGCAACTGCCGGATCATCTCGCCCGGCGTCGGCAGGTCGGCGGCGTAGGACAGGCGCACGATCACCATTTCCAGCGCCTGCTGCGGAATGGGGGCCGCCTGCACCTCGCCCAGGCCCTTCAGGAGGATCTGCCACGCGCGCGTCAGCGCCGGCATGGACAATTTGCCGGACAGCGCGCCGCCGCGCGTGCGCTCGGCCTCAGGCATGGAGGGGTCGTTGGCGTTCTCGGGGATGACCTTCAGCCGTGTCAGGCTGTGAACGAGGTCGAGCAGGTCCTGGAGGATCACCAGCGGGTCGGCGCCGACGCGGTGCAACTCGGACAGGATGTCCAGCGCTTCGGCGGGCCTGGCGGAGACCGCGGCCTCGAACAGGTCGATGATGCGCGCGCGGTCGGCGAGGCCGAGCATGTCGCGCACCTGCACCGCCGTCACCGTGCCGCCGCCTAGGGCGATCGCCTGGTCGAGCAGCGACAGGCCGTCGCGCACCGAGCCGTCGGCGGCGCGCGCCACCAGCGTGGCGGCGTCCGGCTCGATGGTGGCGCCTTCCAGGGCTGTGATGCGCGTGAAGTGCTCCTTCAGCACCGCGGCGTCGACGCGCCGCAGGTCGAATCGCTGGCAGCGGGAGAGCACCGTCACCGGCACCTTGCGGATCTCGGTGGTGGCGAAGACGAACTTCACATGCGCCGGCGGTTCCTCCAGCGTCTTCAGGAGCGCGTTGAACGCGCTCTTGGAGAGCATGTGGACCTCGTCGATGATGTAGAGCTTGTAGCGCGCCGAGACCGGGGCGTAGCGCACGCCGTCGATGATCTCGCGGATGTCGTCGACGCCGGTGTGCGAGGCGGCGTCCATCTCCATGACGTCGACGTGCCGGTCCTCGGATATCGCGCGGCAGTTGTCGCAGACGCCGCAGGGCGTGATGGTCGGGCCGCCGGTGCCGTCCGCCCCGGTGCAGTTCAGCGCGCGGGCGATGATGCGGGCGGTGGTGGTCTTGCCCACGCCGCGCACGCCGGTCAGCATGAACGCCTGGGCGATGCGGCCGGAGTTGATGGCGTTGGTCAGCGTGCGCACCAGCGCTTCCTGCCCGATCAGCTCCTCGAAGCTCTTCGGGCGGTACTTGCGGGCGAGCACCCGGTAGGCGACCGTGGAGGTCGGTTCCGTGCTCGGGGTCGTGTCGGCGATGGTGGTGTCGGTCACGCTGATGGACGCATGGGCTGTCGACGGGCCGCCAGAATAGCGGCTCGGCCCCCGCTTTGCGCACTCAAATTTTCGGAGATGATTTTTTAGGAGAGGGTGGGAGGCTGGACGAACGACCCGAGCCGGAACTCGTTACGGCTGCTTCCTTCCGGACCTGACCGGGTTGGCGAGGGACCCGTCCGACGCCAACCTCCCACCGCCAATATCGGGATTGCCGCGGTCATATGCAAGGCGAATCCGCAGGACGCATTTTTCCGGGAACCTCCGCGGTGCCACGCGCATCATGGACTCAAAAGGATGCAGGGAGGAGGCGATGGCCGGGCACCTCAGAATCGCGGCGGGCGGAGAGCCGGACGTGCTGGACGCCCTGAAACGCGGCGACGCCCAGGCCTTCGAGACGGTCATGCGTCGGCACAACCGGCGGCTCTTCCGGATCGCGCGCTCGATCCTGAAGGACGAAGGCGAGGCGGAAGAGGCGGTGCAGGAGGCGTATCTGCGCGCCTTCACCCACCTGGACCAGTGTGCCGACGCAGGCCGTTTCGGCGCGTGGCTGGCGCGCATCGTCGCCAACGAGGCGCTGATGCGCCTGCGCAGGGGCAGCCGGGTGCGCCTGCTGGCCGACGGCCGGCCGGTGGACGGCGACGAGGAGGGCACCGCCGAGGTGGTGCCGCTGTGGACGGCCGCCAGCAACCCGGAGGAGCTGTTCGCCGTCGCCGAACTCAAGCGTCTGGTCGAACAGGCCATCGACGAGCTGCCGGACGGTTTCCGCGCCGTCTTCATGCTGCGCGCGGTCGAGCAGATGAGCGTGCAGGAGACCGCCGACTGTCTGGGCATCCCGCCGGAGACGGTGAAGTCCCGCCTGCACCGTGCCCGCGCGCTGCTGCAGAAGGCGCTCAGCGACCATCTCGACCGCCTCGTGCCCACCGCGTTCGGATTCGCCGGCGAACGCTGCGACCGCATCGTCGCCGGTGTGCTCGCGCGGCTCAGACCCTAGACCGCGCCACCCACGATATGGAGGTTTCCATGCTGAAGCGGACGCTTCTGGCGGCCGTTGCCGCCACCGTTCTGTCCACGCCGGCCTTTGCGGCGGAGGTGCCCGACAAAGGACCGCCCGGAGGCGACTACAAGAAGGTCAGCGACTTGGTGAGCGGCCTGCCTGACTTCATCCCCGGCCTCGGCACGCTGTACGTCAAGCCGTCGACGCTGCCGACCGGCCCCTATCTCGCCTACGACCGCAAGCAGCAGTTGGTCGGCGCGGTCTACATGGTGCCGACCAAGGATCTGCAGGCGCAGAAGGAGTTCAAGGGCCTGGCGGCACCGCACCGGCCGATCGACCACGTGACGATCGACTACAACGTCGGCCATCCGGGCATGGCCGAGCCGCACTACCATTTCACGGTCTGGTACGTCTCGGAGAAGCAGGCCCAGCAGCTTGCCGAAGCGCCGGCGAAGAGGTGATACGGACGCGCGCTCAGAGCAGCTCGCGCACGATGCTGTAGAGGCCGTAACCCAAGCCCAGCACCACCGCCCAGGAGAGCGCGATCAGCACTGCCCACAAGATCACCAGCTTGGGGCCGCGTATCTTCTCCATGATGGGCTCGGGCGGGGCGCAGTGGGTGCGCTGGTGGGGGATGTCCGTCCGGCGTGTCGCCTCGACGTCGGTAAACTCGGTGCGCGACAGAACCGGCATCAAGTCAGGGTGGCGCATGGATGGGTGGCCCGTCTGGTTTCCCCTGTAATGTAAGCCGCCGATCTTTCGGAGAGCCCAGGGCCAATCGAGGTAACCATCTTTGGTAAAAGGCGGGGGAGGGGCGCTCCCCCGCCGTGCACCCTTACTTCTTCAGCGCGGCGACGCCCGGCAGGTCCTTGCCTTCCAGCCACTCCAGGAAGGCGCCGCCGGCGGCCGAGACGTAGGTGAAGGCCTGCTCCACGCCGGCCGAGGCCAGCGCCGCCACGGTGTCGCCGCCGCCGGCTACCGACAGCAGCTCACCGTCCTGCGTGCGCTTGGCGACCACCCCGGCCACCGCGTTGGTGCCGGCGTCGAAGGGCTTGATCTCGAAGGCGCCCAGCGGGCCGTTCCACACCACCGTCTTGGCGCCCTGGATCTTCAGCGTCAGGAACTCCACCGTCTTCGGGCCGACGTCCAGCGCCATCTCGTCGGACCCGATCGCGTGTGCCGCCACGTCGCGGCTGGCCGCACCGGCCTTGAACTCCTTGGCGACGATGAAGTCCACCGGCAGCAGGATCTCGCAGCCGGACGCCTTGGCCTTCTCCATGATGGAGCGGGCCTGGTCGGCCATGTCCTTCTCGCACAAGCTGGCACCGACATCGACGCCCTGAGCGTAGAGGAAGGTATTCGCCATGCCGCCACCCAGCGCCAGCATGTTCACCTTGCCCACCAGATTGCCGAGCAGGTCGAGCTTGGTCGAGATCTTCGCCCCGCCGACCACGGCGCACACCGGCCGCTCCGGCTTCTCCAGCGCCTTGGTCAGCGCCTCCAGCTCCTGCTGCATCAGCCGGCCGGCGGCGCTGGGCAGGTGGCGGGCGACCCCCTCGGTCGAGGCGTGTGCGCGGTGCGCGGCGGAGAAGGCGTCGTTGACGTAGAGGTCGCCCAGTTCCGCCATCTGCTTGGCGAAGGCAGGATCGTTCTTCTCCTCCTCGGCGTGGAAGCGGGTGTTCTCCAGCAGCACCATCTGGCCGGGCTTGATGGCGGCGATGGCGGCCTTGGCCTTGTCGCCGACGCAATCCTCGGCGAACGCCACCTCCTGGCCCACGGCCTTGGAGAGGTCGCCGAGCACCTGGCGCAGCGAGTTCTTGGTGTCCGGTCCGCCCTTGGGGCGGCCGAAGTGCGACAGGATCACCACCTTGGCGCCCTTCTGCGCCAGCTCCTTCAGGGTCGGCGCCAAGCGGTCGATGCGGGTGGTGTCGCTCACCTTGCCGTCCTGCACGGGCACGTTCAGGTCGGCGCGCACCAGCACGGTCTTGCCGTTCACGCTGAGGTCGTCGATGGTCTTGAAATCGGTCATGGCGGCGAACCCTCTAAGATTCGAAATTTGCGGCGCAACGAAGCATAGCACGGGCCGCTTTGCAACGACTCCAGATCCCTCCGTGTCTCTGTGTCTCCATGGCTATCCCCTCTCTCCCTTCAGGGACTCGCCCGCCGCTCCGCCCGCGCCCATTTTCTTCATATGACCGAGTCCCTTCGACGCGACGACCTCCGGCCGCCCCTGATCGGCCCGACCGGGCGCATCGCCTATGCCGCGGCGCAAGCCGCGCGCGTGGCGTGGTTCTTCGGGCAGTATGCGCTGGCCGCCCGCATCACCGGTCCCAGCATCCCGCGTGCCGAGCGGCCCAAGGGCCTGACCGTTCCCAACACCCGCGCGATCCTGGCCGAACTGCGCGCCCTCTTGGAACGCGACCTCGCCAACATCGAGGCGGGCTATTACCGCATGCCGCACGACCTGGTGCCGAGCCCGGCACGGGTGGTGGCCGACGCGGCGGCCTTCTTCCGCGACCTGCCCGAGGTGCAGCGGCGCCGGCGCGGGCGCATCGTCACCGAGGTGCGGGCCAACCCGCCGCCGGGGTCGGAGAAGCTGCCGCCCTATTACCGGCAGAACTTCCATTTCCAGACCGACGGCTACCTGTCGGAGCACAGCGCTCGGCTCTACGACCAACAGGTCGAGGTGCTGTTCGGCGGCGGCGCCGACGCCATGCGCCGGCAGGCGCTGGTGCCGATCTTCGAGCATCTGAAGGAACGGACGGTCGCCGACTGCCGGCTGCTCGACGTGGCGGCGGGCACCGGCCGGTTCCTCACCTTCGTGAAGGACAATTGGCCGCGGCTGGAGGCCATCGCGCTCGACCTGTCGCACGCCTACCTGATCGAGGCGCGGCGCAACCTGGCGCCGTGGACGCGCACCACGCGCATCGTGCAGGCTGCGGCCGAGGCGCTTCCCGTGCCGGACGCCAGCCAGGACGTGGTCACCTGCATCTACCTGTTCCACGAGCTGCCGCGAAAGGTCCGCGCCCAGGTCGCGGCGGAGTGGGCGCGGGTGCTGAAGCCGGGCGGCATCGCGATCCTCGTCGACAGTCTGCAGGTGGGCGACAATCCGGTCATGGACGGGCTGATCACGCTGTTCCCGCTGGCCTTCTACGAGCCCTATTACGCCGACTACAGCCGCCAGGACCTGGGCAAGCTGTTCGGCCAAGCCGGTCTGGCGGTGCGCTCGATGACGCTGGCCTTCATGTCGAAGGTGGTCGTCCTGGAGAAGGTCAAGGACCAACCGTCATAAAACTGCAACAAAACTGCCATGGTTGGGTGGCTAGGCAACGAGAATTCATCCGTGTAGAAAATTGCAGATCGAAACAAATCCCAGCTAGCCTATGGCCGACGCCGACACCAACCGCGAGACGGAACTGAAGCTGGCTGTGCGGCCGGAAGATCTGGCGGCGCTGCGGTCGTCGGCGGCGCTGTCCGGCGCCAGCCGCGCCACCACCCGGCCGCTGGAAAGCGTCTATTACGACACGCCCGACCAACGCCTTGCGCGGCGGCTGGTGTCGCTGCGGGTGCGCAAGAAGGGGTCGAGCTACGTCCAGACCATCAAGGGCCCGCCCTTCGCCGACGGCGGCATCGGCCGCGCCGAATGGGAAACGCCGGTGGCCGGTCCCGCGCTCGACCTGTCGGCGGTGACCGACCCTGAAGCGCTGTCCCTGCTCGACAGCGTCGGCGTGGCGGAGCTGGCTCCGGTGTTCACCACCGCCGTGCGGCGCACGACCCGGGTGCTGGACGGTGGCGGCGCGCTGATCGAGGTGGCCTTCGACCAGGGCGAGATCCGCACGCCGGACGGCGCCGTCCTTCCCCTGTGCGAGGTGGAGCTGGAGTTGAGGGAGGGCGAGACGCGTGCGCTCTACGACTTGGCGCTGGAGCTGGCGAAGACCGCCCCGATGCGGGTCGAGTTGCGCACCAAGGCGGCACGTGGTTACGCGCTGGCGGCGGGCGCCATGGACGGGCCGGTGCGCGCGGACAAGATCGCACTCTCCCCCGACGTGACGGTCGAGGGGGCGCTGTGCCGGATCGTCACCAACTGCCTCGTGCACCTTTCCGCCAATGAGGCGTGCTCGCTGAAGGGCGAGGATCCGGAGGGCATCCACCAGATGCGCGTGGCGCTGCGCCGCCTGCGCTCGGTGCTCGGCCTGTTCCGCCCCTTCGTGCCGGAGGACCAGTACGGTTGGCTGGTGGGAGAGGTGAAGTGGCTGGGCAGCCACCTGGGTCCGGCTCGCGACTGGGACGTCTTCATTGCCGAGCTGCTGGCCCCCGTGCGCGAAGGCTTCGAGCGGACGAACGGCCACGGCCGACCGCTGCTGAACGATCTGGCGGCACTGGAGATCGCGGCGCGCAGCCGGCGCGAGCGCGCCTATGAGGGCGCCCACGCGGTCATCCTGTCGCCGCGCTACACCGAGTTCCAGCTTCGCCTCGGTGCCTGGCTGGAGGACAAGGGCTGGCGCGACCAGTCCGTGAACGAGCAATCCGCCCGCCTGTTCCAGCCCGTGGTGGGGCTCGCCGACGAGCTGCTTACCAAGCGCCACAAGCGCGCCCGCAAGACCGGGCAGGGCTTCGCCGAACTGTCGGTGGAAGACCGGCACCAGCTGCGCATCGCTTTGAAGAAGCTGCGCTATGCGGCGGAATTCTTCCGCTCGCTCTACGAGGACAAGCCGGCGCGCCGCTACATACAACAGCTCTCGGCATTCCAAGACTCGCTGGGCCACCTGAACGACGTGGCGACGGCGACGCGCCTGCTGCACGAGTTGCACGATGACGGCAGCCGCGCCAGCACCGGCGAGCGCCGCGCGGCCGGCATCGTCATCGGCTGGCTGGCGCGCGGCGTGGCGGACCTGGAGCCGCACCTCAACACCCAATGGGACGGCTTCGCCGACGCCAAACCCTTCTGGTAGAAGCCTGCCAGGGCGGAAAAGGTCTGTCGGGGCGGCGAACTGAACAGTTTGAAACACTATGAAACACTGTGCAGGGGGTGTTCAGTTCACGCGCCCCCCTGCGGGCGCATGGCGGGCATATTAGGATCAAGATCCTAGGGGAAAATGCCGGCAAAGGCAAGCCCTTTCGATTCCGGGCAGGGCAATCGCTTGAACCGATGACGGCCCGCAGCCCCCCTCCCATAGGTGCCTGCACGCAAGCGTGGACTGGAAGGGTTTCCCTGCCGGGCGGAGGTCGCACCTCCGCCCGGACCGTTTCCATCCACGCCAAGCGAACAAACGTTCGGGGCGGAGGTGCGACCTCCGCCCCGCTCCCATAGGCGGAACTTCAATCCATACAAGCGCACGAAAGTCGGGTATGTCAGCGCCTATCGATGCCCCCTCCCTGACCCTCATGCGGAACCGCCGGCCGGCCTCCTGGTTGGTGACAGCAGCGACAACGCTCAGGAGGTCGTCATGAAGACGCGTCTCGCCGCCGCCGCAGTTCTGGCGTTCGCCTCCGGATCGGGCTTGGCTCTGGCCCAGAGCGCCGGTTCCCCAGGGCCGGTGGGCGAGGGGGAGATGACGTCGGCCATTGGCATCCTCGACGCAGTCAGTCCCGAAGACGCGACGATCGCGCTGGACAACGGCAACATCTTCCACGTCCCGGAAGACACCGATTTCACCACGCTCCAGCCGGGCGAGCGGGTGCAGGTCGACTACCACATGGAAGGCGAGGAACGTCTGGCCACGCAGGTGTCGCCGGTCGGCTCCATCGGATCGACCGACCACTCACCCGACAGCTCGGACAACGGGAAGTAGGCAGGCGCTACCGGTGCGCCGTATCGCGGTGACGGCGGCGGGCCAGATCGGCGTCCACCCGGTCGTAATGATTGCTGATCATCCAGAAAATATAGGCCACCGCCGCCGCTGCGACGATCAGGCCGCCGTAATAGAACGCCTCGTCGGCCGCGCGCGAGGCCGCCAGCAACCCAATGAAGGCGACGATCCCCACCGCACCGCCGCCGATCCACTTGCCCACTTCGCCTCCGCCCGGATTGTCCATTTCGCGTCTCCTTGATGGGCTGTCGATCCATCATCCCGGAATGTATGGATTCCGCATGTGCCCGGTCAATCGACCGGCAGGGTGAGGGTGAAGACGGTTCCGGTGGCGGTGCTCTCCACCAGCCGCAGGTCGCCGCCGTGCGCCCGCGCGATTTCGCGCGCGATCGCCAAGCCGAGGCCGGTGCCGCCGGCCCGCGCGGTGCCGGCAAAGGGCTGGAACAGGGTCTCGCGCGCCCGCGGCGACAGGCCGGGGCCGTTGTCGGCAACGGTCAGCGCGAGGCGCCCGTCCGCCGCCTCGGCGCTGACGGTCACCGTGTCGGCTCCGGCCTGCACCGCGTTGCGGCCGAGGTTGGCGAGTGCGCGGGTAAGCTGGTCGGGATCGGCGGACACCGTCAGGCCGGCCGGGATGCGGTTGTCCCACGTGGCCTCGGCCCGGGTGCCGTCCAGGCGCACGCTGGCCAGCACCTCCGTCCCGGCCTCGGTCACCAAGGCGGCGAGGTCGACGGGCCGGCGTTGCAGGGGCAGCACGCCGTCACGCGTGTAGGACAGTGTCTGTCCGCACAGCGCTACAGCCCGGTCCAGCGCCGCCATCAGGCGCGGCGTCACCCGGCGCACCTCGGGGTCGGCGCTCTCGGCGAGGTGTTCGGACAGCAGCGAGGCGGTGGACAGGATGCCGCGCAAATCGTGGTTGATCTTGGTCACCGCGGTGCCCAGAGCCGCAAGCCGCTCGCGCTGGCGCAGCGCCGTGCCCAGCGCGTCCTGCATGGCGACCAGCTCGCGCCGGGCCACGCCGATCTCGTCGTCGCGGGCGTCGGGAGCGAAGGCGGGCTCGGCGTGTTCCGGATCGCGGCGGAAGGCGATCATGCTCTCGGTCAGCCGGCGCATCGGCCGTACCAGCATGCCGGTGAGCGCCAGGAACACCAGCCCGGCGGTGATCAGCGAGATCACCACCGACAGCCCGAGGATGCGCTCGGAATAGTCGATCATGGCGACGATCATCGGACGCTCGTCCATGACGACCTCGACGCGCTGGGCGGGATCCTTGGGCGAGCGGTCAATGACCTTGATCACCCGGTCGCGCGGCTCGGCCAGCGCCATGAAGGCATTGGCGATCAGCGAGACGAAGGTCGCCTCGCGCAGGTCGAAGGTGGCGTCCACCTGCGGTGGCATGGTGCTGGAGAGCATGTAGACGTGGCTGTCGGACTGGATCAGGTCGATGACGTGCGCGCCGACGTGCGCCAGCAGCTTGGCCTCCAGCTCGGCCGTCACCATGCGGTCGGGCGCCGCCTCCACCGCCAGCGCCGCGAGGTGCGCGGCGGCCAGGCGTTCCTGCAGGTAGCTCAGCCGGAAGCGCGCGATGGAGGGCGTGTAGATCAGCACCTCCGCCAGCATGACGAACAGCACCGTCAGCACCAGGAGCTTGGCCGACAGGCTGCGGGTCAGCGGTGGCAGGGCCATGGAAGGCTCACCCCACGGCCACCTGCGTGACCGTCATCGCGAAGTAGCCTGCCGAGGCATCCAACACGCGCTTGGGCGCCAGCGCGTCCAGCTCGTCGCGCGGGGCCGGGAACAGCTCCAGCGCGGCATCGGCGGCGTAGAACGGGCCGAACTCCTTGGAATCGGCCACCATGCGCACCAGCCGCGGCTCGGCCGCGGTGGCGCCGCCGACGATGCTCGGCAGGCCGAACAGGCCGTAGGTCGGCTTCGCCAGCAGGCCGAGGTGGCGGCCCTCCCCGCCGGTCAACGTCAGCGCCGCCTGCGCCAGGCGCCGGTCCTTGACCGCCAGCGAGGCGCCGAGCCTGGTACCGGCGCGCGGGGGCGCCGCCGCCACATGGTCCAGCGGGTAGGTGCGGGTGATCCACACGCTGCCGAACTTCTTCGGCAGGCCTTGCAGCCAGCCGCGGATCATCGACACGTCCTGATCCACATAGATGAACGGGCAGAAGTTGACCGGCGCGCCGTCGCGCTCGGCCTCGACCAGCACGAAGCACTCGCGGTACTGGGAATAGACGGGGTCCAGCAGCTCGCTGCCGTCGGAGGTCGCCTGCCAATCCGCGAAATGCACCGTGGCCCGTCCGGTCGCCTTGCCGAAGCCCTCGGGCAGGAAGCCGGCGGCGGTGGCGGTGTCGACCTCGTAGTCGATGGAGAACAGCCAGCCCGCGTAGTGCCATGGCGGCGCCGGCGCCAGCGACGACCGCCCCTGCGGTGAGAGCGGTGCGGTGAAACCGGTGAGCATGGCAGGCCTCCCATGTCGTTGCTTCGCAGATCGGGCCAAGCGTAGCGCGGCCCAATCCGCGAGGCTACACGGTTTCGGCGCTCTCCGCCCAGGCCCGCCCTATCCAAACCAGGACAGCGCCCGCACCAGCGCCCGCGTCCGGCCGCTGAACAGCGTCGGCGTGAACAGGCTGCCGGCGGCACGCTTGCCGGCTTCCGACAAGGTGGGGTAGGGCAGCACCAGCCCGGCCAGCGTGGAGACCTTGGCGCGTTGCGCCACCGCCAGACACCACAGCGCGAGCTGCTCGCCCGCATGCGGCCCGACGATGGAGGCGCCGATCACCCGGCCGCGGTGGGCCATCACCTTGACCAGCCCGTCGGTCTCGCCTTCGGTGTGGGCACGGTCGTTGTCGGCAAAGGGGGTGCGCAGCACATCGATGGTGCCGTAGGCGGCGCGCGCCTCGGCCTCGGTGGGACCGACCTGGGCCAGCTCGGGCTCGGTGTAGGTGACCCAGGGCAGGGCCGCGTAGGTCACCTTGGCCGGCAGGCGGAACAGCGCGTTGCGCACCACGATGCCGGCGTGATAGCCGGCCACGTGCGTGAAGGCCGGCCCGCCGGTCACGTCGCCCACTGCAAAGACGCGGCGGTTGGTGGTGCGCAGCCGCTTGTCGGTGACCACGCCGCCTCGACTTGCTTCGATGCCGGCGGCCTCCAGGTTCATGTCCTCGACGTTGGGCCGGCGCCCGGCGGCGACCAGCAGGTCGGAGCCCTCGATCCGCCGATCATCGTCGAGCACCGCGGCGATGCCGTTGCCGGCGCGCGCGACCGCCGCCACGCCGACGCCTTCGATCAGGTCCACACCCTCGGAGCGCAAGCGGCGGCGGACGACTTCGACCAGCTCCGGATCGTCGCGGGGCAGCAGACTGAGCTTCTCGACGACGGTGACGCGGGCTCCCAGGCGGCGGTGCGCCTGCGCCATCTCCAGCCCGACGGGGCCGCCGCCCAGCACGACCAGGTGCTCGGGCGCCGCGGTCCGCTCGAAGATCGTCTCGTTGGTCAGGTACGGCACGCCGTCGATGCCGGGGATCGGCGGCACCGCGGCGCGCGAACCGGTTGCCAGCACGAAGCGCCGAGCCCGCACCGCCACGCCGTCCACCTCGACGCAATCCGGCCCGGTGAATTGGGCGGAGGCGCGGATGACGCGCACGCCCAACCCCTCGAACCGCTCCTGGCTGTCGTGCGGGGCGATGCCGGCGATGACGCCGCGGACGTGGGCGTGGACCGCGGCGAAGTCGATGGCGGGTTGATGGCCGTTTATGCCGAACTTCCCGGCGGTGCGCACGGCCTGTGCCGCCTTGGCCGCGGCCAGCAGCGCCTTGGAGGGCACGCAGCCGGTGTTCAGGCAGTCGCCGCCCATGGCGCCGCGCTCGATCAGCACGGTCTTCGCCCCCATCTGCGCCGCCGCGGCGGCCACCGACAGCCCGCCGGAGCCGGCGCCGATCACGCAGATGTCGCACTGGATCCGCTCGCTCATGACCGCCTCCGCCATGCCTTGACGCCCACCGGCAGCAGCGCCAGCACCGCCAGACCCAAGAGCGGCAGCAGCACCTCGGGGGAGGCGGCCACGCTCAGGTCCGGCGCGCCGCCGGCGTCCAGCACCGCGCCCAGGCCGTTGCCGACCGACGCGTACACCAGCGCTCCCGGCACGATGCCGATCAGCGTGGCCAGCGCGTATACTCCCAGCGGCACGCCGAGGAACGCCGGCACCAGGTTGACCAGCCAGAACGGAAACAGCGGCACCAGGCGCAGGAACAGCATGTAGCTGAAGGCGTTCTCCCGGAACCCGTCCTCCAGCCGGCCGATCCATGGCCGGGCCTTGTGCCGCAAGGTCTCGCCGAACGCCGAGCGGGCCGCCAGGAACACCGCGACGGCACCCAGCGTCGCCCCGGCGACGGCGTAGGCCGCGCCCCACACCGTGCCGAACAGGAAGCCGCCGGCCAGCGTCAGCACCGTGGCACCCGGCACGGAGAACGCGACCACGGCCGCATACGCCGCCACGTACACCAGCACCGCCAGCGCGCCCTGCGCCTCGACGAAGGCGGCCAGTTCGGTCCGCCGGGCGGCCAGCTCCGCCAACGTCAGGTGTCGATGCAGGCCGAGTGCAAAGAACGCCGCAAAGCCCGCCACCAGCACCGCCAGCGGCAGCAGGCGGCGGAACAGCGGGGTGCGGGTGTCGGCGGTCTGGTTCGTCATGGACAAGACATTGGGCCGCTTCCCGTTCACCGGCCAGTCACCTTGCCGTGAACGGCGCGCGACTGGTAGATAGGTTTCCCATGAGCGACCTCGCCCGCCACATTGAAGCCCTCGCGCACGCTCGCGTGCTGTGCGTCGGCGACCTTATGCTTGACCGCTTCGTCTACGGCGCCGTCGACCGCGTCTCGCCGGAAGCGCCCATCCCCGTGCTGCGCATCGAGCGCGAGACCAGCATGCTGGGCGGCGCCGGCAACGTGGCGGCCAACCTGCGGGCGCTGGGAGCGGCCTGCCGCTTCGTGTCGGTGGTCGGCGACGACCACGCGGGCGGGGAACTCCGGCAGCTCGTGGAGACCGAGATCGGCTCGGCCGCCGGCATCGTCGTCGAGCCCGGCCGGCAGACCACGTTGAAGACCCGCCTCATCGGCGGACGCCAGCAGTTGCTCCGCGCCGACGCCGAGACGGTGGCGCCGGTCACCACCGGCTCGGTGGAAGCGGTTGTCGCTGCGGCGCGCGACGCGCTGCCGACGGTGGGCGCGGTCATCCTGTCCGACTACGGCAAGGGTGTGCTGACCGACGCGCTGGTGGCCGAGCTGATCGCCGCCGCCCGTGCCGCCGGACTCACGGTCGTGGTCGATCCGAAGGGCACGGACTACCGCCGCTACAAGGGGGCGAGCATCGTTACCCCGAACCGCAAGGAGTTGATGCAGGCGACGGGCATGCCCGCCGACGACGACGCGCAGGTGGCCGCCGCCTGCGCGCGGCTGATAGAGACCTGCGGCATCGACGCGGTGATCGCCACGCGTTCGGAGCGCGGCATGTCAGTGATCAGCCGCGACGGCGGCGCGGTCCACCTGCCGGCCGAGGCGCGCGAGGTGTTCGACGTGTCCGGCGCCGGCGATACCGCGGTCGCCACCCTGACGGCGGCGCTGGCGGCCGGCGTGCCGCTGGATGACGCGGCGCGGCTCGCCAACCTTGCCGCCGGGATCGTGGTGGGCAAGGTGGGCACCGCCGTGGTTCGCGCGCCCGAGCTCATGGGGGCGCTGCACGCCCAGGAATGGCGCCATGGCGAGGCCAAGGTGGCCGTCCGCGAGGAGGCTGCCGACTGCGTCGCGCGCTGGCGCCACCTGGGCAAGCGGATCGGCTTCACCAACGGCTGCTTCGACCTGCTGCACCCCGGCCACATCTCGCTGCTGAAGCAGGCGCGCGCGGCGTGCGACGCGCTGGTGGTTGGCCTCAACTCCGACGAATCGGTCAAGCGTCTGAAGGGCGAGAGCCGTCCCGTGCAGAACGAAACGGCGCGCGCCACCGTGCTGGCCTCGCTGTCCTGCGTGGACCTCGTTGTGGTCTTCAGCGAGGACACACCCGAACAGCTCATCCGCACCCTGCGCCCCGACGTGCTGGTGAAGGGTGCGGACTACACCATCGACAAGGTGGTGGGGGCGGAGTTCGTGCGGAGCTACGGCGGCAAGGTCGTGCTCGCCGACCTCGTCGCCGGGCAGAGCACGACCAACACCATCAAGCGGATGTCGTCGTAACAGGCACAAGGTCCCTCCCTCCCCCGGCCGGGCCGGGGGAGGGAGGGACCCGCGAAGCGGGAGGGTGGGGGCTAGGTTTGGCCGAAAATCCTGCGTATGTCCGCGTGCGCTGAATCACGAAGCAACAAAGATATCCAAGAGTCACAAAGATCGCTCCGCCGGGGCGCCGGCTGACCGCAGCAACGCGCACCTTGCGGCTCAGTCTTGGTGAATCTTGATGATCTTCGTTGCTTCGTGGTTCATTGCATCGAGTTATGCCGAGGTTTCTCGGGATGACCTGGCCCCCTCCTAACCTCCCCCGCCGGAGGCGGGGGAGGGATATAGTGCAGCCATGTCCTCGCTCTTCGCCCACGTTCTGTACGCGCTCGCCTGGGCAAGTTTCGGCCTCGGGCACAGCGCGCTGGCGGCGCCTTCCATTGCGGCGCGGCTGCGGTTGGGCGCGTACACGCGGTTGGCATACAACGGCTTTGCCGCGGCGCACCTGCTTGCCGTGTTGGTTGCCGGGTACGGGCTGCTGCGCGACCCGGCCGTGTTCGATCGCCCGGGATGGCTCGCCGCGGTACAGGGCGCGGCGGTGGTGCTGGGGCTGGGGGTGTTCCTGTGGGGACTGTCCGGCTACGATCTCGGCCGCTTCGCCGGGACGGCACAGATTCGTGCGCACTGGGCCGGCTTGCCTCTTCCCGGCGACGAGCCGTTGCGCGTCGCGGGTGCCAATCGTTGGGTGCGGCACCCGCTCTACGCCGGGGCGCTCGCGATGCTGTGGGGCGGGGTGGTGGACGAACGAAGCCTCGCGACCGCGGTGTGGGCGACGCTTTACCTGCTCGTCGGCATGCGGCACGAGGAACGCAAGCTGCTGGTGCTCTACGGAGCCTCCTATCGGGCCTATAGGGAGAAAGTGCCCGCCCTCATCCCTTGGCGAGGGCGGGCACTTTGACCGAATCGTACCTACATCTTCCTCTGCACGTTGTCGGCGCCACGCTCCATGGCGCGGCCGCCGGCCTGCACGTCCTGGCCCATACCCTCGAAGGTGTTGCAGGCGGCCAGGAGTGAACCGAACAGGCCCAGCAAAACCAAGGCTTTGATCGTATGCATGTTGACGTCTCCGAAAATCCACCAGGTCTAGGTAGTTTAGTAACGGTTGTCGGCGCTCTGCGGTTTCATACGGCGGGCGCATTTCGACGGGGCACCCCTTGCGAGGTGGCCTGTGGGTAAACAGGGGAGGGGAGAATGTTCGAGGGCTTCGCGCACCGTCGCATCGCCACCAGCGGGGCGGAGATCTTCGCCGCGGTCGGCGGCGAGGGGCCGCCGCTGCTGCTTCTGCACGGCTTCCCGCAGAACCACGCGATGTGGCACCGCTTGGCGCCCGCGCTGGCCGAACGCTTCACCGTGGTGGCGGCGGACCTGCGCGGCTATGGCGAGTCGGAGAAGATCGCCGGCGACCCGGCACACATGCGCCATTCCAAGCGCGTCGTCGCGCAGGACCAGGTGGAGGTGATGCGGGCGCTGGGCTTCGAGCGATTCGCCGTCGCCGGGCACGACCGCGGCGCCCGCGTGGCGCACCGCATGGCGCTCGACCATCCGGAGCGGGTGGAGCGCGCCGCCTTCATCGACATCATCCCGACCCTCGAAGTGTTTGAGCGCACCGACCAGGCGATGGCGACCGCGTACTACCACTGGTTTTTCCTGATCCAGCCCAACGGCCTGCCGGAGCACCTCATCGGCCTCGACCCCGAGTTCTACCTGCGGCGCACGCTGGGATCCTGGGGCAGCGGCGGCGAGGTCTTCACCGAGGAGGCCTTCGCCGAATATCTGCGCGCCTTCCGGGACCCGGCGGCGGTGCACGCCATGTGCGAGGACTACCGCGCCGCGGCCAGCATCGACCTCGACCACGACCGCCACGACCGCATGGCGGGCCGCACCGTGCAATGCCCCGCGCTGCTGCTGTGGGGGGACCGGAGCGTGGTCGGCCGCCTCTACGACGACCCGCTGGCGATCTGGCGCCGCTACGCCCCACAGGCGCAGGGCCGAGCCTTCCCTGGCGGCCACTTCCTCCCCGAGGAGCGGGCGAAGGAGACGCTGGCGGCGCTGCTGGAGTTCTTCGGGTAGGCGAGAGTTAACTGGCGGCCGGACAGCCAGACTTACGTCAACTCGAACGTCAATTCGCCGAGCTTCTCCAGGCTGCAAGCCACCTTGTCACCGGGCTTCAGCCAGACCTGCTGATCCTTGGGCTTGCCGGCGATGACGCCCTGCGGCGTCCCAGTGAAGAAGATATCGCCGGGCCGGATGGTCATCATCTTCGACGCGAAGCTGATGAGCTGCCGGCAGTTGAAGATCATGTCGTTGGTGTTCCAGTCCTGCCGCTGTTCGCCGTTGACGCGGGTTTCCAGGCGCAGGTTGTTGGGGTCGCCGACGAGGTCGCTGGTGACGAGGTACGGCCCCAGCGGCGCGAACCCGTCGCATGACTTGCCGATCATGTACTGCGAGGTGAGGAACTGCAGGTCGCGCGCCGAAAAATCGTTGCCGGTGCAGTAACCGGCCACGTAGTCCAGCGCCTGCTCCTCCGACACGTCGCGGCATTCCTTGCCGAAGACGATCACCAGCTCGACCTCGTAGTCGAACTTGGTGGCGACGGATGTTGGCAGCTTGATGGTCCCGTGGTGGCAGTTCAGCGCGTTGTTGTACTTGTTGAACAGGATGGGGACCTTGGGGATGGGGGTGTTGGTCTCCTCCGCGTGCTTGCGGTAGTTGAAGCCCATCATGATGATCTTCTCGGGCCGGGTGACCAGGGGCCCGCACTGGATGTCGCTTTCCTTGACGAAGGCACGCTCGGCCGGGCCGCCGGCCCTGGCCTTATCCACCAGCGCCTTGAGCACGCCGCCCTTGCCGTTCTGCAGCAGGTCGTCCATGTCGGCCGGGGCCGGCATGTTCAGCGCCTGCGCGGCTTGCGCGACATCGAGGATGCCCCGCTCCGTTTTGACGCCCAGCCCGAACCCGCCGTCGCGCGTCATGGTGAGCAGCGTCATGCCGCGCGGCATCTCGAAGGCATGTGGCGCAACGGTGGTGGCCGCCTGTGCCGGTGCGACCGGCAGCGCCAATCCGCCGGTGGCCGCGATGGCGCCCACGGCGCCGGTGGTCTTGAGGAACGCGCGCCGACCCTGATTCATGGCATTCCCTCCCACGGGATTCCTGTTGTTGGTCTCGAAGGGGTTGGTGCTGAGTGTCCTGGCCGGCGCCCGAGTGCGCGGTGCGCGCCAGGGATCGCCGGCCGACCGGGCCCTACTCCAAATGCGTCCGCCCGAACGGGTTGCCGAGCTTCGAGCCGAACTCGGCCTTGCGGGCCTCGCGCCAGACGCTGCCGTCCCAGTGGCCGGGCTGGCTCATGCTCACCGCCTTCACCGCGGGCTGCGTGCGCGCCCAGGCCCGGAACTTCTCCTCGAACTGGCTCACCGCGGCGGCGTCGACGGCGTCCAGGGTCACGGTTACGATCACGTCCATGCTCATGGGGAACCTCCCTCCCTTACGTGTCTTGCCTGCCTCAACAGCCGTCCCGCCCGACCGTCTCCGGCCGGCCTTCCCGAAAGGCGAACTCGGCCGTTGCGCGCGCGGGCGCAGGGGGGCATAAATCGCGGCGAAAAGCCCCACCTCGGACGGCTCGCCCCCGCCGGGTGGCGTCCGGCAACAAGAAAGCGGCGGAAGGAATTGCGGCATGGCTGAGAGCACTTATGATGTCGTCGTCATCGGCGGCGGTCCCGGCGGGTACGTCTGCGCGATCCGCGCGGCGCAGCTCGGGTTCAAGGTCGCCTGTGTGGAGAAGCGTTCGGCGCTCGGCGGCACCTGCCTCAACGTCGGCTGCATTCCCTCCAAGGCGCTGCTGAGTGCGTCGGAGAAGTTCGAGGAAGCCAAGCACGGCCTCGCCAAGTTCGGCGTCAAGGTCAACGGTGTCGAACTCGACCTCGCCGGCATGATGAAGCACAAGGACGAGGTCGTTAAGGCCAACACCGGTGGCGTCGAGTTCCTGTTCAAGAAGAACAAGATCGACTGGATCAAGGGCGCCGGCCGCATCACCGCCAAGGACACGGTCGTGGTGGACGCCAACGGCGGCACCACGCTGAAGGTCAACAAGGCCATCGTCATCGCCACCGGCTCCGAGGTCACGCCGCTGCCGGGCATCGAGATCGACGAGCAGCAGATCGTCTCCTCCACCGGCGCGCTGGCGCTGGGCGAGGTGCCGAAGCGCCTGGTCGTCATCGGCGGCGGCGTCATCGGGCTCGAGCTGGGCTCGGTCTGGGGCCGCCTGGGCTCGCAGGTCACGGTGGTCGAGTTCCTCGACCGCATCCTGCCGGGCATGGACGGCGAGGTGTCGAAGCAGATGCAGCGCATCCTCACCAAGCAGGGCATGACCTTCAAGCTCGGCGCCAAGGTGACGGGGGCCAAGACCACCAACACCGGCGTCACGCTGACCGTCGAGCCGGCCAAGGGTGGCGTGGCCGAGACGCTGGAGGCCGACGCCGTCCTGGTCGCCATCGGCCGCCGTCCGCACACCGAGGGCCTGGGCCTGGAGAACGTCGGCGTCGAGACCGACAACCGCGGCCGCGTCAAGATCGACCGCCACTTCCAGACCAACGTGCCGGGCATCTACGCCATCGGCGATGTGGTCGAAGGCCCGATGCTGGCCCACAAGGCCGAGGACGAGGGCGTGGCGCTGGCCGAGATCCTGGCGGGCCAGGCCGGCCACGTGAACTACGACGCGATCCCCGGCGTGGTCTACACCTGGCCCGAGGTCGCCTCGGTCGGCAAGGGCGAGGAGGACCTGAAGGCCGAGGGAATCGCCTACAAGGCCGGCAAGTTCCCCTTCACCGCCAACGGCCGTGCCCGCGCCATCAACTCGACCGAGGGCTTCGTCAAGATCCTGGCGGACGCCCGCACCGACAAGGTGCTGGGCGTGCACCTGATCGGCCCGAACGTGTCCGAGATGGTGGCCGAGCTGACGCTCGCCATGGAGTTCGGCGCCTCGTCCGAGGACATCGCCCGCACCTGCCATGCCCACCCGACGCTGTCCGAGGTCACCAAGGAAGCGGCGCTGGCGGTGGACGGCCGTCCGCTGCACATGTGATCGGCTGCCCCGGCGCGGATGCGGGCATCCCGTGTCCGCGCCGGCGGCGCATGCCGATCACCACCAAGACACCAAGGCACCAAGAGACATCGAGGCCGGTTCCCACCACGCCATCTTGCGGGGATCCATGATCTTGGTGTCCTGGTGGTGAAATCCCCCTTATGCCTCCCTTCTCCCGCTCACTGTCCCCCGCCTCCCTCACCCTCGTCATGTGCCTGGCCGAAGTCCTCGGCATGGCGGGCACCATGACCGTGCCGGCGTTGCTGCCGGTGTTCATCGACGAATGGGGCCTCTCCACCGCCCAGGCCGGGTGGCTCGGCGGGATCGCGCACCTCGGCTACGTGCTGGCGGTGCCGGTGCTGCTGGGGCTCACCGACCGGCTCGACAGCCGCCGGATCTATCTCTGGTCCACCGCGCTCACCGTCCTGTCCTGCGCCGGGTTCGCGCTGGCGGTGGACGGATTCTGGTCGGCGCTGCTGTTCCGGGCGTTGGGCGGGGTGGGGTTGGCCGGCACCTACATGCCGGGGCTGCGTATCCTCTCCGACCACATTTCCGGGCCGCGCGCCGGGCGCTGCATGTCCTTCTACACCGCCAGCTACGGCATCGGCGTCGCCGGCTCGACCCTGGCGGCCGGGTTCGTCGCCGAGGCGGCGGGCTGGCGCGCCGCCTTCTGGGTCGCGGCGGTGCTGACGCTGACCGCCTTCCTGCTGGCCGCCTTCCGGGTGCCGCCCACCGTGCCGAAGCAGGAGGATGCTCCGCCGAGCGTGGCGGCGCTGTTCGACTTCCGCCCCGTCCTGCGCAACCGGCCGGCCATGGGCTACATCCTGGCCTACGCCGCCCACAATTGGGAACTGTTCGGCTGCCGCGGCTGGCTGGTCGCCTTCCTAGCCTTCGCCGCCGGGGCGCCGGGAGGACAGGTGCCGGCTGAGGTCACCGCGCTCGCCACCGTGATCCTGTTGATGGGCGTCGCGGCGAGCATCCTCGGCAACGAGGCGGCGCAGCGCTGGGGGCGCAACCGCTTCCTGACGGTCATCATGCTCATCTCGGCCGCCATCGCCGCGGTGATCGGCTTCGCGGCGGCGCTGCCGTTCTGGGCGCTGGCGGCGCTGTCGCTGGTGTATGGGGCCACCATTACGGCCGACAGCGCGTCGCTGACCGTCGGTATGGTCGGTGCCGTGGGCGCCGGGCGGCGTGGTGCTGCGATGGCCATGCATTCGCTGCTGGGTTTCGCCGGAGCCTTCGCGGCGCCCATCGTCTTCGGCCTCGCCCTGGAAGCCGCCGGCGGTCCGGAGCGCGTGTCCGGCTGGGGCGCCGGTTTCCTGACGCTGGCCCTGGCGGTGGCCCTGGGGCCGGTGTTCCTGAGGACGCTGGGGAGCCGGTAGAGGGCTCCTTGTGCACCGTTGTGCAGGGTCGTTTGGCGCACAATGGGCGGAAACCGGTGTTTCCGATGTAGGATCAATGTCTTGCGCGTGGTCGTTCGTGTACGGTCATGCAGCACTTCCTTCGACGGCGAAGTGTCTACCGGCCGCGAATGAAACACTATGAAACACCATGCAACACTGTGCAGGGGGTGTTCAGTTCGCTCATCGCCTCCGGCAAGGCGCACGTGTGGCGCTGAAGGAATTTGATCCTACAGCATATCGGCCGGTTTGGCAAGCGCTCCTTAAGTGATTTCAATGCGCCTCCTTGGGGCTTTCGGCCGTGTCGTGCCCGACCATCCGGTCGCCCGCGTGCCTGCGTGCGAGGGCGCGGGCGTAACGGGGCATGACATCCGGCATGATGCTCTGGCCTTTGGGAGGGCGTTCGACGCCGAACACATACCGGGGAAAGTCGAGTGGTTCCTGTATGGCCCAGATGGCATCATGCTGATCGGGCGGCAGAATCTGCGCGGGGTCGCCCACCGCGATCCAGCCCAGCGGCACGACCGCGTCTGGAGGGAGCGCCGTGCGTAGATGGACAATGCCGTTGACGCGGACCTCGGCGCGCTCGCCGATGCGGGCGCCGTTGAAAACCGTGACGCCCGTCGCGAGGAACACCTGACTGGCAACGGTGCAGCCGGTCAGGTAGGCGCGTGGCCCAACCAGAACATTGTCGCCGATGACCACGGGGGCGCCGCGGACGCCGCGGATCACCGCCGTATCCATGATAACGCAGTTGGCACCGATGGAAATCGGGCCGCTCTCCGCCACCAGCACTGCACCAAACCCGATTGAGCAGTTGGCGCCGATCATCACCTCACCGCAGAGCGTGGCGTTGGGCGCAACGCGTGCCGTGGGGTGGATCTGCGGGGCATGACCTTCGTGTTCGATCAGCATGACGTGCCCTCGGTTGTGAAACTCAGGACGAAGGATGAAGTCGCACTGAATAGAAGTGCTTCCGCTGTATCCAGCGGAAAGCCCCCACACTCTGGACGGGCAACGGCGCGTAGCAGCGGGACGGTACGGCGGTTCGGCTACGTGTCCCGATGTGGGATCTCCTGGGCGGTTTCAGGAACGGGCCTGTGCACGGCGACGCCGGCCATGACCAGGAGTATCCCGGCGATGTCCCTTGCGCCGGGCACCTGGGCGAGGACAACTGCGCCGACGACGGTCGCCGTTGCCGGCAGCAACGCCAGGAGGAGTGCGAAACTGGCCCGCGGCAGCCGCGACATCGCGAGTTGGTCACACACGTAGGGAATCACCGACGAGCAGATGCCGACGCCGACCCCGGCGAGGAGGAGGATCGGATTGTCGAGGGCCCGGAAGGCTGCGAGAAGGCCGACCGGCAGGATGAACAGGAAGGCGGCGGCCATCGCCGCCCCGAGCCGCTCGACGCCGTCCGACGCTCCGCCCCTGGCGATCTCATGGCCGAGCAGGATGTAGCCGACGAACAGGGCGCCGTTAAGGAACGCCCAGAACAGCCCGAGCGGATCGCTCGACCATCTCACGTCGATGAGGACGAAAACGCCACCGGCGGTCAGCGCGAGCGCCAGGAGATTGCGGTGGGTGCGCAGGCCGTACAGGGCGACGCCGATCGTGCCGACGAACTCGATGGCCGCGACGAGGCTCATCGGCAAGCGGTCGAGTGCCAGATAGAACGACGTGTTCATCCCGGCGAGACAGGCGCCGAGGGCGAGCAGCAGAAACCGCTCCCGTCCGGCGGCGCGGCCGAAGGTCCGCCATGGCCTCTTCCAGGCCGCGAAGACGAGGGCCGCCGTGGCGATGCGCAGCCACGCGACGCCGAACACCCCGACGGACGGGAACAGGAGCACGGCGAAGGAGGGGCCGAGATAGTGGAAGATGGCGCTCACCCCGGACCAGGCGTGGGGCGGCACGGCCTCGGAGGCGCCGGTGAACGATGGTGTCCGCGTGTCCATGCCCGACAGCATGAAGGCGGAAAGGGCTGCGAGGAATGGCGGGAGTGAGGCAGAATTCCGAATGTGCCTTCGAAACGGGGAGGACAAGCCGTGAGACGCCTCAGATTCCAAAACGGCCCCCTCGACGCGACCGACGCCGCGATCCTGCGCGCCCTCTCGCGGGACGCCCGCGTCACCATGGCCGACCTCGCCCGCGCGGTCGGGCTGTCGCCGCCGAGCGTGACCGAGCGCGTGCGTAGGTTGGAGGAGGCCGAGGTGATCCAAGGGTATGCGGCCGTGATCGACCCGGCTGCATTGGGTCTGACGCTCGCGGCCTACATCCGCATCCGCCCCATGCCGGGCCAACTCCGGAAGGTTGCCGAAGTCCTGCTCCGGCTCGAGGCGATCATCGAGTGCGACCGGGTGACGGGCGAGGATTGCTTCGTCGCCAAGGCGTACGTTCGCTCGGTCGCCGAGGAGGCCCTCATAGACGAGATTAATCCCTACGCGATGACCAACACGTCGGTCATCCAGTCATCGCCGGTGAAGCGTCGAATGCCGCCCCTGCCCAACTCGATGGCGTGAGGGGGGGAACGCAATAGCTCGGTGCCTCCATGCGCAGGCAGCTGTTGTGCAATGAGGAACCGAGCGTGCGGGAGAGGCAGCCTGTTCCGCTGCCGGCGCGCAACGGGATACTCGGCATTGAGACGGGGATGGTCATGAGTGAAAGCCGCGAAAACGCCAAGCCGACGATTGCACGCATCTGGCGTGGTCGAACCCCATCGGCGAAGGCCGATGAATACGAGACGTACAACTACGAGCACGGCATCAAACCGCTTATCGAGAAGGCTCTGGGCGTTCAGTCCTTCCGTGAGGACCGTGATGGGGAGACCGAGTTCATAACCATCTCATACTGGGAGAGCGTCGAGGCCATGTCGCGCTTCACCGGCGACGATCCACGGCGCATCCACCATCTTGACCGCGACGCAGAGTTCCTCATCGAATTGCCGGAAAGGGTGCAGGTTCTTCGAATCATCGCGAGCCATGGGCGGACCGGCGGCGATAGGGCATAGACAAGGCGCCCTCCAACTGGCCGTCGACCGGACACATCGCGCATCGCCAGGTTCGCGCCGCACTGTTCTTTTTCGCCATGGCGATGAAATGGACGCGCGGCGTACCCTAATGTGTGGCGGCGTGTGGAGCACGGTTATCCGGCAGCCGGACCGCAACGCCGGAGCAGCCAATCCGCTCAACGCCTTCCACGTCTGAGGGGCCTGCAACCCATGCCGCCGGCCACGCGGGGAGCAATCTACGACAAGGACCGCGTGGCCTCGTTGAGCGATGGCGTCTTCGCCATCTCCATGACGCTGCTGGTTTTGAACCTACGGGTGCCGGAAACCTCGGCCGTTCCCCTAATCATGGTCCTCCAGCAAATGCTGCCCAGGATCGATAACTGGCTGATCACCTTCATGGTGGGCGGTGCGCTCTGGGTCATGCACCACAACATGCTTGCTCAGCTGAGATGCACCAACACGCTGTTCCTTTGGCTGAACCTACTGTTCCTGGTGTGCATTTCGTTCCTGCCCTATCCGACAGCCCTGGTGACCCTGTACCCCGAGGAGACGGCGGCCGTGATCCTGTTTTCCGGCAGCGTGGGGTTTGCCGGGCTCGTGCTGATGAGCCAGTGGCTCTACGCCTCGCACAACGGTCGCCTTACCACGCTGCACATCACGCCCGGCTATGCCCGGTTGATGCTCCTCCTGATCGCGCGGACTCCGGTGGTTGCCGCGCTGTCCATGCTGCTCGCGGCCGTTCATAGCCAGTTGGCCCTGTACAGCTGGCTGCTGGTCGCGGTTTTCGGCATCATCCTCCGGCACCGGTCGCGGCTGGCCAAGGCGAACCGGCCTGGCGGCTGATCACCGGGACGGAGCCATGTGGAAGACAGCGACCTTTCTGGCGGCGTGCGTCGGCGCCTGGATGGTAACGGGAACCGCCATGGGGCATTCCGCCTCACAGGCGTGCGGCACTGCCGGTGGAGCGGTGGAAACCGTTCGCCGCGCGGACGGTGCCACGCTCGTCATCTGCCGCTTTCCCGACGGCTCGGCCTGCAGCGAGGAGGCCCTCCTGCGAAGCGTCTGCACCGAGGGCAAGGCCCACCTGCCCACCTCCGATCCCGTTGCCTATTGCCGGGCGATGGGCACCATGGACGATCCGGGACCTTTGTGGACCGGTCCCCGCATGCCCGAGGTCGTGGCGACAGGTCTGCGACACGCCATGGGCGTGCCCGCCGACCGTCCGCTCGAGCCGTTCCGCGAAGGAGGCTTCTGGCGGTGTATGGACGGAGCCGTCTATGCCTGCGCCATTGGCGCCAACCTTCCCTGCACCGCCAAGGCCGACGCCAGCCGCACGCCGAACGAGGGAATGGTGACGTACTGCCGGCAAAACCCCGGCGTCGCGGTGATCCCGGCCTACGCCGCCGGCCGGGAGACGATCTACGCCTGGTCCTGCCGTGGCCACACTCCGGAGCCCGGCGGACAAGTGGTCGAGGTCGACCAGCGCGGTTATTTAGCCAATATCTGGCACAGGGTAGCTCCCTGATGGCAACCTACCGCTGCACCCGCGAGCCGGACGGGGCGCCGTAGGTGAGGTGGTCGCTCGGGCGTTGGCCGGACGCCCTGGCGGTCGGCATGGTCTTGAGCATCGCGGTCAGCGTGTCCAGGAAGTCCACCCTCTTCGGAGGCGCCGCCTTGCGGGGCCGGGCGGCCTTCGCCTTGGCCTTGCGGGTGGGCTTCGAGGCGGCGGCTTTCGGCGGATTAAGGGCGAAGGCGTCCTGGCATTGAGCGCGCTGCCGGGCCTGCTCCAGCGCGGCGCCCTTCAGCACCCAGCAGTCGGCAGCTGGCGCGGCGGCCGGCGTAGCGAACGCCGTCAGGGCCGATGTCAAGCCCAGAACCAACCATCGCATTCCCTGTCCTCCACCGATCGAACGAGGATTTGGAAATACAAACGCGCGGCGTGGCCGGCGCTCCACCGTACAGTGGAGGTAGCTAGGACGTCTTGCGCGCCCTGGGGTGGGCGCCGTTGTAGACGGCCATGAGCTGCTCGCTCTCCACGTCGGTGTAGCGCTGGGTGGTAGAGAGCGACTCGTGCCCCAGCAGGTCCTGGATGGCGCGCAGGTCGCCGCCGTCGGCCAGCAGATGGGTGGCGAAGCTGTGGCGCAGCGCGTGCGGGGTCGCCGTCTCGGGCAGGCCCATCAGGCGGCGGAGGTGCTGTATCTGCCGTTGCGCGATGGCCGGTTGCAAGGCCTTGCCGCGCGCACCCAGGAACAGCGGCCCGTCCGGGCCGGGCTGGAACGGGCAGGCGTCGAGGTAGGCCCGCACCGCTTCGGCCACCGCCGGCAGGACGGGCACGATGCGCTCCTTGCGGCCCTTGCCGCGCACCCGCAGCGTGTCGTCCAGCGGCGCCTCCTTGCGCAACAGCCCCAGCGCCTCGGAGATGCGCAGTCCGCAGCCGTACAGCAGCGTGAACAGCGCCCGGTCGCGCTTGCCGATCCACGGCGCGTCCGGCTCGTCGCCGGCGGCGTCCAGCAGGGCGGCGGCGTCCTTCACCGTCAGCGGACGGGGGACGGGGCGCTTGGCCTTGGGCGTGCTCAGCGTGGCGATGGCGGCGTTGTGCAGGCGCCCCGACCGGTCGAGCCAGCGGAACAGATTGCGCACCGCGGCCAAAGCCCGCGCCCGGCTCGCGGCGTTCAGCCCGTCGTTGGCGCGTTGCGCCAGCCAGGCGCGGAAGTCGGCGGCCTGCAGGCCGCCCAACTCGTTCATGGACGGCGGGCGGCCATGATAACCGGTGAGGAACTTGAGGAACTCGGAGACGTCGCCGATGTAGGCGGCCAGCGTGTGCGGCGAGACGTTCTTCTCAGCATCCAGCCATCGCCGCCAGTGCTCCAGCGCGTCCTGCACGTCGGGCTGGGCGGAGAAGCCCAGGGCCGGTTCGTTACGCGTCATGTGGGGAGTTCGAGCCAGGAACGGATACAGCGTTCGACCACGCGGGCGAGGAAGCACACCAGTTCCGTGCCCTGGCCGTTGTGGAACATGTCCGGCTCGCGCGAGCCGAAGGCCAGCAGGCCCTCCGGCGTCTCGCTGGACACCTGGAGGCGGATCAGCGCCTCGGAACGCACAAGGCCGGCACCGGGGCCGTAGATCTCCGGGTCGCCCCGGACGTCGGCGTTCAGCACCACGTCGCGCGTGCCGAGCCAGCGGTCGATGGCCCCCGGCTCGACCACCCGCACGCCGGAGCGGTGGACGTGCGGGATGTCCAGCCCGTTCGATTCGACGACCAGGCAGGCGATGTCCAGGTCCAGCAGCACCGCCAGGTCGGTGGCGATGGTCTGGATCAGCTGTTCGAAGTTCTGCGCGTCCAGCAGGAACAGCACCGCGGCGTGGATGCGGTTCTGGCTGTTCATGTTGGCGCGGGTGGTGGTGATCAGCTCGCGCTGCTGGTCCTTGAGATTGCGGATCTCGCTGCGCAGCCGCTCGACCATGAAGGCCTGGAGGTCCACCACGCCCCGTCCGCGGTCCACCGTGGGCGGGGTCAGGTGGTCGATCACCTCGGCATGCTGGACCAGGAAATCCGGGTGTTCGCGCAGGTAGTTGCAGACGTCCTCGGGTGTGAGGGTGTCTGGCATGCCGTGCGTTTTTCCCGGCTCGCGGGTCATGGCGTGCGCCTTACAGGATGGACGACATCAAAGAATGGCCATCATTAGAGAATGGATTGGCCGGTCTTCTTCCAGTCGTCGACGAACTGGGCCAAGCCCTTGTCCGTCAGCGGGTGGTTGAAGAGCTGCTTCAGCACCGCCGGCGGTGCGGTCACCACGTGGGCGCCCAGGCGCGCGGCCTTCACGATGTGCACCGGGTTGCGGATGGAGGCAACCAGCACCTCGGTCTTGAAGTAGTCGTAGTTGCGGTAGATCTCGCAGATGTCGGCGATGATGCCCATGCCGTCCTGGCCCACGTCGTCCAGGCGGCCGACGAAGGGCGACACGAAGCTGGCGCCCGCCTTGGCGGCGAGGATCGCCTGCGCCGGCGAGAAGCACAGCGTGACGTTGACCATCGTCCCCTCGGACGACAGGATCTTGCAGACCTTGAGCCCGGCCGGGGTGAGAGGCACCTTCACGGCGACGCGGTGGGAGATCTTGGCGAGCTTGTGCGCCTCGAGCAGCATGGTCTCGAAATCGGTGGAGGCCACCTCGGCGCTCACCGGGCCGTTGACGACCTCACAGATCTCGGCCACCAGATCGAGAAACTTGCGGCCGGACTTGGCGACCAGGGAGGGGTTGGTGGTAACACCGTCCAACAAGCCGGTGTCGGCCAGATCGCGGATCTCGGCGATGTCGGCGGTGTCGACGAAGAACTTCATGATGACGGATCCATACTTGATGCGGATGGGCGCGGGTGCCCGTGTGTGTGCGCCCTACCACAACAGCGGGACCGGGCGCATCGTCCGAAAGGCAGTCTAACGTATGCGCGCTTCGCACGCCAGTTCCGCCCCTGTCGACCTGCTGGGCCACCAGACCCCCGGCGAAGTCCGCGTGCGCGTGCTGCTGCCCCTGCCTCTGCGCGAGCCGTACGACTACCGCGTGCCGCCCGGGCTGGAGCTGCGGCCCGGTGACTATGTGGAGGTACCGCTTGGGCCACGCCGGGTCTTCGGGGTGGTCTGGGGCGAAGGTACGGGGGCGGTGGAGTCCGGCCGCCTCAAGGCGGTCGTGCGCCGCTTCGACCTGCCGCCCATGCCGGAGGTGGAGCGCCGCTTCATCGAATGGGTCGCCGCCTACACCATGACCATGCCGGGCATGGTGCTGAAGATGGCGGTCAGCGTCCCGGCGGCGCTGGAGCCGCCGCGGCCGACCATCGCCTACCACCGCAGCGGCACCGAGCCCCCGGCCGGCTTCAAGCTGACGGACGCGAGGAAGCGCGTGCTGGCACTGCTCGACGACGGGCCGCCGCGCACCGCCGCCGAACTGGCCGAGGAGGCGGGCTGCGGCGTCACCGTGGTGCGCGGGCTGGCCGAGGCGGGGATGCTGGAGCCGGTGATGCTGCATCCCACCCGGCTGTCGAAGCCGGAATGGGACCGGCCGGGACCGACCCTGTCGCGCGACCAGCAGGCGGCGGCCGACGCGTTGCGGCAGCGGGTGGAGGCGCGGGCCTACTCCGCGGTGCTGCTCGACGGCGTCACCGGATCGGGCAAGACGGAGGTCTATTACGAGGCCATATCAGCCTGCCTGCAGCAGGGCCGGCAGGTGCTGGTCCTGCTGCCGGAGATCGCGCTGTCGGCGCAGTGGCTCGACCGCTTCGCCCGGCGCTTCGGCGCGCCGCCAGCGGAGTGGCACTCCGACCTGACCGCCGCCGCGCGCCGCGACACCTGGCGGGCGGTGGCGCACGGCGAGGTCCCGGTGGTGGTCGGCGCCCGCTCGGCGCTGTTCCTGCCTTACAAGGACCTGGGCCTGATCATCGTCGACGAGGAGCACGACGCCGCCTACAAGCAGGAGGAGGGCGCCATCTACCATGCCCGCGACATGGCGGTGGCGCGGGCGCACCAGGGGCAGATCCCCATCGTGCTGGTTTCGGCCACACCGGCGCTGGAGACGCAGGTCAACGCCGACAGCAACCGCTACACCCGCATCCACCTGCCGGGGCGGCACGGCGGCGCCGTGCTACCGGACGTGAAGCTGATCGACCTGCGCACCGACCGGCCGCCGCCCCGCCACTGGCTGGCGCCGACCTTGCGCAAGGCGCTGACCGAGACGCTGGCGGAGGGGGAGCAGGCCATGCTGTTCCTCAACCGCCGGGGCTATGCACCGCTGACGTTGTGCCGGGCCTGCGGGCACCGGCTGCAATGCCCGAACTGCACGGCGTGGCTGGTCGAGCACCGGCTCGCCCGCAAGCTGCAATGCCACCACTGCGGGCTGGCGCAGCCGCTGCCCGAGGCCTGCCCGAACTGCTTCGAGGTCGGCACGCTGGCCGCCTGCGGCCCCGGCGTCGAGCGCATCGCCGAGGAGGTGGCGGAGCTGTTTCCCGACGCCCGCGCGGCGATCATGGCGTCGGACACGCTGTTCGGCCCGCGGGCCATACAGGAGATGATCCGCAAGATCGCCGACCACGAGTTGGACATCGTCATCGGCACCCAGGTGATGGCGAAGGGCCACCACTTCCCCATGCTGACGCTGGTGGGGGTGGTGGACGCCGATCTTGGCTTGGCGGGAGGCGACCTGCGGGCGGGCGAGCGCACCTACCAACTGCTGCACCAGGTGGCGGGGCGCGCCGGGCGCGGCGAGCGGCCGGGCACGGTCTACCTCCAGACCTACATGCCTGAGCACCCGGTGATGCAGGCGCTGGCGGCCGGCGACCGCGACGGCTTCTACCAGTTGGAGGCGGAGATGCGGCAGGAAGCGGCGATGCCGCCGTTCGGCCGCTTGGCGGCGCTGATCGTGTCGGGCGAGGACCCGACCCTGGTGGAGCGCGTCGCCATGGCGCTGGGGCGTGCCGCGCCGCGCAGCGACACCGTGGCGGTGCTGGGCCCGGCGCCGGCACCCCTGGCGCTGCTGCGAGGCCGCCATCGCCGCCGCCTGCTGCTGAAGGCGCCGCGCGGCACGCCGGTGCAGTCGATCATCGCCAACTGGCTGGAGCAGGTGGAGGTGCCGCCCGCCGTGCGCGTGCAGGTGGACGTGGATCCGTACAGTTTCCTTTAGCGGATGCTCGTAGGTTGGGTTGAGTTTCCCACCGGCTGCGCCGACCCGCAGCGGATGAAAAGCGTGCTCGTGCTGGGCCCCCCTCCTAACCTCCCCCCACTTCGCGGGGGGAGGAATTAAAGCCCTCCCCCGCGTCCGTGGGGGAGGGTTGGGTGGGGGCCCGGCGAAGGGGCGCAGGCGGCGACCTCATCCCGGCCAGTCCATTTTTCTTCTTAGGCGAAGCCGAAGCCCAACGTGTTCGCATGGTCGGGGATGTTGGGCTTCGCTGCGCTCAACCCAACCTACGGAACGGAAAACGGCGAGGGGCCTCTCAACCCCTGCCGTGCAACACGCGCCGCGTGTATGCGGCGGCGACTCGGGCGCGGAATCGGCGTCACACCACCGCTTCGGCGCGCGGCGCGCGGCTGCGCGGCCGCCAGATCGACAGGCACTCGGCCGCGGTGGCGCCGGTGCCGATGCCGTACCAGCCGGCCCGGTCGTTGAAGCTCAGTGCATAGCGGCCCTTGCCGTCGCGCTCGAAGCGGAACACCGGGCGCTCGACGCCCGGCAGCATGACCAACAGGCGGTCGTAGTCACGGCCGGACTCGCGGATGATCCCTGCCCAATGACCGAGGCGCAGCTTCGGCTCCGCCACCGCTTCGAACTCTTTGATGTCCGAGGGAGTGAACCGGGCACAGGAGAAGGCGATGACCGTCATAGGATAAGGCACACTGATTGCGGGTGAGGTGCCCCGACGGTGCGCTTCATTGGTTAACCGGCGGTTAAGGTCTTGCGGAGTTCACAGCCCCCGATTGGCGTAACGGGGGCGGAAGGTTGTCTTTTTGCGGTGCAGTCGTGGTGCTTGTGCCTACAGAGCCCACTAGCGGTGGGGAAACCGTCCAGACTCGGTTGCGCATAGGCGATTCCTGTGATATTGGACCGCTCGCTCTCGCGGCCGGGGCCGCCGCAACGGCATAGAAACCTCCTTTAAGGCCCTGAAAATTCACCGTCTACCGAACTCAATTCGAGGGATCAGGTGGCTTCCGAAGGTACAGGCGTTTCCGAGCTCTCCGGTCGTTACTCCACGGCCCTGTTCGAGCTTGCGGATGAAAACAAGGCGCTCGATCAGGTCGCAGGCGATCTGATTGCGCTGAAGCAACTCCTTGCCGAGAGCGCCGACCTTCGCCGCCTCGTCCAAAGCCCGGTGATCAGCCGTGGGGACCAGGGCCGCGCCATGGCTGCGGTGCTGGATCACGCAGGCGTGTCCGATCTTACCAAGCGCTTTATCGGGCTGGTGGCGAAGAACCGCCGGCTCTTTGCGCTGTCGGGTATGATCAATGGATACCTGGCCGAGCTGGCGCGGCGCCGGGGCGAGACCACCGCGTACGTGACGGCGGCCAGGCCGCTGTCGGACGCGCAGGTCAAGGCCGTGACCGACGCGCTGAAGCGGTCGGTCGGCTCCAAGGTGACGGTGGACGTTACCGTCGATCCCGCTCTGATCGGCGGCATGATCGTGAAATATGGCTCGCGCATGGTGGACACCTCGGTGCGCACCAAGCTCGATAAGTTGCAACTCGCCATGAAGGCCTCAGGGGGACAAGTCTGATGGATATCCGCGCCGCAGAAATCTCTGCGATCCTCAAGCAGCAGATCGCGAATTTCGGGACCGAGGCGGACGTCGCCGAGGTGGGCCAGGTTCTCTCCGTTGGTGACGGCGTTGCCCGCGTGCATGGCCTGGACAACGTGCGTGCCGGCGAGATGGTGGAGTTCCCGGGCGGCCTGAAGGGCATGGCGCTCAACCTTGAGACCGACAACGTCGGCGTCGTGATCTTCGGCAACGACCGCGACATCAAGGAAGGCGACACCGTCAAGCGCACCGGCACCATCGTCGACGTGCCGGTCGGCAAGGGCCTGCTGGGCCGCGTGGTCGACGGCCTCGGCAACCCGATCGACGGCAAGGGCCCGCTGGTCAACGTCGAGCGCCGCCGCGTCGAGGTGAAGGCCCCGGGCATCATTCCGCGCAAGTCGGTGCACGAGCCGATGCAGACCGGCCTGAAGGCCGTCGACAGCCTGGTGCCGATCGGCCGTGGTCAGCGCGAGCTGATCATCGGCGACCGCCAGACCGGCAAGACCGCCGTCGTGCTCGACACCTTCATCAACCAGAAGCCGATCAACCAGGGCGACGACGAGAGCAAGAAGCTCTACTGCATCTACGTCGCCGTCGGTCAGAAGCGCTCGACGGTCGCCCAGATCGTCAAGGCGCTGGAAGACGCCGGTGCCTTGGAGTACTCGATCGTCGTCGCGGCGACCGCGTCGGAGCCGGCTCCGATGCAGTTCCTGGCGCCGTACACCGGCTGCACCATGGGCGAGTTCTTCCGCGACAACGGCATGCACGCCGTGATCGTGTACGACGACCTGTCCAAGCAGGCCGTCGCCTACCGTCAGAT
>Ga0196970_1000281_pt1 | contig 70076 bp, 65 predicted proteins | sample S1v_513CmetaG_FD_148672 | JGI IMG/M metagenome (GOLD analysis project Ga0196970, IMG submission 148672) | Soil microbial communities from Anza Borrego desert, Southern California, United States - S1+v_5-13C | ecosystem: Environmental > Terrestrial > Soil > Desert | place: USA: California...
TGCCGCCGACCTTTACTATATTACCACACCGCCAAACCGTTGTCAACAACGTTTTTACTGGTTTTTAGTGGCAATTTGCGTCTTTCTTTTCTGTCTGTTTTTCCGCTTCGTTACCGAGGCAGGAATTACATTCTACCATGTATATCTTCCAGAGTCAACTGGAAGTTTAAGGCTTGCTGTCTGTTTTCCTGTGCTGTTTGCGACAGGAATCTTATCTTATCATTTTTAATCCACCATTGCAACTGGTAAGTTATTACATGTTTACGAAACAAAAAGGCTTCTCTATCCATTACAATGTTTCAATAGCAGCCTTTTATATTATAAACCGTTTATTCACTTATTATTTGTATAATATCGGAATTTTTAAATATTTCTTAGAATTGATATGTTTATGCTTTCTCTAAGAGATAAGTCAACCAATTTAGGTTCTCTAAGCTGCCGTCCTTCCACATTGAAGTACACCATAACTTTAGGCTTTATATTAAATCCTTGGACCTCGTCGTCTATTACTACCCCTATTTCTTTTGTGCTTAGCTCAACCCACTGTCCATATCTATATATTACTATTGTGTTTATTAAAGCCTTCACTATTTCATGATTGAAATAGAAGTTGCCTGACCCCAACAGGTATTCCACACTTTCAGACCTCGTGTGTTTTGATCTGTATGGCCTGTCACTGGTTAATGCCTCATATACATCGCAGACTGCAATTATCTTTGCCATTGTGTGTATTTTGTCATTGACCAATCCACCAGGATATCCAGTACCATCATACCGTTCGTGATGCTCAAGAATTATATTGTAAATCTCAGCACTGAAGCCTCCCGCATTTTGAACAATTTCAAAACTGTACCTTGGATGCCTCTGAATCATCATTTTTTCTAGTTCTGTTAATGACCCCTTTTTATTAACTATATTTCTCGGTATCTCAGTCATTCCTACATCGTGAAGCAAAGCTGCAGTTCCCAGTATAAATAATCTATTAATAGGAAAGTACATTTCCTTTCCAACAGCAACAGAATAAAAAGCAACGCTTATACAGTGTCTAAATATATTATCTCCTATTACTCTTAATGGTATCATCAGATTAATAATTTTATCTTTTTTCAATAAATCTATAATAATATCTTTAAGCTCATATATGTTTTTTTCCTTCTTTATGAATTTCATTACCTGGGTATCCATTATCTCTATGGCTTCTTTAATGAGAATGTCTTTAATGTTTAAAAGGTCTTCCGAATTACTATAGCCTAGATCTCTGAATATATAAACAGATTCTATGTGATTTTTTTTAAGTCCCAAAATAGTATTATCCGATATTACAGTGTTTTTTTTGGCAAGTGTATTACCGCTCGTGCTGTATATATCCGCTGCTAATATGTCTCCGGGCAGCAATTCGGCCACGTTTACTTCAATCATCCTTTCAGCCATATTAATCCCCCTTCAAAATCAAAAAACATATTCTATTCTTATTATACAAGAAATTACAAAATTATCAAAAAAATATATAGTCTTTGAGTATAAAAAAGAAAAGAGCAGTTATTCCTGCTCTTGCTCTTCTTCATCCAGTGAACTGATTTTGGCTATTGATACTATGCTTTCATCCTTAGGAACCCTCATAAGCTTAACACCTTGAGTACTTCTTCCCATTTCTGAAACCTCATTCACATTCAATCTAATGATTATACCTGACATATTTATAATCATTATTTCATCGTTGTCCTTTACAACCTTCATTCCAACTACGTGTCCAGTCTTACTGGTTATCTTGGAGGTTAATATTCCTTTTCCTCCTCTTGTCTGAACTCTATATTCCCCAACAGGCGTACGCTTTCCAAAGCCTTTCTCACTGATTACCAGAAGGTCAGCGCCCTCTTCCAGAATGTCCATACCTATTACTGCATCGTCAGGATTCAGGGTTATTCCTTTTACACCCTGGGTACCGCGTCCCATAGACCTTACATTACTTTCAGGGAATCTTATTGACAGTCCGTTCTTTGTCGCAGCGATAATTTCGGTAGTTCCGCGAGTAAGTTTGACACCAATCAATTCATCATTATCAAGCAGGGTTATTGCCGTTATGCCTGTATTTCTTGAAGTTTCATACTCCTTCAATTCCGTCTTTTTAACTAACCCGCCCTTTGTCATGAAGATAAGATATTTCCCGTCTTCAAAATCTTTTATGTTTATTACAGCACTGACCTTTTCTTCCGGACTGAGCTGCAAAAGATTGACCAAAGCTGTTCCTTTAGCTTGCCTGCCAGCTTCCGGAATCTCATATGTCTTCAGCTTAAACATCTTTCCCTTATTGGTAAAGAACAAAATATAGTTATGAGTAGAGGTTATGAACAGATTTTCTACAAAATCCTCTTCTCTTGTCTGAAGTCCTGTTATTCCTTTGCCTCCCCTTCTCTGGCTCTTGTATGTATCTGCCGGCAGTCTCTTTATATATCCAAAGTGGGTCATAGTGACAGCTACTTCTTCTTCATCTATGAAATCCTCTGCATCAAACTCTTCTAATGCTGCTGTTATTTGGGTTCGTCTTTTATCTGCAAATCTCTTTCTTATTTCGAGAAGCTCTTCTTTTATAACCATGAATAGCTTCTGCTCATTGCTAAGAAGTGATCTGAAATATTCAATATTTTTTATTAATCCAAGATATTCTTCTTCTATTTTGCCTCTTTCCAAACCGGTCAAGCTTCTGAGTCTCATTTCCGCTATAGCATCAGCCTGCAATTCAGACAATCCGAATTTGGACATCATTCTTTCTTTAGCTTCTGCAACATTCTTGGAGCTTCTTAGTATGTTTATTATTTCATCTATGTTGTCAAGAGCTATCCTCAAGCCTTCCAGAATATGTGCCCTGGCTTCAGCCTTCTTGAGATCATACTGGGTTCTTCTTGTCACAACATCCTTCTGATGATTTATATAATGGGTTATTATGCTCTTAAGGTTCAGAACCTTTGGCTGACCATTAACAAGAGCAAGCATAATTATACTGAAGGTATCCTGCATTTGAGTATGTTTATAAAGCTGATTCAGTATAATATGAGAATTTGCATCCCTTTTCAGTTCTATTACAACTCTCATGCCGCTTCTGTCTGATTCATCCCTTAGATCAGAAATGCCTTCAATCTTTTTTTCCTTTACCAGGTCGGCGATTTTTTCTATCATTGACGCTTTATTCACCTGATACGGTATTTCATTGACGATGATTCTTTGTCGATTGCCGCTCATTTCCTCAATTTCTACTTTAGCTCTTACAGTAACCTTCCCTCTTCCGGTGCTATAGGCTTTTCTCATGCCTTCCCTGCCCATTATTATGCCGCCTGTAGGAAAATCAGGACCTTTGATGTATTTTTGCATTTCCTCCAGTTCTATTTCCGGATTATCTATGCTTGCAATTACACAGTCAATAACCTCTCCCAGGTTATGTGGTGGTATTGAGGTTGCCATACCTACAGCAATACCACTGCTTCCGTTTACCAATAGGTTTGGATAACGAGCAGGAAGAACTGTTGGTTCTTTAAGACTCTCATCATAGTTTAGAGTAAAGTCAATAGTTTCCTTGTCTATGTCTCTTAACAATTCCACAGCTATTTTAGACATTCTGGCTTCTGTATAACGCATTGCAGCCGCACTATCTCCGTCTACAGAACCAAAGTTCCCGTGTCCGTCAATAAGCATATATCTGTGAGAAAAGTCCTGAGCCATTCGGACCATTGCATCATAAACAGAAGAATCACCATGTGGATGATATTTACCTAAAACTTCACCTACTGACATTGCAGACTTTCTATGCGGTTTATCGGGAGTAAACCCTAATTCATTCATTGCAAACAGAATTCTTCTGTGAACGGGCTTCAAACCATCTCTTACATCAGGCAATGCACGCTGAACTATAACACTCATCGCATAATCGATAAATGATTTTTTCATTTCGTCTTCAATGCCTACCGGCACTATCTTTTGGTTTTCGTAATCCAAATCTATTACCTCCAAAGCTTATATGAATATTAATTTTTAGCATACAAATACATATTAATTATAAAACTATTAATAATTTTTGTCCAATTTATTATTTTATTTTCAATTCTGTGAAAAAATTACTTAAATTTAAGAAAAAGCCGTGTCTTATCACGGCTGTCCACATCTTATGAAATACTTTTTCTGTTTGTTATTCAAATTTCATACAACTGCCTCATTATCTGTTGTTGAATTCGCCTTACCAAATGTAAATTCCTAATGTGCTCAATCAAGTATGATTATCTCATTACATATGCTTTCTAATATATTTTCCTCATCCGTTGATATTATAATCGTCTTGCCTGCCTTCACCAGCTCGTTCATATGTTTTTTAAAGGTGTCTTGCAGCTTTTCCTCTATAAACATCAGCGGATGGTCAAAACATATTATTGTTTTGGGACTTAAGAAGCCCCTTATAATGAACATTTTGCTGCGAACAGAGCTGGGAAGCTTTATGACCTCTTTATACTTATAGTCTTCAAGCTCAAAATCATTAATAAGCTTCTCTGCTTTGTCAACTACGTCACATCTTTCCTTCTGTTCTTTGCATGTATACTGAATTAAATTTTCAAAAAGTGTACAATTGTATTCCTGACTGCTTGGCTGTTCCTTTGAAATATATGATACAATCTCTCTCAGCTGTTGACTGTTCATTTTCAGTCCCTTGTAAAAAATGTTGCCCGAAGATGGTTTGATTATTCCTGCAATCAGCTTCAGCAGCGTTGATTTTCCGCACTTTTTCTTTCCTCTAAGTCCAATAATACTGCCTTTACAAATATCAAAGGATACTCCCTTTATACCCAGATCCTCTTTTCTTTTCAGGAAGCCTATTATACTATTTATATTATCTTCCGCATCATCACATTTATAATACTTTGTCAGTTCTTTGACTTCAAGAATTACATCTGTGCCTGTACTATTACTTGTTTTGGTTTGCATGGTTACCTTCTCCCTAATTTTTGCTTCTTTTAATTCATTCTATCTATTTATAATTAATATATGAAGTTTGACGCTTTAATATTAGCAGCTGAAAAAACTGGCTTTCGCCAGTTTTCATTATACATCAAGATTTCTAACATATTTAGCGTTTTGCTCTATAAATTCTCTTCTTGGCTCTACCTTATCTCCCATTAGAATCGTAAATATCTCATCAGCTGCAACAGCATCCTCCATTGTTACCTGCAGCAAAATTCTAGTCTCGGGATTCATTGTAGTATCCCATAGCTGCTCAGCATTCATCTCTCCAAGACCCTTGTATCTCTGTATGCTTGATCCATCTCTTCCTATCTCCTTGAATACATTTTCAAGCTCTTTATCGTTATATGCATAATAATCCTTGTTTTTCTTTCTAACCTTGTATAGAGGGGGCTGAGCAATATAAACACATCCGGCGTCTACCAAGGGACCCATATATCTGTAGAAGAAGGTTAAAAGTAACGTTCTTATGTGCGCACCGTCTACATCAGCATCAGTCATCATTATTATCTTTCCGTATCTCATTTTTTCTATATTAAAATCATCACTGATACCCGCTCCAAAAGCTGTTATCATTGCTCTGATCATCTCACTGGTCAATATTCTATCAAGTCGCGCCTTTTCTACATTTAGTATTTTACCTCTCAAAGGAAGTATTGCCTGATACTTTCTATCTCTTCCCTGCTTAGCAGAGCCTCCTGCGGAGTCACCCTCAACTATATATATTTCACAAAGCTTAGGGTCTCTCTCAGAGCAGTCTGCCAATTTACCAGGAAGAGTAGTGCTTTCAAGTACTGTTTTTCTCCTTGTAAGCTCTCTTGCTTTTTTTGCAGCATCCCTCGCTCTTGCAGCAGTCAGCGCTTTATCCATTATTATCTTTGCACTTTGAGGATTTTCTTCCAGAAATGCTTCAAATTTCTCTACAACTACACTATCAACTATTCCCCTTACTTCAGGGTTTCCAAGCTTTGTCTTAGTCTGCCCCTCAAACTGCGGATCAGTGAGCTTTATGCTTACAACACAAGACATACCTTCTCTTACATCTTCTCCAATAAGGTTTACATCATTCTCTTTAAGATATTTGTACTTTCTGGCATAATCATTTATTACTTTGGTTACTGCATTTTTAAAGCCAGTCATATGACTTCCACCCTCTAAGGTGTTTATGTTATTGGCAAAGCTGAAAATACTTTCAGAATACCCGTCATTATACTGAAGTGCTATTTCAACATCAATATCTTCTTTTCTGGCTTCAAAATATATTGGGTCTTTATGAAGAACCTCTCTATTTTTGTTTAGATATTTCACAAAGGATATTATTCCGCCCTCATATTGAAAGGTCTTTTCAGTATTATCCCTCTCATCCTTGAGGTTTATCTTTATCCCCTTGTTAAGGAATGCCAACTCCCTGAGTCTATGCTCTAAAGTTTCAAAGCTATACTCCAGTTCATCAAATACTTGATTATCCGGTTTGAAAGTTACCGTTGTTCCTGTATTTTTACTTGAGCCTATAACCTTCAGCTCAGTAACAGGTGTTCCTCTTTCATACCTTTGCTGATATACTTTTCCATCTCTCTTTACTTCTACCACAAGCCATTCAGATAAAGCATTAACTACAGAAACACCAACTCCGTGCAATCCGCCAGAAACCTTGTAGCCTCCGCCTCCGAATTTACTTCCTGCATGAAGAACTGTAAGAGCAACTTCTACTGCAGGCTTGCCAAGCTTTGGATGAATTCCTACAGGGAAGCCTCTGCCATCGTCTTCATTGCTTATTGAATTGTCAGAATGAATTGTTACGTTAATATTTTTGCAGACGCCTACCAATGCTTCATCTATACTGTTGTCGACTACCTCCCAAACCAGGTGGTGAAGACCCTTAGCACCAGTGCTGCCTATATACATTCCAGGCCTTTTTCTTACGGCCTCTAACCCCTCAAGTACTTGAATCTGCTCTGCTTCATATGCTGATGTATTCTTTTTTTCTACCATTTCTGTACGTTCCCCCTTTACTTCAACGATATATCATCTATGAATCCGGCTCTTTTGTATAAGGTCACAGAAGATATGGGAGACAAATATATTATTGTCTTTTTATCCTTTTCCGCCAAAACAAAAGATTTAGCTTCATCCTGTGATATTCTCCTTATGAAGCCCTCATCCTCAGCAGTCTTTAGAAAATCCCTAGTATTGCTGGATGTATTGCTGGATTCTATATCCATTATTGAAATTATATCCTTTAGAGATATTACAACATCTCCGCCAAGATGCATAAACATCAACTTGTCCTCCCTTGCTTCCAAATAGCCATATTTTGTCCATACTATATTATTATAACCTTTTGTGCAAAAAACTAAAAGCTTTATCCAAAACAGAATGTGAAAAAGATTTTTCACACTTCTGTTTCCCTAGTGTACATCACGGAAATTAAATTAGTCCTTAAAATCTTTTCCGTGATTTTTTTTAAAATGTGTTTATTATACTTTTATTACCATTCCATCAACAACTTCATACACCTTCGAACCTTCAAGCTTGAGCTTTTCAAGATACTCTACATCTGTACAAGTTATAATAGTTTGTATGTTTTTTATAAAATCAACCAAATATTTTTGCCTTTCTGTATCAAGTTCGGAAAAAACATCATCCAAAAGGAGTATAGGCAATTCTCCTGTCTCGTTTTCCATGTATTTCAGCTCGGATATTTTCAGAGAAAGCAGGGCTGTTCTCTGCTGTCCTTGGGATGAATAGGTTTTCACCTCATTTTCATTTATATAGAACATTATTTCATCCCTATGAGGCCCCTTATGAGTAGCACCTCTTTTTAAATCAATACTGACTGACTTCTCCAGTGCATCTATAAAGGCTTTTTTGATTTCATTTTCTGAACAGTCCAGATAATCTATAGAGGATTTATATTTAAGCTCCAGCTTCTCTTTACCATTTGATATTCTTTCATGAGTCTCTGCTGCCATGCTGCATATTTTATCAACGAAATAATGTCTTGTCATAATTATCTTAGTACCAAAGTCAGCCAACTGCTCATTCCATATATCAATTGTCTTAAGCAAGCTTCCATTCTTTCTCGCTTCATTTAGAAGATTATTTCTTTGCTCAAGTACCTTCAAATATTGAACCAGATTATAATAATACCCTGGTTTGACCTGAGACAATATTATGTCCATGAATCTTCTTCTTTCAACGGGTCCTTCTTTTATTACTTTCATATGATCCGGAGAGAATATTACAGTGTTTAGGTTGCCTATAAGCTCACCTATTTTGCTTATCCTTACTCCGTTCAGCTTTATTTGTTTTTTTAAACTTTTATTTAAATATATTTCTACTGTCTTTTCATCATTTTCTTTTTGAAACTCAATTTTTATTTTGGCATTATCGCAATTCCACATAATAAGCTCCGAATCCTTCTGTGTTCGATGCGACTTACCGGTTGAGGCCATATATATGGATTCTATAATGTTTGTCTTTCCTTGTGCATTTTGACCATAAAATATATTAACCCCTTTACCTAATTCTATTTCAAGAGTCGGATAATTTCTATAACTTTTTAAATTAACCCTTTTAATATACAATATAAGCACCCCGACAATAAATTATATTATCTTAATTACTTTACTAAAAACTTCTACTGTATCTCCTTTATGAAGCTTCTTGCCTCTAGCCGTTTCAATGCTTCCATTGACCTTCACCATTCCATCTTTTATTATGTTTTTTGCTTCTCCGCCTGATCCAACAAGACTCTCAAATTTCAAAAACTGGTCCAGTTTTATAAATTCTGTAGCTATCTTTACTTCTCGCATTTTTTCACTCTCTTCCTATTTTGATTAAAACCACCCTGATTGGGTGGTTTTTAAAACACATTTAATTATTCTTTTTGAACCTTGCCGGAAGTACAAGGTATAAGTATCCTGTATTGTCACCTGGCCTTATTATGCTTGGGCTTACATTTGTAGTAAACTCTATTGTTATTTCTTCACCTTCAATAACCTTTAGCACATCTATAAAATATTTTGCATTAAAAGCTATTTCTATATCGTTTCCTTCTTTTTGAATCTTCAGTTCTTCATGAACATCACCATTTTGAGAGTTTGACGTAATAACCATAATATCATCATTTATTTCAAACTTAATCATATTATTGCTGGAGTCTCTGGCAAACAAAGCAGCTCTGTCACAAGCTTCCATAAGTTTGCTTGAAGATACTTTTACTTTTATCTTGTATTCTGATGGTATTATCTGTTTATAATTAATGAATTCTCCTTCCAGGAGTCTTGATATAATTATTGTATCCTCAATTTGGACTTGAATGTGATTTTTCGAAAAATAAATATTTATAGGATTCTCATTCTCATTCAGTATTTTACCTATTTCTAAAAGAGTTTTTCCTGGAATAACTGCCTTAAAGCTGTTGTCATTTATTATTCCGTTCCATTTTACAGCCATTCTAAAGCCGTCAAGAGCTACCATTGTAAGTTTTTCACCATCTACATCAAAAAGTACTCCTGTAAGTATAGGTCTTACTTCATCTGATGATACGGCAAATATTGTTTGCTTTATAGTATCTTTAAGAAGATTTTGGGAAAGAGTAATTCCATTTTCTTTCTTTACTACTGGAAGCTCTGGGAATTCATCATGAGGAAGAGTAACAATTTTAAAATTTGACCGTTCACTTTTTATATATACCAGGTTTCCCCCTGCTGTTTCTATCTCTATATCTGCATCTGGAAGCTTTCTAACAATATCTCCAACTATTCTGGAGGATAGCACTACTTTACCGGGCTCTATTACATCTACATTTGATAGTGTCTCTATTCCTATTTCCAGATCTGTTGCTGTTAGCTTCAGCTTTCCGTTTTTAGCCTCAAAAAGAATACCTTCTAGAATTGGTAAAGTAGTTTTTGACGGTACTGCTTTTTGAACTATATTTATGCTTTCCAGGAGAGAAGATTTTGTAGTAATTATTTTCATTGTGGATAACCTCCGAAAATCATTTTAATATAATATAATATAATAATTATAGTAGTAATAGTAGTAGGGGCTGTTAATAAGTGCAAAAGCCCTTAATGTTGTTGTTACGCTATGAAACCTTGTGTTCATAATCTGTGGAGTATTTTAACAAAAATTGTTGATAGAAAAGGACAACTAAAATACTAAAAAAAATTATCAACAGTTTATCAATAATATATCAACAGGATATTAGTGTTAAAATCATATCCTTTAGGTTTCAACTTTGCTTTTGAGCTCTTCTAAAACTGATTTCAATTGACTGTCAATTTTCATATCATTAGATATCTTCTCATAAGCATGCATTATAGTGGTGTGGTCCCTGCCAAATTCTTCACCAATCCTTGGCAAGGAAAGGTCTGTAAGTTCTCTGCAAAGGAACATCGCAATTTGCCTTGGCAAAACTATTGATTTGTTTCTTTTCTTTGCATTGAAATCTTCCAGCTTTATACTGTAGTACTGACCAACAACATCTTTTATAGCAGCGGGTGTAACCAGCTTTGGCTTGGAGTTGGATATTATGTCCTTTAAAGCTTCATTTGTAAGATCTTCATTTATCTCACCATTTGTAAGAGAAGAATACGCTACTATTCTAATTAAAGCTCCTTCAAGCTCTCTAATATTTGAATGAATTTTTTTTGCTATAAGAAGCATTACATTATCTGAAATAGAGAGGTTTTCTGATCTTGCCTTTTTCTTCAATATAGCTACCCTGGTTTCAAGATCAGGTGGTTGTATATCTGCTATCAACCCTTGCTCAAACCTTGATCTGAGCCTATCCTCCAAGGTTCGGATTTCTTTTGGAGGTCTATCACTTGAGATAATTATTTGCTTATTTGCATCATATAAAGAGTTGAACGTGTGGAAGAACTCCTCCTGGGTACTTTCCTTTCCAGCAATGAATTGTATATCGTCAATTAATAGTACGTCTACATTTCTATATTTACCTCTGAACTCATTGTTTCTATCATCTCTAATTGAGTTAATAAGTTCATTTGTGAAGGTTTCAGAAGAAATATAAACCACTTTTGCTTTTTTATTCTGTTTTGATATATAGTGGCCTATTGCGTGCATAAGATGAGTTTTTCCCAACCCAACACCTCCATAAATAAAAAGAGGGTTGTACGCCTTTGCGGGTGATTCTGCTACTGCAACCGAGGCTGCATGGGCAAGGCGGTTGCTGTTGCCTATAACGAAGGTATCAAAAGTATACTTGGGATTTAGGGAGGTGTTAACTGTTTCCTCTATTTGATTTCGCTCAGTATTCTCCCTCATTATAGAAGCATAATTCTCTTCAGTAGGTATTATGAATTTGATATCGTAATATTCAGAGGAAACCTGCTTCAAAGCGTTTTTTATAAGAGTAACATATCTTGCTTCAAGTATTCCCTTTGTAAAATCATCAGGCACGGAAAACGTAACAAGGTTGTCCCGCGTAGAAATAGGTTGTATTGCTTTAAGCCAAGTATTGAAACTTACTTCTGTTAATTCAACTTTTATTACATCTAGAGTCTTTTCCCAGATATCTGTGATATGAGAGTACATACCCAGCCTCCTTAACCAACTAAATTATTAACATGCTTATACACAACGACTTTATGAAACGTAGACAGCCATATGACAACATAATAATGAATAAAAATGTGTATAAATTGTTAATATAATTCTGTATAAAAATAATATATTTTATCTTGTCAACAAGAAAAAAATGTACTTATTCACATATAACTTATAGGTATTTATTAGATTATAGACAACAAAGAAGTAATTAATACACAATACCCTTGAGTTATACACAAATTATACACAGTTGTTGATAACTTTTATAAAATTATAGGGTTATACACAATCATATAACTATAATAGCAAAACAAAAGGCTAAGTTCAATAAAAATAAGATAATTATCCACAATATTTGAGGTGAGATGATACATTTATCCACAAGAACGGAAAGCAATAATGCATATACTAATAGTCGAAATTGATAAATTGTCAATATGCTAAACACCTTGAAGGGTAGTAAAATGTATAGAATTGGGACAAAATATTATATTGACACGAACTGTCAATGTCTATATAATTTTAATAGTAAAGTGGTGAATTATGCTTTATTGTATAAATGCATGATATAGATCTTACAAATGCGATTACATTCCATCATCGCAGCCAACATTAGGCCTAACCTATTATACAGAGCTGTCTGTTTGATAAAATGTAAGAATGCTAGTGTGATTTATGTAGTACAGAAGTTAGGGGGTGTGTATTGTGTTAATGACATATCAGCCAAAGAAAAGGCAAAGAAAGAAAGTTCATGGCTTCAGAGAGAGAATGAGTACTGCTACAGGTAGGAACGTTCTTAGAAGAAGAAGATTAAAAGGTAGAAAAAGATTGACAGTATAAGGCCGCAACTGTGGCCTTTTTCTGTAGTCTTTAAAATGGAGGCAGGATATGACAACGTTGTATAAGCTAAAGAAGAATTACCAATTTAAAAAGGTATATAGTGAAGGAAGATATTACGTTGAAAAATATGTTGTCATGTATATAATTTTGAATAATTCTGCCTCAAACAGGGTAGGTTTCTCGGTAAGTAAGAAAGTAGGAAATAGTGTTGTAAGAAATAGAGTAAAAAGACTCATGAAGGAAGTATACCGAAAATATTCCGACAACAATAAACTGGGTTTTGACATTGTCTTTACTGCGAGAGTTGGAAGCGCAGCAGCCGATTATAAATTAATTGAGAATAATATTATGTCAATAATGAGGAAAGCCAAGCTTAAAAAAAGCGAGGAATAAATGAAGAAGTTTTTCATTATTATTATAAGAGCATATCAGATATTTATTTCGCCATTGGCTACGGGCAAGTGCAGGTTCATACCCACATGCTCGAATTATGCTATTGAAGCAATTAATACCCATGGAGTAATATTTGGCGTATATCTGTCTGCAGGACGTATCCTAAGATGTAATCCTTTTAACCCCGGCGGATATGATCCTGTACCGGAAAAGAAAGAAAAACCTTAGGTTTTAATATAAACAGAATATAAGGGGGAAAAAACTTGTTAGATTTTATTGCTGGCCCGCTAGGTAGTTTGTTGAGAATCATATTTGATTTTGTAGGAGATTATGGATACTCAATAATCATTTTTACAATATTGACTAAGGTACTGCTGCTCCCGATCAACATCAAGCAGACCGAGTCTACTAAACGAATGAATGTAATAAGCCCTATGATGAAGGAAATACAAGAGAAGTACAAAAATGATAAAGAAAAGATGAATCAGAAGCTTCTGGAGCTTTATAAAGAGCATAATTACAATCCGGCTTCGGGATGTTTACCGGCTCTTATACAAATGCCTATTCTTTTCTCTTTGTACTATGTTATACAGGATCCGGTCAAATATGTTTTTTTAGACGCTAATATATATGCAGGAATTGCAAAAAACTTCTGGTGGATTACTGATCTTAGCAAATCAGAAATGGCGTCAACGGTGATTAGGGTTGCAGGCTTCGGACTGCCGATTTTAGCAATATTATCAGCAGCAACTACATATTATCAGATGAGAATGATAACTCCAAATAAAGGCAAAGTAGATCCGACACAGAAAATGATGACAAATATGATGCCTATAATGTTTGGATGGATAACCCTTAGTGTACCTGCAGGACTTGCATTGTACTGGATAGCAGGTAATGTCTTTACTATAGTTCAGCAGTATTTTATGATGAAGCCTTCAAAAGAAAAAAAGGAGGTAGAATAAAAATGGTGATGATAGAAAAGTCAGCAAAGACAATAGATGAAGCTGTTAAATTAGCTTTAGAAGAATTAAAGGCTGACAAGGAAAACGTGGAGATTGAGGTACTGGAAAAGCCGACTAAAGGGATATTTGGTATTGGTTCTAAGCTTGCAAAAGTAAAAGTATCAATTAAGGAAGAAAAGGCTCCGAATAAAGCTCGTGAGAAGAAAACAGAAAAGAGAGCAGAGAATAAAGAGCCAAGAATAACAGATTTAACGCTCGAGAAGGAAAAGGCAAAAAAGTTTTTAAGGGACGTATTAGAGTCAATGGATATAAAGGCAGAGATTAGAATTCGAGATACGAATGAAGGCTTTTATATAAATCTGGCTGGACCCAAAATGGGTGTCATTATAGGAAGACGAGGGCAGACCCTTGACTCTCTTCAATATCTTGTTAGTCTGGTGGTTAATAAGGATAAGGAAAGAGACAGCTTTGTCAAGGTAATTCTTGATACTGAGGACTACAGAAAGAAGAGGGAAGAAACGCTTCAAAGACTTGCCAAGAGATTGGCAGAGAGAGTTCAAAAGACTGGTAAGAATGTTGAACTTGAGCCTATGAACCCATACGAAAGAAGAATAATACATTCAACTCTTCAGGAATTTGAGGATATTACAACCTTTAGTGAAGGGGAAGAACCATATAGAAAGGTCATAATATCACTTAAGTAATATATAAAGACCCGGTACATAAGTACTGGGTCTTATGATTTTTTGCTATGTGTTTAAGCTTGATTCCGGATAGATTTTATTTCCATTATTGCACGCAGTAATATATAATAGCATAAGAAAGTACATAAATAAGCCATCATATACAATAATAAAGATAAAAATGCCGTCTCGAAGGAGAATATTATTATGATTGAGAAGACAATAGCTGCTATAGCTACAGCACCGGGAGAAGCCGGTATAGGCATAGTTAGAATAAGCGGGGAAAGATCCATTGAAATATTAAAAGAGGTATTCAAACCCAAAAAGAATATTGATATAGATAAAATCTCTTCAAGAACAGTGACATATGGTCATGCGGTTGACAAGAACGGAATGATTTTGGACGAAGTACTTGCAATTATTATGCGAAAGCCATATTCATATACTACTGAGAATGTTGTAGAGCTGCACTGCCATGGCGGTATTGTACCTGTCAGAAGGATTATGCAAGAGGTATTGAGAAACGGTGCAGATATTGCAGAGCCGGGTGAATTCACTAAGAGGGCATTTTTAAATGGAAGAATAGATTTGGCACAGGCAGAAGCTGTAATTGATGTGATAACCTCAAAGACAGAGACAGGGCTTAACGCAGCGCTGAACCAACTGGAGGGAGAACTCTCCAGAGCTGTAAGGAGCATAATGGATAAGCTTCTTTCAATGCTGGCGCATATAGAAGCTTCAATAGATTTTCCGGAGCATGATGTTGAAGAAATGACGATTAGCAATATAAAGGATCTTCTTATGGAAGCAAGGGCTTCTGCTTCAGCCTTGGTTGAAACCTTTGATGAAGGCAAAATTGTGAGAGACGGATTGAGAACAACAATAGCAGGACGTCCAAATGTTGGCAAGTCATCACTTCTTAATGTTCTTTTAAAGGAAAATCGGGCCATAGTGACTGAGGTTCCGGGGACAACAAGAGATATAATAGAGGAATATCTAAACATAGGCGGAGTACTATTAAGGCTTATTGATACTGCGGGTATCAGAGAGACAGAGGATATCGTTGAAAGAATAGGGGTAGAGAGGACGAAGGAGGCAATTAGCAGTTCGGATCTCGTGATATTTGTACTGGATGCTTCCCATCAGCTGCTCCAAGAGGATAATCAGATAATTGAATTATTAAAAACTAAAAAAGTAATAGCTGTATTGAATAAGATTGATTTGGGATTGGCTATAGACATAAAATATTTAACAGAATTGTTCGGACAGGATAATGTTATTAAAATGTCTGTGAAAGACCAGTTTGGGATAGACATTCTTGAAGAGCGAATAAAAGGGCTTGTATTCCAAGGCAAACTGAGCACAAACAAGAATAGCATGGTTACCAGTATAAGACATAAGAGTCTTCTGGATAGAGCTTTGGAGAATATGGATAGGGCGCTTTCCTCTATTGAGGATGAAATACCGATTGATTTGATATCTGTGGACATAAGGGAGGCTTGGAGCTGCCTTGGAGCAATAACAGGAGACACTGTCGAGGAAGATATTATGAAAGAGATTTTTAGTAAATTCTGTATAGGTAAATAGGGGTGAGACTGTGGAATATTTAGCAGGCGAATATGATATTGTAGTAATTGGGGCAGGACATGCAGGAAGTGAAGCTGCTCTGGCATCCGCAAGAATGGGAATGAAGACTCTTGCCACGGCAATGAATCTTGACAGTATTGCAATGATGGCATGCAATCCCTCTATAGGTGGTCCGGCAAAGGGAAATCTTGTGAGGGAACTGGACGCCCTAGGCGGAGAAATGGGAGTAAATACTGACAAGACAATGCTGCAGATTAGAATGCTGAACACTAAGAAGGGTCCTGCCGTAAGGGCGTTAAGGGCACAAGTGGATAAGAAGATGTATCAGGATAGAATGAAAAGTGTTATGGAAAACCAAGAAAACCTGCAAATTAAGCAAGCCGAAATAGTCAGAATTGATGTTGAAAATGGTAGTGTAACAGGAGTTGTGACTAGTCTTGGAGCAATTTTTAAATGCAAATGTGTAATTCTGGCTGCGGGCGTTTATCTGAAAGGAAAAGTAGTTATAGGAGAGGTAAGCTATGACGGAGGACCTAATGGGCTATTTCCTGCTGCTAAGCTTTCAGACTGCCTTGAAGCGTTGGGAGTAAAGCTGATGAGATTCAAAACAGGAACTCCTGCCAGAATAGATGGTAAGACGGTGAATTTCAGCAAGATGGCAGAGCAGCCTGGAGATTATGATATTAACACCTTTTCTTTCATGACTGGTGAAATGGATATAGATCAGCTGCCATGCTATCTTACATATACGAATAAAGGAACCCATGATATTATACGAAAGAATATTGAAAGATCACCTCTTTATACCGGAGATATAGTAGGTGTCGGTCCGAGATATTGTCCTTCTATAGAGACTAAAATAATAACCTTTCCAGATAAAGATGAGCATCAGATATTTATTGAGCCGGAGGGACTGAATACCAGAGAGATGTATGTTCAGGGAATGTCCTCAAGCTTGCCGGAGGACGTGCAGCTTGATGTTCTGCACAGTGTGGAAGGCCTGGAAGACTGCCATATGATGAGAACGGCCTATGCCATTGAATATGATTGCATAGATCCAACACAGCTTCAATTGAATCTGGAGCACAAGAAAATATCGGGCTTGTTCTTTGCAGGTCAGATAAACGGCACTTCAGGGTATGAGGAAGCTGCTGCCCAAGGGATAATAGCAGGAATAAATGCAGCCCTTAAGCTTAAAGTTGAAGAACCGCTTATTCTGGACAGATCGGAAGCTTATATAGGAGTCCTTATTGACGACCTTGTGACAAAAGGAACCAATGAGCCATACAGACTAATGACCTCCAGAGCTGAATACAGGCTTATTTTACGGCAGGATAATGCAGACTTGAGACTTACGCAGAAGGGGTACGATATAGGATTGGTGTCCGAGGATAGATATAATAGATTTATTGAGAAGAAGAAAAAAATTGATTTAGAGTTAAATAGAATGAAGAAGAAGAACATTTCAATGAATGATAAGGTAAGAGAGTATCTGACAAAGATGGAGAGTGCAGAAATAAAAGGTGGCATAAGTCTTTATGAGCTTTTGAAGAGACCGGAGATTACTTATAACTCCTTAAAGGGAATTGACGAGGCTATGCCTGAATTAGATAGAGAGACTGCTGAGGAAATAGAGATAGTAATAAAGTATGAAGGATATATTAAGAGACAGCTTCAGCAAGCTGAACAGTTCAAGAAGCTTGAGAATAAGAAAGTGCCTCAAGATATTGATTTTACGATCATTAAAGGACTATCACTTGAGGCAAGGCAGAAGTTGAATAATATCAATCCTGCAAATTTGGGCCAGGCCTCAAGGATTTCCGGGGTTTCGCCGGCAGATGTGTCAGTGCTGATGATATATATAGAGCAGAAGAGAAGGGAAAGAAAGGGTGAGCAAGCTGGAAAACAAGGAAGTACTGATTAATGGAATGAAGGAGCTTGGAGTGGATGTTTCACATGAAACAGTTGAAAGGCTTTTGACTTTTATGAAGATAATGCTGGAATGGAATGAAAAGGTGAACCTCACAGCTATAACAGAAGAGAGAGAAGTCGTTATAAAGCATTTTCTTGATTCGGTTACCTGTTTATCAACCGGTTATATTAAAAATGGCATGGCAGTAATTGATGTTGGTACAGGCGCTGGATTTCCAGGTGTTCCACTGAAGATTCTCAAAGATGATTTAAAAATGACACTTTTGGATTCACTGAACAAGAGGATCATCTATTTGAATGATGTGGCAAAAAAGCTTAACCTTAGGAATATTAATATTGTACATTCCAGGGCGGAAGAAGCGGGCAGCAGCAAGGATCATCGGGAGGCTTATGACATTGTGCTGTCCAGGGCTGTTGCAGCTATGAATGTTTTATGTGAATACTGCTTACCTTTAGCTAAGGTTGGAGGTTTCTTCCTCTGCCAAAAGGGTCCGGATATCAAGGATGAAATGAAGGAAGCAGATTCGGCCATTAAAATACTGGGCGGCAAGGTAAGGGAAGTAAGGGAGTACCAGCTGCCCTTCAGTGATATTAAACATAACATAATAGTAATCGAGAAAGTTACAGCTACACCGACAAAATACCCCAGGAAGCCGGGAAAACCAGCAGCAAGTCCGATAAAATAAGTGAAAAGCTAGAAATTTGTAGGAAAATAATTAGCTGAATACGAGTAAAATCAGCCTTTCGCATGGAGGAAGTCTGGAGGCTATGGCGAATAAGTTAATAGAACCTATGCGGTTAAGAGAGGAATGAGAAACTTGAATGACAATAAGGCAATAATCAATATACCAATCGATATAATAGCGCCTAACCCGTATCAGCCAAGAAAGGAATTCAGCGGATCGTCCCTTGAGGAGTTAGCTGCATCTATTAAGGAATATGGAGTGCTGCAGCCTTTAAACGTAAGGAAAATCGGTGAAGGTGGTTATGAGTTGGTTTCCGGCGAGAGAAGACTTAGGGCATCAAAGCTTGCTGGTATGAGCTTTGTACCGGCATTAGTTATAGAGGTAGTTGAGCAGGATTCTGCAGTTATTGCGCTGATAGAAAACCTTCAAAGAGAAGATTTGAATTTTATGGAGGAAGCAGAAGGTTACCATAACTTAATAAATGATCACGGAATGACCCAGGAGGAGCTTGCTAAAAAAGTAGGGAAGAAGCAATCTACAGTAGCTAATAAGCTTAGGTTATTAAAGCTTAACAGCAATATCAAAAAAACAATTCTTCAAAACGATCTGACCGAAAGACATGCAAGGGCACTTCTAAAGCTTCCGGATGATATTCTTCAGGAAAAGGTCCTTCAGAGCATACTAAAGAAGTCTCTTAATGTTAAGAAATCCGAGGAATTGGTAGAAAAGATGCTGAATGAAGCAGCTGCTGCATCGGAGGAACCAAAGAAGAGCCGAATAAAAGGGAAAATGCAATATACTATATACGTAAATACTTTGAAGAATGCTTATAAAGAAATCCTCAAAGCAGGCTGCATGGTTGAATACGGTCAGGTTGATAAAGGAGAGTTTATAGAAGTTACAATGAGAATACCCAAAAACATATAATGTAGGGAACGCATTGAATTGAATGCGTTCCTTTTTTAATGAGTTCCCCATTATAACTTTCCGGACAATATGAGTATCCCCATTGCTATGAATAGAACACCTGCTGAGTTTTGAATATAATGTGGAGGTATATACCTGGTTATATAAGCTCCAGCAAAGACCCCAATGAATGATGAACATATCAATGCAAGGCTTGAACCAATGAATACAGTTATTAAGGAGTTTGACTTTGCTGATAGCAGCATGGTAGCGAGCTGTGTCTTGTCACCAAGCTCGGCGATAAAGACCAGGAAAAAAGTGTACATTACAGTTTTTAACATTTTAGTCCTCCTTATTTCTATTGTATACAGCCTAATGAAAAGGCACGTTCTTTAATTTATATTTTCAATCTGTTATAGTATAGATATGGAAGTTTTACGCAAAAGACTATATAAATCGCACAAGAAGCTCACTTTGAATAGAAGCGATTTATAACATCAAGGAAAATGTTTCGCACTATTGAACTGTTTTGCAAAGGATTTAGTGCGAAACATATAGTTCACAATATATTTATTCGAAATGCCTTTAATATATTAATAGTTTATTATATTATTAGAATATATAACTTGACGAAAAATGAGGAAATAAATCTAAATGTAAGATATAAATCGCATTAAAAGAATCCTTAGAATAGTTGCGATTTATAGCATTAATGAAAACGTTTCGCACTATTAAACCAGTGCTTTTTAATATCACTGCTTTATATACAATCAAAATGTTAATAATCCACTTCTTGATGGTGGGCCCTGCAGCTATAAGCAGATGCTATTGCAGGGTACATTATTAAAGGAGTTAGTGCGAAACAAATAACTTGTGAGGTGTACGCGATGTCTAAATCAATAGCTGTCTTTAACCAGAAGGGTGGCGTAGGAAAAACTACGACTGTCGTTAATTTGTCGGCATGTTTGGCAAGCAAAGGCAAGAAGGTCCTTATGCTTGACATAGACCCCCAGGGCAATACAACCAGTGGAGTTGGGATTGACAAAACTACTCTGGAGAAAACTATCTATGACGTACTGATAAATGGAGATAACCCTAAAGAGTGTATTGTGGCTACAAGCAGAGAGAACTTGTTTATAATACCTTCAAGTGTTCAACTGGCAGGTGCAGAGATTGAATTGACACAAATGAATAAAAGGGAGCTGAAGCTTCGGGAATGCTTGGACAGCATAAAATCTGAGTTTGATTACATATTCATTGACTGCCCGCCATCTCTGGGTTTGCTATCGATAAACGCTTTATCTGCAGTAGACAGTGTATTGATACCCATACAATGCGAATACTATGCCCTGGAAGGTGTCAGCCAACTGATGAATACTATAAAGCTGGTAAAGAAAGGGCTTAACCCTGACTTGGATATTGAGGGAGTTGTATTGAGTATGTTCGATGGAAGGACAAATCTTTCTATTCAAGTGGTAGATGAAGTGAAAAAGTACTTCAGAGGAAAGGTATACACCACGATGATTCCTAGAAATGTCAGACTTGCTGAAGCACCAAGCTTTGGAATGTCAATTATCGAATACGATCTAAAATCAAAGGGTGCAGAAGCATATTTGGATCTGGCAGATGAGTTTATAGATTTATGTGAGGATGTGATATAAATGATCAACAAAAGGGGACTAGGAAAAGGACTTGGTGCATTAATACCTGAAAATGAAGAAAAAATACAGAATGCAATAATTGAATTAAAGATAACTGATGTTGAGCCCAATGAAAATCAGCCAAGAAAAGCTTTTGACGACCAGGCTCTTACAGATCTTTCAGAATCAATAAAAGAACACGGCGTTGTTCAACCAATAATAGTAAGGCAGGTAGGGAGCGGCTATCAGATAATAGCTGGGGAAAGAAGATGGAGAGCTTCCAGATTAGCAGAGAAAAAGACTATACCAGCGATAGTAAAGGACTGCAGTAATCTTGAGGTTATGGAGCTGGCTCTTATAGAAAATCTGCAAAGAGAAGATTTGAACTCAATAGAAGAAGCATTGGCATATAAGAGTCTTATTGAAGAATATAGTATGACACAGGATGAAATTGCGAAGCAGATTGGCAAAAGCAGACCGGCTATTGCCAATTCACTTAGGCTTCTGCAGTTGCCGCAGAATATAAAGAGCATGATTGCGGAGGGAAAAATATCTCAAGGCCATGCAAGAGCTTTACTGGCAATAGAGGGAGAAAAGAAACAACTTGAAATGGCTGAGAAGATTATTAGTCAGCAATTGAATGTAAGACAAATAGAAAAGCTGGCACAGGAAACAAAGCACAAAGAAAAAACCGATACACCACCAGATAAGTATCAATTGGAAATTAATCAGCTTGAAGAAAAGCTTAAAGCATCGCTTGGTACGAAAGTAACAATACAGCATAAAAGAAATAGGGGTAGAATAGAAATTGAATATTACAGCAATGAAGAACTTGATAGAATAGTAGATTTATTGGAAAAATAAGGGCCTTTTTAAATTGTCTATAAATGATTATTTTTTATAGGGTAAAGTGTTAATACTATTAGAGAAAAAAATTACGTATAAGCTATATAAATGCGTTATAGAGGGGGTCGTAAATTGCAGCAATATATTCTTAGCTCGTTTATATCAGAAGGCGGTGGAGGCAATAAGGCAGCTGTTGTTTTTGACAATTTGGGGTTATCTTGTCAGCAGATGCTTGAGATAGCAAAGAAAAATAATTTTTCCGAGACTGCATTTATAGATTTTAAAAATAGTGAAGAGAACAAGTTTAGCATCAGGTATTTTACTCCCACTGAAGAAGTTGATATATGTGGGCATGCTGCACTTGCATCTTTTCAAGTTTTGAAGCAGCTTGGATATTTAAAGGAAAAAACAGCGTATCACCTTACCAAAGCTGGAGAGCTTAAAGTGTTGCTTGAAGTCGATAAAATACTAATAGAAATGGAAAGACCAGAAGTAATAATGCAATTAACTATAGAGACGATTATGAAAGCTACTGATTTATACAAAACAAATATAATCGCAGGGAAAAATGCATTGGTAGACGTAATATCAACCGGCCTAAAGGATATTATATTAGAAGTAGATGGAATTGAAACTTTGAAGAATATGAATATTCTTAAGGAAGAAATGATTGAGATTTGTAAGCAATATGAGCTTGTAGGGATGCATGTTGTTTCACGTGAAACAATTGGGCACGATTCTGATTTTTGTTGCAGAAATTTTGCACCTGCAGTAGGAATTGATGAGGAAAGTGCCACTGGAACATCAAATGCATCATTGTTATATTACATTATAAGAAATAGTAATAATTTTAACTATAGTAAGACTTATAGAATTGAGCAGGGTTACTTCATGGGCAGTCCCAGCAATATATATGCAAAAGCAGATAAGGATACAGGAAGTATATTTGTCGGAGGAATCGCAAAAATAGAGAAGGTAGAAGATATTATACTATAAATCGAGATTGATAATATGACATATATGTAGAATAATGTGACACAGGGGAACGGAGGAACGGATACCACTGAACACACGGATGTTCCACGGATTCCTACGGAATTGCACGGTTAATTTTATATAATATATAGCGACATTAGAGAGTTTTGATACTTACTCTTTATCGATTATTACTTATGTTTCAGAATATTTTTCCCACCGTGTGTTTAGTGGATTTCAGTGTTTTTCCGAAGGAAAACCGTGGTACCCGTTCCCCGTTGCTTAAGACGCATCATTTATATATTGTGTATCAGTAATAAAATGTTTCACGTGAAACAAAGGAGTATTCATGATATATTTCGATAATGCAGCAACAACATATCCAAAACCAGAATCAGTATACAAAGCTGTAGATGATTGCTTAAGGGGATTTTGCGCTAATCCTGGCAGGGGCGGGCACAAGATGGCACTCCAATCCGGAAGGGTGATCCTTGAAGCAAGGGAGTTATTAGCTGAGTTATTTAACTCCGATTCTCCCGAAAGGATTATACTCACTCATAATGCTACAGAGGCATTGAATCTAGCTTTTAAAGGGTTTCTGAAAAAAGGAAACCATATAATAACAACCAGTATGGAGCACAATTCCGTCCTGCGGCCTCTAAAGGCACTTGAACAATCAGGCATAGAAACAACTATTGTTCAGTGCAATAAGGACGGTGAAATAGATATCCGTGAGATAGAAAAGGAAATAAGGAAGGAAACAGTGCTCATAGCTGTCACCCACGCCTCTAACATAGTGGGTACAATTATTCCAATAAAAGAAATCGGGAGCTTAGCAAAGGGTTACAACCTGGAATATCTTGTTGATGCATCACAGACAGCAGGAGTATGCGAAATTGATGTGGATAAAATGAATATTAGCATGCTTGCTTTTACTGGTCACAAAAGCTTAATGGGACCGCAGGGTACAGGCGGGTTATATATAAGAAAAGGGCTTGAATTGAATCCTTTGAAGGAAGGCGGCACAGGCAGCAAATCCGAGTCGCTGTATCAGCCCGACATTCTTCCGGACCGCTATGAGAGTGGCACGCACAACACCCCGGGTATCGCTGGACTGTGTGCAGGTATAAGCTTTATAAAGAGTAAGGGAATTGCCAATATAAGAAGACATGAACAAGAGCTAACACGCTATTTTTTATATGAGCTAGAAAAACTAAAAAGTGTTAAGATATATGGAACTAAAGACATAGAAAAACAGGTGGCAGTGGTATCTATAAACATTGCAGATATAGGGTCCTCTGAAATAAGCTATATTCTGGACCAGACCTTTGACATAGCAACCAGATCGGGATTGCACTGTGCTCCCATCGCTCACAAGACGTTGGGAACATTGCGCCAGGGCACTGTTAGGTTCAGCTTTGGCTATTTCAACACAAAAGAACAGATTGAAGCATCAGTAGCAGCTATTCATAAAATTACAAAGGAATTATAGGGGAGTAGAGAATGAGCACACTAGAAACTTTATTAAGAGAGTACAGTAATATAATTATTATTGCTATTATAACTCTAATTTTAATCGTACTAATATGGAACATAGTATTATCTTTTAAATTTGCCTCGTTGGCCGGAAAGTATAAGAAGTTTACAAGAGGTTCCTCTGGGAAAAACTTCGAAAACATGCTGCTGGATCATATTACTGACATTGAGGCAGCAGTAGAACGGGTTAACATAATGAACGAGGAGCTTGTAAATCTAAAGAACCAAATGGATAAGGGCATTCAGAAGTGTAATATAGTAAGATATAATGCGTTTAGTGATACGGGAAGTGATTTGAGTTATTCTATTGCAATGCTTGATAATTTCAATGACGGCATAATAATAACGGGTATATATGGTAGGAATGAGTCCGTTAACTATGCAAAGCCTATATCTAAAGGAACATCTAAGTATCCGCTTTCTGTTGAAGAGGAATTGGTACTTAATAGGAGCTTGAAAGGTACTCAAATATAGAATAAAAATGACACCTTCATAGGATACTAATATATGGAGGTGTTTTTTTATGGTAATTGCTATACAGAGAGATTTGGATAACATCAAAGAGGAACTTGAAAGTAGGGGTAATGAAGTATTCTATATAGGAGAGAATAGGGTCGCTGACGCAGTCCTCTACAAAGAAGTAGATACACATCCATACTATGAGGTAAATAATGTTCCATCTGCAGTTTCTGCTTCGATAAGTGGAAACATATCATATGGGGCTTTGTTGGTAAATGTAACAAACAAATCAATAGAAGATATCATCCGTATATTAGATAGAAGAGTTTATAGTCCTCTGATATAAGCAGGGGCTTAAACTCTTCTATTTATAATTAGCTGATCCTATCGTCTCTGCATCGGGAGAAAGACTTAAGAATAATAACGAGGTACTATCATAGCACAAATACTGACAAATTTCTCAAACAATATTACTATATTATGGTATAATAATATTAAAAAAAGATAATTAATTCAACGACTATAAGGCTCGAAATGTAAAGGAAATATAATATTTAACTTTTTAGTTCGTTTATTCGATATATTATATAGCTAGAAATATGATGAATGGAGGGGGCACGCCATGTATTACACTGATATATATGACAAAATATTATTTCTAATAATAATGTGCTCTTCTTTTCTCAACGTAGTATATACCATGAGCATGAATAAATCAGTATCTCGCTTCAAGCTTTTGGGATTCGTTTTCTTTATTCCTTTTGGTTTATGCAGTTTCACTTTTCTTTTTTCTGCCGATACGACCGCAAGTCTTGCACTATCGCTTTCTGAGTTTTGTTTATCTGCAGGCATTCTCCTGCTTTTACTTCATCCATACAATACAAAGAACCATTATATAAAAACATATATGATTGTTATTTTTCCTTTACTGCTTGCTGCATATTCAATTCAGTCAGAGCAATTCATATACTTTTCCTTTTCAGTTATTGTACGGAATATATTAATAGCCGCATGCATCAGTACAGCAATAATATACATTAAAAAAAGAAACATTGAGCAAAAATTGATGATACCATTGTCCATATGGCTTGCAGGAATACTGTTAGGTTTTTTTGAAGGACAGGCATATGTCAGGGAAGCAGCACTTATTGTCAAGATGAGCGCTTACACTGCCTTTTTTCTCTACTTTTATAAAACAACCTATAATGCTTATATAAAAAGAATTGATGAGTCAGAGAAGCTTATAGATACAATGGAGCGTTCTCTCAACAAAGAGGTAAAGAAAAGGGTGTTTGAAATAGAACGGTCAAACGAAAGGCTGCTGGAGATGTCCAAGACAGACCTGCTTACCAAATCCTTTAATAAAATCACCATACTTAATATAATAGAGAAGATTATTAACAGCAAAAAAGAAGAAGTCTTTTCAATACTTATGTTTGATATAGACAATTTTAAAACTATAAATGATTCCCTGGGGCATGTAACAGGGGATTTGTGCCTAAAGACCCTTGCTAATATTGCCTCGAGCAATATTAGGGAGGTTGATTTTCTGGGAAGGTATGGTGGAGACGAGTTCGTAATAGTACTTCCATCCTTAGCAGAAAACGAAGCCAAATTTGTTGCCGAACGTTTCAAGAAGAAGGTAAATGAGACAAGCAATCCTAAGTTCACTGTATCCATTGGCATATCGACTTATCCCCATGACGGACAAACGGTAAAAGACCTGATATCTGCAGCAGACAAGGGCTTATATAAATCAAAGAATAGAGGGAAAAATACCATTTCTCACGCTTAGCTCTTTTAACTTATTAATAAGATACACATTCCAACCGGAGTGTGTATGCTTATGTAAATTAACAAATTTCATCATAATGTGACATATTACATAATAAAAAGAACATTTCATATAATAGTATGGTTCTTATTATGTAAATTTGGTAAAATTTCATATATATGAATCATAATTAATAATTATAAATAAATAGCATATATGTTGCAATATTTGGAGGAGGACACTTTATGCATTACGCCGGAAATATACTTCTACTTACAAATGACTCGGAGCTTCATTTAAAAATCAGCAGACTGTTGAATAGGTATGAAATAACACGACAGAAATTTAATCAAACAAAATTAATGATGTACATATATAAGTTTAATCCTGTAGCAATAATTGTGGACCTGGACGAGTATGACTATACCATATATAAATCAATATACATGTCAGATTCAGACAATTATATTCCAGTACTGGCTCTGCATTCAAAAGAGAGGATGACCCTGCCTTATGTAGATGCAGCCATGGAATATTACATGCACAAGTCAGAAATAGGGACAAACCTTCCTAATATATTAAAGATCTTTACAGACTTTAAGAGTAAATACACTGGCATAAAGCAGTGCTACAGCATTAATGATCTGATAAACAGCAAGACAGACAGCTTATTAAAGAAATTCATAGGCAATGAGTTTCTTTATTTTGAGTCTATAGATATGCTCTTAAAATGTGTTTTTACTGATAACGGGCAATTGATAAATATGCCTGGAAACATATTAATTGCAAGCCGGCAAGTAGATGCGACTTCGGTGGAGGTATATTCGTGCGGCGATGGTGTGATGGTTAAGGATAAGGATGCTATAGCACTTATGGATGTAAATAAGTTGTTTGGTTCAATTAGTGAGTTAGAAAACGCCTTCTATATGAACTGCGACAAGCAGGAACACTCTGATTTGGATAGCAGTGAAAGTATTTTTGATGAAGAATTGAGGCGCAGACTTGGAAAAATATCTAACTTCGCCGGCTATATCACAACAGATACAGCGATACTAGGGGTCAACTATGAAAGTAGTGTTTCACAGTTTGATGCAGGAATCATAAAGGAGCTCTGCATAAACTACAATCTCATTCAGAACATATACAGTCAGATGAATAAAGTAAACTCTGCATTTATATATACAGTAAATGCCTTGTCGAGAGCTTCGGAGGTAAATGACGACGACACAGGAATGCATATAAAGAGGGTGAATGCGTACTCCAAGCTGATAGCAGAGAGTCTGAGGCTCGATAAGAAGTTCAAGGATACAATTGCATTCTCTGCACAGATGCATGATGTAGGCAAGCTCTCAGTGCCAAAGAACATACTGATAAAGCCAGGCAAGCTTACAATAGATGAGTTTGATATAATGAAAAGCCATACGATTTATGGCGCCAAGATAATAGGTGATTCACCACAGCTTGCAATGGCATCTGAAATAGCTATAAGTCATCATGAGAAGTATGATGGTTCAGGGTACCCATTCGGGAAGGCAGGAGAAGAAATTCCCCTTTCGGGCAGAATTGTGGCGATGGCAGACATATATGACGCTCTCAGAACTGAAAGGGTATACAAGCCTGCATATGGACACTCAACTGCCTTTGATATAATTACAAAAGGAGATGGAAGGGTGATGCCACAACATTTCGATCCGCAGATATTGGAGATATTCAAGAATCGGCATAAGGAGTTCTGTGATATATATGAAGCGGTAGAATAAATAAAAGCGGCGTGTGCCGCTTTTATTTTTCAGTTGAGCTTGCGTAATCATTGTTGACATATATATTCTCGTTCAGCGTGGAAGCAATTTGCTGATTTACCACCGACACATCAGGCATAGTAACCTTTTTATTCATTTTCCACATATTATATTTAAGGCCGTTGGCAACGAGGTTTGCCATATTCATTACTACACTCAGACGTGTATTTTGCAATATCATAATTTCCATGAAGCCCCCGACATTTACGATACCTGTGATATTTACATGTCCAATAGCGGGTAGGTTCTTATTCACTCCTGATCCCGGAGATAATGGACCTTCCTTAATATTTACAAAACCAATCCTTTCTAATCTGCCGAGGCATGCATCTATGGCTATAATGAACGGATTATCAAATTTATTAAAAATCTCTATATATTCACAAAGGTTCTTTGCATGTACCGGCTCATCTAAGGTTCCATATACATGTACATTGTAATATTTCATGTCCTTTACTTTATAGCCAATCAAAGGTCCAAGGCAGTCACCGGTTGCTCTGTCAGTTCCTATGCATACAATTATAATATCGCTGTAGCTCTCATCATAGAATTTGTTCATGCATTCCTCAAAGTAATTACAAAAATAAGAAAAGGAATAGGGTTTATTAACATCAATCGTTCGCTCAAATTTAACCTTCAACATTCCTAACTCCTTTATATGAATATATTTATATAAAGTATTACCCAAACACATTACGTAAATTCAGCGGTTTTAAAATAAATGAGGTGTGACAAGCAAGTATTTATTGTATAATTGTTTTATAATCTATGATAGTCACAAGAGTATATTACTAGAACAAATCAACAAAAATAAGTTGTCCAATATGTCTGCACTTAACAATCTAATCTTCTTTGGACGATTTATATTAAATTATTCGTGAATATTATTTATGAAGTCATTCGTATATATTATGAGAGGTGCTTAATTTGGGCAATTTAAGGGCAAAAAAAAAGACTGCTCTATTTCTTCTGCTAGCAGCAATATTGGTGCTTGTAATTCTCTTGTATGTGAACAGCAGAACAGCACAAACATCCTCCTTCATAATGGAAGGGAAGGAAAAGCTGTCAGTTGCAGGGGCGGTAGCGGCAGTATCGAATAACAGCAGTCTTATATATTGTGTTAAGGACTTGCTTGTAGAGGCTCAAGGGTCGAATTTGAGAGTGAAGAATATAAAGGGAAACGTTACGTGGAGCCAGAGGCTCCCGGGTAAAATAATGAAGCTGGCTGAGGCAGGAGAAAGCATAATCATTATAGATTCTCTGAATAACATCAATTATTACTCGCTTCAGGGAAAGCTATTGTGGACCTATAAAGCCCCCTATGAGGTCATTGATATATTCACCGAGGACAATGGCAGTTTCTTAGTGGAGTACAAGGGTATGACAGGGAGTATTGCAGAAGTATTTACACAAAGTGGCAGTAAAGCTGGAAACATTTCAGTGGAAAATGCTCATGTACTTTCCTTCTCAGTAGGGAGCAGCGCTTTTTCGATATCTGTATTGGACACATCGGCAGAAGCAATAAAAACTAAAATAATAACCTATAACTTCAAAGGAGATATACTTTGGGCCCAGAATTTCGACAACAAGATAATCTCAAATCTCAAATACAGCAAAAACAATAAGCTGCTTGCCATGGGAGAGAACGCAGTATACATATTTAAAAATGATGGAAGTCTGCAAGAGGAAACCAAAATAAAAGGAAAAATCAGCAATGTAGCTATGGGTGATTATATCGTCACCATAGCTCTGCAGGATAAAGGAAAGCATTATTCCATTTGCTACGATGCAAATATGCGGGAGTTAAGCCGTGTAGAGATAAATGCCGCTCCCCTTGGATTATATCCGATGAAAAGCAGTCTGATAGTATACTATAACGATGAACTAATGGTGCTCACGGTAAAAGGTGAGCTTATAGCACGATTTAAGTCCAATACAGATATAAACAGAGTATATATGACTTCGGACGATAAGTTATATATAGTATCGAACAGAACTCTCCAGCAGCTGGAGTACAATCAATAGTTAATTAGGAGGCACTTATGAATTGGGTTGATTATGGAATAATTGCAATTCTTGTCTTGGGAGTCATTTCTGGTTTGAGGAAAGGGCTTGTGATGTCCATATCCAGCATTATATGCCTACTGGCATCGATTATGGTAGCTAAAACCTATTATAAGGCAGTAACAATATTTCTTGTTGAAAACACTCCGATAGAAGAAAAAATAACAAGCTTCCTTTCTGAAAAGGCCATTGCAAAAAGCATGATATTGGCACCAGTGGGAGAAAGCGCTGTTTTTTCTATCAGTAAAAACTTTACCAGTGATTTGAACTCTTTTGCCACAGTACTAATAATAAATGCAATATCAGTATTGATGATCTTTCTGGTTGTAAGATTAATACTTGGTTTCGCAGAGGGTTTTTTGATTGGAGTCGTTGAAATACCTGGTCTAAGGGAAGTAAATAGCATTGGAGGGGCAGTCGTTGGCGTTGCAAGGAATGTCCTTATCATCATGCTTATTTTTACTATAATAACACCTGCTACAGCAATCAAACCTCTTTCAGCAATTGCAAACGGAATAGAAGGATCAACCTTTGCCAAGTACTTCTATACTTATAATTTTATACTTGGATGGATATGGTCTGCTGCCCTGGATTTATTAAAGAAGTAAGGAGTTGTCGCATAGATGAGTAAAAGAAACACTACCATAGGGGTGGTACTAATACTCCTTGGCATATCCATATATTTGAGAAATTTCCACATCGGCACCGGAAGTATGTTTACACTTTTTCTGGGTTTAGGGTTGCTTTATGCATATTATACTAAGAGAGAACACCCCTTTATTATTTTTGGAGGCATATTTACAGTCATAGGCTTGATGTCTATCTTGGGTGACATAAGATTCTTTCGTATAGATGTGACTTTTGAAGCAGTGCTTATAATACTGGGTATAATATTCATATTCATGTACTACGGAAAACACATTCAGGGCTTTATCTTTCCGGGAATGATACTCCCTGCCCTGGGGATATACTTTATATTACTTAGAACCTTCAGTGACAGGCTTGTTGGCTCATCTATATTCCTGCTGCTGGGTTTCTCATTTTATGCGATATATTTCATAGCTTACATGGGCAGGTCCAGTTGGCCGCTGATCCCCGCGTCAATATTGCTGCTTATTGGAATATTGTCTTATGCTTTTAACTTTGAAGTAATCACATGGAACATGGTGTTATTGAAGTGGGATTATATCTGGCCTTTAGCGCTGATTGCGATAGGGTTGCTGATATTGATAAACAGGTTGAAAAAAAGGGTTTAGCAACAATAGAGCAGTCATGTATAGCACGGTATAGCTATACGAATCTTGATGGTACTAACTCACTTCGCCTAAGAAAAGTCTAACGCCTTCAAATGGTCATCCTTGACCTTGAAGGCTTGCTCGGCATCCTTGCCTCACATACGACTGTTTCTAAGGCTACGTTCCTAAGTACCATTAACAAGCTTTGTATAAGTACACCTTGGCTATTACAGGGCTGCTACCATAAGTGCATACCATTGTTGGATAGTTAATAGAAAAAAAGGTAGAACGTATTTAATACGCTCTACCTTTTTAAATCTGTTTTAATAGTTCTTATTAGCTTTTTTCGATATTTATCGGTGCATTGGAGGTATTGGCTTTAATCGTAATCTTGTTTGAGGCTGTGTCGAAGCCTTCGCTTTTTACCTGTGCAGTACTTTCCATGCCTATGCTCTTCTTATCCATTGAATAAGTGAGATTTGCGAGGTTAACAGTTATACTGCCCATTGTTGTATGTGCATCCACCATGTGCTCAAAGCCTTCTGACGAACCCAGCCCCACATCAATTTTACCGTTGGAGGTGCTGAGAATATAATTAGCGCTTAAAGAGTCTCCCTTTCGAGAGGTCGATACCATAATTGAGCCATTGGTCGTCTTTGCATCTACATTGTCCAAGCGGCAATTCCCTATGGCAATTTTAGAGTTTGAAGTCCTTATATTTACTGTCCTTGCTGAAGTCTCATCTAAAAGCACTCTTTCATTATCAGTAAGTATTTCTATCTCATCTGCACTGCACCTTGCTATGACCACTCTACCATTTGAAGTACTGCAATTTATGAGTTTGGCTTGCATATCGTTTATCTCGGATTTTGCGTTGTCTGTGGAAAAGCTTAATATTTCCATTCCCTTTGGCAGTTGAACCTCTATCTTACCCCAGGTTCTACCAGGGAAATCTGATGAAAGTCTGTAGCTGCTTCCATCAACTATGGCTTTGAAATATTCATCAATTACCAATTGAGGCAGACTGGAGTTGGCATATAAATTCACTACAATTTCCTTGGCCTCGGTGGGGTTAACCTTTATTGAAAAATTATTTGTTCTGAGGTAGAGACTGGCTCCTTCCGTCACAGGATAGTTATAACTGCTGCTATATTTGAACTTTTCATAGCCGGTTTCAAACAATCCGCCCAATTGGCTTGCAAAGGTGTCTGCTAATTTTGATGTGGATTCGGCAATATCCTGTCCGAGGCTTTCCATTCTTTTTGCGAACTCTTCTGTGAATTTTTCGGTATTACTGTTGATCTTCTCTGAGCTCATATTTTCGCCAAATTGTCCTGCGAGCTTGCCTGCCTTTTCGCCTAAGGTTTCAGCGAACTTTGTAGCCTTCTCACCAAACTTATTCAGCTTCTCATCAATTTTCATCTCGTTTAACTTAGCAGCAAGTTCATCTTTGATTTCATTTATCCTTGAACCGGATGGTGCTGCGCTTGCGCTGCTTTTCTCAAGAGCCTCCAAAAGCTTCACCGCTTCATCGGTTGTTATCTTACCCTCCTGGAGCATTTTTAGTATTAGCATTTTCTCTTCCATTACTTTTTCCTCCTAGCTTTGATTTATTAAAGCATACATTGATTTAGTCCTGATGGGACTACCCATTTAATAGACGGACAGCTTCTTCAGAGGTAATTTCACCTTTGTAAAGCCGTTCCAGCACATCTTTTTTGTCAACAGGATCACTGCTCTGGTTTTTATAGCCCAAGGAAGCAATGAGTGAATCCAGCTTGCCCTTTACGGTTGGGTAGGATACACCCAACTCACGTTCAATTTCCTTGATGTTTCCCCTGTTCTTAATAAATATCTCTGCAAAATCCTTGTTCTCCGGAGATAAAGTGCAGAACTTGCAGGGCTTGAAATGCCCCTTTATAGTGCTCTTGCATGAATTGCAAGACACCTCAGTTATTTCAACGGCTCCATTGCATATAGGGCATTGGCCTATAACTTCTCGTTTCATATTTTCACCTCTTTAACACTTTCATTATAAATTTATTATAGTGCAAATATTAACAATGTCAATACGTGTATTAATATTATTAATAAATTATGTACATAAATTGATATATATATAATAATTATTTAATATATTTGATTTAGAATTTTAACTCCACATCCTATAAATATATACTCTCTTTAAGAGTGTTTTGTTTTAAAAAAAAGTAAATAATGTTATAATTTTAATTATATAATTTAATAAAAAATGCAATATAAGTGTGGAAAAACAATTTTGCAAATTATAAGGGAGGATAAAATGAAGGAAATTGATGCTAGAGGGCTTGTGTGCCCACAGCCGGTGATATTGACCAAGAAGGCTCTCGAAGAAATAGCAGAAGGAGAAGTAGTGGCTATAGTAGACAACATTACTGCAAAAGAGAATGTTTCACGCTTGGCTGCGAACTTGAATTATGAATATGAAGTGTCAGAGGAAAAGGGCTGCCATTACATCAAAATAAGAAAAGCAGCTGGAACTCAAAAGCCGGCAGGAAATGAAGAAAGTATAGTAATAGTCATTACCTCGGATAAACTAGGCCAAGGAGATGAGGAGCTCGGAAAAGTGCTTATGAAGAGCTACACCTACGCATTGACTGAGACCACTCCGCTGCCTAAGGCTGTGATGTTCCTGAACAGCGGCGTAAAGCTGACCTCTGATGGTTCTCTGGTGCTCGAGAATATCAAAAAACTTGAAGACTCAGGGGTGGAAATAGTAAGCTGCGGAACCTGCTTGGACTTCTATCAGCTTAAGGATAAGCTTAAGGTGGGTATAATAGGAAATATGTACTCTATTATTGAGAAGATGAATTCTGCAGGAAAAGTAATAAATATAGGATAGGTTGGAGTGTTTTATGGAGAGTATTATAAATGAAATAAAAGCTTTTATGGATATAGACAGTATGATGCTGAGTTATTACACCATGATGGTAATTAAGGCCGTTATTGTAATAATAATAGGCAGAATATCCATTTCCGTATTCAATAGGATTATCATAAACTTCTTCAAGCTGTATCCTAAGTTTAAAGTGGATGAAAAGAAATCCACGACTCTTGCCGGGATACTAAAGAGTATTGTAAAGTATACAGTTTATATAATAATGGCAATATCGGTATTGAACGTGTTTGACATACCGACCGCACCTCTCCTTGCAACAGCGGGACTTGGAGGCCTTGCTGTCGGCTTTGGAGCTCAGAGCCTGGTCAAGGATGTTTTTACAGGCTTTTTTATATTGTTTGAGGATCAATATGGAGTAGGTGATTATGTAACTATAGGAAGCATGACGGGAACTGTCGAAGATATTGGACTCCGGATAACAAAGATAAGAGCTTTTAACGGAGATCTGCATATAATTCCAAATGGCGAGGTAAAGACAGTAACCAATCATTCAAGAGGCAACTCACTTGCAATAATAGATATAGGTGTATCCTATACTGCAGATGTCCAAAAAGCCATCGATGTTTTGAAGGATCTGTCGGAAGGATATTACAAATCCAGGCCGGAAGGTATACTAAAGCAGCCAGAAGTCTTAGGAATAGTAAAATTGAACGAGACGGAAGTAGTAATAAGAACTATTGTCGAGACCAAGCCGCTTTTGCATTGGGAAATGGAAAGAAGTTTGAGAAAGCTGATATTGGATGCATTTAAAGAAGAAAATATAGAAATACCTTATCCTAAAAAGTTCATAATCGATAAAAAAGAAGTTTAAAGCGAGGGATGCACATGTACTACCCCAAGGAGTTCAATCTAGGAGATATTGTAGAAACAAAAAAACAGCACCCATGCGGCAGTAGTCAGTGGGAGGTTATAAGAGTGGGAGCGGACTTTAAAATAAAATGTCTAGGCTGCAGTAGAATAGTTATGCTTCCCAGACCCAAGTTTGAAAAGTCTGTAAAAAAAGTTATAAAAAGCGCAGCTCCTGAAGAAAATAATATACAAGATAGTTGAAAAAAGTTTAATAACGTGCTATAATCTATAATTGCGTTAATATCCTCGCTCTATCATATTTAGATAGGGCCGTCAGTCCGTGGGGAGGAGGTGAATTTTATGAATAGGTACGAAACTATATACATAGTTAAACCGACCGTTGATGAAGAAGGTGTAAAAGCTCTTCAGGAAAAGTTCAAGGCAATTATTGAATCAAACGGCGAAATCGAAACTATAGATGATTGGGGCAAAAGAAAGCTTGCTTATCTAATAGACGATATCGGAGAAGGCTTTTATGTATATATGAAATACAAAGCAGCGCAGGTTATTCCGAAGGAACTCGATAGAGTATTCGGTATTACAGAAGACATTCTAAGACACATGATAATAAGAATAGAAGAGTAATTAAGAAGAAATAATTTAGGCGGTGTGATTATGTTGAACAGAGTCGCTCTTGTAGGTAGGTTAACAAAGGACCCTGAAGTCAGGTATACAGCAGATAATCAAACAGCAATCGCTAAATTTACTATCGCAGTTGACAGAACCTTTAAAAAGGATGGTCAACCCACAGCAGACTTTATTCCGATAATTGTATTTGGAAAATCCGCAGAGAACTGCGGAAAGTTCATAAAAAAGGGCAGGCTTGTTGCTGTTTCAGGAAGATTGCAGACAAGAAGCTGGGATGATCAGGACGGTAAAAGGCATTATGCCACAGAAGTAATAGCAGATGAAGTTGATTTCTTAGATAGAGGTTCCGATGCTAAAGGGCAGGGAAATGAAGGCGGATCAGGAGATTACGGTGATTTCCACCCTGCAGAGGAAGAGGACGATCTTCCATTTTAACAGATAGGAGGGAAATAGATGAATAGACGTGGTGGCGGTGAAAGATCCGAAAGACCAGGCGGAAAGATGAGAAAGCCAAAGAAAAAAGTTTGTAACTTTTGCATAGATAAAGTTGAAAGTATAGATTACAAAGATGTGAACAAGCTTAGAAGATTTATCTCGGAAAGAGGAAAGATAATTCCAAGAAGAATTTCCGGAAACTGTGCAAAGCACCAGAGACAGCTTACAATAGCTATAAAGAGAGCAAGAAATATAGCTTTCTTACCATTTACTACAGATTAATGTTAGTAATACTCGGAGGTATCTAAAACCTCCGGGTTTTTTTTTATTGATGTTATTTCAGGATGTCAGAGTGGAATACTAGTACATGCACCATTGAAACCCGCTAATTCCAATATTTAAAAGGGCTTTTTCAGAAGGTATTGCAAGAATTTTGTCGAATTATAGAACTGGATTAGGCTAAATGAAGAACATCGGTTATATGGTCGATAAGACTAGTCGTCCCAAGAGATATAGAGTATTTTGATTTGTTGTCTCTCTTGACTAATTGTGGTAATATAAAATAAGTCTCACAAGCAGGATTTGACTAAATTTTCAAAATACAAAGACTATAATAGATATAATAATATAATGTACAAAAGGTATTGGGGGGATTTACTTGTTGAACCAGGATACTGACATTACAAAAAACATTAGAGTAATTGAGTTTTTAAAAAGCGAATTGTTGACTGCCGTCGCATCATTATATCAGAACCTTCTAAAGGGTACCAAGGTGGGGCAGGATGTCATGCAGGATATACTTGCAAACCTTGTGCTGGTTACATATCTGCTAGGCAAAAGACTAGGCATATCATATTCTCTGATTGACTCGAGAATACTGGAAAAGATAAGAATAGGCATGCTGGAAGATCATGAGACAGAAAAATGGTACGGGGATCTATCTGATCTTGGTGAATACCTGAAGAAGAAGAGCTAGAGGTGCAGGATGAATAGAATACAAACAAAGGCACTGGCGGAAGGCGCTATTTTTGCAGGTGTTACTGCACTTTTAGGGATATTATATTATTACATGCAGTATCTTGGAATATTAGCAATGCTTTGGCCTGTACCGGTAATAATAGTAGGTTATAGGAACGGTCTGAAGGCAAGCATATTATCTGCCATGTCAGCAGGACTCATCGTATCCTTATTGACGCATCCCCTGGTGGGGGTGGGACTCCTGGTAGGCTTCGGTCTTCCGGGAATACTGATGGGTTATATGATAAATAAAAGGGTAAACCCATACGCAGTTGTATTTTTGTGCGGCGTAGTACTGTCATTTACCATGGTAGGGGAGTTCTTGCTTTCATTAAAAGCATCAGGAATTGATGCATTTAAGTTTCTTGCCAGCTTAGACACAACCTTTAAACAGTCGCTGGAAATGTCTTTGAAGCTTTACAGGCAGTTTGGTATGGCTGAGAAGGATTTGAAGTATAAGAGCGACTATTTCAGCCAAACTGTAGGAATGATGAAGCTGATTTTTCCCTCTGCGTTGGTTGTATCGGGCATGGTATTTGCATTAATAGATTATAAGCTTACAAGGATGATACTTAAAAGGATAGGGCATATAATACCAGATATAGAGGAATTCTCAAAATGGAGGCTGAAAGAGCCATATTCATTAATTCTGCTTGGAATGGCAGTACTTGCAGGGGTGGCCTCATATTTCAAGGTTCCCGGGTTTACTGCAATTGCTTTGAATATTACAACAGTATTGATGTTGATTTTTTCAGCTATCGGGGTATCTGTACTTGTGTACTACTCAAAGGTTTATGGGGACAGACAAGGTATTCCCAAAGCCCTAAGAACTACAATCGTTGTTATTATTGCACTCGCCTTTATGCAGTTTATTGGATTTATTGGCATATTAGATTTGGTGCTCAACTTTAGAAAGCTGGAGTCTAAAGATCCGGGAGGTGTGAGATGAAACTACGTAAAATTTCCAATTTGTGGGGGCCTGATGTAGGCATATCTCTTTGGATAATTGCCATAGCGGTTGTTATAGTAGGCTATTATAACGTGCTGCTAGCCGTGGCAGGTGCACTGCTTTTAGGATATCTTATTTATCACAACCTCCAAGCAGCAAACAGAAAAAAAGAAGAGCTCCGATTATATATAGAGAACTTATCAGAGAACGTAGATACTGCAACAAAAAATGCCATTCTGAACCTGCCCTTCCCGCTGGTTATTATTGATGATCAGGGGATAATAAATTGGTACAATATGCTATTTTCGAATATATTTCAAGGAGAATACATACTCGATAAGAAGCTCTCCACTTATTTAAGCGGAGTAGACATTGGCAGGATACTTAAGAACGGGATGGAAGAATTCAAAAATATAAACATAAAAGAAAGATACTATGATATATACTGCAACCTAATAAACCTGAATGAGAACAATGAGGAAAAGAACATCATAATAATGTATCTTGTTGACAAAACAGATTTTATCAGCCTTAGGAACAAATACAATGATGAAAAATCAGTGGTTGCTGTTCTGCAGATGGATAACATCGAAGAAGTGCTTAAAGAGACTGAGGAAGCCTCAAAACCCGCTCTGGTGGCAGAAGTGGACAGGAGAATAAATGCATGGGCGGCGCAAAACAATGCATCCATACAGAAGTACTCAAACGGAGAATATATGCTTCACTTCAGCAACAAGCAGCTGACTGCTGTTGAGGATAAGCGGTTTGATATACTGGACAATATCAGAGAGATTAATTCCGGCAACAGGATACCAGTCACTCTCAGTATAGGCGTAGGAGTAAACGGCAAGACACATGCGGAGCTTCAGAAGTTCTGCAGGAGTGCCATGGATATCGCCTTAGGCAGGGGTGGAGATCAGGCTGTTGTTAAAGATAATGAAAAGCTTTCGTTCTATGGAGGCAAGACAAAGGCAGTTGAAAAGAGGACAAGGGTAAAGGCCAGGGTTATAGCTTATGCATTGAGACAGCTTATGGAGCAGTCTGATGATGTGCTTATTATGGGCCACGAAATGCCTGACCTTGACTGTATGGGTGCTGCCTTGGGCATATATAGGTGCTGCAAGGGGCTCAACAAGGAAGTAAACATAGTGCTTAGTAAAGTGAATGCCGGAATTGCAAATCTATGGGCAGAGCTGCAGGAGGATGAGGAATACCGGGATGTATTCATAAGCCCTCAGGAAGCCCTTCAGAAATGTGGGAAAAATACTCTCTTGGTGGTTGTAGATGTGCATAGGCCTGCTTTTACGGAGCAAAAACTGCTTGTAGACAAGGCTGAGAAAATTGCAATCATAGATCACCACAGAAGAGGCACTGAGTTCATCGAGGATGCAGTTATCACCTATATAGAGCCTTATGCATCTTCTACAAGCGAGTTGGTTACAGAGATACTTCAATATATGTTTGAAAAGCCCAAGGTAAAGCAAATTGAAGCGGAAGCGTTACTTGCAGGAATATTTATAGATACCAAGAATTTCTCATTCCAGACGGGGGTAAGGACCTTCGAAGCCGCATCCTATCTTAGAAAGATCGGGGCGGATACTACGTTGACAAGGCAGCTTTTCCAGGATGACATGGCGACTTTCCTTACAAGGGCTGAGGTGGTCAAGGCTGCACAGATGTTCAAGAGCAATATTGCTATTTCCACTATACCTGAGGATGCAAAGAATCCAGCACTGGTCGCTGCGCAGGCTGCTGATGAGCTGCTGAATATCAAAGGCATAAATGCTTCTTTTGTGCTATCTTGCATAGACGAGGATATTTTCATAAGCGGAAGGTCCCTGGGGGATATCAACGTGCAGGTAGTATTGGAAAAGCTTGGTGGTGGCGGCCATCTTACTGTAGCCGGTGCACAGCTTTCCGGCTTCACTATGGGAGAGGCCATAAGCTTATTGAAAAATGCGGTAGAGGAATATCTTAAGGAAGGTGAAAGATAAATGAAGGTTGTACTTTTACAGGATGTTAAGGATTTGGGTAAAAAGGGAGAATTGGTTAATGCCAGCGATGGATATGCGAGGAACTTTCTATTCCCTAGAAAGCTTGCGGTAGAGGCTACATCAGGTAGGCTCAAAGAAATAGAGGATAAGAAAAGCTCTGAAAAGAATAAGAAGGATATGGAACTGAAAGCCGCTAAGGAACTTGCCGATAGACTAAGCAAAATAGAAATCAGCTTCAAGACAAAAGCCGGTGAAAACGGTAAATTATTTGGTTCTATTACAGGCAAGGATGTGGCTGATGCAATAAAATCACAGCAAAAGATAGTAGTAGACAAGAAGAAAGTGGTGCTTCACGATGCTATCAAGACGTTAGGTACTTACCAGGTTGAAATCAAGGTGTATCCAGAGGTTTCTGCCAAGGTAAATGTGAAGGTAATTGAAGAATAGGATATCTTAGGAAGGGGTATTAAAGTTGGGTCATAATCATAGCAGTATTCGCAGCAAAGATGTATCAATTGACGTGCTTGTTGATTTCACGAAAAAACTTTATTCTAGTGAAAAAACTAGAAAACTAGACAGCGTTATGGATAACAAAGAAAAGGTTTATGTATTGCATGAAATAGTATCTGGCAAAATGAAAACCGAAGAAATCGCGGAGGATAGGCTGGAGTTTTTAATCGAAGATATTAAGGACAAGCTTTCAGATGTTGCTGCCAAGAGGTATATAGAAGACGGTATAAAAAAAGAAGTATTGTTACGTATGGAGACAAGGGAAAAAGAATACCTGAATGAAATGAAGCTTCAGGTAATCAAAAAGCATACAGGTATTGAAAATGCTTCTACCCTCAAAAAATATGCGGACTTGGAGCGAATGAAGCTAATAAAGCTTTCAAAATCAATAATGGACGTGATGCGTCCCAAAAAACAAGAGGAAATAATAGGGCAGCAAAACTCTGTTACTGCGTTAATATCCAAGATAGCCTCGCCCTTTCCACAGCATGTGATATTGTATGGGCCTCCAGGGGTCGGAAAAACCACTGCCGCACGTCTTGCCCTGGATATTGCCAAGGGCAGGAAATACACTCCCTTTGATAAGAATGCCAAATTTGTTGAGGTTGATGCTACGACACTAAGGTGGGATCCAAGAGAGTCAATAAACCCTTTATTAGGATCAGTGCACGACCCTATTTTTCAAGGTGCTAATAAGGAGCTTGCTGAGATGGGTGTTCCTGAGCCCAAACCAGGCTTGGTCACAGAAGCCCATGGAGGAGTGCTCTTTATAGACGAGATAGGTGAATTGGACGTGATGTTCCAGAACAAGCTGCTCAAGGTGCTTGAGGATAAGAAGGTTAAGTTTGATTCTTCCTATTATGATATTAATAATGAGAATATACCGCTTTATATAAAGCTTTTGTTTGAGGAAGGAGCTCCGGCTGACTTTGTACTCATAGGAGCAACTACCAGATCTCCTGAAGATATAAACCCGGCTCTACGGTCACGCTGCACAGAGGTTTTCTTTAATCCACTCAACGGCCCTGATATAAGTGAGATAGTGAAAAATGCGGCAAATAAGCTTGGTGCAGGTATAAGTGATGAGGGAGCGGAGCTTATAAGCAGTTACACCTATGAAGCCAGAAGGGCAGTTAATATTTTGGCAGACTGCTACAGCAGCAGGATATGTGACAGCGGGGAAGATAAGAATATCGAGATATCCACTGATTGCATTCAGGATGTAATAAGCAAAGGCAGATTCGTACCTGTAAATAAGAAAAAGGCAAGAAGTACAAAAGAAGTTGGGCGCATAAACGGTCTTGGCGTAAATGGTTTTCTTGGCAGTGTTATTGAGTTTGAAGCGGTGTGTTTTACAAGAGAAGATGAGACAGGCAGTATAAGGTTCAATGAAACAGCAGGAAGCATGACCAAAGACTCTCTTTTCAATGCCCTTTCAGTTGTAAGAAATATAACCGGCAGGAATATGAATAAATTCGACATACATGTGAATTGCGTAGGCGGCGGGAAAGTCGACGGACCTTCGGCAGGAGCGGCAATGACCTGTCTTGTGTATTCGGCGGTATTGGAACGTCCGGCACGGCAGGACACTTGTATTACCGGGGAAATATCCATAAGAGGCTCTATCAAGGCAGTTGGGGGCATTGTGGAAAAGATATACGGAGCTAAAAGGGCGGGCTTTAAGAATGTTATTATCCCTGAGGAGAACAAGGATGAGGCCAAGGGGATAGATGGTATAAATATAATTACTGCAGGCAATATTCAAGAAATGATCAGATTTATGTTTGAGGAATAGTAATTCCGAGGAGTTGATGATATTGAGCGATATGATACAAAGAATACCTCCCAACAGTATAGAGGCCGAACAGTCTGTTTTGGGATCCATGCTCCTTGATAAGGAAGCCATATCTACCGCAACAGAGCTGATTGGCGGCGAGGACTTTTACAGGGAAGCCCACAAAGAGATATTTGAAGCGATAGTGGATATATATGACAGAGGTGAGCCGGTAGATCTCATCACACTTACCGAAAAGCTCAAGACCAGGAACACACTGGATGCAGTCGGAGGAATAACTTTTCTGACCAACCTTATGGATGCTGTTCCATCTACTCATAATGTCAAAAATTATGCTAAAATTATCGAGGACAAGTCGTTGCTCCGAAGGCTTATTAAATCATCAAATGAGATAATTTCCAAGAGCTATCAGGCCTCGGAGGATATCGGAGAAATAATAGATGGCGCGGAAAAGGGCATATTTAACATTTCGTTAAATAGGTCAACTCAGGGCTTTACCCATGTAAAGAACATATTGAATGTAAATTTCGACATGATAGAACAGCTGTATCTCAACAAGGGAAAGCTCACAGGGGTGCCAACCGGATTCAATGATTTGGACGGTATGCTTTCAGGACTTCAGAAATCAGATCTGGTGCTGATTGCTGCAAGACCTTCCATGGGCAAATCCTCTTTTATGATGAATATTGTCCAGCATGCCGCAGTGAGGGAGAAAATTACAACTGCAATATTCAGCCTTGAAATGTCAAAGGAGCAGCTTACCCAGAGACTGCTTTGTGCAGAAGCTCTTATTGATGCGCATCGCCTGAGGACAGGTGATATTAATGAGGATGAATGGGTAAAGCTTGCAAGATCGATGGGACCACTTTCGGAAGCTCCAATTTTCATAGATGACACTCCGGCTATATCAATAACTGAAATGAGGGCAAAATGCAGGAGGCTCAAGCTGGAACATAACCTAGGGCTTATAGTAATAGACTATCTTCAGCTGATGCAGGGCAAAAGCAGCTCTGACAACAGACAGCAGGAAATATCTGAAATATCTAGATCACTAAAGGCGCTTGCCAGGGAAATCAACGTACCGGTAGTTGCACTTTCTCAGCTTTCCCGTGCTCCGGAAATGAGAGCAGACCACAGACCGATACTTTCGGATCTTAGAGAGTCCGGAGCCATAGAGCAGGACGCCGATGTGGTCATGTTCCTTTATAGGGATGACTACTACCATCCTGACTCTGATAAAAAGAACATAGGCGAGGTTATTATAGCCAAGCAGAGAAACGGTCCTACAGGAAACGTTGAGCTGGTTTGGCTTGGACAGTTCACAAAGTTTGTGAATAAAGAGAAATACATAGCCAACAGTTAATTTACATAATATTAAAATTTTTGTAGTTATATCGGAGCTTTCGTAGTATTTTGTAGAAGGCTTCTTGTTTTTTGATAACATGCACATTGCTTTTACCTGTGCATAACCTGTGGATACTGTGCATAACGCATTTTAAGGATTAACATAAAGCTAACCAAATAAATATACATAGTAGTATAAATATTGATACAAGTGGGTTTGTACAGCCAATCGAACATATGTGCATATCTCTGTGGATAATGTGGATAGTGTGAATCAGAATATTCGGAAACTTATGATTCTTACGATTGTTTCTTTTTTTAATAATATTGAGAAAAATGTCAACAGTTTACATATTCTGCCCAGCAAACACAAAAAAGTGTTTGCATACTCCATATTTATTGCACAAACTCCATATAATAATGAAGATAATTGCACTGCGAAAGTTAGTGAAATATTTAATAAAGCTGTGTTGTATTGACTTAAAATGCATATTCTGTTAGGATGAAATTTGGGTAAAAATGTGTTCCATATTATAGAAAACACTGTTTTTTACATATTGTCTGAGTAAAGGAGGCCACAGTCTATATGAAATATGATGTAATAATAGTCGGAGCTGGTGCAAGTGGAATATTTGCTGCATATGAGCTGATGCAATACAACCCGGAGATAAAGGTCGCTATGCTTGAAAAAGGAAATATGCTCATAAAAAGAGTATGTCCTATAGATAATATAAAAATCAAGTCATGCATACACTGCCCAACATGCAGTATTATGAACGGTTTTGGCGGAGCCGGAGGCATGTCTGATGGAAAATATAACATAACCAATAACTTTGGCGGGGATCTTTACAAGTATGTTGGCAGGGACGAAGCTTTAGATCTGATGTACTATGTGGACGAAGTGAACTGCAAAATGGGCGGTGCTGAAGCCAGGCTTTATTCTACAGAAAACAATGAACTAAGAACAAAAGCATTACGGTTTGACCTCCACCTGCTTGATGCCAAGGTGCGGCATTTGGGTACAGACAGGAACAGGGTTATACTGAACAATCTATATGATTATCTTAAGGATAAGATAGACATAATATTCAATACTGAAGTGGTGGATATTGAAAAGCGAGGAGAGGTGTTCTCTGTTGCAACTGATAAGGAAGAGTACTCCAGTCATCGGCTGATTCTTGCCACAGGTCGCTCAGGCTCGAAGTGGATATCTAAGATAAGTGAGAAGCTAGGTATAAAGACAGAAAGCAACCGGGTTGACATTGGAGTGCGTGTCGAGCTTCCTGCATCAATATTTGAACATATAACAAGCCAGGTATATGAAAGTAAGATTGTATATAGAACAGAGAAATACAATGACTTGGTTAGGACCTTCTGTATGAACCCACATGGAGAGGTTGTTACAGAAAACACCAATGGAATTGTGACAGTAAACGGTCATAGTTACTCAGACCCTAAGTACCATACAGAGAATACAAATTTTGCACTGCTTGTTTCCAACAGGTTCACAGAACCTTTTAAGAACAGCAATGAGTATGGGGAGTCCATAGCAAGGCTGAGCAATATGTTGGGCGGTGGAGTGCTGGTGCAGCGCTTTGGGGACCTGGTAAAGGGACGTAGGTCCAGCGACAGAAGAATGGAGAAAAGTTTTTTGAGTCCTACTTTAAATGCTACATATGGAGATTTGAGTCTTGTCATTCCTAAAAGACAGTTGGATGATATAATAGAGATGATCTATGCTTTGGATAAGATTGCTCCCGGTACAGCAAATGAAGACACTTTATTGTATGGTGTTGAAGTGAAGTTCTATAATTCTCAGGTAGAAGTGGATAATAATCTTGAGACATCGATAAAAGGACTATATATTTTAGGCGACAGCTCAGGAGTGACACATTCCTTGTCTCAAGCATCAGCAAGTGGCGTGTATGTTGCTAGGCTGCTTGGAGAAGAATACAGCAAGCATTAATAAAACAAGAGAAAATAATTAAAAGAGGTGTTATATATGTCATCGTTGGTAATAGTGGGAGCCCAATGGGGGGACGAAGGAAAAGGAAAACTTACTGATTACCTTGCAGAAAAGGCTGATGTGGTTGTAAGATACCAAGGCGGAAATAATGCAGGACATACAGTAGAAGTTGGTAATGAGGTATACAAGCTGCAGCTTATTCCATCAGGAATACTGTATCCTGATAAGCAGTGCATAATAGGCAATGGAGTTGTTCTGGACCCTGAAGCATTTCTGGGAGAAATAAAAGGGTTGGAGAAAAGGGGTATCAAGACCTCAAATCTTAGAATCAGTGATAGAGCACATGTCATATTCCCCTATCATAAAAAGATTGATGAGCTTTCGGAGCTTAAAAGGGGAATAAATGATATAGGGACCACAAAAAAAGGAATAGGCCCTTGCTATATGGATAAAACGGAGCGAATAGGCATCAGGATATGCGATTTGTTGAAAAAGGATGTTTTCGCAGAAAAGCTGAAGAGCAATCTTGAGAGCAAGAATGCATATCTCAAAAAGATATTTGATTTTGACGGATATTCCTATGATGAAATGCTCGCTAAATATTTGGACTATGCGGAACAGATCAGACCTTTCGTAGTAGATACTTCAGTGCTGGTCTATAATGCCATTAAGGCAGATAAAAACGTGCTCTTTGAAGGTGCACAGGGTACACTGCTGGATCTGGACTTTGGAACATATCCTTACGTTACTTCCTCGCATCCGGTTGCCGGAGGAGTCTGCATAGGTGCGGGCGTTGGTCCGGCTCTCATAAACAAGGCCGTAGGTGTGGTAAAGGCATATACAACTAGAGTTGGGAAGGGTCCTTTCCCCACAGAGCTTTCTGATGAGATGGGAGAGCATATAAGAGCCAAAGGCAATGAATTCGGTACAGTCACAGGAAGGCCAAGAAGATGCGGTTGGTTCGATGCCGTAATAGTCAGGTATGCTGCAAGGATAAGCGGACTGACAGGTATAGCAGTTACAAAATTGGATACACTTTCAGATATTCCTACTATTAAAATGTGCGTGAGCTACAAGCTGGATGGCAATATAATCAGAGATTTCCCTGCAAGCCTGGAGGATCTTGAAAAGTGTGAGCCGATATATGAAGAGTTTGCAGGCTGGGGAGATATAAGCGGAATAACCGAATACAACAAGCTGCCAACAAGCGTCTTAAGATATTTGGAAAGAATAGAAGAGCTGTGTGGAACGAAGATATCTCTCCTTTCAGTGGGACCAAAAAGGAATCAGACAATAGTAATAGATGAGTTTTAGAGTGATTCTTGGAAGATTATTGAAAATATAAAAAGTGTGTTGACAAAATGACTGTAACATTGTAGAATGTATAAATGTGAGCCGCAGAAATTGCTCACATCTTGACTCACTAGCTCAGTTGGTAGAGCACATGACTTTTAATCATGGTGTCCGGAGTTCGATCCTCCGGTGAGTCACCATTAAAATTGGCCCATTGGTCAAGCGGTTAAGACACCGCCCTTTCACGGCGGCTACAGGGGTTCGAATCCCCTATGGGTCACCACATTTACGGGGGCATAGCTCAGCTGGGAGAGCATCTGCCTTACAAGCAGAGGGTCATAGGTTCGAGCCCTATTGTCCCCACCAATTTTTCCGTAACGCAGTGGAGGAACAAAGGCTAACATTCCTTAGTTTGATGCGTAGCATATGCGGAGCAACTTAAGCCCGCGAAGCAGCGGAGAAAAAAAGACCAAAATTCCTTAATGTAGTACGTAGCATTTGCGGAGTACCTTGGAGGCTACGGAGGAAAAACAGCAAAACCCCAAAGCACAAAGGGAAACAAAGTGTAAAACTACAAAATTACCCATTTGACAATCAGCCAGGTTTTATATATAATAGATATTGCTGATTGAGAAAAAAACATGGCCCAGTAGTTCAGTTGGTTAGAATGCCAGCCTGTCACGCTGGAGGTCGACGGTTCGAGCCCGTTCTGGGTCGCCATTTTTTTAATGCTGGTGTAGCTCAATTGGTAGAGCAGCTGACTTGTAATCAGCAGGTCGCGGGTTCGAGTCCCATCACCAGCTCCATTTATTTTTTAGATAATAAAACCGCACTAACTTTGAGAGTTAAGTGCGGTTCTTGTTTTTTTGATTTAAGCACTAACCTATTTCCTTTGAATACAATTGATTCGTTGGGTTGGGGCTTATGGTTACATAAACAGTCATATCCTCTGTAACTGATGGGATGCTGAAGTCATCCTCGCCTTTTGCATATACTACAGAGCCCTTTGTCAGCTTTTCAACTTCATCGTTTATTTGTATTTCTCCGCCTCCGGAGAGCACTATCATAACCAGAGAAGTATTTTCATGCTTATGTACAGGCAGTACGTGGCCTCTTTTCATATTAAGCACAAAGCTCAGCACATCATTTGTTGCAAAAAGTACACGTTTTGTAAAGGTTTTGTCGTTAAATACAATGCTATCATTTACATTTTTAATTTCCAAGGTCGAACCTCCTTACATATAAGCTATTTTCATTTCTATATCATAGGATAATAAAAAACAAAACTTGTTATTCAAGCAAATTTTGATTTAGCTGGAATAACAAGTTTTGCTGCTGTTAGATACCTTTCATTTTAAGTCTTATGTCTTTCCCCATAAACTTACATGCTTCAAAATTACCAATAATTCTTGACACTATCCTTTCGGAATATGTGCTTTGAAAATCAGGAACACTTAAGTTTGTGGATATAACCATCTTCTTGCTGCTGATTATTCGCTTATTCAATATATTGTAGATAACTTGATTGGAGAACTGTGTGGAAAGCTCAGTACCCAAATCATCCATTATCAGAAGGTCGCAATTATATATCTCATGTAAATAAGGCATATTGTTTTCTTCATTGTCAAAGTCAAACTTATATTTTCTCATTGCATCAATTAAATCGGGTACTGTCTTATAAAGAACACTTTTTCCCTTATCCAGCAGGTCCTTGGCTATGGAGTTGCAGAGGAATGTCTTTCCAAGTCCCGGGCTGCCAATAAAAAACAAGTTTGTATCATGCTTATCAAAGCCCTCAACAAAGTCGATACACATTCTGTATATTTCCTGCATGTTTTTTAAAGGGGATCTGCCGCTCTCATCAGGCTCGTTGGAATAATAGTCCCAACGGAACTGTTCAAAGTTCTCTTTATTGAGTGTAGATACTAAATTTGATTGTTCATAATTCAAGTATATTTCTTTCTGCCTATAGCATTTGCATTTATTAAAGCTGATAAAGCCCGTATCCTTGCACGCTTTACATAGATATATGGGATCCAAATAGTCAATAGGATACTTATTGGCAGAGAGTATTTCAGCTTTCTCTACTTTTAAATCCAATTGCTTTTTTCTAAGCTGTTCTAGAAGAGCTTCAGCAATTTGAGATTCATTAAGTATGGCGCGCGTTATGTCTATACTTACTCTTACCAATTCATCTTCAATTTGTTTAAGACGTGGCAGCTTACTGTAAAGGGTGAGTTTGCGCTGTTCTGTCTCTTCTTTATTTTTTTTCTGTATTAATTCATATTGCTTTAAGATATCTTGGCTATTATTCACTTAATTCACCCCTGCTTTTTTTTAGCCATGCTTCCTCTAAGGCTTTTGAATCATAAGTACGATTCGTAAAATTATTAAAGGAGGGTTTCTGATTCTTTGATGTCTTCTTGTCTTCCTTCGGAGTCTTTACCTGGTATGCTTCAACCTCTTGTATAGTAGAAAGGCCCTTCTCACGCCATTCGGTCAATATCTTATCGATATAATAAAACGAAGGCTTCAAGGTCTTTGCGGTAAGCTCACATGCTTTAAGTATGATATCATCGCTGTATTCAAAGGTATAGAACCACTTCTGCAGCATTTCTTCCTCTGCTGAGGTTGGCTGCCGGCCAAGCCTTAAGAAGCTACGCACTTTACTGTATTTTTGCCACTTTTCCTTATGTCGTGAATTGTACTGGACAGCCTTTTCCAAAGAGTCAATGCCCGCATCGAACCAGTTCTTTGCAACCTGCTTAAGGTATGGCATGTCTTTCTTATCCCTGGATATGCAGTCCTCCACCAGAAGCATAATAACATCAGAAGGAAAGTTGTAGTCGTCCATCCAATCAAGAAAGACGAAAAGCTCATTGGGTGACAGTTCCCTTCCAAACAGCTTGCGGAAGCAGTCAAACATCTCTCTCACACTCTGATTGCCCCTGGCGGCTATAATGCGCTCCGGACTATACTTGCCGGAGATTTCTTTCTTTTCCTTTATATTTAATACAATTTCCTTGATACTGAGGTATTCCACAGTAAAGCCTCCATCAGACCCTGCGTTTGTATATGGATACAGCTTTACGATACCCTGCTCCGTCCAATATCCCCATGCATCATTAACCTCGTCGCAGGAAATCCCAAGGGTCTTTGCGACAGTCTCATTGGAAAGCATATTGTTTACATAGCTTTGGGAATATTTGAGTCCCAAAAGGTAGACCTTTACATGGTTTGCTGGAGCAGAAGGCATGTAATGGCTTATGAAAAGGTTTTCCACAAGGGTTTGCCCCAAGTCTTCGTTATTTGATTTTATTTTGAATATATTCATATTAATGCACTCCTATATGTTTTGTTAAAAACATTTTCCTTGACTTGTCCTTTTAGGTAAGCTCCGCTTAACTATGCCTTAGGGCAACGCTTTGCCCGTAGGGGACATGGCAGTATTTGAGCATGTCTAATAATAGTACCAACATATCATAATTATACCACAAATGACATTTTCAAAAGTATGTGGAAAGTATATCTTTTTAATCCATTAGCTTTACATAATTCAAAGCAGCTTTGTTTTACTTAGGTTTTGAGCTAATAGATGGTATAAACTAACTTAAATATTGCCAATATATGAAAAAAATAACACATGGCTTTAAAATTTAAATTGCGGAAAAATGTAATATAAGCATGTAAACTCGGGAAATAGGATGAAAGACTGCTAATTTATCTATCAAAATAAGTCGTTTATGGTTAACTGCTTGTACAAAATAAATGGTATAAAAAAAACAATTTTGAATATTAATAAGTATGGGAGGTTGTATACTATGTGTCAGAATTTGGAGGTAGACATAATTATTTGAACTATGATTATTTTTGTTGTAAAATAGTACTCATGTACTATATATTTGAATAGGTTCTAATCTCAACTAAAGGAGGCGAATGGATGGAGGGAAGCAAGTTACATGAAGCGGTAGCGCTATGTAGAAACAAGCTTTCTCGTGGAATTGCAAATGCAAAGGATTTAATTAAAAATTGCCGTAAGAAGATTGTAAGTTTTGGTGCTGGTTCATCAAATAAATATAAATTTACAAAGCGGATTGTAGATAGAAAGAGATTTGGCATAGTCTGCAGTATAATTGCATTGCTAGTATTCACCTCAATATTTGTTGTGTTTTCAGGAAGTGCATACACTGTTAAAGTGAATGGAAACACCATCGGCAAGGTCAGAAGCCAGAAGGTTGTTGAAAGCGCATTACAAGCCTTGAAGCAGAAATATCAGGAGAGTGAAAATTCCGAAATAAGCTTCACCAGCGAGGTAACTTTTGAGAAGGCGAGAGCATCAGGTAAAGAGATTCTTAAGGATACTGCTCTTATTGAGACTTTGAGCAAAAATCTCAAATTCCAAGTACAGGCCTGCAGCGTATATGTGGACGGCAATGTAATAGCAGCTTTTAAGACAAAGGAACAAGCCGAGGGCATGCTGAAGGAAGTGCAGGACAAGAGCCTGATCGGGGCAGACAAATCGAAAATGAAGGAAATCAGTTTTGCTGAAAAGGTAGAACTGAAGAATGAATTTATAGAGGCATCAAAACTATCTGAGAAAGATGAGATAGTCAACTTCATCATAAAAGGGACAAATGAAATGCGGACCCATAAGATTGAGTCGGGTGAGAGCTTCTGGTCTATTTCCAAAAGGTACAATATGTCCCTTGAAGATTTGCAGAAGGCTAATCCTGAAGTCAATCCGGAAAAGGTTAAAATAGGCCAAGTAATAAACCTTATTGTCCCGAAGCCGCTTATTAGTGTAAAAACAATCCAAACCATCACTTCGATAGAAAAAGCGGAGTTTGAGCAAAAGGTTGAGTTCAGTAATTCACAATATAAGGATGAGACCAGTATTAAGGTTAAAGGCGTATATGGCGAAAAGCAAGTCGTCGCTGATGTTACAAAGGTAAATGGCATTGAAACCGGTAGAACAGTTATAAGTGAGAAAATCACTAAAGAACCCAAGACGCAAGTAATTGTAAAAGGAACTAAGATTCCTCCACCTAAGAAGGGTACGGGAACTTTCTCATATCCAGCCAGAGGAAGCATTTCGTCAAGATATGGAATGAGATGGGGCAGAAGGCATACTGGGATAGATATAGCAGCTTCCTACGGTTCTGCTGTAAAAGCCTCTGACGGAGGAGTAGTTACCTGGGTTGGCTATGAGGGAGGCTACGGCAAGCTGATAAAGATTGACCACGGCGCCAACTATGTGTCCTACTATGGACATCTTAGTAAATATAATGTAAAGGTCGGACAGAAGGTTTATAAGGGTGAGAAAATAGGAGCGGTAGGAAACAGCGGCAACAGTACCGGACCCCACCTGCACTTTGAAATCCGGAAAAACGGGGCTGTGACCAATCCATTAAATTATTTGAAGTAACTCAAAAAGCTTGAGGAATCATTCGAACTCCTCAAGCTTTTTCATGTCTATCATTCCTAACCCTTGGGCGGTTTTAAGCTCATTTATTGAAGTGCAGAATCTTTTTAGAGCACCTCTCAGATCTTCTGGGGAGAGATTGGGCTTTTTCTGACATAGGAGCACAGCAGCAGCTGCAGTCATACTTGCTGCAACGGAAGTCCCGCTTACCTCGGTATAGTGCTGGCTTTGAAGGTTTGACTGGGAATGGGATTTGTTCCGGGGTATATAGTTGATATCTGCATTGAGTGTAGCTACTTTATATCCGGGCATTACGGCATCCGGCTTGTCAAACTTACCCTCTACCGGGCCGCAGCCGCTGAAAAGGGCAACTTTGGGAGAAGGTCCGGTTGTTTCACAAGCTCCGGTTGTGAAGCTTGAACCGCAAATTCCGGGAGAGGTTATGCTGACTTCATTTGGACCAAGGTTTCCGGTGCAGGTGCAGACAAATAAGCCATTCTTCCAGAGAGCTTCTGCCGCCAGGCTCAAAATGTCAAAGGATTTGTGGAAACTGCAGACTCCGAAGGGAAGCACAACAACTCTTATATTATGTTTTTCCTTAATGCTAAAAATCCATTGCATCGCAGTCAGTATATCGGAAAAAAAACCATACCCAAGGCTGTTGAAGGTTTTTGCGCAGACAATATTTGAGTTGTAAGCTGCTGTTTTGAATTTGCCGTCCGCTGAGGCTCCAAAAGCCGCCCCTATACATGCGGTGCCATGGCCATTATCATCATAGGGCTCATCAATTTCATTTATATAATCCTTAAATTCTACGATTCTGTTTCGTGGCCTTACAAAATCAGGATGAGGATATATGCCCGAATCAATAAAAGCTGCAGTTATGCCTTTCCCACTTAGATGAAAGGAGGCTGCTTCACTTTTATCCTTTTCGCTCACTGTGTGGTCAGTACTGCCCATAAGGCGTGCGGTGCCGTCAAAATAAATTTTTTTGATTTCGATAATACTACAAATAGAATCGAAGCTGCTGATATTAATCCTGCCTGTGACGGCGTTTAAAAAGGGAAGATGATATTTTACCTTGAAGCCCATTCTTTTTAATCGGGACTCGGTCTGCTTTTCAAGGGTTTTTCTAAAGGTTATAATTACAGGTATAGTTTTAACTTTCTTAATAGAAATAAACCTGTTTATTGCCGGATCAACTTTTTTGAAATATGAAGAAAAAGGAGTGCTTTTTATTAGTTCCTTGATGGATTTCATAGCTATCCCCCAGTATAGAAAATGTATTGCGCAAAAGCCTTATTTCATAATATGCTATTGAAAAAAATTGGTGAATGTTATATAAATATTTCTATAAGGTATTCCTGATGGGCATGGTGCGAGGTTCGAGGTTCGAGGTGCGGGGGTAGGGGCGAACAGTGTTCGCCCGCAGTACAGAACGACGCCCTCGTCGTTCTGTAAAAAAAGGAGGTTTTGATATGGCTTTAATAGATTTTAAATGCAATAAGTGCGGCGAGAAATTTGATGAAATCGTGAAACAATCAAACAGGGAAAATATTAGGTGCCCAAAATGCGGAAGCAAGGAAGTACAGCAGCTTTTTGAAGGGAAATGCAACGCTGGCGGCTCGGGAAAAGGTGGAGGAGGCTGCAGCAGTGGAAGCTGCGGAGGCTGCAGCGGCTGCCATTAAGGCGACCTCGGTTTCAAAATATACCAATGAAGTTTACATAAACTCATAGTATAATATATCTAGTTGTCTTTAGTTTCGGGAATCCCAAGGATTCTTGTTAGAGAGGAATTAGATATATGAAAAAAAGAATAATGAGGCTCGCAATAGTACTAGCATTAGTTTCAGTACTATTTTTTTTCACAAATGACAGAGGTTTTATAGCGGCAAGAATGCAGGGTTATAAGGCTCTCAAGGTATTTGCCCAGGTAAAGAGCAGTGAATTGACACCGGAGTTTAATATATATGAAACGGAGAATTTTATAATCAAGTATACAGATAAAGACGAAGATGTAGTAAGAGACATCGGGAGGATATTTGAAAAGAGCTACAAAGTGGAAGGATTACATTATGATGATTACCCAAAAAGTAAAACCATAGTGTTTGTATACAGTGACCAGCAAAGCATGTGGGATTATCAGGAATCTGTAAGGGGACAAGCTGTCATGGGACTCTATAATATGGGTATAATACATGTTTTGTCACCGAAGGGGTATTTGAACCAAATGCAAATTGCCGCAAAGCAGTTTGAAGAGAATGGACCTATACTTCATGAATATGTTCACAGGGTAATTGACGATAAAAGTGGAGGAAACGTAGAGCTTTGGCTTACAGAAGGACTTGCCATTTATGAAGAGTATGCTGTGTATGGAACAGAATGGGCTGAAGACTTCAATTATGAGAGGTACTTTTCAAGCAATGAGCTCAGGAACGGCTTTATGAATCTAGATGAAACCCAATCCTACAAGCAGTCCTATGATATAGTCAGGAAGCTTATTGAGACCCAAGGAAGGGAAAAGATGATAAACATGCTTGATGAATTGAAAAAAGGAAACACTTTAGATGCTGCTTTCAATAAGATATATCGGGTCAAATTGGATAAGTATATTGATTCGGCGGCATGGAGAGGATAAAAAAAAGAAAACAAATAAACTAATCTGTTTCCTATATCCGGGGGGATATAAAACTATTTTGTTGAGATACCCTAATTCTAACCTATTTCGACAAAAATTAGTATAAGAAGCAGGCCTTATATTAATAGGACTAGAGTCCTTAATTTAGAATGCGGACTTTGGGTCTATGGTATTGCTTGACTTGACGAATGTCTGCCACAGCCTGATCAGTTGCGTAATAGATGCATAAGTAGTAAAATATGTATGACACATTTCTTTTCGCATTTTGTATAACTCAAGAGTTATAGATATATTAATAATTTTGGGGTGGTGTATTTAATGGACAATAGAAGAATCCTTGTGGTAGATGATGAAAGACCAATAGCAGACATCATAAAATTCAACCTCGAAAAGGAAGGCTACAAAGTTTTTGTAGCTGAGGACGGGCAGCAGGCTGTGGATATGACTTACGAGCACAAGCCTGACCTGATAGTACTTGACATTATGCTTCCAATAATGGATGGTTTTACTGTTTGCAAGAAGCTTAGAGAGAATGTAAGCACTCCGATAATAATGCTTACAGCCAAGGAAGAAGAAGTAGACAAGGTGCTTGGGCTGGAGCTGGGGGCAGATGACTATATGACAAAGCCCTTCAGTGTCAGAGAGCTTATGGCGAGAGTAAAAGCCAATATAAGAAGGGCAAACTTCTTGAATTCCGGGATGGAAGGCAGCGGTCAAGTTGTAAAATCCGGAAATCTTGTAATTGACCTTAACAGGTACGAGGTGCGCAAGGGGGATACTATATTAGAGCTTACCCTAAGAGAATTTGAGTTATTAAAGTATCTTGCACTTCATGCTGAACAGGTATTCTCAAGGGAGACACTGTTGGAAGAGGTCTGGGGCTATGAATACTACGGGGATGTCAGAACTGTTGACGTAACAGTAAGACGATTAAGAGAGAAAGTAGAGGATGACCCCAGCAATGCGAAGTACGTGCAGACAAAAAGAGGCGTAGGCTATTACTTCAGGAGGATTTAGTTAAATGTTTAAAAGCATCCAATGGAAGCTTGTAATAATATCCTTTCTGCTGGTATGGCTTGCAATGGCTATTGTAGGCGTTTATATAACCGAGGCTATTAAGAAAGATCAGATTGGCAGCATGACAGAGACTATAATAGCCAGGGGTTATTATCTGGCTGACAACCTAAAGGACAAGACAGTGGGAGCGCCTAACATTCAAGAAGTTGTATCCAATTGGTTTGTAGGGCAGGGAAAGCAGGTAAGGGCCGTATATGTATATGAAAACGGAGACTTCATAGCCAGTCAGCCGAATTACGGGGGTACAACCGAATATGACCTTCTTGGCTTATGGATAGTGGAGGAAGCTATAGACGAAGCAAAAGAACAAGAGTGGGTGGATGACAACAACAAATATCACAAGAGTATTGCTGTGCCAATAATCTCTTCAAATAATGATGTCATAGGCGCAATATATATCAGTGCGGATTTGTCCAGTGTTGAAGAGAATGTGAAGAGCATCAGGAACATACTTACAAATGCGACTATTTGGGCTCTCTGCATAACAGCGCTTTTGGGCAACCTACTCGCAAAGACCTTTACAGGACCTATAAAGGAAGTAACCTCTAAGGCAGAGAAGCTTGCTAAAGGAGATTTTGGACAGATAATTGCTGTAAAGTCCCGAGATGAGGTAGGTCAGTTGACTGAAACGTTCAACTATCTCACAGTAAGGCTTAAGAGTACCATTGATGAAATGTACAGAGAGAAGAATAAGGTTGATGCAATTTTGACCAATATGACTGATGGTATTATAGCAGTAAATGCAGCAGGAACAGTAATTCACGCAAACCCGGCTGCTTACAGTATATTCAACATCGAAAAGGAAGCTCTGTACAATAGGAAGTTTGATGATTTGGCTCAGGAGCTGAAGCTTGGTATGACCTTCAATGAGCTTCTGAATGATAGTGAAAAGAATTTTAATATATTGAGCATCAATAACCTGATAGTAAAAATCAGTGCAGTGCCTATAATGAACGAGCACAACGAAACTGAAGGTGCTATGCTTGTACTCCAGGATGTTACCGAGCAGGAAAAGCTGGATAAGATGCGCAAGGAGTTTGTGGCGAATGTATCCCACGAGCTGAGAACTCCTCTTACAACAATCAAGAGCTATACTGAAACTCTTCTGGACGGGGCATTGGAAAACACGGAGTACACAGCAAATTTCCTACAAGTCATAAACAGTGAGTCGGATAGAATGACAAGGCTGGTAAAAGACCTGCTGCAGCTTTCCAAACTTGATTATGACAAGATGGAATGGAATATGAAAAAGCAGAATGTATTGAATATAGTCAGTGATTGTGTTGTCAAGCTGGAAATGTCAGCCAAGCAGAAAAACCAGGTTTTGTCTTTTGAAGCTCTTGGTGAGCTGTGTGAGATAAACGGCGACAAGGATAGAATTGAGCAAGTAATAATAAATATTATAAGCAACGCGATAAAATATACTCCTGAAAATGGCAGTATTAAAGTGACCGCAGACAAGCTTGAGGATAATGTAGAGATAAAAATAGCAGATACAGGCATGGGTATCCCCAAGGATGATATTCCAAGACTGTTTGAAAGGTTCTATAGGGTTGACAAAGCCCGTTCAAGAGCAATGGGAGGCACCGGGTTGGGACTTTCAATAGCTAAGAATATTGTAGAAGCACATAGAGGCTCAATCAGAATAGAGAGCGAATATGGAAAAGGTACAGAAGTGATAATAAATTTCCCTTGTGCATAGTACTATTATATACAGGAGTTTTGCTTAAAGCATTTCATATATATTCCCGTAATGTAAAATAAGCTTAATTAGACTGTAATAATACTGTAATAAATTTCTTGTATAATAATAATAAGGATTAATATGATTAAATTATTATTTGATTAAAAACCACAGGGGGAATTGTCATGTTTAGGAAGTTGCTGATTTCAGCAATCGTTGTAACAGCAGTATTTGCAGCAGGAGCGTCAGTGTACGCTCAATCGGAGGCGGAGTACAAACGGGATAATGCTCCGGTATTTGAGCTGCTTTCAGATAAAGAGGAATCAAAAACCTTTGAAAGCGAGTATGTTATTTCTGCTATGGCCAAGGAAGATACAGAAGTTAGTATGAACCTTTACTGGTTTAAAAAAGAAGACGAAAAGAGCATTTTAGCCAAGAAGAAATCCTTGGAGAGCTCTGGAGTGAAAGGAAGCTGGATTTTACAACAGTCTAAAGAATTTACTGTAGGATCATCCGGTATTTTTGCAGAACCAGTGACTTTAAGCCTTGGGAAAAACAGAATAGTGCTTTTTATAAAAGACAAAGAGGGAAACACAACTGAGAAGGCATTCGAAGTAGAGCGATTCTGGGAGAAGCAGGCTAGTGAAGAAGTCAACGGAGATACTCTCAACAAATTTGTAGAAGACATAACAAACAGTGTAAACGTAAATAAATAGAACAAGTTTGTGATGAAACCGGCTATAATACAAAATACGAAATTGTATTTCGCACTTTTGTTTCCTTAGTATACATCGCGGAAAGTAAAATAAATCCTTATAAAATATTTTCTGCGACTATAATGTATCATATAGGTGATTATATTGAACCGTGAACGATTTAAATCAATAGTCTTATTATTTTTAGTTATATTGAGTTTTATATTGACTACCCGAATATGGTTTTACACTTCCATTGAGGGTATTTTTATTATGCCTGGAAATAAATCAATAAAGCCTGATTTTAATGCCGAGTATGACAAGTCTGATCTCTTGAAGCCCCCAAAGCTTGTAGTAAGCTTTGGGAAAAGAAGCACACTGCTATATGACAATGAAGCAAATAACGAAATATATAACAGAATATTCAAAGAAACCAAGAGAATAATTCGAACAGCCATACTGACAAGCAGCAAGGAAGCTGTGAAAAAGCTCCCACAGGAGGAATTGAGCAAAATAAGGGCTACAAGGGGAGTAAGCTTTATTTTTAATATGCCGCTTAAAATAGAGGCAGTATATAAGCTAATGAATATCAGCAACGCTGCTGATATCGGAGTGAAGGATATAGATGGGATAATTGTCTCCCAGAGCCTAAACAAGGTGTATCTGCAGGATAATGCGCAGAATGTTCTTTTTGAATTGAGTGCAAGCGGGATTCAGAACAATTTGAACTTTATAATTTCAAACCTAGAAAAACAGCCGACAGTATCATGTCTCTTTCTTGACAGGTTCCAGTCAAAGTTTTACGGCAAGAACGCAGTAGTTCCCACAAAGATTGGAGAAAAGGGATTGCCGGTTTTGTCCGGTGTAAAGGAGCTGGAGGCAAAGGAAGGGATACCAGACAGTATAGCGGCTTTTTTCAATGATGAAATATCTTCATTAAGCATAATAAAAAACATTGATGGTACGCTGGTCTATACCGACAGAGAGGACCAAGTGGTAAAGCTATATACAAATGGTATGCTGGAATATGTAAACTATAATTTGCAGTCTACTGTAAGCAGTCCCATTAATGTAAGCAGTGCAATTGATATAAGTACGGATTTTGTAAGCAAGCATTTGGAGTTTCCGATGGAGTTTCCGAAAAACAGCTATATATCTGATATAATAAAGACCATGAATGGAGACCGCTATATTATCCGATACAGGTACACCTATGAAGGACTGCCGATAATATTGGATTCAGGTTTGAGCAGCGATACAATAGAAGTGGAAATTGTCGGCGATGAAGTCAGACGCTATAAAAGGGTGGTAAGGGAGTTTAATGATGAGCTGGAGTATAAGCAGGTTATGGAATTCAGAGATGTGCTGGATATAATCCTTGACGAAAAAGTAGAAGTGCAAAGTGGTGAAAAAATCATTAAAGTAAAAGATATGTACCTTGCTTACTATGAAAACTATAGTAAAGATAATATTAACTACATACCCGTATGGGTCGCAGAGGTTACAGTAAAAAGAACAGAAACGGGTACAGTATTGAACCAGCGTTATATTATAAACGCAGAGATAGGGGTAATACTGGATAAATAAATTCTATGACACCCATATATGTTGTGATTAAGATTTATCATTTACAAAAGCAGTAGAAGCATTTGCTTTTGTTTTATTGATTATGTACTTTTCGCAACATATGGGCTTTGTCCCTCCGGCGACGAAGCCTTAATCAAGGAAAATGTTTTGCACATTCTGAATTCAGTTTAAAGTGTTTAGTGCAAAACATATGAGAGAGGGATTTTTGAATGGATTGGTCAAAAGCAAAAACAATCTTGATAACTGTTTTTCTGGCAATTAACATCTTCCTTGCATATATGATTATTGGGGCAAACACTGGCAGTATTGGCTATGTGGATGATGAAAGTGTAAAACAAATCACCAATTATCTGGCTGAAAGGGATATAAAAGTAAAAGGCCAGGTTCCGCTCAAAAAGTTGGAGATGCCTTCAATAACTGTGAAGTACCAGCTCTTTAACAAGGAAGATATCGCTAAGAGGATTTTTTTGCCTGAGATAAAGGTGAAGGAATCAATAGATGGCAGCACTGTGAAGCTCTCAGGGGATAGTTTGGAGATCAGTATCAAGGACAGCAGAGAGCTTGTCTTCATAGACAGCAGCATCAAGCCATCAGCGGCCATTGACCAGAAGACTTGCAGCAATCACATAAAAGAGTTTTTAGATAGGCTTGGATTGAAGGATAATGCTGATATCAGGCAGGTAGAGGACCTTGAGGGGTATAAAAGGTTTGTTTATGGTCAGTCCTTCAAGGGAGCTGTTATATACAATAGTGTCATGGAATTTTATGTAAATGATGCTGGTGTGCAAAGAGCAAGGATTACATGGTTTGATACTGTAAAGCAGGCGAGCAGGAAAGCAAATGTGATTTCACCGGAAATTGCTTTGTTATCCTTGACGAAGTATAAGGCGGACATTGCGGCTCAGAGCATTGAAGTATGGGAGGTCCAGCAGGGATACTATTTCGGTACTGGTGCAAGTGGTCAGGTGGATACTTCCAAAGTAGTGGAAGGAACAGCCTTTCCGGTATGGAAGATAACGACAGACAAGGATATGATTTATATAAATGCGTATAATGAAAAGGTAGAAAGTGTGGAAAAGGCTAGAAAATAGCCTTTTTTTGCTATATTATCAAATTTATAAAACAATGATATAATTAGAATGTTATAGCCAGCCTATATAAAGGCAATGATTTAAAGTAGGTTTTAACTTATTTATTTACAATACTAAGTAAAAGGGGTTTATGCTTTGGAAGAAAAACTGATAATCAAGGGAAATAAAAAGCTTCACGGTGAATTGTGCATAAGCGGAGCAAAAAATTCTGCAGTAGGAATCATTCCGGCAGCGATATTATCAGATTCGAAATGTTTTATAAAGAATCTGCCTGACATAGATGATGTAAAATATCTCAAGGAGCTCTTGCTGCAGGTTGGCGCAAAGGTGAATGTGGGTAATCCTGGAGAGCTTGAGATTGACAGCACTAGTATGAAGGGCTATAAGGTAGATTTCGAAATAGCCAAGAAGATGAGAGCATCTTACTACTTCATAGGAGCGTTTCTTGGCAAGTTTAAGAAGGCCGAAGTACCATTTCCGGGAGGCTGCGACATAGGAATAAGGCCTATAGACCAGCACATAAAGGGCTTTGAGGCTTTGGGCGCTAAGATAAAGATTGAGCATGGGATAATAAAAGCCAGAGCAACGGAGCTTATAGGCGCACAGATATATATGGACGTGGTAAGTGTAGGTGCAACTATAAACATAATACTGGCGGCATGCAAGGCCACAGGCATTACTACAATCGAGAATGCGGCCAAGGAGCCATACATAGTTGATATAGCCAACCTATTGAATGCAATGGGGGCTAATATAAAGGGAGCAGGCACCGATGTCATAAAGATAAAGGGAGTCGAGCATTTGGGCGGCTGTGAGCATGCAATTATACCTGACATGATGGAAGCTGGCACATATATGATTGCAGCAGCTGCTACTCAGGGAGATGTCCTTATAAAGAATGTAATCCCGACACATCTTGAATCGGTATCTGCAAAGCTCAGAGAGATGGGCATAGAAATAGATGAGAACGAAGACTCCATAAGAGTGAGGACGGTAGCAAGGCCAAAGGCCATCAACATTAAGACAATACCCTATCCAGGCTTTCCTACTGACTTGCAGCAGCCTATGAGCGTATTGCTTTCCATAGCTGAAGGTACGGGAATTATCACTGAGAGTATATGGGAGGGCAGGTTCAAGCATGTGGATGAGCTAAAAAGGATGGGCGCGAATATCAAGGTTGAAGGTCGCGTTGCCATCATCGAGGGAATACATAAGCTTTCGGGATCTCCAGTTTGTGCGACAGACCTGAGGGCAGGAGCGGCAATGGTCATAGCAGGATTGGCAGCTGAAGGCGAGACAGAGATAAGTAATTTAAGACATATAGATAGAGGCTATGAGAACCTCGTAGATAAATTAAAAAGCGTAGGAGCAGATATCACGAGAGTGGAGCGCTAGTTGGCATCAGGTGCAATCTGCGTTGGAGGAAAAATGGGGATAAGACTATGCTCGCTTTCGAGCGGGAGCAGCGGCAATTGTGTTTATGTAGGCAACGATGACAGTGGAGTGCTGGTGGACTGTGGTGTAAGCGGTAAGGAAATACTGAACAATTTAAAAAACATAGGAGTATGCACCAGCGCGATAAAAGCCGTAGTGGTCACCCATGAGCATTCAGACCATATAAAGAGCGTCGGTATAATATCAAGGAAGCTCGGAATTCCTATTTATGCCAACATAAATACATGGGACAGCATGGCCTCTTTAATAGGAGCAGTAAAGCCTGAGAATATCAGACATATTGCAGTAGGAGAAGAGCTGGAGATTGCAGGAATTGACATTAAAACCTTCAGTATTCCCCATGATGCGGCAGACCCTGTAGGCTACTGCTTCTATGAAGGCAGCAGAAAGATAAGCATAGCCACTGACCTAGGTTATTTCAGCGATACAGTAAGAGAGAATATCAGCGGCTCAGATATGGTTATGCTGGAAGCCAACCATGATGTAGAAATGCTTAAGGCAGGAAGATATCCTTATTTTTTAAAGAGAAGAATATTAAGCGATGAAGGCCATCTTTCAAACGAAGCAGCAGGGAATGCAGTATATGAGCTGCTGCAGACTGGAGTACGCGAAGTGCTGTTAGGTCATTTGAGCAAGGAAAACAATTTTCCTGAGCTTGCCTATGAGACAGTAAAGAGTATACTGGAAGAGAAAAAAGTAAAGGTTAACCAGGATATTAAGCTGGAGCTTGCACCAAGGAGCTCCGTTAGCCGGTGCTATTATATTGAACAGAATAAAGATTAATGCATTTGTAACCATTAGGTGGATATGCTAATGTCAGAGGGAATAATCTGTATATAATCATTTTACCTATGGAGGATGATGTTTTTGGACAATTATGATGACAAGACAAAAGAGCAGCAAGAAGAGGCTGATCAGGAAATACAGGAAGTTCGGGAAGCAGAACAAAGCAACAGCACAGCACAAAACATTATTGAAACTATAGATGTGCCTTTGGTCAAAGAGCAAGACCCGCACAGAAGCTATAAAAGACCATCGGGACTTTCATGTTTTGCTACTGCACTTGTTGGTGCCGTAATTGGTGGAGTTATTGTCGCAGCAATAGTGCCCTCATATTTGGATAATAGACTGGCACCTATACAGCAGGGCGGCAATGCTCAGGTAGGTCAGCAGATGGTAATAACACCTTCTGAGAATTTGAATGTAGCGGCAGCAGTAGCACAAAAGGTTACACCTACAGTAGTAAGGATCAGTACTGTAACGGTAGAGAGGGATCTTTTCTATGGGAAGCGGTCCTACGAAGGTGTAGGGTCGGGAGTTATAATAAACCCAAACGGATACATACTTACCAATGCCCATGTAGTAGGTGAACATCCTGAAGAGCTTACAGTGTTTTTTAAGGATGGAAGAGAGCTTGACGGAAAGGTGCTGTGGAAGGACACTCTGCTAGATTTGGCAGTTGTCAAGGTAGATGCAACAGATTTGCCGGCTGCAGAGCTTGGAGACTCTGATGCACTTATAGTAGGCGAGACCACTATTGCAATAGGAAATCCTCTGGGTATGCGTTTTGAAAGAACTGTCACCCAAGGCATAGTATCCGGGCTCAACAGGAGCATAATGGTTGAGGAGGGCTCCGTAATGGAGGACCTGATACAGACAGATGCCGCCATCAACCCCGGAAACAGCGGCGGACCCTTGATAAACGGCAGAGGACAGATAATAGGGATAAACACAATAAAAGCATCGGCAGAGGGTTTGGGTTTTGCAATACCGATAAATATTACGAAGCCGATAACCCAAAAGCTGATAAGAGATGGTAAGTTCGTAGCTACATATATGGGAATCACCCCACTGGACAGCGAAATGCTTGGCTATTACGCCACAGACATAGAGATACAGAAGGGGATATATGTATACAACGTCAATGAGCGCACTCCTGCAGCTGAGGCAGGACTCAAGGTAGGGGATGTTATAACCCATATCAATGGTGAAGAAGTGAACACCCTTGTAAAGTTCAAAAGCATACTTTACAGCTTAAACCCCGGTGATACCATCACAATAAGATACATAAAGAATAGCACGGAATACTCTGTAGATATAAAACTTGCAGAGATGCCGGAGGAATACAGGTAATGAACATAACGATTATAACAGTTGGAAAACTTAAAGAAAGATATTTCAAGGAAGCCGTGGAGGAATACTCAACACGGCTTTCAAAATATTGCAAACTAGAAATAGTAGAAGTAACCGACGAGAAGGCTCCCGAGAACCTAAGCCCCGCCCAGGAGCTTATTATCATTCAAAAAGAAGGACAAGGCATACTAAGATATGTAAAGGAAGACACCTACGTAATAGCCCTTGCCATACAGGGCAAACAGCTGTCTTCCGAAGGTCTGGCGAACTTCATCAATGACCTGGGCATAAAGGGCAGAAGCAATATTGCCTTTGCAATAGGTGGTTCCCTGGGCCTAAGCGATGAAGTACTGAAGCGTGCAGACTACAAGCTTTCCTTCTCCCCCATGACCTTCCCACACCAGCTTATGCGAGTGATACTGCTGGAGCAGGTGTATAGGGGATTTAGGATTATTAAGAGTGAACCGTACCATAAGTAAATGCGAAGGTTTAATTTAGCAATATGATTTCAAGTGCATAGTTAGGGACGTGCCTGGCCCTTAAGCTTAAAATGCTTGTTAGTGTAAGCCTATAGTGGTAAAATATACAAGTAAGTAGTTAGCAAATAATTCTTATTGTTCATGTTAAAAGCTTAATATAATTTCCCATATGATTGTATATAAATTGTTGTATAAATGATCTATATTGATATTAAATATTTAATTAAGGAGAGATAAGGCTTATGAAAAAATTATTAAGAAGAAGCACATCCATATTGATGGCAGTGGTAATGATAGTTTTAGCAATGAATATGAATGTATTTGCTTTGGACGAGAACAACGTTATTTGGTTAGGAGATAACTATCAGCCTTCGGGAACAGGGATATTTAGTGAGGGTTTGGCTCTGATAGAAAAAGACGGCAAGATGGGTTATATCGACAAAACAGGTAAAGTTATCATACCTACAGTTTTTAATGAAGCAGGAAATTTTAGTGAAGGCTTAGCGTTAGTAAAAAAAGACTATAATGTAGGTTATATAGATAAATCAGGCAAAATGGCGATTCCATTCATTTATGATGGTGGCTGTGATTTTGTTGAAGGTTTGGCAAGGGTTAAAAATGACAACAAATGGGGTTATATAAACAAAATAGGTCAAGTTGTTATACCTTTTATTTTTGATGATGTAGATAAAGCAACATATACTTCAAATGGTAAACCGGTTTTATCTCTCTCAGGGTTATCACAGGTTAAAAAAGACGGTAAATGGGGTTACATCGATAAGACAGGCAGAGTAATCATACCATTTGATTATGATGATGCAAGTTTCTTTAGTGAAGATTTAGCAAAGGTGTTTGAAAAAGGTAAAAGGGGTTGGAGCGGCGGTAAGTGGGGGTATATAAATAAAACAGGTAAAGTTGTTATACCACTTGATTATGAAGAGGCAGGTTCCTTTACTGAAGGTTTGGCAATGGTTAAAGACAACAATAAATATGGTTCTATAGATAAAACAGGCAAAGTTGTTATACCTATAATTTATGATGAGGTCTTTAGTTTTAGCGAAGGCTTAGTGCGTGTGAAAAAAGACGGTAAAACTGGTCTTCTAGATAAAACGGGTAAAGTTGTGGTTCCATTCATTTATGATGGTGCAAATCTCTCTGGAGAAGGCTTGATAGAAGTAGTAAAAGACGGTATGAAGGGTTATATCGACAAAACAGGCAAAGTCGTTATTCCTATTAGCTATGATGCTGTTAATAGTTTTAGAGAAGGTATAGCACGCGTAGAAATAGATCGGAAAACTGGTTATATAGATAAAACGGGTAAAGTCATAGCTCTTTGCATGTATGATTATGGATATGATTTTAAAGAAGGCCTGGCAGCAGTACTTAAAGACGGTAAAACCGGTTTTATAGATAAAACGGGTAAAGTTGTGATTCCTTACATCTATGATGGCGTTTATAGTTTTAGTGATGGTGTAGCATGGGTTCGTATGGGTGAGGTTTGGGGTATAATTTCATACCCACAGAAGATCTCAGAACCAAAACCTACAGTTATACCGAACAATTCAAAAGTTTTGGTCAATGGTGAAGCAACATCATTTGAAGCGTATACAATAAACGGAAGCAACTATTTTAAACTTCGGGATCTTGCCTACGCAGTCAACGGAACAAAAAAGCAGTTTGCTGTAGCCTGGGATGGAGTAAACAATGCAATAAAGCTGACAACGGGGATGTCATATACCCCGATAGGGGGAGAATTAAAGGCAGGTTCAGGTGCTGCAGCTAAGGAAGCAGTTCAAACTAGCTCTAAGATATATTTAAACGGTAAGGAAATTCAGTTTACCGCATATACAATAGGCGGAAACAATTACTTCAAGCTTCGCGATTTTGGAAAGGCGATGAACTTTGGTGTGGAGTGGAACGCAGCAACAAACAGTATCAGTATAAATACTAATACGATCTACACTGAGTAAATATACTTAAGATGCAATAGATACATCCTAGTTTGGCATTTACTGCTGTTACGCAAAACCGTACCACAAGTAAATGCGAAAACAGCCCAGAAGCGTGATATATCAATGCTTCTGGGCTGTTAACATTTTGAATGGAATGGAACTCTCTACAATTGCTTATAGCCAGGGGTCTACTATTTCATAAATAGGTGCCAGGGAAACCTCCGAAAAACTCGCAATGTTTGAAAATATCACGTTTATTGGGAATGGTAAATCATTACCTGATATAAATAAGTCCCATAGAACGAATTTTTGAGTCTTGTATTTTCGAATCGTTAGTTTTATTTTTTTGATATGGAGTTTTTCGGAGCTTTCCCTGGCACTTATAAATTATGCAAATTTAAGGTACAAAAAAACATTTTGACAATCAGCACGGTCATCTATATGAAATACTCAAGCACAGCGCAGGATGATACTTTGCATATCAACAACCAGCAGCGCTGCTTTTTTTGTCAAGGCATATCATCTCCTTAGCCTTTTGTAATTAACTATAACACAAATGATTAGGTACCAGATGTCGAATAAAGAACTTACAAGGTGGGGTAATCAAAAAAGTTCTAAAGTTCGGCGCCTGGCACCTTTATTTCTAAGTCTTAAAACCAAAAGCACAAACATAGTATAAATTAGTTATTATGTTTAAATAGATTGTATTTTGGGTAAAGGACTTAAATCGGTATGAAGGATATTAATACAAAAAAGCTTTTTAAAAGCGGGTTTGTTGAAAATGCAATAATTTTAACAGCTTCAATAATACTGATATATTTACTTATTTCATTATACTTTGTGAATCATTTCTTTTTTAATACAGTAGTAAATGGAGTAGATGTCCCACTAAAAGCCCATGACGGAGTAGATGATATATTTATAAGTTATGTTAAGGATTATAGATTACAGTTAATAGAAAGAAATGGAGAAATAGAAGAAATCATAGGACAAGAAATAGGAATGCAATACAATAGAAAAAACAGTATTTATAAAATTGATAAAATGCAAAGTTCGTTTAAATGGCTAAGTTCATTATTAAAGGAACAAAGATATTATGTAAAAGATCTGTTTGTTTATAATAAAGAGAATTTGGAAAATAGAATAAGTGAATTAAATTGTTTAAACAAAGATATTATAGAACCCCAAAATGTAAGCTTTAAGTATGCAAATGGCTATTATGAAGCGATTGGAGAGGTATATGGGAATAAGATTCATAAAGATAGGTTATATGAAGCTATAAAAATGAGTGTGTTAAAAGGACAAACAAAATTGGATTTGAATAAAAGCCGTTGCTACGAAAATCCGAAGTACACATTAAGTTCTGATAAAACTCTTGTAACTAAAAATTTATTAAATAAGTATGTATCAACAAAAATCACTTATATACTTAGAAGTGAAAAAGAAATATTGGATCAAAATACTATAAATCAATGGCTTAGTGTTGATGAAGATTTGGAAGTAGTAACAGACGAAAAAGCAGTTAAGCACTATGTGCAGGAATTGAGCAAAAAGTATGATACAGCTGGTGCAGCAAGAAAAATTAAAACATCTACAAATAAAACGGTAGAAGTTAAGGGCGGTTTTTACGGGTGGAAAATGAATTGTGCTGCTGAAACACAAGCACTATTAGAAAATATAAAACGCGGCGAAGTGCTTGAAAAAGAACCTATATATGTTCAAAAGGCTTTATCTAGGGGCGAAAATGATATAGGCAATACTTATGTAGAAATCAATATAACAAGGCAGTATTTATGGTTTTATAAAGATGGGATGCTTATAACGCAAGGCCCCATAGTAACAGGCAATCCCAACAGAGGAAACGCTACTAAGGTTGGGGTCTATATGCTTAATTATAAACAAACAGGATCGACTCTAAGAGGACCGAATTATGAAGCTGAAGTAACCTATTGGATGCCTTTTAATGGGAATATAGGAATACATGATGCTAGCTGGAGATATTCTTTTGGCGGAAATATCTATAAGAGAAACGGAACCCATGGATGCGTAAATGTCCCAATGTATTTGGCTAAAAAGATTTTTAACAATATAGAAGATGGAACACCTGTTATTTGTTACGAAGAATAGAAATATAGTTAATTATGAGATAATAGGTGCCAGGGAAACCGCTGAAAAACGGCTATAAAAAATAAGATTTTTCTTCGGGTTGAATGATTATGCATTGGATTTTTTATCAATTACCTTTATATGTTAAAGTATCTTTGGTTATTCGTATATATAAGCAC
>Ga0196970_1000282_pt1 | contig 70045 bp, 50 predicted proteins | sample S1v_513CmetaG_FD_148672 | JGI IMG/M metagenome (GOLD analysis project Ga0196970, IMG submission 148672) | Soil microbial communities from Anza Borrego desert, Southern California, United States - S1+v_5-13C | ecosystem: Environmental > Terrestrial > Soil > Desert | place: USA: California...
GTCGGCTCCGAGGGCGGCGACGACGTGCTGTGGGGCGACAGCGGCGTCGACACGGTGACCGGCGGCATCGGCAACGACGTGCTGTACGGCAACCAGCAGGACGACCTGCTGTACGGCAACCAGGGCACCGACACGCTGTTCGGCGGGCAGGACCTGGACACGCTGTTCGGCGGCCAGGACGGCGACGTGCTGTACGGCAACCGGGCCGACGACGTGCTGTACGGCCAGTTGGGCGACGACACGCTGTTCGGCGGGCAGAGCAACGACGTGCTGTGGGGCGGCCAGGGCAACGACGTGCTGTTCGGCAACCTGGGCGCCGACACGCTGTACGGCGGCCTGGGGGCGGACGTGTTCCGCATCGGTGCGGTTGAGGAGGGCGGCGACGTGATCGCCGACTTCGAGGCGGGGGTGGACCGGATCGCCGTGGTCGGCCCGAACTTCGGCAGCCTACCTTCGGGCACGCTGTCGGCGCAGCAATTCGAGCTGGACAACCCGACCTCGGCCGGGGCGACGTTCGTGTTCAACACCCGCACGGGCGTGCTGTCCTTCGACGCCGACGGCAGTGGGACGGGGGCGGCGGTGACCATCGCCACGCTGAACGTGCGGACGCTGAGCGCGTCGGACATCCTGGTGGTGCCGGGCGGGTCGTAACGGGGGACGTTTTGCACCGCCGCTCCCCGGCGCCGTGCCGCGCACCGGAAGCGGCATGCCTGCGGACTGCGAACAGGCGTCCGCGGACCGCGTTCCCGCCGGAACCGAAGCGCGGCCGGGGGTGTTGGACCGGCACAGCCCGAGGAAGAGGACGCCATGACCCCCGACCCCAACAGACCGGACCCCAACAGACCGGAATCCGACAGGCCGGATCAGGACCGGCTGGGCGACGCGCTGCACGACGCCGGCCCGACCCCCAACCGCGACCGCGCGCCCGACGAGCGCGCCGGGGCCGACCGCCCGGTGCCGGAGCAGCCGGGCGACGAGAATCTGGACAAGACCCGCACGCCCGGCGACGGCACCCTGGACGGTTCCACCCCCGCCGGCCTCACCGTCGACCAGTTGCGCCAGCGCGCCGAGGACGCCGAGGGGTCGAGCGAACCGGGGACCGGCTGATCACCTCTTCGCGCGCGCCCGTCTGGTGCCGGCGACGATGGCGGTGACCTCGTCCAGATGGTGGGGCGGGAAGCGCACGCCGATGGTCACGGCGATGTCCGGCTTGCCCTTGCGGACGATCTCGACACCGCCCTCGTCGTAATCCTCGTTCAGGTCGTGGGCGCCGGCCGACAGGTCCCAGACGTTGCGGTCGTCGAGCAGGAACGGATGCCCCCGGCGCGAACACGCGGCCTGCGCGCCCCAGGCCACGTCGGGGGTGCCCTTGCGCGCCACCAGCGTCAGGAACGTCTCCACGTCGTCGCCCGGCATCTCGACCCAGATCCAGCCGCCGTCGTCCTCGCAGCTGTTGAAGGTGGTCCAGCCGTTCCGCCACATGGCGTCGATGAGCGGCGCGACGCCTTCGTCGATCTCCACCATGTCGCCGTCCGGGGCCGGCACCGGAACGGTCCTGTGCTTCGCCCGCCGGGTGATGCCCTCGTAGATGCGGGCGTAGAGCGCGTCGAGCAGCGCCATGGCGCCGTCCACCAGCATCTCCTGCTGATCGGTGGGGAGCGTGTCGACGATGGCCGCCGCCCGGGTGGCGATGGCGGCGTGGCCGAGCCCGTCGCGCTTCCACGCGGCGACGGTGCTCAGCAGCGGTTCGACCGCCGCGGCGGACGGGGTCTGATCGGGATCGTGCATGGTCATGGCGGGATAGATATCAGGCCGGGCGGGCGTTGTCTGCGATGCGCATCCGGTGGGGCGCATCCGGTGGGGCGCATCCGGTGGGGCGCATCCGGTGGGGCGCGTCCGGTGGGGCGCGTCCGGTTGCCGCATCCGGCGCAGCGGGCGGGGGCCACGGCCCGCCGGCTATCGCTTGCGACAATTTGAGACAAAGGACTATTATAACAAAGGTTGTACGATGCGGCGTGCGGGTAAAGCCCGCGGCCGCTTCACTCCCGTGCCGGAAGCCTACGACGCGCGAACGGCGCACCTCTCCCGGAACGCCCCGGGAGAAACAGCATAAGCACCGCCGTCCGCCGCGGTTCGCCGACGTCGCCATCCAGGTGGTGGGCGCCGGCCGCAGAACCGGCCCCGGCCGCCCCATCCGCAACCAGAAGGTTTCCGCGCCATGATTCCCGAGCTTCGCACCGCCTTCCACGTCCTGCTGGTCGAGGACGACCCGGCCGACGCCGGGCTGGCCAAGCGCGCCATCAAGACCGGCAAGATCCTGTGCGAGGTCCACCACGCCAAGGACGGCGTGGAGGCGATGGAGTACCTGCGGCGCCAGGGCGACCGGTTCAAGGACGCGCCCAAGCCCGACCTGATCCTTCTCGACCTCAACATGCCGCGCATGGACGGCCGCGAGGTGCTGAACGAGCTGAAGGCCGATCCGGACCTCAAGAGCATCCCGGTCGTCGTCCTCACCACCTCCGACATCGAGCGCGACATCGAGTCCAGCTACCTGCACGGCGCCAACAGCTTCATCACCAAGCCGATGGACGTGCAGGACTTCTTCGACGTCATCGGCCAGCTCGGCAACTACTGGTTCCAGGTGGTAAAGCTGCCGAAGTGAACCCACGCCCGACCGGAGGCGCCGGCATCACAGCGGCCGGGGAGGAGTGAGCATGCGGATCCTGCACCTGCGAAACTACGCATGGTCGCTGCTGGGCGGGCTGGTGATGGTGGCCGCGCTGTGGGGCGCCATCGTCGTCGTCGTCCACCACAACCGGTCCGCGATGCGCACCCAGGCGCAGGTGGAGGCCGGCAACATGGCCCGCGTCTTCGCCGAGCACATCCGGCGCACGGTCACCATGATCGATCTGGCCCTTCAGGATTACCGCGGCTACCAGCGCTCGAACCCGGGAGCCCCACCGCACGAGGGGTGGCGGGACGCCTACCTCAAGGAGGGCGGCGTCTTCCAGTGGGCCACCATCGACGAGCGCGGCATGATGGCCTATTCCAATCTGGCCCCGGTGACCAAGCCGGTGGACCTGAGCGACCGCGAGCATTTCCGGGTGCACCGCGATTCCGGCCGGGACGAGCTGTTCGTCAGCAAGCCGGTGCTGGGCCGGGTGTCGCGGCGCTGGTCGATCCAGTTCACCCGCCGCCTGTCCAGGCCCGACGGCTCGTTCGCCGGCGTCGTCGTGCTGTCGGTCGAGCCGGACTACTTCATCGCCAATTTCGAGGCCATCAACACCGGCGCGCACGGCGTCACGCTGCTGGCCGGCATGGACCGCGTCATCCGCGCCCGTTTCAGCCGGCAGGACGCCGACATCCGCGGCCTGGGCGAGGCGCTGCCGGCCACCTACCCCTTCTTCGATCCGGCGAAGCCGGCCGGCGCGGCGTCCGTCACCAGCTTCATCGACGGGGTGGACCGCCACAGCGGCTGGCGGCAGGTCAAGGGCTACCCGCTGGTGGTCGCGGCCCAGGTCGCCGACAGGGACGTGCTGGAACGCGCGGTCCCCGTGGAGCGCAACCTGCACCTCGTCGGCGCGCTGGTCACCGCCGTGCTGCTGGCCGGCGCGCTGTCCATCGGCCACCTGCTGGAACGGCGCGCGCGGGCGCGGCGGCAACTGGAGCGGCAGGCGGACGAACTGCGGCTGGCCAACACCGAAGTGGAGCGGCTGGCCTACGTCGCCGCCCACGACCTTCAGGAACCGCTGCGCGCCATCACCAGCTACAGCCAGCTCGTGGCCATGACCTACACCGACGCGCTCGACGACCAGGGGCGGGAATGGCTGGGCGAGGTCACCGCCGCGTCCGCCCGCATGAAGCGGCTTCTGCACGACATCCAGCTCTATCTGGCCGAGAAGGCGCTGCCCATGCCGACGGCGCCGATGGCGGCCGACGCGGCGCTCACGGCGGCGCTCGCCCGGCTCGGGCCCGCGGTCGAGGCGGCCGGGGCGGAGATCGACGCCGACCCCCTGCCCGAACTGATGGCCGACGCCCGCCGGCTGACCGAGACGTTCACCGTGCTGCTCGCCAACGCGCTGGAATACCGCGCTCCCGGCCGGCCGCCGCGCATCCGCGTTACCGCCCGCCGGGAAGGCGGCTTCCATGTGGTGGAGGTGGCCGACAACGGCATCGGCATCGCGCCGGAATACCACGAGCGGATCTTCGAGGTGTTCCAGCGCCTGCACAGCCGGGCCGACCACCCCGGCACCGGCATGGGGCTGGCCATCGTCCGCAAGATGGTCCAGCGCCTGGGCGGCCACATCCGCGTCGCCTCCTCGCCGGGGGTGGGGAGCACCTTCTCCATCCTCCTGCCCGACCCGGCGGCCGGCAGGCCGTCGTCCCGCGCCACGCTCACCGAGGCCCCCGATGACCAAGGACGCCAAGACGTTCACCGTGCTGCTGGTGGAGGACGACCCGGCGGACGCCAACCTCGCCAGGCGGGCGCTGAAACAGGGGCCGGTTCCCTGTGAGGTGCACCTCGCGCGCGACGGCGTCGAGGCCATGGAGTACCTGCGCCGCCAGGGCGAGCGCTTCGCCGCCGCGGCGCGGCCGGATCTCGTCCTGCTCGACCTCAACATGCCGCGCATGGACGGGCGCGACGTGCTGGACGAGATCCGCGCGGACGCGCGGCTGAAGACGATCCCCGTCGTCGTGCTGACCACGTCCGACGTCGAGCGCGACGTCGAGGCGAGCTACCGGCACGGCGCCAACAGCTTCCTGACCAAGCCGATGGGCGTGGAGGATTTCTTTGCCCTGATCCACACCGTCCAGCACTACTGGTTCAACGTCGTCACGTTGCCGAAGTGACCCCGATGGACATGACACAGCCGTTTTCGAGCAAAGGGACGCGTCCCATGGCCGATACTCGCAACATCGACGTGCTTCTGGTGGAGGACGATCCCGCCGACGCCGGGCTGGTCCGCCACGCGCTGCGCTCGCTGGGCAGCCGTTTCGCGCTGACCCACCGGGCATCGCTGGCGGAGGCGCTGGCGTGGCTGGAGGGCAACCGCTGCGCCGTCGTCCTGCTCGACCTGTCGCTGCCGGATTCCAGCGGCTTCGACACCATCCGCCGGATGCGGGAGGCGTTCCCCGCCATGCCGCTGGTGGTGCTGACCGGGCACGACGACGAGGACTTCGCCATCGAGGCCATGGCGGCGGGCACCCAGGACTACCTGTTCAAGGGCGCCACCGACGGCCCCGTCCTCCAGCGCGCCATCCGCTACGCCATCGCGCGCAAGCAGCTCGAGGAGAAGCTGCGGCATTCCGAACAGCGCCTGCAATCCATCATCACCCTGGCGCAGGACGCCGTCCTGTCGGTCGACGCCGGGTACCGCATCGTCCTGTTCAACCCGGCGGCGGAGCGGATGTTCGGCTATGCGGCGGCCGACGTGCTGGGCAAGCCGCTCGACATGCTGATTCCGCACCGCTTCGCCACCGCCCACCGGGCGCATGTCGCCCTTTTCGCCGCCGACGGCGCCAGTTCGCGCGGCATGGCCAATTGCGCCGAGGTGGTCGGGCTGGCCAGGGACGGGCGGGAGTTCCCGGCGGAGATCTCCATCTCCAAGGACCTCCAGGCGGACGGCATGCTGCTGACCGCGGTGATCCGCGACATCACCGAACGCAAGCGGTACGAGAACGAGCTGCGCCACCTCGCCACCACCGACCCGCTGACCGGGCTGGCCAACCGGCGGGAGTTCCTGGCGGCGGCCGGGCACGAGCTGGCGCGCGTGCGCCGCTACGACCGCCCGGCCACCGTGATGATGTTCGACATCGACCATTTCAAGCGCATCAACGACACCCACGGCCACGCCGCGGGCGACGAGGCCCTGCGCCATGTGGCGGCGGTCTGCCGGGAGCGGCTGCGCGAAACCGACGTCGTCGGGCGCCTGGGCGGCGAGGAGTTCGGCGTCCTGCTGCCGGAGACCGACGTGCCCGCGGCCTGCGAGGTGGCGGAGCGGCTGCGCGCGGCGCTGGCGGGGGCCGAGATCCCGCGCCCGGACGGCGGCGTCCTGCGCCTGACCGCCAGCATCGGCATCGCCGCCTGCATCGCCGGCGACGCCAGCATCGAACAGGCGCTGAGCCGGGCCGACGATGCGCTCTACCACGCCAAGAGGAACGGGCGGAACCGCGTCGAGGTCAGGGCCCCCGAACTGTCCGCCGCGTCCTGAGCGCCCCCGGCTCGACCCGACCTACGCCGCCGCGGGGACGGCCCCGGCCTTCGGCAGGGTCAGCAGGAAGGTGCTGCCCGCGCCGACGGCGGATTCGATCCAGATGCGGCCGCCGTGGTGATCGACGATCTTGCGGCACACCGCCAGCCCGATGCCGGTGCCCTCGTAGCGCTCGCGCGTGACGAGGCGCTGGAACACGCCGAAGGCGCGGTCGAAGTCCTTCGCCTCGATGCCGATGCCGTTGTCGCGCACGCGGATCACCCACGCGTCGCCCGCGTCCCGCCAGTCCACCGTGACTTCCGGGTCGCGGTCGGGGGCGCGGTATTTCACGGCGTTGCCGATCAGGTTCTGGAACAGCCGCGTCAGCTCGATGCGGTCGCCCCGCACCGTCGGCAGCCCGTCGGCGACCGTCACCCGCGCGTTCGATTCGCCGATCGCCACGTCCAGGTCGAGCAGGCTGTCGGCCACCGCCTCGGCCAGCGGCACCGGCTCGAACGGCCGCTCCTTGCGGCCGATGCGCGAGTATTCGAGCAGGTCGCGGATCAGCGCGTCCATGCGCGTCGCCCCGCCGGTGGCGAAGCCGATGAACTCCTGGATCTCCTCGTCCAGGGAATCGCCCAGCGCGCGCTCGATGAGCGCGAGGTAGTTGGTGACCGCGCGCAGCGGCTGGCGCAGGTCGTGCGAGGCGACGTAGGCGAACTGCTCCAGCTCCTCGTTGGAGCGCTGAAGCTGGATCGCCTGCTGGTTCAGCAGGCGGTTCGCCTCGGCGATGCGGGCTTCGGCCTCCTTGCGGTAGGTGATGTCCTCCTTGATGCCGGCGAAGCGCACGATCTCGTTGCCCTCGCCCAAGACGGGGGAGATGGCGACCATCTCCCAGTAGGGCGTGCCGTCCTTCTTGCGGTTCTTCAGCTCGCCCATCCAGCTTCGGCCGGTGGTGATGGCGCCCCACAGCTCCGCGTAGGTCCCATCCGGCGTCTCGCCCGACCCGAAGATCCGGCAGTGCCGGCCCATCAGCTCGTCGCGCGACCAGCCGGTCACCTGTACGAGGCGTTCGTTGACGTATTCGATGTGTCCGTCCGTGTCGGCGATGACGACCGAGACGGGGCTCTGCTCCACCACCTGGGCCAGCATGCGCATGCGCACCGACGTCGCCGCGCGCTCCGTGATGTCGGAGCCGGTGCCCCGGTAGCCGAGGAAGGCGCCGTCCGCGCCGTACCGGGGCGAGCCGCTGATGCTGATCCACCGCCCCTTGCCGTCCGCGGTGCGCAGCCAGTAGCGGAAGTCGCGGAACGGCCGGCGCGCCCGCAGGTCGGCGAAGTGCTGCATCCAGGCGGTCGAGACGATCTCGTGCCCGTCCGCCGCCAGATCCTCGCGCCGCTTGCCCAGCAGCGTGTCCGCCGGCATGCCCAGCACCGCGTCGAAGGAGGGCGAGAACCAGCGGAAGCGGTGTTCGCCGTCGGTCTCCCACACCCAGTCCGTGGTGGATTCGACGAGGCTGCGGAACCGCTCCTCGCTGTCCTTCAGCGCCTCCTCCGCGCGCTTGCGCTGGGTGATGTCCTGCGCGACGCCGAGGTAGCCCGACACCTCGCCGCTTTCCGAGCGGACGGGCGTGACCGCCAGCGACACGGCGATGGAACGGCCGTCCTTGCTCACATAGGTCCACTCGCGCCGTTCGTGCCCCTCGCGCTCGGCCACCGCGACGAAGGCGCGGAACGGCGTCATCGGCGCATGGCCGGACGCGGTCAGTTCGGCCATGCGCTCGGCGACCTCGGCGGCGTCGTGGAACAGGGCTGGCGTGTGGCGGCCCACCACCTCCTCCTCGGTGTAGCCCAGCATGCGCCGGGCCCCGGTGTTGAACAGCGTGATGACGCCGTCGCGGTCGGTGGCGATGATCGCCACCTCAGACGCCGCCGACAGCACCTCCTGGAAGCGGCGTGACAGGCTGCGGATGGCCTCCTCCGCCTGCCGGCGTTCGGTGATGTTCTGCTTGACGGCGACGTAATGGGTGATGCGCCCGGCGGTGTCGGTGACCGGCGAGATGACCGCCTGTTCCCAGTACAGGCCGCCGTCCTTGCGCTTGTTGTGGAAGACGCCCGTCCAGGTGCGGCCGGCGGTCAGATCGGCCCACATCGCGCGGTAATCCACGCCTTCGGCGTCGCCCGCCTTCAGGATGCGGGGGTTCTGGCCGCGCACCTCGTCGGCGGCGTAGCCGGTCACGGCCGAGAAGGCGGGATTGACGTACTCGATGTTGCCCGCGAGGTCGGCGATGACGATGGCGACCGTGCACTGCTCGATGGCGATGGACAGACGGCGGCGCTCGTCCTCCAGCCGGCGGCGGTCGGTGACGTCGTGGACGATCGAGTAGAGGAGCACGCGTCCGTCCTGGTCGATGGGGCCGGAATGCACCTCCACGTCGCGGATCTCGCCGCTCGCCAGCCGGTGGCGGAAGAAGAAGTGGTTGCGCCGCTCCTCCCGCGCCTGCCGCATCTCCTCGGCCGTCTCCTCCGGCGTCAGCGTGTTGATGGCGCTGATCGGCATGGTCCTCAGCCGCGCCGCGTCGTAGCCGTAATACCGGGCGGCCGCCCTGTTGGCGTCGAAAATCGCGCCGTCGGCCGGGTCGATCAGCAGCATGGCCACCTGCGAGCCGGAGAACAGCGCGCGGTAGCGGCGCTCACTCGCCTCCATGGCGGCGAGCGCCGCCTGCAGCTCCCGCGTGCGCTCGCCGACCTGCTCCTCCAGCCCCTCCTGCGCGCGGCGCAAGGCGGCCAGCATGCGGTTGAAGGCGGCGGCGAGCTGCCCGACCTCGTCGCGCCCCACCACGTCGGCCGGGCGCGAGGCGGCGCCGTCCTCGGCGATGCGGGTGGCGGTCCGGCTCAGCGCCTCCAGCGGCGCCGTGAGGCCGCTGGCCATGCGCCGCGCCAGGACCAGGGCCAGGACCAGGGCCACCAGCATGCCGCCCAGGTACACCCCCAGCAGCGGCAGCAGCCCCTCCGGCATGGAAAGGCGCTCCTCCAGGCGGAGACGGAGCGTGGCCCCGCCCTCCAGGGCCACCGGCATCGACAGCGCGGCGGCCGGCTCGGCCGGCGGCGCGCCGGCCCGGACATCGAGGCCGGCGGCGTCGGAGGTCAGGCGCAGGAAGGTGTTGCCGCCGTCGCGCGCGACGCCGGCCAGCAGCGCCTCCAGGTCCAGCGTGGCCGCCACGTAGCCCTCGGCCCGGCCGGTGCCGGGATAGAGCACCGGCTGGAGGATCACCACCTCCGGACGCTCTCCCGGCCCCGGGATCACCAGTTGCGGGCGTTCCGTGCGGAACATCTCCGCCACCGCCGGGTGGCCGCGCCGGCACTCCGGGGCGACGTCCTTGCGGCTGGCCAACGGCTGCCCATCGAAGTCGCACAGCGTGATGCCGTGCGGCTCGACCAGCGGCAGGCGGTAGTTGCCGAGGAAGGGCCGCAGGTAGACGTCGCGCCCGCGCGAGTCCAGCAGCGCCGTGCTCATCACCGGATTGGCCGCCAGATCGGCGGTGTTGCGGGCGAGGATCGACAGCTTGGCCGACAGGCGCTCCGCCGCCAGGTTCAGGCGGTGGCTCATCTCATCGGCCTGCTCCTGCCGCAGCAGCCAGACGCTGCCCGCCAGCGCCAGGGTGGCGAACAGCAGGCCGGTCGCCAGGATGCCGGCGACCGCCTGCACGGCGATGCGCCGGCCCAGGCGCTCGCCGATCCAGTCGGCCCAAGGTCGCGGCATGCGCATGGTCAGTTCCCCCGACCGGTAAGGATCCGTTCGCCGATCCGTTCGCCGATCCGTTCAACGGCGCCGTCGGGCGCGAAACGCGCCAGGAACACCTGCTCCGGGGACAGGGCGTCGTGGCGCCCCGGCGCGAAGGGGCGCTCCAGGTACGCCACCAGCCCCTGGTGGTCCCGCACGTTCTCCAGCGCGTCACGCACCGCCGCGCGGTCGGCCGACCCCGCCGCGCCGACGGCCTTGGCCAGGATGTGCACGAGGTCGTAGGCGTGCGCGACCCCGACCGGGGAAGGGATGCGCCGCTCGCCGTCGACGCCCCGCCGCACGGCGGCCTCGACGACGCGCCGGGCGATCGGATCCGCCGCCCCGATGAAGGAATAGGTCTGCACGAGCGCGACGTCGACCGCGCGCAGGGCGGCGCCGGTGCCCTCGACGAAGGTTCCGCCGGTGATCCCCCAGTGCGACAGAACGGGCAGGCGCTGCGCCTGCGGCAGGGCGGCCATCTCCCGCACCAGCAGGGCGCCCTCGCGCTCGTTCGCCAGCAGGATCAGCAGTTCCGCACCGGCCGCGCGGATGCCCTGGTAATGGTCGAGCAGCGAGGCTTCGCCCCAATTGTACCACGCCGTGGCGACGACGCGCGGGGCCTGCCCCTCCACCTCCAGGCGCCGTATGGCGCGTTCGCCGCTGCGGCCCCATTCCGTGTTGGGCAGCAGCAGGCCGACGCGCGCCACCCCGCGTTCCAGCGCGTGCGCCGCCATCGTCCGCATCGCCCAGCTGTCCCGCATCGACAGGCGGAAGACGTAGTCGGGGGTGAAGCCGTGTTCGGTGATCGGATCGGCCGCCGCCCAGGGGACGAGCAGCGGCAGGCCCAGCCGGTGCACCTCGGGCAGCGCCTCGACCACCACCGGGCTGTACTTGCCGCACAGCACCGCGACGACGTCGGGATCGGCCGCGAACTCCCGCAAGTTGCGGATCGCCCGCGCCGGAACGGAACGGTCGTCCTTGACCACCACCTCGATCCGCCGGCCGCCGAGCACGCCGCCCGCCGCGTTGACCTCGTCCGCGGCGATCTGCGCGCCCATCCGCACGGCTTGCGCCGACGTGCTGCCGACGACGCCGAACTCGGCGGAGATGCCGACGCGGACGGGCGGCATGTCCGCCAGCGCCGGAACGACAGCCCCCACCGCGAGCGCGATGCAGGCCAGCATGGCCTTCCACAGTCCGCCCACCATCGTCGTCACCCCTTACGCCTGCGGATGCAGCCTCCGCCGAACGGACCTGTCATCACACGAACGGATGATGGTAATAGCCCTTTCGGTGAGCATCCAGCGGGATGTGAGAGGAGGCCGGGGAGCATGCGACGGTCTGCCACGGACGCGCGGACGGCGGCGGCGCGGGACAGGGGTGAGCGCCTGGAGCCGTTGGCAACAATCGAACCGGCCGGGTGGCGAACCGTGCCGTTTCAAGGCCGGCGCATGCAACAATCGCGATTTTCGCGTGTTGTAGCGGCGGGTCCACCGGTGGGCCTGAAACAACGAAAATCGGAGGAAACCATCATGGAGCCGGTCGAGCCGAGCGCTGTCCAGGCGCTGCGTCAGCGCCATGCCGACATCGAGACGATGATCCGCACCGAATACGGCCGCCCCCGGCCGGACGACCTGACGCTCAAGCGCCTGAAGCTGGAAAAGCTCTACGTCAAGGAACAGCTCGACCGCATGCGGATGCACTGAAACGCCGTTCACTGAAACGCCGTTCGGCGTCGGGAACGCCTCATCCCTTGGGCCACGTTCAAAACGCGCGGGCCGTCGAGCGCCGCGCGACGCGCCAGTTCGCATCCGCCGCCTCCAGCCGCTGCCGGATCGGGTCGAGGTGCAACTGGCCGTACAGCACCAGGATGTCGCGCGCCGGTTCGCGCCGGATGGCGTCCGCGACGAGCGCCTCGCGCGCGACGGTCAGCGCCGGCGGCAGGGACTCGTGGGCGAAGCCGCTGGTCGTGCTGGCGGCGAGCAGGATGCGGATGGCCGCGCGCACCCGCTCCTGCACCCAGGCCGGCAGCCCGTCGAACGCCGCGCGCGCCTCGGCCAGGTCGAGGGGCGGATCGGGGGACGGGTCGTCCCGGTCGGCCTCGGACTGCGGCGGCAGCAACGCCAGGAGCTGCGAGAGCGTCACGTCGACGTTGCGCACCTCCGGCCCCGGCGGCCCCAGGATCGCCGCGTTGCTCTGCAGGACCAGCCCGTCCCCCAGCAGGCCGGAGACGATCTCGTACGGGTGCTTGCCGCCGTCCGGCGTCCAGGCGGCGCCCATCCGGTCCAGGACCGCGGCGATGCCGCGGTTCGGGTCGGCGACGTCGGACCTGACCTCCTCGTAGAAGACCAGCCAGCCGGCCTTGCGCCGCGCCTCCACCAGTGCCGCCACCTCGCGGTAGAACCGTGGCGCGGCGACGTGCGCCATCCCCTGCATCTCGACCTGCCGGCGCCCGTCGGTCAGCACGACGCGCGTCAGTTCCAGCGGGAAGAGGTCGGCGATGGCGGGCAGGGCCGCGACGGTGGCGGCCGTGGCGGTGAGGACGGCGACCACGAGGGCGCCGATGGCGATGAGGGCGATGCGGAGGACGCGGAGCATGCCGTCCTATGTGGGGATGGCCGCGCGCCGATGCATCGGCGCGCGTTCCGCACACGGGCGGATTGACCACGCGGCGGGTCCGGCCACATGTTGATGGCATGCCCCGCCCTACCCCCGATCATCCGCCCCCCCCATCATCCGACAGGCGCTGTCCACCCCATGCACCGTCCCCAGGACGTCCTCGTCACCATGGACGATCGCGCCATCGCCGAACGCCTCGGCCCGGACCCGGCGCCCAGGGCGGCGCGCGCGGTGCTGTGGCTGGCGGCCGCGGTGTTCGCCGGTGCGGTGCTGCTCGTCCTGCTCGGCATGCTTCGTATGGCGCTGCCGGTCGACCTGCTGGTGCCGGTGGGTGCCGCGGGGATTGGCTGGGGGGCGTGGTCGCTGATCGACGCGCGCGCGGCGGCGGTGCGCAGCCATCGGCTGGCGGCCGAGGCGCTGCGCTCCGGCCATCTCGCCTCGGCCTGGCTCGTCCGCCACGCCGAGAACGGCGAGCTGCTGGTGGTCGATCCGGCCAACTGGCGGCTGTTCGTCGTGGACACCGTCGTCGATTTCGACGACGTCGGCCGGCTGGACCTGGAGGGCGCCGTCCTGCACGTGACGCTGCGCACGCCGGGCGCGCGGACGTGGCGGCTCGACCTCGGCGACCGGGTGGACGCGGCCGACGTCCGCCACCGCCTCGCGGAACTCATCGGGATCGACTGACATCGGGGTCGACTGGCATCAGGCCCTTTCGAAGATGGCGGCGATGCCCTGCCCGCCGCCGATGCACATGGTCTCCAGCCCATAGCGGCCCTGGCGCCGCTTCAGCTCGTGCAGCAGCGTGGCGAGGATCCGCACGCCCGTGGCGCCGATCGGATGCCCCAGCGAGATGCCGGAGCCGTTGACGTTCAGCCGGTCCGGCTCGTGCCAGTCCCAGCCCTTCAGCACCGCCAGCACCTGGCAGGCGAAGGCCTCGTTCAGCTCGACCAGGTCCATGTGCGCCAGCGACAGGCCGGTGCGCTTGAGCAGCTTCCGCACCGCCGGCACCGGGCCGAGGCCCATGGTGGCGGGCTCGCAGCCCACGGCGGCCCAGCCGACCAGCGTCCCCATCGGCGTCAGGCCGAACTCGGCCAGCCTGTCCTCGGCGACGATCAGGCACGCGGCGGCGGCGTCGTTCTGCTGGCTGGCATTGCCGGCGGTGACGACGCCGTCCTTCATCAGCGGCTTCAGCCGGCCCAGCGTCTCCAGCGAGGCGTCGGGGCGGATGCCCTCGTCGCGGTCGAAGACCAGATCGTCCCCCCGGCGCCGCGGCACGGTCACCGGCACCACCTCCCCGGCGAAGCGCCCGGCCTCCCACGCCGCCGCCGCGCGCTGGTGGCTGGTGACGGCATAGCGGTCGGACTCCTCCCGCGTGATGCCATACGCGTGCGCCACGTTCTCGGCCGTCTCGATCATGCCGGAGATGCGGCCGAAGCGCTCGACGGGCTGCGAGCGCTCGCGCCCGCGTTCCAGCCGGTCGTGCAGCCGGGTCGAGCCGGACCGCGCGCCCCAGCGCATGTCGGTGGTGTAGTACTCGACGTTGCTCATGCTCTCGACGCCGCCGGCGATCACCACGTCGGCGGCCCCGCTTTCCACCATCATGGCGGCGGTGACGACGGCCTGCAGGCCGCCGCCGCAGCGCCGGTCCAACTGCATGCCGGGCACAGCGACGGGCAGGCCCGCCTGCAGCGCCGCCCAGCGGCCGACGCAGGGCGTCTCGCCGTTGGCGTAGGACTGCGCCATGACGACGTCCTCGACCAGCGCGGGGTCGATGCCGCTGCGCTCCACCACCGCCGTGACGACGGCCGCCGCCAGATGCTCGACGCCGACCGGCCGCAGCGTGCCGCCAAAGGTGCCCACCGCCGTGCGCACGGGGGCGACGATTGCCGCTCTTCTCATGGAATGATCTCCGTCAGGCAACGGCGCCCGGCTCAGCTCGCCCAGCTCAGCTCGCCCGGCTCAGCTCGCGTAGCGGCCACCGGTGACGTGCAGGGTTTCGCCCGAGATGAAGCCGGCGCGCTCCGACGCCAGGAAGGCGACGGCGTCGGCGATATCCTCGGGCCGGCCGGCGCGCGGGATGGGCGTGCCGCGCACAACCCGCTCCTTGATCTGCGCGTAGTGCGGCAGTTCGCGCACCATCTCCGTCTCGATGAAGCCCGGCGCAACCGCGTTGACGGTGATGTCGAAGCGCCCCTCCTCGATCGACAGCGCGCGCGTCAGGCCGATGATGCCGGCTTTGGCGGCGGAATAGTTGGCCTGCCCCGGGTTGCCCAGGTGGGCGCGGGACGAGATGTTGACGATGCGCCCCCAGCGCTGGGCGATCATGTGCGGCATCACCGCCTTGCTGGCCAGGAACGCGCCTTTCAGGATCACGTCGACGACGAGGTCCCAGTCGTTTTCCGTCAGCTTCGTCAGCAGCCCGTCGCGCGGGAAGCCGGCGTTGTTGACCAGGATGTGGACGCCGCCGAAGCGCTCCACCGTCTCCGCCACCAGCCGCTCGACGTCGGCCGCCACGGTGATGTCCCCGGCCACGCCGTGCGCCTTGAGGCCGTCCGCCCGCAGGGCGGCGGCCGTGGCGGCCGCCCCTTCGCCGTTGATGTCGGCGATGACCACGCCAGCGCCCTCGGCCGCCAGACGCCGGGCCGTCGCCGCCCCGATGCCGCGGGCCGCGCCGGTGACGATCGCGACCTTGTTCTCCAACCCCAGATCCATGGTGTCCTTCCCGTGTCCTTACGTCTTGGGGGCCTTACCTCTTGGGGGCGCGGGTCGCCGCGACGCCGTATTCCGGATGTCCGATTCCAGGATTGGCACAGATTTGCTGGACGCGCAAGCATTCCTGGTTCCATGATGCGGAACGAACCGGCCAAGAGCCACGGCGTCACGTCATCGAGTCGTGACGCGGTTTACGCCGGTGGTAAAACGCGCCGCGCGCTTTTTCGGTGGCGTTCCCGTTGCCATCGGAACAGAACCAGGATCAACCCACGCGTCGCACCATGCGGAATAGCCGCAAGCCCGACGATCCGCTTGCCAACGGCGCGGCCATCCAGCAAATAGAACAACCCTCGAAGCGATCGGGTGCGCATGCGCAAGGAAATGCTGTCGGCCTTCGTCAAGCCGGACGAGGAGGAGGACAAGGACCGCCACCTGATCGGCGCGCTGTCGCGCGGGCTGGAGATCCTGCGCGCCTTCGAGCAAAGCAACGCGCCGCTCAGCAACCAGGACCTCGTCGCCTGCACAGGCCTGCCCAAGTCCACGGTGTCGCGGATCACGCGGACGCTGACGATCGAAGGCTTCCTGGTGCACCTGCCCAGGTCCGGCGCCTACCGGCTGGCGCCGGCGGTGCTGGCGCTGGCGCGCGCCTTCCACACCAGCACCGGCATCGCGGAGATCGCCCAACCGCACATGCAGGAGCTGGCCGACACCATCCGCGGCACGGTGGCGATGGGCACGCGCGACCGGCTGGACATCGTCTACATGCAGATCTGCCGGGGCGTGAAGCACGTCCGCGTGCCGCAGACCTCCGGCACCCGCGTGCCGATCGCCACGACGGCCATCGGCAACGCCTATTTCCACACGGTCGCCCCCGACGAGCGCGAGGCGCTGACCGCGCTGATCAAGCGCCAGTCGCAGCGCACGTGGCAGGTGATCGCCGACGAGCTGGAGCGCACCGGGCGCGAGATCGCGAAGGGCGGCTTCTGCGTGCGCGCGGGCTCCTGGACGCCGGGCATCAACGGCGTGGGCGCGGCGCTGCGCCTGCCGGACCAGACGGTGGTGGCCTTCAACGTCGGCGGTCCCTCCTACTGGCTGAAGGAGGAGGCGCTGTACGAGGACATCGGCCCGCGTCTCGTCGACATGGCCCGCAACGTCCTGGCCGACGCGATGCGGCGGGGCGTGCTGATGCGTTAGAGGGGTGGTGAGGGACGGCGCCATTCGGATGCCGCCATTGTCGCCGGGCGTGGGGCTCCTTCAGCGCACCGTGAAGCGTGCGAGGGCATCCTCGTCCCACGCCATGCCGAACCCCGGCCCACGCGCCGTGACCATCCCGCCGGCCGGGCGCAGCGGTTCGGCCAGCACGGCGCCGGCCATGTCCAGGTATTCCAGGAAGTGACACGTGGGACTGACGGCCAGCGCGTGCGCGCTCGCCTCTATGAACAGATGGCTGGAGAGCGGCAGGCTCGCCGCCTCGGCCAGCGCCATGGCGCGCAGCCACCCGGTGATGCCGCCGATCTTCATCAGGTCGGGCATCGCCATGTCGCAGGCGCCGGACGCCACCGCACGGGCCATGTCCGCCGGGAACCACCAGTTCTCGCCAGTCTGCACGGGGACCGGCGACGCGGCGCGCACGCGCGCGTGCCCTTCCAGATCCTCGGCGGCGACCGGCTCCTCCACCCAGGTCAGATCGAAGGCGGCCAGCCGTTCGATGCGTCGGATCGCCTCGGTGGCGCTCTGCGACTGATTGAGATCGACCATGAGCTGGACATCGGGCCCGACGATGTCGCGGACGGCGCGCACCATGGCCGCGTCCTCGGAAGCGCTGCCCTCGCCGATCTTGATCTTGATGGCCCGGAAGCCGGCGGCGACGGACGCCTCCAGCAGTGCCCGGTCGGCGACCGGATCGACAAGGCCAAAGCTGTCGTAGGCCGGCACGGGCCCGGCCGTCCCTCCGATCAGTTCGACCACCGGCCGATCGGCCGCGCGCCCCAGCGCATCCCACAGCGCCATGTCCAGCCCCGACAACGCCATGCCGACGATCCCTTGCCGGCCCAGCAGACGGAAGGTCCGCGACAGATCGCGAAAGCGATCGGCCGGCGCGACGGGCTTGCCGACGACCAGACCGGCGATGTCGCCCAAAAGCGCGCAGAGCGGCTTCAGGACGAGGGGCGTGTAGCAGAACACGTAGGCGCGCCCCACGACGTCCTGATCGGTCTGTACGTCGATGAGCACCAGCGGCGCGGCCGGAATCGTGCCGGAAGCCGTCCGCAACGGCCGCGGCATCGGCGCGAGCACCGGCCGCGAATGCAGTGATCGTATGGTCGGCAGTGTGGCCATGTCCGCCCCCGGATATGGAAGCCCGAGGGGACTCCCTGCCCGGTTTAACATTGTGCCCGCCCCCGGAAAGGCGAGAGGCACGCGGCGCACGCGCCGCTGCGAGGTCCGGTCGCGACCATCGCCCGGCAAGCGGCTGTCCTGTTGGTGGAAGGGGTAGGATTCGAACCTACGTACGCTGACGCGGGCAGATTTACAGTCTGCTGCCTTTAACCACTCGGCCACCCTTCCGGCAGGGCGCAGAGGAGTAGCGGCTTGACCGCGAACTGGTCAAGCCCCAACAGGCCCTCCACGCCGATCTCGGCCCCTCCGCCGGCTTTTGGGCGGCCTCACCGCCGCTGGTCGAAGCGGCGGTTCACCAGCGCGGCGGCGATGTTGACCTTCTGGATGTCGATGGCGCCGCCGGCGATGCCCCAGCCCCAGGCGTCGCGCATCTTCTGCTCGATCGGGTATTCGCGGCTGTAGCCGTAGCCGCCCATGAGCTGCATGGCGGTCCCCGTCACCTCGCGCACGATCTCGTTGGCGAAGCACTTGGCCATGGAGCTTTCCTTGACCGAGGGCAGGCCGCTGGCGGCGTTGACCACGGCGCGGTGGATCATCAGCCGCGCCGCCTCCGTCTTCATGGCCATCTCGGCGAGGCGAAGCTGCACCGCCTGGAAATCCACGATGGGCTTGCCGAACTGCTTGCGCTGCTGGACGTAGTCCAGCACGTAGTCGAAGGCCGAGGTGGCGATGGCGAGGCTCATGGTGGCGTTGCCGCAGCGCTCCAGGTCGAAGGCCTCCATCAGCTTCCTGAAGCCGCCGGCCGGAACGACGACGTTCTCCACCGGCACCTCGACGTCGTCGAAGTACATGTCGGCGCTGGTGATGCCGCGGAATCCCATCAGCCGTTCCCGCTTGCCGAAGCTGAAACCCTTGGCGCCCTTCTCCACCAGCACCGCGCCGATGCCCTTGGCGCCGGGGTCGTCCGACATGCGGCAGTAGACGACGTAGGCGTCGGCGTGCCCGGCGCCGGAGCACCAGCGCTTCTGCCCGTTGATCACCACCCGGTCGCCCGTCACCACCGCGCGCGTGCGCAGGTCGGTCAGCGCGCTGCCGGCGTCGGGCTCCGACATGCTGACGGCCAGGATCATGTCGCCCGCGCACACGCGCGGGATGATGCGGCGCTTGAGATCCTCGCCCGCGAAATGGGCCACCGCCAGCGCCGGGCCGAAGCAGCTTTCGAAGATCGGGAAGGCGACGGAGGGGGAAATCTTCGCCACCTCCTCCAGCACCAGCACGGCGTCCAGCGCGCCCAGCCCGCCGCCGCCCAGTTCCTGGGGAATGTTGACGCCGAGCAGGCCCAGCTCGGCGTAGCGCTTGACCATGGCGTGCGGCACCGGCTCGTCCGTCTCCTCCATCTCGCGGGCGAGTGCTGGAAGCTCGGCCTGGGCGAAGCGGCGCACGGTGTCGCGCAGGCGTTCCTGGTCCTCGGTCAATGCAAAGTCCATGTCCGTCATCCCGGTTGGTTGAGGGAAAGGGGTTGCGGCCGGGACAGGGCCGGCGACACCCAGAAAGGCACCGCCGCCAGCACGATGCAGCCGGCGGCGAAGAGCAGCGAGACGGCGTAGCCGCCCGTCAGGTCGTGCAGCACCCCGGCCAGCCAGGAGCCGAGTGCCGCGCCCAGCGACATGGTCGCGAAGATGCTGCCGTAGATCGTCCCCACCCCGGACCCGGCGAAGATGCGGTTGGTCAGCGTCGAGACGATGGGCCCGCGCGCCCCTTGCGCGATGCCGAACAGCAGCGTGTAGCCGGCCAGCAGCAGCGGGTTGGCCCCTTGCGACAGGCCGATCAGGCAGAGCACGCCGGCGAAGGTGCTGGCGAAGCTGAGCGTCGCCGTGGCGCGGAAGCCCAGCCGGTCGCCCAGCCAGCCCGACGCCACCACCCCCAGCACCGACAGCATGCCGGCCACGCCGAAGGCGGCCGCCGCGTCCATCGGCGCGTAGCCGGCATCGACCAGCAGCGCCACCGCCTGGGCGATCACCACGTACATGCCGAGTGCGGTGAAGAAGAACACCTGCACCAGCGCCCAGAACGCCCCGGTGCGCACCGCCTGCGGCAACCGCATGCCGCCCCCGGCGCCCGACCGCCGCAGTTCCGCCAGATCGGGATGCCCGGCGGCCAGCGTGCGCCAGGGCAGCAGCAGCGTGACCGGCACCAGGGTCAGGAGCGCCAGCCCGATGGCCTGATAGCCGCCGCGCCAGCCCAGCCGTTCGATGAGGAACTGCGCCAGCGGGGCGATCACCAGGATGCCGGAGCCGAAACCGGCGTAGGCGATGCCCAGCGCCGTGCTCATGTTCCGCCGGTACCAGCGGCCGATCAGCGCCGCCGCCGGCACCATGCCCATGGCCGACACGCCCAGCCCCGCCATCACGCCCAGCAGCAGGTGCAATTGCCAGCGCGCCTCCACCAGCGCGCCCGCGCCGAAGGTCGCGGTGCCCAGCAGCCCCAGGCCGATGGCGTACACGGCGCGCGGCCCCAGCCGCTCGAACAGCAGGCCGCTGACCGGCGCCGCCAGCCCCTGCGTCAGCATGTACAGCGCGTAGACGCTGGTGAGCGCGGAGCGCGGCCAGCCGTACTCCGCCTCGATCGCCACCAGGAAGACGGTGTAGGCGTCGGCCACGCCGCGGGCGAGGAAGTTGAACAGGAAGCCCAGCGCCACCACCAGCGCCGCCAGCGTCGACGGCCGCCGCCACGGTCCCGGAACGCCGTCGCTCACCTCGGGCACCCCCTCAATAGGACTTGGGCATGCCGAGCACCTTCTCGGCGATGTGGCACAGCGCCAGTTGCGGGCTGACCGGGGCGATGCGGCAGATCATCACCTCGCGCAGCAGCCGTTCGACGTCGTATTCCTTGGCGTAGCCGTAGCCGCCATGCGTCATGACCGCCGTCTCGCAGGCGCGGTAGCCGGCTTCCGCCGCCAGGAACTTGGCGGCGTTGGCCTGCGGGCCGCAGCCCATGCCCCGGTCGTAGGCCCAGGCCGCCTGCAGCATCATCAGGTTGGCGGCCTCCAGCTCCGCCCAGCGTTCGGCGAGGGGAAGCTGAATGGCCTGATTCTGGCCGATGGGCCGGTCGAAGACGACGCGCTCGCGGGCGTACTTCGCGGCGCGGTCCAGCGCGGCGCGCCCGATGCCCACCGCTTCGGCGGCGATCAGGATGCGTTCGGGGTTGAGGCCGTGCAGGATGCTGCGGAACCCCTCCCCCTCCTCCCCGATGCGGTCCTCCACCGGCACGCGCAGCCCGTCGATGAACACCTGGTTGGAGTCGACGGGCTTGCGGCCCATCTTGGGGATCTCCCGCACCTCCACGTGGGTGCGGTCCAGCGCGGTGTAGAACAGCGTCAGGCCGTCGGTGGGACGCTTGACCCGGTCGGCCGGCGTGGTGCGGGCGAGGATCAGCATGCGGTCGGCCACCTGGGCGGTGGAGATCCACACCTTCGCCCCGTGCAGAACGTAGTGGTCGCCCACCCGCTCGGCGCGGGTCTTGATGGCGCCGGTGTTGAGGCCGGCGTCCGGCTCCGTCACCATGAAGCAGGCCTTCTCCCGGCCGGCGACCAGCGGCGGCAGCATGCGGCGCTTCTGCTCCTCCGTGCCGAAGACCACCACCGGGTTGAGGCCGAAGATGTTGAGGTGCACGGCCGACGCGCCGCTCATGGCGGCGCCGGAGGCGGCGATGGTGCGCATCATCAGCGCGGCTTCCGTGATGCCGAGGCCCGAGCCGCCGTATTCCGGCGGGATGCAGATGCCCAGCCAGCCGGCGTCCGCCATCGCCGCGTGGAAGTCGTGCGGGAAGCCGCCCTCGGCGTCCTTGCGGCGCCAGTATTCCGCGTCGAAGCGGGCGCAGACCTTGCCCACCGCCGCGACGATCGCCTCCTGTTCGGGGGTGTGCGCGAAGTCCATCAGCGCGCCTCCCGGATCACGCCGCGTTCGGCGAGGGCGGCGATGGTGGCGTCGTCGTAGCCGGCCTCGCGCAGCACCTCGGCGCTGTGCTCGCCCAGCGCGGGGGCTTGGCGTTCCACCGCCGGGGGCGTGGCGGACCAGCGCGTCGGCACCGCCATGCTGCGGATCGACCCCTCGCGCGGGTGCTCGACCACACTGAAGAAGCCGGTGGCCGTCAGGTGCGGGTCCTCCAGCAGGCTGTCGAGGGTGTGCAGACGCATCACCGGGATGTCGGCGCGGGTGAGCGCCTCCATCCACTCCGCCGTGGTGCGGGTGGCGAGGTATTCGGCGACAAAGCCGTACAGCTCGTCGATGTGGCGGGTGCGGCTGTCCATGTCGGCGAAGCGGGGATCGCCGTCCAGCACGTCGGGCCGGCCGATCAGCTCGAAGAAGCTGCGCCATTGCTTGTCGTTGTAGATCAGCGCGCAGATGTAGCCGTCGCTGGTGCGGTACGGCCGGCGCTGCGGGGCGAGCAGGCGCGGGTAGCCGGTCGGCCCCGCCGCCGGCTCGAAGGTGGCCCCGCCCATGTGGTCGCCCTGGACGAAGTGGGTCATCGTCTCGAACATCGGCACGTCCACCGCCTGACCCTGGCCGGTGCGCTCACGGTGGAACAGGGCGGCGGTGACGGCGTAGACGGCGTGCAGCCCCACCGTGCGGTCCACCATGGTGGCCGGCACGTAGCGCGGCTCGCCCCCGGTGGAGGCGGCGAACAGGGTGGGGATCCCCACCGCCCCCTGGATCAGGTCGTCGTAGGCGGGCTTGGCGGCGTAGGGGCCGTCCTGGCCGTAGCCGAACAGGCCGACGTAGACGATGCGCGGGTTGACCGCCGCCACCTCCGCGTAGGACAGGCCCAGCCGCGCCATCGCCTGCGGGCGCACGTTGTAGATCAGCACGTCGGCCGTCCGCGCGAGGTCGAGCAGCGCCTGCCGCCCGTCCGGCTGTTTGAGGTCGAGCGCGATGGAGCGCTTGGCCCGGTTGGCGTGCAGGAAGATCGCCCCCATGCCCGGATGGCGCATCGGGCCGATGCCGCGCACGGTGTCGCCCTGCGGCGGCTCCACCTTGATCACGTCCGCACCCAGCTCGCCCAGGATCTGCGTGGCGTAGGGGCCCATCAGGACGGTGGTCAGGTCGAGGATGCGAACCCCGTTCAGCGGACCGCTCATTCGGATTGTCCTCCTGTTGCGCCGAACGCGCCGGAAGCGCGCAGCGCGTCGATGTCGTCGGGGCCGTAGCCCAGCGCGCCCAGCACCGCGTCGGCGTCCGCGCCCAGCCCCGGCGGCGGCCCCTGCACGCGGGCGAGGCGGCCGCCGGCGCGCACCGGGAAGACCACGTGCGCCGCCCCGTCCGCCGTGCGCGTCACCAGCCCGCGCGCCGTCGCCTGTTCCGACGCCATGGCCTCCGCCGGGGTCAGGCACGGCTCGGCCGGCAGGTCGGCGGCGCGCAGGCGCGGCAACCAGTCGGCCAGGGTGCGGGTGCGCATGAGATCGGCCACGCGCGCCGCCAGCCGGTCGCCGGCCGCGCGCCGGCCCTCGTTGGTGTCGAGCGCGGGATCGGCGAGGTCCGGCGCCTCCTCGCGCACCGCGTCGCGGAAGCGCGCCCAGAAGTGGTCCTCCAGCAGGCCCAGCGCGATCCAGCGGCCGTCGGCCGTCTCGAAACTGTCGTTGACCGGGCTGAGGTGGCCGCGGGGATCGGCCGGTTCCTCCCCGCCGTGGCGCATGGCGGCGCAGTAGAGCGCCGCCTCGAACAGGCCGAGGTCGAGGACCGTGCCCTGCCCCGTCCGGTCGCGCTCGCGCAGCGCCGCCAGGATCGCCGTGGCGGCCATGGACCCGGCCGCGAAGTCGGCGAACGGCAGGCTGAGGCGCGAGGGGGGCCGCGTCCAGTGCCCCGGCAGGCCCAGCCCGCCGGACGCCGCGACGATGTTGATGTCGTGCGCCGGGTGGTCGCGCCACGGCCCGTCCTGCCCGTAGCTGGACAGCGAGCCGTAGATCAGGCGCGGGTTGACCGCCCGCAGGTCCGCCCAGCCGATGCCCAGCCGTTCGGCCACGCCGGGCCGGCTGCTCTCCACCACCACGTCGGCGCCCGCCGCCATCCGGTGCGCGACGCCCCGCGCGGCCGGCGTCTTGAGGTCCAGCGTCAGGCTGCGCTTGCCGCGGTTGACGGCGCGGAACATGTCCGGCTGGTAGCGGCGCCCGGAATCGCCGCCCGGCGGCTCGACCTTGACCACCTCGGCGCCGAGGTCGGCCAGCATGGCGGTGAGGAACGGCCCCGGCAGCAGGGCCGTGAAGTCCACCACGCGCAGACCCGCGAGCGGCTGCCAGGGTGGGCGGGGGGTGGGGTGTGTCATGGGTGTCTTGCGTGTTGGATTGTAGGTTGGGTTGAGCGTCAGCGAAAACCCAACGCCCTTCGCAACGCGAACACGTTGGGTTTTCGCCTGCGGCTCAACCCAACCTACGAAGCGTCATTACGAAGCGTCACTTCGCCGTCTTCAGCGCCTCCTGGAAGGCCGCCAGGATCTCGCTGCCGGCCTTGTTGCGCTTGTCGAGGTTGGCCGCCCATTCACGGCCGACCGAGGCCATCATGGCTTCCAGCGCCTTGTGCTCGGCGTCGGGCAGCTTGGTCATGGTGACGCCGGCCGCCTTGATGCGCTCGATGTCGCGGGCCTCGTCGCGGTCGGTGTTCTCGCAGGCGTTGCGCACCACCTTGTCCGCCACGTCGTCCATCGCCTTGCGCACCTCCGGCGGCAGCTCGTTGAAGCGCTTGTTGCTGATCATGTAGGTGACGACGAAGCTGCCCAGGTTCTCGCCGATGGTGGCGTGCTTCACCCGGCCCTGCAGGTCGTAGGACAGGATGCTGGAGTGCGGGAACAGCATGCCGTCCACGGTGCCGCGGGTCAGCGCCTCCATCACGTCGGGGGTGGGGATCTGCACGGGGATGGCGTTCATCTTGCGGATCGCCAGTTCCTTCGCCGCGCCCGAGGTGCGGATCTTGCGCCCCTCCAGCGCCTTCAGCGTGGTGATCGGCTCCTTCGCCATGTAGAGCTGGTAGGGTGTCAGGACGAGCGCCCACAGGACGCGCATGCCGGCCGGCTCGAACTCGCGCTGGGCCAGCAGGCCGCCGGGGCGCGCCAGCTTCCAGTACGCCATGGTGCCGGCGCAGGCCGAGGAGAAGGACTCCGGCAGTTCCGCCACGGCGCCCAGCGGCAGCTTGTCGGTGACGAAGGACGGCGCCACGTAGCCGACGTCCACCACGCCCGACTGCGTCAGCGACAGCAGGTCCTTCGCCTTGCCCAACTGTTCGGCCGGATAGTACTCGAACGCCGCCTTGCCGCCGGACGCCTTGGCGACCTCGTCCATCCACAGCTTGGTGCCGTATTCGACGATGTAGTGGCCGGCGGGGAAGGAATCGGCGATGCGCAGCTTCACCTGCTGGGCGGCGGCGCCCTGGGCAGTTGCCGCGAGCAGGGTGGCGGCGAGGATGGCAGCGGACGTCTTCATGATGGGTCCTCCCTGGTTTTTTGTGCTCACATGTTCATGGTCGACGGCAGCCACAGGATGATCTGCGGCAGCGCGGTCATCAGCGCGATGAGCAGGGCGTGCGCCACCACGTGCGGCATCACGCCCTCGAAGATCTCGGCCAGCGGCCGGCGGGTGTAGCGGGCGACGACGAAGACGTTCAGCCCCATGGGCGGCGTCACCATGCCGACCTCCGCCGTCAGCACGACGATGACGCCGAACCACACCGGGTCGTAGCCCAGCGCCACCACCACCGGCAGCACCACCGGCACGGTCAGGATCAGGATGGCGATCTGGTCCATGAAGCAGCCGAGGATCACGTAACCGAACAGGATCAGCGCCATGATCGCCCAGGGCGGGGCGTCCAGCGCGCCCACCCACGCCACCAGCGCCTGCGTCGTCTGCGTCAGCGTGAAGAAGTAACCGAAGATGCTGGCCCCCAGGATGATCATCAGGATCATGCAGGTGGCGTGCACGGCGTGGGTCAGCGCCCTGGCCACGCCGTCGCGGCTCAGCCGCCGGGCCCGCGCCGCCAGCAGGAACGCGCCGAAGGCGCCGATGCCCGCGGCTTCCGTCGGCGTGGCGAGGCCCAGGTAGATGCTGCCCGTCACCGCCATGAACAGCACCAGCATGGGCCCGGCGACGCTGAGCGAGGCGACCTTCTCCCGCAGACTGTGGGCGCGGCCGGCGGGGGCGCGCGTGGGATCCAGGCGGACCAGGACGAAGACGGTCAGCATGATGGTGACGGTGACCAGCAGGCCGGGCACGATCCCGGCGATCAGCAGCGCGCCGATGCTGACGTCGGCGATGATGCCGTACAGCACCAGCGCGATGGACGGCGGGATCATCATGGCCAGCGTGCCGGAAATGGCGACCACCCCGCCGGCCAGACGCGGCTCGTACCCCTGCTTCAGCATGGCGGGGATGGAGGTGCTGGACAGCGTGGCGGCCGCGGCCGTGCTGGAGCCGGAGATGGCGCCGAACCCGGCGCCGGCCAGCGCCGTCGCCATGGCCAAGCCCCCCGGCACCCGCCCCACCCAGGCGGCGGCGGCGCGGAACAGGTCGTCCGCCACGCCGCTGAGGATGACGAACTCCGCCATCAGGATGAACATCGGCACCGTGATGATCTCGTAGGAGTTGGCGACCGAGAACGGGGCCGTCTTCAGGATGCCCAGCACCATCGCCGGCCCGCCGATCATGGCCAGCCCGGTGGCCCCCGCGGCGGCCATGGCGAAGGCCACCGGCGTGCCGATCGCCAGCAGCGCGAACAGCAGCGAAACGCCCGTCAGCGTGACCATCACACGCCATCCTCGGTGGCCGAGACCGCCGTTTCGGACAGCGGCGGCAACTCGATCAGCGGTTCGCGCGTCAGCACCGACAGCGCGTGCCCGACGGTGCGGAAGGCGGCGCGCACGGTCAGCATCGCCGCCCCCGCCACCACCGGCGCCATGGCCAGCCACGTCGGCCAGCTATAGGCGCCGGCCATCACCTCGTCCGCCGCCCAGGACTCGGTCAGGCGCCCGTACGCCTGCACCGCGATGACCGCGGCGACGAGGGTGGTGAGCGCGTAGCCGATGCTCTCGCCCGCATGGCGGCCGGCGGGAGACATGCGCTTCTGCACGACGTCGATGGCGACGTGGCCGTGGCCGCGCAGCGTGTCGGACACGCCGAAGAAGAACATGCCGACCATCAGGTACAGCGAGATGACGTCGTACGACCACGCCAGCGGGCTGTTGAACAGGTAGCGCAGCGCCACGTCCGCCACCACGACCAGCATGATGGCGAACATGCACACGCCCGACGCCGCGGCGAAGGCCTTGTCGATGCCGTCGAGCAGACGGCCGAACCGGTCGATGACTCCCATGACTGCGGCGATCCTCCCTGATCGTCTGGGCGCCGGCGGCCTCGTTGCGGCGGGCTGTGCTCGGCGGGCTTAAGGGGATGGGTTCAGGCGGTCAGCGTTGCTCCTCCAGCAGCGCGCAGGTCCGGCGCAGCGCCGCCACGTGGCGGTCGACCTGCGGCTCCATGCGCTGGATGGGGCCGACCAGCGACACGCCGTACGGTTCGCCGTTCAGCACCACCGCGGCCCCCAGCGCCATGACGTCGGCCACGCTTTCGGCCCGGTTCAGGAACCACCCGCGCGCCTGCCCCTCGGCGATGCTGCGCTCCAGCGCCCGCGCGTCGGTCAGCGTGTCCGGCGTGTGCGCCTGGAAGGTCAGGCGCGCCAGCAGGGCGGCGCGCTCCGCCGCCGGCAGCCGGGCCAGCAGCGCCTTGCCCATGGAGTTGGAATGCAGGTCGCGCAGCTCGCCCGCCTGGGCGCTGTAGCGGATGCGGTGCGGCGAATCGAACGCCTCCAGGTAGACGATGCGCGTGTCCTGCCGCTTGCCGAACAGCACGGTCTCCCCGGTTTCGTCACGCAGCGCGCTGAGCAGCGGCCGGGCGCGCTCCAGCAGGGGATCGTTGGCGGCGATGGTGGTCGCCACCTCCAGCAGACGCTTGGTGGGATAGAAGCCGCTGCGCTGGCGCAGCGCGTAGAGGTAGCCGGCGGCCTCCAGCGTGCGCACGAGGCCCGAGCAACTGGACATCGGCATCTTCAGCGCCGCCGCGATCTCCGACAGCGACATGGGCCGCTTGGCGCGCGCGAACTCCTCGAACAGCTCGATCGTGCGGCCGGCGCTCTTGACCGAGGGGAAGGCGGACGTCCGATCGCTCATGCGCGGCCACTCGTTCACATATGTGAAGTGACGTTCACGGATACGAACGGATTGTCAGTTTGCACAGCAATCCCTGTCAAGCCCCGTTTTTTGGGGCGTGCGCATAAGCGCGCCAATGTGAGACATTCAACCGTTCCGCATGCGACGCTTCGCCTCATAGGCAACTGCGATTCATTCGCATCATCATTGACAGCACCCCGGCGCACCGCCGCCGGCACCCACCCTCGCGCAAGGGGAAGACATGAGCAAATATCCGGCTCCGCCGGGGGATATCCGGTTGGCGTCGCTGCGCAAGGGGCAGCCCGCGCACGTGACCGGCGTCGACGAAGGCGCGGTCGCCACGACTCTGCCCGCCGGTGAACTGGAACGCCGCATGATCGAGATGGGCCTGGTCGAGGGTGCCCGGATCGAGATCCTGCACGAGGGCTTCCCCGGCCGCGACCCCATCGCCGTCCGCGTCAACGAGCACACCGTCGCCATGCGCCGCGCCGAGGCGCGCGCCATCCGCGTGGCGCCTGTGTAAAAGTATCGAAAAAGGAAGCCGGCCATGTCGGTCCTGGAAGCGTCGGTCCTGGAAGCCGATGCCGAACCGCCGCGCATCGCGCTGGTGGGCAATCCCAATTGCGGCAAGACGGCGTTGTTCAACGCGCTGACCGGGTCGCGCCAGAAGGTGGCGAACTACCCCGGCGTCACGGTGGAGCGCAAGGTCGGCCACTTCCTCAGCCCCGGCGGCCGGCGCGTCCAGGTCATCGACCTGCCCGGCACCTACAGCCTGCGTGCCCGCTCCCCCGACGAGGAGGTGACGCGCGACGTCGTCCTCGGCCGCTTCGCGCACGAGGACAGCCCCGACGTGCTGGTCTGCGTGGCCGACGCCACCAACCTGCGCCTCAACCTGCGTCTGGTGATCGAGCTGAAGCGGCTCGGCCGGCCCATCGTCCTGGCGCTCAACATGATGGACGTCGCCGACAAGCGCGGCTGCCGCATCGACGCGGCGGCGCTGTCGGCGGCGCTGGGCGTGCCGGTGGTGCCGACGGTCGCGGTGCGGCGTGGCGGCATTCGGGGATTGCTCGACCAGCTCGACCGCACCATGGCGGTGGCGCACGCCGACGCGCCGGCCCTCTGCGGCTGGAGCGAGCCGTCCTCGCACGACCTGCGCGCCTACCACCAGGAGGTGGAGGCGATCCTCGCGCGCAGCCTGCGCGACGCCGGCGCGCCGCCGCTGATGACCCGCCGGGTCGACGCGCTGCTGCTGCACCCGCTGTTCGGGCTGGGGTTTCTGTTCTTGGTGCTGTTCCTGATGTTCCAGGCGGTGTTCGCCTGGGCCGAGGCGCCGATGAGCCTGATCGACGGGGCCATCACCGCGCTCAATGGCGCCGTGGCCGCGGCGCTGCCCGACGGCGCGCTGCGCAGCCTGCTCACCGACGGCATCATCGCCGGGGTGGGCAGCGTGGTCATCTTCCTGCCGCAGATCCTGGTGCTGTTCTTCTTCATCCAGGTGCTGGAGGACACCGGCTATCTGGCGCGCGCGGCCTTCCTGCTGGACCGGCTGATGGGCGGGGTGGGGCTGCACGGGCGGGCCTTCATCCCGCTGTTGTCCAGCTTCGCCTGCGCCGTGCCCGGCATCATGGCGGCGCGCACCATCGAGAACCGCGCCGACCGGCTGGCCACCATCATGATCGCCCCGCTGATGACCTGCTCGGCGCGCCTGCCGGTCTACACGCTGCTGATCGCCGCCTTCGTGCCCGACCAGAGGGTGCTGGGCGGCATGGTGGGGCTGCCCGGGCTGGTGATGTTCGCGCTCTACACCATCGGCATCCTGTCGGCGCTGACCGTCGCCTTCGTGCTGAAGCGCACGGTGTTCAAGGGCGCGCGCGAGCCGCTGCTGATGGAACTGCCGGCCTACCGCGTGCCCAGCCCGCGCAACGTGGCGATCGGCCTGCTGGAGCGTGCCAGGATCTTCCTGGCCCGCGCCGGCACCATCATCTTCTCCATCATGGTGGTGCTGTGGTTCCTCGCCTCCTTCCCCGGCGCGCCGGAGGGGGCGACCGACCCGGCGATCCACTACAGCCTGGCCGGCATGCTGGGCCACGCGCTGGCGCCGCTGCTGGCCCCCATCGGCTTCAACTGGCAGATCGCCATCGCGCTGGTCCCCGGCATCGCCGCGCGCGAGGTGGCGGTGGCGGCGCTGGGCACCGTCTACGCGCTGAGCGAGACCGGCGGGGCGCTGGAAAGCTCGCTCGCCGGACTGCTGGCGGCGGATTGGGGCCTGCCCACGGCGCTGGCCATGCTGGCGTGGTACGTCTTCGCGCCGCAGTGCGTCTCGACCCTGGCGGTGGTGAAGCGCGAGACCAATTCGTGGTTCTGGATGGCGGCGATGATCGCCTACATGGCGCTGCTGGCCTACGCCGCCGCCTTCGTCACCTTCCGCGTGGCCAGCGCGCTTCTGGGGGGCTGAGCCGTGGGACACGACCTGCTGGTGATCCCCATCGTCGCCGCCGCCTTCGCCTGGGTGGTGTGGACCCTGTTGCTGCCGGCGGCGGCGCGCGACCGCCTGCGCCGCCTCGCCGGCCGCCCGGCGGCGCCGTCCAAGGGCTGCGGGGGCGGCTGTTCCGGCTGCGGCGCCGCGGTGCCGTTCAGGCCGGCGGGCGGCCGGCGATGGAAAGGGTGATGGTGCCGGCCGCCGCCCGGATGGCCGGGCCGAGGACCGGGAGAACCTCGTCGGTCAGGCGCAGCGACGGGCCGGACAGCGACAGGCCGGCGATCGGTTCGCCGAACTCGTTGAAGATCGGGGCGGCGACGCAGCGCATGCCCAGGTAGCGCTCCTCGTCGTCGATGGCCCAGCCGCGCGCCCGCACGGCCTGCAGGTTCGTCTCCAGCGCCGCCACGTCGGTGATGGTGCGGAGCGTGAACGGCGCCTGCCCGACGCGGGCCAGCGTGCGCCGCACCCGGTCCGGCGCCAGAAAGGCGAGGATCGCCTTGCCGACGCCCGACGCGTGGTAGGGGCCGGACGTGCCCGGCCGAAAGAAGGCGCGGAGCGGCGCGTGCGTCTCGACCTGGCTGACGAAGACGACGACATCGTCCTCCGCCACCGCCAGGTTGGCCGTCTCCTCGAAGCGCTGCGCCAGGTCCTGCATGACCAGCCGGCTGCGGTCGGTGATCTTCCGCCGCCGCAGGAACGAGGAGCCGATGCGGAACGCCGAGACGCCGACGTGCCAGAGCTGGCCCGCCTCCTCGAACTCGACCATCCCGTGGTGCTGCAGGGTCGTCAGCATGCGGTAGGCGGTGGAGGGAGGAAGCTGCGTGGCGGCCGAGACCTGCATCAGCGTCATCCCGCTCGCCTCCGACACCGCCGCCAGCAGGGCGATGGCGCGGTCCAGCGACTGGATGGACGCCGCGTCCTTCGACGTGTCGGACAGGCGCGGACGGCCGCGCGGGCGCTTTTCGGGATGCTCCATGGCATCGATGGTAAAACAAAAAATATTTTCACGATACGGGAAACATGGCGCCTGTGAAAAACTGATGTGGCAGGCGAATCAGCCGCTTAGTCGTGTTTTTCCGTATTGCGGAAATGGAAATCAAAAAAATTGATAAATCATCCGGGCCGCCCCATGCTTCGCGCACCAACGGAAAACGGAGGCGGACATGACGCGGATGCGGGCAATCGATGCCGCGGTTCTGGTGCTGGAGCGGGAGGGCGTGTCCTGCGCCTTCGGCGTGCCCGGCGCCGCCATCAACCCCCTCTATTCCGCGCTGCGGGCGCGCGGGTCGATCCGTCACGTCCTGGCCCGCCATGTCGAAGCCGCCTCGCACATGGCGGAGGGCTACACCCGCGCCCGCGCCGGCAACATCGGGGTGTGCATCGGCACCTCCGGGCCGGCGGGGACCGACATGATCACCGGGCTCTATTCGGCGCAGGCGGACTCGATCCCGATCCTCTGCATCACCGGCCAGGCGCCGCGCGCCAAACTGCACAAGGAGGACTTCCAGGCCGTCGACATCGAGGCGATCGCCAAGCCGGTCTGCAAGTGGGCCGTCACGGTGCGGGAGCCGGCGCAGGTGCCGATGGTGCTCCAGCAGGCCTTCCACCTGATGCGTTCGGGGCGTCCCGGCCCGGTGCTGGTCGACCTGCCGATCGACGTGCAGATGGGCGAGATCGCGTTCGACATCGAGACCTACGAGCCGCTGACGCCCTACCGGCCGCGGGCGACGCGCCCGCAGATCGAACGGGCGATGGCGATGCTGAACGCGGCCGACCGGCCGCTCATCGTCGCCGGCGGCGGCATCATCAACGCCGACGCGGCCGACCGGCTGCTGCGCTTCGCCGAGGTTACCGGCGTGCCGGTGGTTCCGACGCTGATGGGCTGGGGCGCCATTCCCGACGACCACCCGCTGATGGCCGGCATGGTCGGGCTGCAGACCAGCCACCGCTACGGAAACGCGTCGTTCCTGCGCAGCGATTTCGTGCTGGGCGTCGGCAACCGCTGGGCCAACCGGCACACCGGTTCCATCGACACCTACACCAGAGGCCGCCGCTTCGTGCACGTGGACATCGAGCCGACGCAGATCGGCCGCGTGTTCGCGCCGGACCTCGGCATCGTCTCGGACGCCGGGGCGGCGCTCGACCTGTTCGTCGCGGTGGCGGAGGAGTGGAAGGCCGAGGGCCGGCTCGCCGACCGCGCCGCCTGGGCCGCCGAGTGCGCGCACCGCAAGCACAGCATGCTGCGCCGCAGCCACTACGACGAGGTTCCGCTGAAGCCGCAGCGCGTCTACGAGGAGATGAGCCGGCACTTCGGCCGCGACGTCTGCTATGTCAGCACCATCGGCCTGTCGCAGATCGCCGGGGCGCAGTTCCTGCACGTCTACAAGCCGCGCCACTGGATCAACTGCGGGCAGGCCGGACCGCTGGGCTGGACCCTGCCGGCGGCGCTGGGCGTGCGCGCCGCCGATCCGACCCGGCGGATCGTCGCGTTGTCCGGCGACTACGATTTCCAGTTCCTGATCGAGGAGCTGGCCGTCGGCGCGCAGCACAAGCTGCCCTACCTGCACGTGGTGGTGAACAACTCCTACCTCGGCCTGATCCGGCAGGCGCAGCGCGGGTTCCAGATGGATTTCCAGGTGGACCTCGCCTTCCGCAACATCAACGCGCCCGACGACGCCGATCCCGTCGGCGGCTACGGCGTCGATCACGTCGCGGTGGCCGAGGGGCTGGGCTGCAAGGCGATCCGGGTCAGGAGCCCGAACGAATTCGCCGACGCCTTCGCGCGCGCCGAGGCGCTCATGGAGGAGTATCAGGTGCCGGTCGTCCTCGAATTCATCCTGGAGCGCGTCACCAACATCGCCATGGGACCCGAGATCGACGCGGTCACCGAGTTCGAGGAGGTGCTCTGCCTCGACCCCGCCCTGACCGCGGAGAACGGCTGGGTCGCGACCGCGCCGGCACCGGGCGCCTGACGGCGCACCGTCTCCCGTCCCCCGCCCATCCACCCGCAACCCCCATGGAGGTGAGGGCCATGCCCCGCTTTGCCGCCAACCTGACCATGCTGTTCACCGAGTTGCCGTTCCTCGACCGCTTCGCCGCCGCGAAGGCCGCGGGGTTCGACGCGGTCGAGTTCCTCTTCCCGTACGACCACGCGCCGGGCGAGCTGGCCGGCCGTCTGGCCGGCACCGGGCTGAGCCTGGTCCTGCACAACCTGCCGGCCGGCGACTGGGCGGGCGGGGAGCGCGGCATCGCCTGCCACCCCGACCGCGTCGCCGAGTTCCGCGACGGCGTCGGCCGCGCCATCGATTACGCCGCGCAGCTCCACTGCCCGCAGGTGAACTGCCTCGCCGGCATCGCGCCGGCCGGCGTGGCGGCCGGGCGGCTGCGCGACACGCTGCTGGAGAACCTTTCCTATGCCGCCGACCGCCTCAAGGCCGCCGGTCTGCGCCTGCTCGTCGAGCCGATCAACACCCGCGACATTCCCGGCTTCCACCTGACGGGAACCCGGCAGGCGCTGGACCTGATCGCCGAGACCGGCGCCGACAACCTGTTCCTGCAATACGACGTCTATCACATGCAGGTGATGGAGGGGGACATCGCGCCGACGCTCGAACGCCACCTGTCCAGCATCGCGCACATTCAGGTCGCCGACACGCCGGGCCGCAACGAACCGGGCACCGGCGAGCTCAACTATCCCTTCCTGTTCGGCCATCTCGACCGCCTCGGCTACCAGGGCTGGGTCGGCTGCGAATACCGGCCGCGCACCACGACCGCGGCCGGCCTCGGCTGGCTCGCGCCGCTTCGCGCGCGCTGAGCCCGGCCAGGATCTTCACCGGAGGAGACGACAATGAACGTGGGTTTCATCGGGCTTGGAATCATGGGGCGGCCGATGGCCGGCCATCTGCTCGCCGGCGGCCACACGCTGTTCGTGCGCGACAACAAGCCGGCCCCGGCGGATCTGGTCGAGCGCGGCGCCATCGACTGCGCGACCGGCCGCGAGGTGGCGGAGCGGGCGGACGTGATCATCACCATGGTGCCCGACACGCCGCACGTCGAGGCCGCGCTGTTCGGCCCCGGCGGGGTGGCCGAGGGCCTCAGCCCCGGCAAGATCGTGGTGGACATGAGTTCCATCGCGCCCCTTGAGACGCGGCGCTTCGCCGCCCGCGTCAACGGGCTGGGCTGCGACTACCTCGACGCGCCCGTCTCGGGCGGCGAGGTGGGCGCCAGGGCGGCCACCCTGACCATCATGGCCGGCGGCCCGGCGCAGGCCTTCACCAAGGTCCGGCCGCTGTTCGAGCTGATGGGCAGGAACATCACGCTGGTCGGCGGCAACGGCGACGGACAGACCACCAAGGTCGCCAACCAGATCATCGTGGCGCTTACCATCGAGGCGGTGGCCGAGGCGCTGCTGTTCGCCGCCAAGGCCGGCGCCGACCCCGCCAGGGTGCGCGAGGCGCTGATGGGCGGCTTCGCCTCCTCCCGCGTGCTGGAGGTGCACGGCGAACGCATGGTCAAGCGCAACTTCGCCCCCGGCTTCCGCATCGAACTGCACCAGAAGGACCTGAACCTCGCCTTGTCCGGCGCCCGCGCGCTCGGTCTGTCCCTGCCGAACACGGCGACCTGCCAGGAGCTGTTCAACGCCTGCGTCGCCCGCGGCGGCGGCGGCTGGGACCATTCGGGCCTGCTGCGGGCGCTGGAGGTGATGGCGGACTTCGAACTCGGCCCGGCGCCCGGCGACGCCCCGGCGCGGACCGGGTGATCTTCGACCGGCCGGAAGGACCACCGCTCCGAGGGCGCATGCCCCACGCATCCGACCGGCAGAGACCCTTCACACCCGTTGGGGAACCGCTCTAGTCTTCATCGGCGAGGGGCGGTTCGCCGTCGGCGGTCAGGCAGGCGGTCAACGCCTCCAACTGCGCGTACAGGTCTTCCAGGCGCCGTGCGCCGAAGGCCTGCGTGATCTCGGCGTAGCGCTGTTCGCTGTGCGGGCCGATCCGCGCCACGAGGCGGCGGCCCTCGCCGGTGATGGCGATCTGCACGGCGCGCAGGTCGCCGTCCTCGGCCGTGCGCGCGGTCAGCCCGCGCTTTTCCAGCGTCTTCAGGATGCGCGACAGGCTGGGCATGCTGATGCAGCTTGCACGCGCCAGCTCGCCCGCCCGCAGCCCGTCGAGCGTGGTGAGCGCGCGCAGCACCCGCCATTGCTGTTCGGTGAGGTCGTGTTCGCGCAGCAGCGGCCGGAAGCGCGCCATCACCGCCTCGCGCGCCTTCAGAAGCGCCATGGGCAGCGAGCGCGAGAACGCGCGCAGGTCGTCCGGTTTCGCCTGCGTGGAGGGCGGGGTGGTGGGTGGTGCGGTCATCTCGGTTCCCTTCGGCCCGCCAGGATAGCGTGGCGGCGGCGGTTGCGAAACCGCTTGACAGCCGCGCCGCAATACATAACATGTTAAATATTAATATCGCAACGATCTGGCGCGGGGCGCACCTCCGTCACCGTGCCAGTGGAGTGGAACGCCATGACCAGCGCATTCGAGACCAACCGGACCAAGGCACAATCCTACCTCGCCCGCTTCCAGGGCAAGCCGCTCGGGCACTTCATCGATGGCCGGCCGGTCGACGGCGCGTCGGCCCGGCTGTTCGACAACCTGTCGCCGGTCGACAACCGCGTCATCAACCAGGTTTCGGCGGGCACCGCGGCCGAGGTCGACGCCGCCGCCCGCGCCGCGCGCGATGCATTCCCGGCCTGGGCCGCGCTGGGCGGCGAGAAGCGCCGGGCGATCCTGCACCGCGTCGCCGACCTGATCGTCGCGCGCGGCGAGGAGATCGCGCTGGTCGAGAGCATGGACACCGGCCAGCCGATCCGCTTCATGAGCAAGGCGGCCGAGCGCGGGGCCGAGAACTTCCGCTTCTTCGCCGACCGCGCGCCGGCCGCCGGCAACGGGCTGTCGCTGCCGGCGGCCGAGCACCTGAACCACACGGTGCGCCAGCCGCTGGGGCCGGTGGCGGTGATCACGCCGTGGAACACGCCGTTCATGCTGTCCACCTGGAAGATCGCGCCGGCGCTGGCGGCCGGCTGCACCGTGGTGCACAAGCCGGCGGAGTGGAGCCCGCTGACCGCCATGCTGCTGGCCGAGATCATGACGGAGGCCGGCGTGCCGGCGGGTGTGGTCAACCTCGTCAACGGCCTGGGCGAGGAGGCGGGCAAGGCCCTGACCGAGCATCCGGCCATCCGGGCCGTCGCCTTCGTCGGCGAATCCGCGACGGGCAGCCTGATCATGGCGCAGGGCGCGCCGACGCTGAAGCGCGTGCACTTCGAACTGGGCGGCAAGAACCCGGTGATCGTCTTCGACGACGCGGACCTGGAGCGCGCGCTCGACGCCGTGGTGTTCATGATCTACAGCCTGAACGGCCAGCGCTGCACCTCGTCCTCGCGCCTCCTGGTGCAGCGGGGCGTCCACGACGCCTTCGTGGCGCGGCTGGCGGAGCGGGTGGCGCGCATCAGGGTCGGCCACCCGCTGGATCCGCGGACCGAGGTCGGGCCGCTCATCCACCGCCGCCACCTGGACAAGGTGCTGGGCTACTGCGACATCGCCCGCGCCGAGGGCGCGGAGATCCGCGTCGGCGGCGTGCGGGCCGGGGAACCGGGGAGCGAGGGCAACTACGTCCGCCCGACGCTGTTCACCGGCGCCGGCAACCGCATGCGCATCGCGCAGGAGGAGATCTTCGGCCCGGTGCTGACCGTCATCCCGTTCGACGACGAGGCCGAGGCGGTGCGGCTGGCCAACGACGTTCCGTATGGTCTGGCGGGCTACGTCTGGACCGGCGACGTCGGCCGCGCCAACCGCGTGGCCCTGGCGCTGGAGAGCGGCATGGTGTGGATCAACTCGGAGAACAACCGCCACCTGCCCACCCCCTTCGGCGGCACCAAGGCCAGCGGCATCGGCCGCGACGGCGGCGACTACAGCTTCGATTTCTACATGGAGACGAAGAACATCTGCGTGGCGCTCGGCACCCACAGGATCCCGACGCTCGGGACCTGAGGGGCGCGCGCGGCGGAACAGGGCCCGACGCGCGCCGCCGGAACACCCGCCGGGTCAGCCCAGCGCGCCGGTCACCCGTTCCGGCCAGCGCGCCGGGTCCAGCCCCTTCTGGCTGAGGAAGCCGTAGAGCCAGCGTTCCAGCCCGAAGCCCATGCACGCGCTCTCCGCCAGTTCGCCGTTTGCCTGCCGGGTGTTGAAGATCGCCGTGTAATAGTCCCGGTGCAGGTTGAAGGAGGAGGCGGCCAGCGGCTCCGGCCGTTGCGGCAGGTGGAACAGCAGCTCGTACTTCACCTCGCCCATGCGCTGGTAGACCGCCTTGTCGCGGCTGGCGTCGAGGAAGAAGGGATCGTTGGCCAGCTCCAGCGTCACCTCCAGGTCGAGGTCCCGGCAGAACGCGAAGGCGCGCTCCATCACGGCGGCGCGCCGCTCCTCCACGGCGTCGCGCGCGCCGAAGAACACGATGTCGCGCACCGTGAAGTCCCAGCCGCGGGCCAGCGGGCGGAAGTTGTTGGCCTCGTAGCGGAAGACGTGGTTCTGCATGGTCAGCGTGCGGACATCTCCCGGCGCCAGCACCAGGTCGCGCTGCTGGACGTAGCAGGGCAGGCACACGCCGGGCGTCAGCACGTGCTCCGGCGGGTCGAGCCGGCCTTCCAGGCGCGGCAGCCCGTGCAGCTTGGGCTGCTTCGATTCGGCGGCCACCGCCTCCAGCACCGGCAGGCTGTCGGGCAGGTGGCAGCAGAAGGTGACGTGCTGCGGGAAGTGGCCGAAATAGCCCATTTCGGCCAGCAGCGCGTTGGGGATCATCACCGGATAGTGGTTGTCCTCCGCCCCGAATGCGTCGGCGATGGCCTTCACCTCCCGCTCGAAGAAGCGGAAGAGGGACAGCACGCGGCCGCGCAGGCCGGTCAGCCCCTCGCCCAGGAACTGCAGGTCGCCGCAGGCGCGGAGCTGCTCGTCGATCGGGCCTTCGACCAGGGTGCGCGCCCGGTTCTCCTTCAGGACCTTGCGGCTGACGAAGCGCAGGGTGCGGCGCATGCCGGCGACGAAGCGTTCCACCTCGGCCGCCGCATGCTCGCCGGTCAGCTCCACCGACAGCGTGCCGGTGGCGGCGTCGTACCCGGCGCCGCGCACCTCGTCGCCCGCCGTGCGCAGCCCGTCCAGGATGGCGCGCACCCCCTCCTCCCCCAGCGTGCCGAGGGCGAAGCTGCGGCTGACCGCACCGCTCACGGCACGGCTCCCTGAGGCGCCGCCTCCTGGTAGACGTAGCGGGCGATGACGCCTTCCAGGATCTGCGAGGTCCCCTCGATGATCTCCATGATGCGGGCGTCGCGGTAGTGGCGTTCCAGCGGATAGTCGGGGCCGCAGCCGTTGGCGCCGTGGATCTGCAGCGCGTCGTCGGCGACCCGGTTCACCATTTTGGAGGCGTAGTACTTCGCCATCGCCCCTTCCTTCACCGCCGCCGGATCGCGCCTGCCGCGCATGACGCCGGCGTGCCAGCACATCAGCCGCGTGGCGTGGATGTCGGTCGCCATCCCGGTGATCATCCGCTGGACGAGCTGGAAGTCGGAAATCGGCGCGTTGAACTGCCGCCGCTGGCGGGCGTAGGCGACGGCGGCGTCCAGGCACGCCTGCGCCAGCCCGACGCACCCCCAGGCAAGGTTGTAGCGCCCGGCGTCCAGCCCGGCGGCCGCCACATGGCTGACGCCGAAGCCGGGCTTGCCCAGAAGCTGGTCGCCCGGCAGCCGGACGCGGTCCAGGTGCAGCTTGGCCAGCATGTAGCCCCGGCAGCCCAGCAGGCCGCGGATCGGCTCGACGGTGAGGCCGGGCGTTTCGCGTGGCAGGATGAAGGCCGTCGGCCCCTGGTCCGACCCGGTGATCAGCACGAACAGGTCGGCCGACTGGCCGCAGGTGATCCAGCACTTCGTGCCGCTGATCAGGTAATCCGCCCCGTCGCGCACCGCCCGCGCCTCGACGGCCCCCGCCTGGCTGCCGACGTTGGGCTCGGTGATGGCGATCGCCGCCATCAGCTCGCCGGAGGTGAGGCGGGGCAGCCAGCGCTCCTTCTGCTCGCGCGTGCCCCAGCGGACGATGGGGCTGCCGCCCATGTGGTGGACGTTCACCAGCCCCTGGGCCGAGGCGCTGGCGGCGCCGAGCGCCTCGTGCATCAGGCCGTGGCGGATGGCGTCCGCCACCGGGTCGGCCCCGGCGGTGCCGCCGTAGGCCTCGGGAAAGCCGCTGGCGAAGACGCGGGCTTCGCGCAGGGCGGCGATCACCTCGTCCGGGATCCGTTCCTCCCGGTCGATGCGCTGCGCGTGCGGGGCGATCTCCCGGTCGGCGAAGGCGCGCAACTCCTCCCGCAGGGCGCGGAAGTCTTCCAGCAACTCCATGGTCCAGTCCCCCCAAAGCCCGGTGGTTACGCCGCGCGCGCCGTCTTGCGTTCCACCAGGGCGGCGACGCGGCCCAGGGTGCGGAAATTGTCGATGTCCAGATCCTCGGGATCGATCTCGATGCCGAACTCGCGCTCCACGAAGTCCACGAGCTGCATCGCGAAGAGGGAGTTGGTGAAGCCCGAAGCGAAGATGTCCTCGTCCACCGGCACCGAGTCGCGCTCGAACGCACGGGCCATGAAATCGCCGATCCTCTTGATCACGCTGCTGTTCGCCATGGTTTCCCCTGTCCTGAAATATGGTTTTCCGAAAAATGACGGCGGCTCAGCCTTCCGTGTAGCGATGGAACCCCTCGCCGCTCTTGCGGCCGAGCAGGCCGGCGTAGACCTTCCGCTTGAGAAGCGGACACGGCCGGTACTTGCTGTCGTTGAATTCCAGGTAGAGCGTGTCGAGCGACAGCAGCACGGTGTCGAGCCCGATCAGGTCCGCCGTTTCCAGCGGCCCCATCTTGTGCCCGAAGCAGGTCTTGAACAGCCGGTCGACGTCGGCGGGGGCGGCCACCCCCTCGTGCACCAGGAACATCGCCTCGTTCACCATCAGCATCATCACGCGGTTGGTGACGAAGCCGGGCGAATCGTTGACGGTGATCGACTGCTTGCCGGCGTCGGCGATCAGGGTGCGGGCGGCCTGCATCGTCGCCTCGCCGCTGTGGACGGCGCGGATGATCTCGACCATCGGCATGACCGGCACCGGGTTCATGAAGTGCATGCCGACCACCCGTTCCGGGAAGCGGCCGACGCCGGCGATGCGCGTGATCGGGATGGCCGAGGTGTTGGCGGCGAGCGGCGTGCCGGGCGACAGGATGCGGTCGAGCGCCTGGTGCACCGCCCGCTTCATCTCCCAGTTCTCGGTGATGTTCTCGATGACGAAGTCGGCGCCGGCCAGCCGTTCCAGGTCGGTGGTGAAGTCGATGCGCGCCACCACGTCGCCCGGCGGCGGCAGGTCCTTCTGGAGGAAGGCGAAGAGGCGGGCGTTCCTGCCGATCCAGCCGCGCGCGGTGTCGAGCTGCTCCGGCCGCGAGTCGACCAGGACCACGTCGTGCCCCGACTGCGCGAAGAGGTGGCCGACGCCGGACCCGATGACGCCCGCGCCAACCACCCCGACCCGTTTGAACGTCTTTGGATTCATGCCTGTGGATGCCTTTCGAGTGGTCGAATGAAGTGTCGGTTCCGTTTGCTCATGCCGGCGGGCGGCGGGCGGCGATGGCGGACAGCAGCTCCTCCACCAGCGCATCGACCGGGCGCATCCCGTCGAGCACGAGGTCGGACGCCGCCCGCGCCGCCCGGTCGGCGGCCAGATAGGCCTCGCGCCCGGCGGCGAGGAAGGCGCGGAGCTGCCCCTCCACCTCGCCCAGCACGGCGGCGTCGCCCATCGTCGGTCGCGCGGCGATCAGGCGCAGGGTGCGGCGGGCCAGCGCCACGTCGGGCGGCACGTCGATGTGGACGGCGAAGTCGATCAGCGCTCCGACCTCGGCGCGGGAGCGGCCGAACGGCTCCTCCAGGATCACGAAACCGGCGGGACCGATCCGCGTCCGGCCATGAGGACCGTCATGGGACCCGTCATGGAAACCGTCATGGGACCCATCGTGCGGCCGTTCGATCCAGCCGCCGTCGATCAGCCGCCGCAGGTCGCTGGCGAGCCGGGGCGTCGCCACCCGGTCGGGGTCGCCGCCGGCCTCCAGCCACGCGGTGATCTCGCCGACGTCGTTGCCGAGCGTGACGTAGTGGTCGAAATGCAGCCGGGCGGCGTCGCCCAGCCGGGCCGCCAGCGCCTCGATCAGGCTGGACTTGCCGGCCCCGGACGGGCCGCTGACGGCCACCACCAGGGCCGCGCCGGGGCGCCGGGGAACGGGTGGGGTGTCCAGGGGGGTCGCCATGGCCGTCCTCCCTCAACCGCCGAGTCGCGGCATGTCGAACTCCTCGACGAACAGCCCGAAGGTCAGGACGATCATCAGCAGATCCTCCTCGTTCGAGCCGGCGAGCGTGAAGTCGGGGGCGCGGTAGCGGGCCTTCAGCACCTCCACCGCCGCGGCGTCGAAATAGCCGTGGCGGCGGACGGTGGCGGGCGACAGCATCTCCTCCACCCAGTCGATCCCGGCGCGCAGCAGGTGCGGGCTGCCCGGCGCGTTGAAGGCGTACTTCTCGCGTTCCACGATGCTGGCCGGCAGCAGCGGGCGGGCGACCTCCTTGAGGATGTGCTTCTCGGTGAAGCCGTTCAGCTTCAGGCCGGGCGGCATGCGGGCGGCCAGCGCCGCCACCTCGACGTCGAGGAAGGGAAAGCGCCCCTCCACCGAATTGCCCAACAGCATCCGGTCGCCGTGGTCGCCCACCAGATGGTCGCCGAGCCGCAGCTTGAGGTCGAGGTAGGCCCGCTGGTGCAGCGGGTGCCGGCCCTTCAGCATCGCCGCATCGACCACGCCGAACCGCGAGAACTCGAAGTCCCGGAACCCCGCCGCCACGTCGGGCGCGTAGAGCCCACGGCGCAGCGCCTCGTGCTCGGCCAGCGGCTTTTCGTAGAAGACCGATTCGTCCCCCCACAGCCGGCGGCGCAGCGCCGCCTCCCGCGGATCGAGCGGCGCCGGCACGCCGCGGGCGCGGCGGAAGGCGTCGTAGCGGTAGCCGATGTAGCCGGCGAACAGCTCGTCCGCCCCCTCCCCGCTCAGCACCACCGGCACGCCGGCCGCCCGCGCCGCGGCGGACAGGGCCAGGGACGCGGTGTTGTAGGATTCCTTGACCGGGCATTCGCAATGGCGGATGACCGCGCGCATCCGGCTTTCGATCCCGGCGGCGTCCAGCTCGATCTCGTGGTGGCGGCAGCCGAGATGGCCGGCCATCAGCCGCTGGTGCTCGCGCTCGTCCAGCAGCGAATCGGCGAAGGCGATGGAGAAGGTCTCGATCGCGCCCGCCCCGCACGCGCGCATCAGCGCCACCACCAGCGACGAATCGAGCCCGCCGCTGAGATAGGCGCCGACCGGCACGTCGGCCTGCAGCCGCCGCCGCACCGATTCGGTCAGGACGTGCGCCAGCTCCTCGCGGAATTCCGCCTCGCCGCGCGGGTCCGCCGGCTCGGCCTCGGCCGGATAGGCGAGGTCCCAATAGGGGCGGCCGCGCACGCCGGCGCCGTCCACCACCAGGGCGTGGCCGGGCGGCAGGCTGTCGATTCCGGCGAACATGGTGCGCGGGCTGACCAGCCCCGGCAGCGCCAGCACCTGCTCCAGCCCGGTCAGGTCGACGCGCCGGTCGACGCCGGGATGGGCCAGGATCGCCTTGATCTCCGAGGCGAACACGAAGCTGCCGCCGGCCACCGTGTGGAACAGCGGCGCCACGCCGAACGGGTCGCGCGCCAGGAACAGCCGGCCCCGCCGGCGGTCGAGGATGGCGAAGGCGAACTGGCCGTTCAGCCGGTCCAGCATCGCCTCCCCCATCTCCTCATACAGATGGAGCAGCACCTCCACGTCGGTGCGGGTGCGGAAGCGGTGGCCCTTGGCCGCCAGCTCCGCGCGCAGGGCGCGGTGGTTGTAGATCTCGCCGTTGCAGACCAGCCAGAGCGTCTCGTCCTCGTTGGCGAGCGGCTGGCGGCCGGTGTCCAGGTCGATGATGCTGAGGCGGCGGAAGCCCAGCGCCGCGCCGTCGAACAGCGCCACGCCCGAATCGTCGGGGCCGCGGTGGGCGATGGTGCGCGTCATCGCCTCCACCGCCGTCCGGGAGACCGGCTCCCCGTCCGCAATCCGGAAAACCCCGCAGATGCCGCACAAGGCCGTCAACCCTGGAATGAGTGTCGGGAAAGGAAGGACAGGTCGCCGGGCCGCACCAGCGGGGCGATGTCGGCCAGCGCCTCCGGCGAGGCGGCGGAGAGCACCGGCCGCAGGTCCTTCAACCCGGTGCCGGTGGCCAGGCAGACGACCCGCTGCCCCCGCCCGACCAGCCCGGCCGCGCCCAGCCGCTCGAAGGCGGCGAAGGCGGCGGCGCTGGAGGGTTCGACGAACAGGCCGAAGCGCGCGGCGACGGTGCGCACCGCCGCGACGATGGCGCGGTCGTCCACCTCCACCGCCAGCCCGCCCGATTCGCCAAGCGCCGGCAGGGCCGCCGTGATGTCGCGCGGCTCGTCCACCGTGATGCTGTCGGCGATGGTGGCAGCGGCCGAATCGGGAGGCGGCAGCGCCGGATGCGCGCCGAAGGCCCGCGCGATGCCGGCGGAGGCGACCGACTGGGCGGCCACCAGGCGCGGCACCGTGCGCAGGAGGCCGAGCGCCGCCAGCTCCCGGAAACCCTTCCAGACGGCGCTCAGGATGTTGCCGTCGCCGGTCGGCACGATGACCCAGTCGGGCGCCCGCCAGCCGAGCTGTTCGGCGATCTCCAGCGCGCAGGTCTTCTTGCCTTCGCGGGTGAAGGGGTTGAGGCCGGTGCTGCGGTTGAACAGGCCGTGCGCCCGCGACGCCGACTCGACCAGCGCGAAGGCGTCGTCGTAGGTGCCGTCGACCCGGTAGACGGTGGCGCCGTAGGCCAGGATCTGCGCCAGCTTCGCCTGCGGCACGGTGCGCGGCACCACGATCACCGCGCGCAGCCCCGCCGACGCCGCGACGCAGGCCAGCGACGCCGCCGCGTTGCCGGTGGATGCGACGATCACCTCGCGCAGGCCGTGGGCGGACGCCACCGCCACCACCACCTCGCTGGCGCGGTCCTTCAGCGAGCCGCTGGGGTTGCGCGTCTCGTCCTTCAGGAAGAGACGCGCGCCGCCGAACACGCCGCCGACCTCGCCGCAGTCGAGCAGCGGCGTCCCGCCGACCGCCAGCCGGCTGGCGAAGCGCGGCTCCACCGGCAGCAGCGGCGCGTAGCGCCACAGCGACCGGTCGCCCGCCGCGACGCGGTCCAGCAGGGCGGCGCGCCGCGCCGCGTCCAGCGGATAGCGCACGGCCAGCGTTCCCCGCCGGTCGCAGCCGCAGGTCCCGGCCGTGGCCGACAGCCGGTGCGAGCGCCCGCAGGCGACGCATTCGGCGTGTTCGGCCGTCAAACGGCGGCGGGACCCGGTCATGACGGTCCGGCGGCGAAGAAGCCGTCGATGGCGGCGGCGCGGCCGCCGGCCACGGCGCGGGCGTGCACGAACCGGGCGACCGCCAGATCCAGCACGCCGAGCCCGAAGGGGGAGACGATGCGCACCCGCCCCGGATCGGGGGCGACGCGGCCGGTCAGCACATCGGCGATCGTACCGGCGATGAATCCGCGGTTGCCCGTGTGCTGCTCGGCCAGATGGACGGAGGTGCGCGCCTTCAGGCAATGCTCCACGTCGTCCACCACGTTCTGCGCCGACAGGATGACCGGCACGCCGAGGTCGCGCAGCGACACGTGCAGGACGGTCTGCCCGGCCGTGAACAGCGTGGGATCGTCCAGGTAGGGCTGCGCCGCGGTGGTGGCGAACAGGACCATGTCCGCCCCGCGCACCGCCTCGGCCGCCGTTGCGGCGGCGGCGGCGTACTGGCCGCGGGCCTGCAGCCGGGCGCGGAAGGCGTGCGCCCGCTCCGCCACCAAGTCATGGATGCGGAAGGCGCCGATGTCCCAGCCGGTCTCCAGCAGGTAGTCGACGTGCGTCGCGGCGATCGGACCGGTGCCGACGATGGCGACGGTGCGCGCCCGCTTGCCGCCGTGCAGCAGCTCCGCCGCCAGCACGGCCGAGGCGGCGGTGCGCGCGGCGCTGATGAGGGAGCCTTCCAGGCAGGCGTAGGGAAAGCCGGTCGCCATGTCGTTCAGCACGACCACGGCCGAGGCGCGGACCAGCCCGCGCGCGTGGTTTTCCGGAAAGCTGGAAATCCACTTGATGCCGGCCACATCCGCCATGCCCGTGCCCGCCGCTTCATCCCGCAGGCGGGCGGGCAGCGCGATGATGCGCGCCGTCGGCTTGTCGGGAAACGTCAGGAAATAGCTGTCCGGGTTGATCGTCCGGCCCTCGTGGTGGGCCAGGTAGGCGTCGCGCACCAGCGCCACCACCTCGGCCCGGTGGGCGGCCAGGATGCCGGCGATGGCCTCGGCCCCCACCACGTCGAAACGCTGCTCGGAAACGCTCATCACACACCTTCTTCATGGATCAGCTCGCGCACGCCGTCCCGCCGCGCGCCGGGCGGCGGGGCCGCGCGCGGCCGGGCGGGGCGCGGCGGCGTGTGGCGGGCGATGATGCTGCCCAGCGGTTCGCAGGGGGCGGCCGGCGTGCCGTCCGACAGCACCGCCGGATTGACCCCGTAGGCGGCGTTCACCCAGTCCGGCGAGAAGATCGTTTCCAGATACTTGTCGCCGAGGTCGGGCGACACGGCGACGACGGTGCTGCCGGCGTCGAAGCTCTCGGCGTCGGCGGCGACCGCCGCCAGGACCGAGCCGGTGGAGCCGCCCAGCAGCAGCCCGTGCCGGCGCGCCAGCTTGTGGCACATGCGGATGGTGTCGACCTCCGACACGTAGACGATGCGGTCGAGCCCGCTGGGGTCGGCCAGTTCGGGCCGCCGGCTGGTGCCGATTCCGGGGATCAGGCGGCGGCCGGCCCGCGTCTCGTCGAAGGTGACGGAGCCTTCGGGTTCGACCGCGATGATCGTCGTCTCGGGCGACAGCTCGGCGAAGCGCCGGGTCAGCCCCATCAGGGTGCCGGTGGTGCCCGCCCCGACGTAGAGGTGGGTGACCTTCGGCACCTCGTTCAGGATCTCCATCGCCGTCCAGTCGGCGTGCGCCTGCAGGTTGGCCGGGTTGGCGTACTGGTTCAGCCAGACATGGTCCGGGTTGCGCGCCAGCATCGCGTGGATGTGCTCGATCCGGCTCGCCAGATAGCCGCCCTGCGGGTCCTTGCGGTCGACCACCACGACGCGCCCGCCATAGGCCTCGATGGCGCGGCGGTTGGCCGGCGCGATGTTGGGGTCGCTGACGCACACGAAAGCATAGCCGCGCAGCGCGCAGACCAGCGCCAGCGCCACGCCGAGGTTGCCCGAGGAGGATTCGACGACGGTGGACCGGCAGGGCTCCAGCAGGCCCCGGCGCTCCAGGTCGTTGATCATGAACATCGCCGGCTTGATCTTGATGGAACCGGTGACGTTGAACCCTTCCAGCTTCAGGAAGAGTTGCCCCTTCCCCGCGAGGCCCTGCACGTCGAAGAACAGGTTCTGGAAGATCAGGTCAAGCGGATTGGTCAGAATCGGCATGTCGCCCGCGATCCTTCCATGATCGTCAATGAACCGCTTTTCGGCAGAGAGGGAGGGCGGGCGGTCCGTGGGGCCACCCACCCTCCCGAACGCGGATCCTCCGATCCAGGCCGTCAGGCCCGGATCAGACGGACGCCCCCGCCCCCGCGGTCACGCGGAAGCGGCGGCGCCACCGGATCACAGGCCGGCCGACTGGGCCGCCTGCTGGGCCTTCTGCTTCGCCGGACCCTTGTGCAGGGCCTTGAGCGAGGCCTTCTTGTCGGCCTTGTACTGGGCCTTCAGGGCGGCCTTCTGCTCGGTCTTGGCCGTGGCCTTGGCCGAGGACTTCTGCTCGGACTTGGCGGCGGCCTTCTGCTCGGTCTTGGCCGCGTCCTTGCGCTGGGCCTTGGCCTCGACCTTCTTCTTTTCGCCCTGGGCCTTCATGTCGGCCTTCGAAGTGGTGCTCATTAAAACAACCTCCAGTTGGTTTACGGACACCGCACACGCTATATTCGATAATCCGCAAGATCAACTGCGTTTAAGGGAATTTTTTAACTTAGCTGCATTTTAAACATGCGGCGTTTTTCTTCGAAAATACAACGGCATTCTTTCCTCTCTTCTGCCGTATTCCGCGGCGCGAGAAAGGCTCGATCCCAGCCAAAGGAAAACCCGATGCGGCAAAATCCGATCTTCCGGGCGGTCACCTGACGGCTCGGTGGTCTTGGCGAGTTCACATATGGGCGTATGACGGCGAAAATCGCCGATTCTGTGTGTTGCTACGCAACATAAACAAGCATGCCTCTCTAAGCTTCAACGTCACGGATTCATTAGGGCCACGAATGCGCGGCCTGTTCGACGACCTGCGGCCGCTGTACGATCAACATTCTTTCTCATGATTCGATACACCCCGACGGTGGCGACATCCAACGGCGCCGCTCCCGATAACAATGCGCCAATCTGCGGCGATTTTTCTGCATGCTCTCTCATTCATCGCAAAACCATCGTGCTTACGCCCGTATGTATATCGATATCCTTGGGCAATAACTTTCCGCCATCGGACACACCGACTCATTCCATAGATAATTCCGTCGCGCAACGGCAAAGTTACATCATCTTCCAGTTGATTTTTCAAAATTGCTCTCCAACAATGCGGTCCGGTCAATTGCGCACGTGCAACCAAGAACGTCGGGAAGGCGCTGTATGGGGCAGGAGCAGTCGAGTTGGCAGGACGGCCAAGTCAAAGTCGTGATCAATGACGAAGAGCAATACGCTCTCTGGCCGGACAACCGGCCTCTTCCCGCCGGCTGGCGCGAAACCGGCAAGGCGGGCGATAGGAACGATTGCCTGACCTATATTTCCGAAGTCTGGCAAGACATGCGGCCGCGCAGCATCCGCTGACGGCGTCCACGGGACGCACCGGGCCTTTTCCAACAGAAGCGGGCGATGCGGCCGGCCGGAGTCATTCCGCATGGGCCTTCATTCGCCATTTTTCCGAGGGCATATCCTTTGAACAGATGGTCGTCGATCGTATCGCTGCTTCGCACCCGGGCCCAGGCGGAACCCGACCGCATCGCCTACAGCTTCCTGACGCTGGCCGACGCCCGTGAGACCCACCTGACCTACGGCGCGCTGGACCTCGGCGCCCGCGCCGCCGCGGCGCGGTTGCAGCGCGAAAGCGGCGGGTGGGCGGAGGGGGCGGCGCCGGACAAGACGGTCCTGGTGGTCTTCCCCGCCGGCTTCGACTTCCTCACCAGCTTCTTCGGCTGCCTCTACGGCGGCCTGATCGCCATACCCGTCCGCTATCCCAACCCGAAGCGCCCGCTGAACCATCTGAAGAGCGTCGCCGCCGATTCCGGCGCCACGCTGGGCCTGACGACGACCGAACTGCGGCCCGTGGTGGCGGAGCAGTTCCCCCACGTCCGCTGGCTCGTCCCGGAGGAGATCGCCCCGGCGGAGGCCGCCGGCTGGACCGACCCGGCGGTGCGGGCGGAGCATGTCGCCTATCTGCAATACACCTCCGGCTCGACCGCGGCGCCCAAGGGGGTGGTGGTGTGCCACAGCCACATCCTGGCCAATTCGGAAGACTTCTCGCGCCTGTTCGCGGTGGGGCCGGACAGCCGCACCCTGTCGTGGCTGCCGCACTATCACGACCTGGGGCTGGTGTTCGGCTGCTTCCAGCCGCTGTATGCCGGCTGCGCCGCCTACCTGATGACCCCGGCGGCCTTCGCCCAGCGCCCGGTGAGCTGGCTGGAGGCGATCACCCGCTACCGCGTCACCCACACCGCCGCCCCCAACTTCGCCTATCACAACTGCCTGGACATTCCCGAGTCCCGGCGCGCCGGCCTCGACCTGTCCACGCTGAAGGTCTGCCTCAACGGTGCCGAGCCGGTGCGCGCCGACACGGTGGAGGCCTTCGCCGCCACCTTCGCCGCCCAGGGCTTCGACCCCACGGCGATGTGCCCCGCCTATGGGCTGGCCGAGTACACGCTGGTGGCGACCGCCTGCGGTCCGGGCAAGCGGCCGGTCATCCGCGCGGTGCGCCCCGACCGCATGGCCGACGGTGTCTTCGAACCGGTCGCCGACGGGCGGCCGGGCCGTCCGCTCGTCTCGTCCGGTCCGGCCGACTTCACCTCGCGCATCATCATCGTCGATCCGGTCAGCGGCCGCCCCTGCTCCTCCGGCCGCTTCGGCGAGGTATGGATCGCCGGCCCCTCCATCGCCGGCGGCTACTGGAAGCGGCCGGAACTGTCGGCCCGCAAGTTCGAGGCGCGCCTTCCCGAACGCGAACCCGAGTCCGGTGACGAGCCCTTCCTGCGCACCGGCGACCTCGGCGCCATCCACGAGGGCGAGGTCTTCGTGCTGGGCCGCATGGACGACCTGATCATCATCCGCGGCGCCAACCACAGCGCAGAGGACCTGGAACTCTCCGTGGAAGGCTGCGACCCGGTGCTGCAGTCCGGCGGCGGCGCCGCCTTCACCGTGGAGATCCAGGGCGAGCCGCGGCTGGTCGTCGCGCACGAGGTCAGGCGCACCGCGCTGCGCGGCTTCGATCCCGACCGGCTGGTGAAGGCCATCCTGCGCGCCGTGTCGGAGAACCACGACCTGGAGGTTTCGGCCGTCGTGCTGCTGGGGCCGCGCGGCCTGCCCAAGACGCACAGCGGCAAGAAGCAGCGCCACGCCTGCCGCCGCGACCTGATGGCCGGCGCCCTGCGCGAGGTCGCCCGCTGGGTCTCGCCGAAGCTGAAGGACGCCTTCCCTCCGCCGGCCGGCCCGGACACCCCGGCGGCCCCGAAAACCGACGACACCGAGAGGCAGAGCATGACGACGCAGGCGGCGGCACATTCGGACCAGCGGGTGCCCGGCAAGGAAGGCTACACCGACAAGGTCAGGGATCTGGCCGCCTGGCTGCGCGGCTATGGGGCGGAGCGGCTGAACTCCCGCCTGATGGACGAGCGGCGCTCGATCCCGCCCTACGTCGTGCTCGACCTCGGCAACCGCGGCGTCCTCGGCATGCCCGCGCCGGTGGAGCATGGCGGCCTCGGGCTCGACAACCGGGAGCTGGCGGTGGCGCTGCAGCAGCTCGCCGCCGTCGACGTCACCATCGGTTCCTTCTGCGCGGTCAACAACGCGCTCGGCCTGCGGCCGATCCTGCGCTACGCGACGAAGAAGACCAGGGACGAGCTGCTGCCGATCCTCTCCTCCGGCCGCCAGCTCGCCTCCTTCGCCATGACGGAGGCCGACGCCGGTTCGCACGTCCGCAACCTGTCGTCGGTCGGCCGGCCGGACGGCCGGGGCGGCTGGAACCTGTGGGGAACCAAGCTGTGGAGCGGCTCGGCCGGCTGGGCCGGCGTCATCAACACGTTCGTGCGCACCGAGGAGGGCGTCACCGGCTTCGTGCTGCGCCAGGGCGCGCCCGGCCTGCGCATGGGGCCGGAGGCGCTGACCATGGGCCTGCGCGCCATGGTGCAGAGCGAGGTGCGGCTGGAAGGCGTGCGGGTCGGGCCGGACGACCTGCTGGGCGACCTCGGCGACGGCATGACGCCGGCCATGGACGCCATGGAATTCGGCCGCTTCGCCATCGCGGCCATGGGCCTGGGCGTCATCAAGCGCTGCCTGCAGCTTTCGGTCCGGCACGGCGGGCGCCGCGTCGTCGCCACCGGCCGGCTGCTCGACAACCCGGCCACGCTGATGCGCATCAGCGACCTGACCGCCGCGGCGACCGCCGTCGAGGCGCTGGTCTCCATCGTCGCCGACCGGCTGGACCGCAACGTGCCGGTCCCGCCCGACCTGTTCTGCGCCTGCAAGACCGCCGGCCCGGAATACGCGTGGCGGGCCGCCGACCACCTGATGCAGCAGATGGCCGGGCGCGGCTACATCGAGACCAACATCGCCGCGCAGATCTTCCGCGACGCCCGCGTGCTGCGCATCTTCGAAGGCCCGACCGAGCCGCTGAACATGCACGTCGGGTCCCGCCTGATCCAGATGCCGGAGGAGCTGCGCCGCTTCGTCGCCGACGAGCTGGGCGAGCCGGTGCTGGCCGCCGAGATCCAGGTCGCCGCCGCCCGCATCTGGGAACGCGGCCAGAGCGCCGGGCCGAAGCTGGGCGACCCGTCCGCCGTCAAGCAGTGGGCCTATCTCCAGGCCGGCGAGGTGGCGACCTGCGGCCTGCTGCTGGCCGCCGTGCGCTTCCGCGCCCGGATCGCCCCCGACGCCCTGCTGGGCCGGGCGGAGCAGTGGGCGCGCGTCCGCTTCGACCGCCGCCTCGCCAAGGCGCTGGGCGCCACCGCGGCGGAGACGGTGCTGCTCGACGGCCGCCGGGCCGAGGAGCTGGTCGCCGGCTACGAGGAGACCATCGGCGACATCGAACAGACGCTGGCCGGCGAGGAACTGGCGCTCGACCCGCTGATGCGCCGCGCGGCACCACCCCCCTTCGCCGCCCCCGCCGCCCCGAGTGCTGCCGCCCCAAGCGCCGCGGCTCCGGGCGCCGCGGCTCCGGGCACCGCCGTCCCGGCCAAGCCCCCCGCCGCCGACACGCCGCCCCCGGCCTCCGAAGCCGCCTCCGGCCGCGCGCGGGAGATCGCGGACTGGCTCAAGGCCTGGATGGCCAACGAGTTCCAGCGCGACGCCGCCGGCATCGCCGACGGCGACCGCTTCAGCGAGTACGGCATGGACTCGGTGGCCGGCATGATGCTGACCGGCGCCCTGGAGCAATGGCTGGGCGCCGAGCTGAGCACGACGCTGGTCTGGGACCATCCCACGGTGGGCGCGCTGGCCGCCCATCTGGCGGCGACCACCGGCGGGACGGCCGGCGGGGCGGTGCGCAACGAGCTGTCGCTGCTCGCCCAGATCGACGAGATGTCGGAAGAGGAACTGTCCTCGCTCGTCGCCCAATACTCCGAAGCCGAGTAAGCCATGGACAGCATCACGCCTCCCCCCGCCAAGCCGGCCGGCGCCAAGGATCTGGCCAAGAGCCAGAAGGACGCCCTGAAGCAGCGCCTGAAGGACCTCGTGCGCGACCGCATGGGCAGCACCGGCGGCTGGCACCCCCTGTCGCACGGGCAGGAGGCGCTGTGGTTCCTGTGGCGGCTGGCGCCGCAGGGGCGGGCCTACAACATGGCCCTGCCGGTGGGGGTGCGCGGGCCGCTCGACGCCGGAGCGCTGCGCCGCGCCCTGCAGGCCCTGCACGACCGCCACCCCTGCCTGCGCACCGCGTTCCGCGAGGAGAACGGCCAGGCCCGGCAGCGCGGGATCGAGGGCTACGCGGTGGCGCTCGACCCCGTCGACGCCGCCGGCTGGAGCGACGGACGCCTGCGCGACGCGGTGCGGGCGGAGGCGCAGCGGCCCTTCGACCTGGAGGCGGCGGCGGCGGCGCGCGTGACGCTGTGGCGCCGCGGGCCGGAGGACCACGTGCTCCTCCTGGTCGTCCACCACATCGTCGGCGACCTGTGGTCGCTGATCGTGCTGATGGATGAGCTGCGCACCGTCTACGCGGCGGAGAAGGCCGGCCGGCCGTGGTCGCTGCCCGCCCCGTCGCTGGGCTACGAGGACTACGTCCGCTGGGAAAAGCGGATGGTGGCCGGCGAGGCGGCGGAGCGCCAGTGGCTCTACTGGCGGGAGCGGCTGGCGGGCGAGCTGCCGCTGCTCGACCTGCCGGCCGACCACAAGCGCCCGCCGATGCAGAGCTTCCGCGGCGCCACCGTGACCCGCCGCATCGACGCCGGGCTGACCGGCGCGCTGGAGGGGCTGGCGCGCTCGGCCAACGCCTCGCTCTACATGGTGCTGCTGGCCGCCTACATGGTCCTGCTGCACCGCTACAGCGGGCAGGACGACCTGATCGTCGGCAGCCCGACCGCCGGGCGCGGCCAGCCGGGGCTGCCCGACCTGTTCGGCGACTTCATCAACATGGTGCCGCTGCGCGCCGACCTGTCCGGCAACCCCGCCTTCACCGACGTGCTGGCGCGGGTGCGCGGCGACGTGATCGGGGCGCTGAACAACGGCGACCTGCCCTTCTCGCTGCTGGTGGACCGCCTGCAGCCGGCGCGCGACCTCAGCCGCTCCCCCATCTTCCAGACCAGCTTCGTTCTGCAGAAGTTCCACCGCTACGAGGAGCTTCAGCGCACCCTGCTGCCCTTCCCGGACGAGCCGGAGGTCCCCTTCGCCGACCTGCGGCTCCAGCCCTGGCCGCTCGACCAGCAGGACGGGCAGTTCGACCTGAACCTGGAGATGAAGAAGGACGACGCCGGCCGGCTGGTCGGCGCCTGGAAATACGCCGCCGACCTGTTCGAGCCGGAGACGGTCGCCCGCATGGCCGGCAGCTTCGAGATCCTGCTCCGCCAGATCGTCGCCGATCCGGCGGCGCCGGTGGACGAGATGGCGCTGCTGACGCCCGACGAGGCCGCCCGCGCCATCGCCGGCGGCCACGGCCCCGTGGTGGCCCCGCCGCCCGAGCCCTCCATCCTCGCGCTGTTCGAGGCGCACGCCGCCCGGAACGGCGGCGCGGTGGCCGTCACCTGCGGCGACGACGCCGTCACCTACGCCGCCCTCGCCTGTCGGGTGGAGGCCGCCGCCCGCGGGCTGGCCGCGCGCGGGGTGACGAAGGAGACGCTGGTCGCCGTGGCGATGCCGCGCGGCATCGGCTTCGTGACGGCCCTGCTGGCGGTGACCAAGGCGGGCGGCGCCTTCCTGCCGGTCGATCCGCGCCAGCCCTTTCCCCGCACCGTCCGCGTCCTGGAAACCAGCGCGGCCCCGCTGGTGCTGACCACCGCCGCGCTGAAGGACGCCATCGAGGGCGCGCTCGCGCCGCTGCCCGCCGCCGCCCGCCCGCGCGTCGCCGCCTTCGAGGAGGTGGCTCCCGGCGCGGAAGCCGCGCTCCCGGCGCCGCTCGGCGGGGCCGACCTCGCCTACGTCATGTACACCTCGGGCTCCACCGGCCAGCCCAAGGGCGTGATGGTCGAGCACCGCGGCATGGTCAACCACGTGCTGGGCAAGCTGGAGGACCTGGAATTCGGGGCCGGCGACTGCCTGGCCCAGAACGCGCCGCAGTCCTTCGACGTGGTGGTCTGGCAGTGCCTGGCGCCGCTGGCCGTCGGCGGGCGCGTCGCCGTCATCCCGGACGGCGAGGCGGAGAACCCCGCCGCCCTGATCGCCGAGGTGGCGCGGCGCGGCGTCACCGCGCTGCAGATCGTTCCCGCCATGATGCGCGCGGTGATCGAGGAGGCGGAGCTGTACGACTGCGGCCCGCCCGGCCTGGGCGCGCTGCGCTGGATGGTGCCGACGGGGGAGGCGCTGCCGGCCGACCTCTGCCGCCGCTGGCTCGACCTCTACCCCGCCATCCCGATCCTGAACACCTATGGCTCGACCGAGTGTTCGGACGACCAGTGCCATTACCGCATGGACCGGCTGTCGGCGGCCGACGCGGTGCTGCCGGTGGTCACCATCGGCACGCCGATCCGCAACATGACCGCCCACGTGCTGGACCGCACCCTCTCCCCCGTCCCGCCGGGCGTGGTGGGCGAGCTGTACATCGGCGGCGTCGGCGTCGGGCGCGGCTACCGCGGCGACCCGGCGCGCACCGCCGCCAGCTTCGTCCCCGATCCCTTCAGCCCGGAGCCGGGCGCGCGGCTGTACAAGACGCGCGACATGGCGCGGCGGCGGGCGGACGGGCTGATCGACTTCCTCGGCCGCGTCGACCACATGATCAAGCTGCGCGGCCTGCGCATCGAGCCGGGCGAGATCGAGGTGGCCCTGTGCCGCCACCCCGCCGTCGCCCAGGCCAGCGTCCAGGCCCGGCCCCACCCGTCGGGCGAGCGGCGGCTGGTCGCCTACCTCGTCCTGTCCGGCGCCCACTCCGGGCCGGGGCCGGAGGACGACGAGCTGCGCCGCTTCCTGGCCGGCCACCTGCCGCAGTCCATGGTGCCGGAGCATTTCCGCGTGCTCGACGCCATGCCGCTGACGGCCAACGGCAAGCTCGACGACAAGCGGCTGCCCGCCCCCGACTGGCAGGCGGTGGACGAGGACCGCTTCGTCGCCCCCCGCACCCCGGCGGAGGAGGCCATCGCCGCCATCTGGGCGCAGGCGCTGGGGCTGGAACGGATCGGCGTGATGGACGACTTCTTCGCCATCGGCGGCGATTCCATCCGCAGCATCCAGATCGCTGCCCGCTGCCAGCGCGCCGGCCTGCCGATGCAGCCGCACGACCTGTTCCAGCACCGCACCGTGGCGGCGCTGGCCGAGGCGCTGGCCAGCCGTGGCGCGGAACCGGCCGTGCCCCGGCAAACCCCGGTCGAGGATGCCGTCGTCCAGGTCGCGGCGGAGCATCTGAAGCGCGCCGTCGAGCTTGTCCGCTTCGACGATTGAGCCCCCCCGCCGTGATGACGTCCAAGGATTGAAAGCGCACCGCATGAGCGACACCCGTGCCCCCGACGCCTACCCCTTGTCGCCGATGCAGCAGGGCATGCTGTTCCACAGCCTCTCGGCCCCCGGCTCCGACGTCTATGTGGAGCAGCTCGCCTGCTCCCTGCACGGGGAGGTGCTGACCGGGGCCTTCCAGGCGGCTTGGGAGACGGTCGTCGCCCGCCACGGCGTGCTGCGCACCGCCTTCGCCTGGAAGGGCCTGCCGGAACCGCTGCAGGTGGTCGGCCCGCGCGTCCGCCTGCCGCTGGAGGACCTCGACTGGCGCGGCCTGCCGGCGGAAGCGCGGGCGCGGGCCGTGGCGGAGCTGCGGCTGGCCGAGCGGCGCCAGGGGTTCGAGCTTTCGCGCGCGCCGCTGATGCGGCTGAAGCTGATCCGCCTGACCGACGCGGAGCACACCCTCGTCTGGACGTGGCACCACGCCATCCTCGACGCGTGGTCGGTGCCGACCCTGCTGGAGGAGGTTCTGGCCGCCTACGCCGCGCAGCGCGCCGGCACCACCCTGGCGCTGGAGCCGCCGCGCCCCTTCAAGGACTTCATCGCCTGGCAGCGGGCACAGGACCGCGCCGGCCTGGAGGCGTTCTGGCGCGCCCAGCTCGACGGGTTCGAGGAGCCGACGCCGGTCGATCTCGGCCCCGGTGATATCGGCCCCGGCGCCCCGGCGGACGGGTCCGATTACGGGCTGGAGTTCATCGAGGTGCCGGCGGCCGAGATCACGGCCCTGCGCGAGGCCGCCCGCGCCATGGGCGTCACGGTGAACACCATGGTGCTGGGCGCCTGGGCGGTGCTGCTCGGCCGCTACGCCGGGCGGCACGACCTGCTGTTCGGCAGCGCCGTCGCCGGCCGCCCGCCGGAACTGCCGGGCATCGAGGGGATGGTCGGGCTGTTCATCAACACCCTGCCCGTCCGTGTCCGCGTCCGTCCCGAGGCACCCCTCGCCGGCTGGCTGCGCGACCTGCAGCAGGCCCAGGCGGCGGTGCGCCGGCACGAGCACACGCCGCTGGCCGACATCCAGGGCTGGAGCGCCGTGCCGCGCGGCACCGCCCTGTTCGACAGCCTGCTGGTGTTCGAGGATTTCCCGTCGCACCGCCAGCGGCTGGCCGGCGGCGGCCTGAGCGTCGGCGAGACCGACTTCGTCGAGCGCGCCAACGTGCCGCTCACCGTCACCCTGGCGATCCGCGAGGTCGGCCGCCTCGGCGTCGGCTACGAGCGCGCCCGCTTCGGCACCCCGGCGATGCGCCGGCTGCTGGGCCACATGCGCGCATTGCTGGCCGACATGACCAGGGGCGGCGACCGCCCCCTCGGCGCGCTCGACCCCCTGCCCGCGGCGGAACGCGCCCTGCTGCTGGAGGCGTGGAGCCGCAACCCCGAGGGCGTCGCCGCCGATTGCCGCCTGCCGGACCTGCCGGTGTCACGCCTGTTCGAGGAGCGGGTGCGGCGGGCACCCGGCGCCCCGGCCGCCCTGTTTGCCGGCCCCGACGGCGACGGTGGCGGCGACCGCGCCCTGACCTACGCCGAACTCAACGCCTCGGCCAACCGGCTGGCCCGCCGGCTGACGGCGCTGGGCGTCGGGCCGGAGCGGCGCGTGGCCATCGGCATGGAGCCGTCGCTGGCCCGCCTCGTCGCCGTGCTGGCGGTGCTGAAGGCCGGCGGCGCCTATGTCCCGCTCGACCCCGCCTTCCCGCGCGAGCTGCTGCACGAGCTGGTGGACGACTGCGGCGCCGTCGTGGTGCTGGCCGACGCCGCCCTCGCCCCCACCCTGGCCGGCTGCGCCGCCGCGCACCTGCTGATCCTGGACGAGGGGCTGACCGAAGCCGCCGGCCTGCCGGACGACGACCTGCCCGACGCGGCGGCGCCGGAGCACGCCGCCTACCTGATCTACACCTCCGGCTCCACCGGGCGGCGCAAGGGGGTGCTGGTCGCCCACCGCTCGCTGCGCCTGCTGGTAGAGGCGCAGGTCGACGCCTTCCGCATCCGCGAGGGGGGCCGGGTCCTGCAGTTCGCCTCCTTCAGCTTCGACGCCTCGGTGTCGGAAATCTTCACCGCGCTGCTGGCCGGCGCCACGCTGTGCATGGCCCCGCGCGAGGCGCTGCTGCCGTCGGCCGGGATGGTGCGGCTGCTGGAGCGCTGGCGCATCGACACGGTGACGCTGCCGCCCTCCGTCCTCGCCCGCCTGCCGGACGGCGGCCTGCCCGACCTGCGCACCCTGGTGGTGGCGGGCGAGGCCTGCCCGGCCGACCTCGCCGCCCGCTGGGCGCCGGGGCGCCGCTTCCTCAACGCCTACGGCCCGACCGAGACGACGGTCTGCGCCAGCATCGCGGTGGTCGAGCCGGACGGGCGCAAGCCGCCCATCGGACACCCCAGCGGCGACACCCGCGTCTATGTGCTGGACGGTGACCTGAACCCGGTGCCGGCCGGCGTGCCCGGCCACCTGCACGTCGGCGGGCCGGGCGTGTCGCGCGGCTATGCCGGGCGCCCGGCCCTGACCGCCGCCGCCTTCATCCCCGACCCCTTCGGCGGCGAGCCGGGGGCGCGGCTGTACCGCACCGGCGACCTCGCCCGCTTCCGCGAGGACGGCGCCATCGAGTACCTCGGCCGCCTGGACGAGCAGATCAAGATCCGCGGCATCCGCATCGAGCCCGGCGAGGTGGAGGGCGTGCTGCGCGCCGAACCCGGCGTGCGCGAGGCCGCCGTGCTGGCCGTGGGCGAGGGCGACGGCAGGAGCCTCGTCGCCTTCGTGGTGCCGGACTCCGCCGGCCCGGCGGCCCGGCCGCAGGAATGGTGGCCCTCCATCGCCGAGTTCTTCGTCTACGACGAGCTGGCCTACCACGCGATGACCAGCGACGAGCGGCGCAACGACGCCTACCGCGCCGCCATCGGCGCCATGGTGCCCGGCCGCGTGGTGCTGGAGGTCGGCACCGGGCCGGAGGCGCTGCTGTCCCGCTTCTGCGCCGAGGCGGGGGCGCGCAAGGTCTACGCCATCGAGAAGCTGGAGGACAGCTTCGAGCGCGCCACCGCCCGCGTGCGCGAGCTGGGGCTGGAGGATCGCATCACCGTCATCCACGGCGACGCGACGAGCGTGACCCTGCCCGAACCGGCCGAGGTCTGCGTGTCGGAAATCGTCGGCGCCATCGGCGGCAGCGAGGGGTCGGCCGTCATCATGAACGGAGTGCGTCCCCTGCTGGCGCCCGGCGCGCTGATGATCCCGCCGCGCAGCACCACGCTGTACGCCCCGGTGCAGCTTCCCGACGCGCTGCTGCGCCGGCCGGGCTTCGGCCCGCTGGCCGGCCGCTACGTCCGGCGCATCTTCGACGAGGTGGGCTATCCCTTCGACGTCCGGCTGTGCGTGCGCGGGCTCGACCGCTCGCACCTGCTGGCGGAGCCCCGGCCGTTCGAGGATTTCGACTACCGCGGCCCCGTCGATCCCGAATACCGCTACGAGGCGGAGTTCGCCTGCCGGCGCGACGGGCGGTTCGACGGTTTCCTCGTCTGGCTGACGCTCGACACCGGCGGCGGCGAGCTGATCGACATCCTGGACCACGAGCATTGCTGGCTGCCGGTCTTCTTCCCGGCCTTCCATCCCGGCCGCGGCGTGCGCGCCGGCGACCGGATCGACGCCGCCTGCGGCGCCGTGCTGTGCGAGGACGGGCTGCACACCGACTATTACATCGAAGGCATCCTGCACCGCTCCGGGCACGAGCCGGCGGGATTCCGCCACGACAGCCCGCACCACGCCCGCGCCTTCCGCGCCAACCCCTTCCACCGCGACGTCTTCCGCGACGGCGGAATACCGCTGGCGGAGGCCGCCGGCCCGGCCGAGGGGCAGGGGGGCGGCCTGCGGGACCGGCTGCGGGACCGGCTGCCCGCCGCGCTGGTGCCATCCGCCGTGCTGACGCTGGACCGGCTGCCGCTCACCCCCAGCGGCAAGCTCGACCGCCGCGCCCTGGAGGCCCTGGCCGCCGGCCGCGGGACGGCCGGGGCGGAGGCCCTCGCCCCGCCGCGCGACGCCACCGAGGCCACCGTCGCCCGCGTCTGGCAGGAGGTGCTGAAGCTGGAGGGGATCGGGCTGCAAACCAACTTCTTCGACCAGGGCGGCCATTCGCTCCTGCTGCTGGAGGTGCAGGACCGGCTGCACCAGGAGACCGGCGTGCAGGTCGACGTCACCGACCTGTTCAAGTACCCGACGGTGGAAGGCCTCGCCGGCCGGATGAACCAGCTCCGCGACCGGCGGGACGCCGGCCCGCCCGAAGCCCGGCCCGCCGTGGCCGCTCCCGCCATGGCCCAGGCGCGCGCGTCGGCCCGGCAGGAGGCGCTGGAGCGCCGCCGCGCCCGTGGAGGCGGAGCCGCCTGATGACGCAACACGACGTGCCACCCGGCGCCATCGCCGTTGTCGGGCTGGCCTGCCGCCTGCCCGGCGCCGACAGCCCGGACGCCTTCTGGCGCCTGCTGCGCGATGGGGAGGAGGCGATCACCCGCTTCACCGCCGAGGAGCTGGAGGCCGCCGGCCTCGACCCCGCCGTGACCGGCCAGCCGGGATTCGTCGCCGCCAAGGGTGTGCTGGCCGAGGCCGACGCCTTCGACGCCGGCTTCTTCGGCTTCAGCCCGCGCGAGGCGGCGCTGATGGACCCGCAGCAGCGGGTCTTCCTGGAATGCGCCTGGATGGCGCTGGAGGACGCCGGCCACGACCCGAAGGCCCATCCGGGCGCCATTGGCGTCTTCGCCGGCAGCATCCTCAGCATGTACATGCTGAACAACCTGTGGCCCAACAAGCCGCTGGTGGAATCGGCCGGCGCCTTCCAGCTCGCGGTCGGCAACGACCCCACCTTCCTGGCGACGCGCGCCTCCTACCTGCTGGACCTGAAGGGGCCGGCGGTCAGCGTGGGCACCGCCTGCTCCACCTCGCTGGTGGCGGTGCACCTCGCCTGCCAGAGCCTGCTGTCGCACGAGTGCGACATGGCGCTGGCCGGCGGCGTGTCGGTCCATCTGCCGCTGGTTTCCGGCTACCGCTACGAGGACGGCGGGATCCTGTCGCCGGACGGCCATTGCCGCCCCTTCGACGCGGCGGCGCGCGGCACGGTGTCGAGCGACGGGGCCGGCGCCGTCGCGCTGAAGCGGCTGGAGGACGCGGTCGCCGACGGCGACGTCATCCACGCGGTGATCCGCGGTTCGGCGCTGAACAACGACGGCAGCGACAAGGTCGGCTACACCGCCCCCGGCGTCGCCGGCCAGGTCCGCGTGATCGCCGAGGCGCTGGCCATGGCCGGCGTCGAGCCCGGCACGCTGGCGCTCCTGGAGGCGCACGCCGCCGGCACCCGCCTGGGCGACCCCATCGAGGTGGCGGCGCTGGCCGAGGTCTTCGGCGCCGGCGCCGGGCCGGCGTCCTGCGCGCTGGGCTCGGTCAAGAGCAACATCGGCCACGTCGACGCGGCGGCCGGCGTGGCCGGGCTGATCAAGGCGGTGCTGGCGTTGCGCCACCGCGCGATCCCGCCCAGCCTGCACTACGCCACGCCCAACCCGCAGATGGGCCTGGAGCGCACGCCCTTCTACGTGCCGACCGGGCTGCGCCCCTTCACCGGGCCGGGGCCGATGCGGGCGGGCGTCAGCTCCTTCGGGATCGGCGGCACCAACGCCCACGTGGTGCTGGAGGAGCCGCCGCCCGCCCCGCCGCCCGCGCGGCCGCCCCGCCCGTACGAGCTGCTGGTCCTGTCGGCGCGCAGCCCGGCGGCGCTGGACACGGCGGCCGACCGCCTCGCCGACCACCTGGAGCGCCATCCCGGCCTGCCGCTGGCCGACGTCGCCCACACGCTGCGCCGTGGCCGGCGCGGCTTCGAGCACCGCCGGGCGCTGGTCGCCGGCAACGCGGCGGAGGCGGTGGAGCTTCTGCGCGCCCGCGACCCGCAGCGCACCCCCACCGGCGCCGCCCCGGCGGAGCGGGCGACGGTGGCCTTCCTGTTCCCCGGCCTGGGCGACCATTACGCCGGCATGGGGTGGGAGCTGTACTGCACCGAGCCGGCCTTCCGCCGCACGGTGGACGAATGCGCGGAACTGCTGCGCCGCCACCAGGACGGCGACATCCGCGACGTCCTCTTCGCCGGCCGCGACTGGAAGGCCCCGGTGCTCGGCGCCGTGGGCGCGGGCGCGGAGAGCGGCGGCGGCAAGATCGACCTGCGCGCCATGCTCGCCGCCCGCAAGGCCCCCGCCGCCGCCGCGCCTGCCCCGGCCGACTCGCCCGTGCAAGGCCAGCCGGGCATCTTCGTGGTGGAATACGCGCTGGCCCAGCTTCTGCGAAGCTGGGGGATCGAGCCGGACAGCCTGATCGGCTACAGCATCGGCGAGTTCGTCGCCGCCTGCGTGGCCGGGGTGGTCAGCCTGCCCGACGCCATCGCCGTCGTCTCCGCGCGCGCGCGCCTTATCGAAACCCGCGTAGCGCGCGGCGCCATGCTGGCCGTTCCGCTGCCGGAGGCGGAGCTGCGGCCCGGGCTTCCGCCCGGCGTCTCCATCGGCGCCGTCAACGGCCCGCGCCTGACCGTGCTGTCGGGCGAGGAGGAGGGGATCGCCGCGCTGGAACGCCGCCTGGCCGACGCCGGGGTGAGCTGCCAGCGGCTGCGCGGCACGCACGCCTACCACTCCGCCATGCTGGAGGCGATCGTGCCGGAGCTGCGCGCCGTGCTGTCCGGCGTGGCGCTGGCGCCGCCGCGCATCCCCTACGTCTCCTGCGTCACCGGCCGCTGGATCACGGCGGAGGAGGCGACCAGCCCGGCCTACTGGGCGCAGCACCTGTGCCGCACGGTGCGCTTCCAGGACGGGCTGGCGAGCCTGCTGGAGAACCCCGCCCGCATATTGCTGGAGGTCGGGCCGGGACAGTCGCTGACCTCGCACGCCCTGGCCGAGCGGGTGCGCCGGCGCGACCGCGCCAACCCGGTCATCCCGTGCATGCGCTGGTCCTACGCGACCCAGTCGGAGCTGGCGGTGCTGCTGCGCGCGGTCGGGCTCCTGTGGATCGCCGGGGCGCCGATGGACCCGGCCCGATTGCTGGCCCGCGGCGGCGAGCGGCGGGTCCCCCTGCCCACCTACCCCTTCGAGCGCCGCCGCCACTGGATCGACCCGCCCGCCCCCGGCCGCGACGCGCCCGACGGCGGCCGGCGCCGGCCCAAGGTCGAGGACTGGTTCTACCTGCCCTGCTGGAAACCCGCCGCCATCACCCCTGCCGAGCCTCCGGAAACGGACGGCGACTGGCTGATCCTGTGCGACCGCCTGGGCGTCGGCGCCGCGCTGGCCGCGCGCCTGCGCGGGCGCGGGGTCCGGGTCACCACCGTCAGCCCCGGCGCGGGTTTCCGCTGGGGCGGCGAGGACGCGACGCTCGACCCGCGCGACGAGGACGGCTACCGCGGCCTCGTCCGCGCCCTGCGCGACGCCGGACGCCTGCCGCGCACCGTCGTGCACCTGTGGTCGCTGACCGGGACGGACGGCGTGCCGCCCGACTCCTCCGCCTTCGCGGACGCGCAGGAAACCGGCTTCCACAGCCTGTTGCGCCTGTTCCGCGCGCTGTGGGGCGGCGGGCAGGAGGGCGCCCTGCGGGTGGAGGTCGTCGCCGACGGCCTGTTCGACGTCACCGGGCACGAACCGCTGGCGGCGGAAAAGGCGACCCTGCTCGCCCCCGCGCTGGTCGCCCCGCAGGAACGGCCGGGGCTGGCCTGCCGCTGCATCGACCTGGACCACATTCCGGCGGACAGGGCGGCCCTGGCCGACCGGCTGCTGGCCGAGTTCGCGGCGACGCCCGCCGGCCCGGCCGTGGCGCTGCGCCGCGGCCGGCGCTGGGTGCAGGCGTACGAGCCGGTGGCCCTGCCGCCGCCGGCCTCCACGCCGCTGCGGGAAAGGGGCGTCTACCTGCTGACCGGCGGCCTCGGCGGCGTCGGGCTGGTCCTGGCCCGCCATCTGGCGCGCTCCGTCCGGGCGCGCCTCGTGCTGCTCGGCCGCACCCCGCTGCCCGAACGGGCGGACTGGCCGGCGCTGCTGGCCGACCCGGCGCGCGACGAGCGCGCCGCCGCCCGCGTCCGCCAGGTGCTGGAGCTGGAGGAGCTGGGTGCCGAGGTGCTGGTGGTGGCGGCCGACGTCGCCGACCGCGCGGCCATGGCGCGGGCGCTGGCCGTGGCGGAGGCGCGGTTCGGCGCGCTGAACGGCGTCATTCACGGCGCCGGGGCGGTGGGGGCCGACACCTTCCGCGAGATCACCCAGGCCGGCATGGAAGAGTGCGAGGGGCAGTTCCGCGCCAAGGCGCACGGCCTGATCGTGCTGGATTCGCTGCTGGCGGGGCGGCCGCTGGACTTCTGCGTGCTGATGTCGTCGCTGGCGGCGGTGCTGGGCGGGCTGGGCTTCGCGGCCTACACCGCCGCGAACCTGTTCCTCGACGCCTTCGCCCGGCGGCGCAACCGTGACGGCGGCGTCCCCTGGACCAGCGTCGACTGGGACAGTTGGCGCATCACCCAGGTCCGTTCCGCCGTCGCCGGGCTGGGCGCCACCGTCAGCGCCTTCTACATGGATCCGGAGGAAGGGGCCTCCGCCCTCGACCGCGTCATCGCCCAGGGCACCCTCGGGCACGGCGGCCTGGGCCAGGTGGTGGTGTCGTCCGGCGACCTGCACGCGCGGCTGCGCCAGTGGGTCACCCGCGACGGGGTGCCGGCGGACGCGGCCCCGGCCACGATCCACGAACGGCCCGCGCTGCGCACCGCCTTCGCCGAGCCGCGCAGCCAGCTCGAACAGACCCTGGCCGCCATCTGGACCGAGCTGTTCACCATCTCCCCCATCGGCATCCACGACAACTTCTTCGAGCTGGGCGGCCATTCCCTGCTGGCGACCCAGCTCAACGCCCGGATCTCGTCGCTGCTGCACGTGGACCTGTCGCTGGCGACCCTGCTGCAGGCCCCGACCATCGCCGAGCTGGCGCCCGCCGTCGTCGCCGCCCAGGCCGCCCAGGCCGATCCCGAGACGCTGGAACGCATGCTGGCCGAGCTGGACGGCCTGTCGGCCGAGGATCTCGAACGGCTGCTGTCGGACGAATCGCCGCCGGACGATCCGGACATCCAAACCACCGACCTTGAGGCGACGGCCGCACGCCATGAGTGACACCTCCTCGCGCATCAAAGAACTCTCGCCCGCCCAGCGCGACCTGCTGCTGCGCCGTCTGGCGCGGACCGGCCGGGCGGGGCAGACGCGCCCCGCCGCCCTCACCCCCGCCGCCGGCGGGTTGGCCGAAGCGCCGCTGTCCTTCGCCCAGGAACGGCAATGGTTCCTCGACCGGCTGGCGCCCGGCGACCCGGCCCACATCATCACCGGCGCCCTGCGGCTGACCGGCGGCCTGTCGGAGCCGGCCCTGCGGCACGCCTTCGACGCCATCGTCGCCCGCCACGCCGTCCTGCGCGCCGGCTTCCAGGCGCCGTCCGGCAAGCCGGTGCAGGTGATCGCCCCGCCCGGCCCGCTGCCCATCGCCACCGTCGACCTGTCGGCGCACCCCCCGGCGGAGCGCGAGGCGGCCTGCCGCGCCCTCTACGACGAGGAGGCGCGGCGCGGCTTCGATCTGGCGCGCGACCGGCTGCTGCGCGTCACGCTGGTGCGGCTGGCGGAGGAGGAGCATTTCCTCGTCTTCACCATGCACCACATCGTGTCGGACGGCTGGTCCATCGGCGTGCTGCTGGAGGAGATCGCGCGCTTCTACACGGCCTTCGCGCTGGGGCGCGAGCCCGACCTGCCGGCCCTGCCGGTCCAGTACCCCGACTTCGCCGGCTGGCAGCGCCAGCGGATGGAGGACGGGCTGATCGAGCGCGGGCTCGCCTACTGGCGCGGCCAGCTCGCGAACCCGCCGCCGGTGCTGGAGCTGGCGCCCGACCGGCTGGCGCACGCCGACGGCGCGGCGGAACGCGACCTGTCCGGCGCCGCGTGCGAACGGGTGATCGGACGCGAACTCAAACAGGCGCTGGACGAGCTGAGCCGGCGGGAGGACTGCACCCTCTACGTCACGCTGCTGACCGGGTTCATGGCCCTGCTGAGCCGGCTGTCGGGGCGCGAGGACATCCTGGTCGGCTCCCCGGTCAGCGGCCGCATCCGGGTGGAGACGGAGGCGCTGATCGGCCTTTTCCTCAACACCCTGGCGCTGCGCGCGCAGCTTCCCGCCGGCCTGCCCTTCCGCGAGGCGCTGGGGCGGGTGCGGACCAGCTTCCTCGCCGGGCTGGAGCACCACGAGGTGCCGTTCGAGCGGGTGGTGCAGGACATCGATCCCGAGCGCAGCGCCAACAGCCATCCGCTGTTCGAGATCTTCTTCAACTTCACCCCGGCCCCGCCGCGCACGCTGGCGCTGCCCGGCCTGCGCGCCGACTTCGAGGCGCCGGCCTCGCCGCGCTCGGAATTCTCCATGGTGCTCTACGTCACGGAGTGGGACGGCCGGCTGGAGCTGAAGCTGCAATACCAGAGTGCGCGCTATTCCCAACGCCGGATGGCGCTGCTGCTGGAACAGCTCGAAACACTGCTGGCCCAGGCGGTCGCCGATCCCGGCCGACCGCTCGGCCGGTTCGACCTCGCCACGCCGGGCGCGCCGCTGCCCGACCCGGCCGCCCCGCTGGAACGGCCGGAGCAGGAGCCGGTGACCAGCCTGATCGCCGGCTGGGCGGAGCGCACGCCCGACGCCCCGGCCTTGCGCCAGGGTGACCTCGCGCTGACCTACGCGCAGCTCGACGCGCGGGTCGCCGCCGTGGCCCGGCGCCTGCTGGCGGAGGGGCTGCGGGCGGGCGAGGCGGTGGCGGTGGCCGGTCCGCGCTGCTCCGGCTTCATCGTCGCCATGGCCGGCGTGCTGTGCGCCGGGGGCGTGATGCTGACGCTCAGCCCCGACCTGCCGGAGCAGCGGCGGCGCGCGATGCTGGAACAGGCGGGGGCACGATTCCTGCTGGATGCCGGCGAGGCGGGCGCCGGGACCGGCCTGGCGCGCATCGCCGTGACGGCGGACGGCCGGGTCGAGGATGCCGCCGGGGCGGTGGTCCTGCCGGAACCGCGGGCGGGGCTGCGCGACCCGGCCTATCTCTTCTTCACGTCCGGCAGCACCGGCGTGCCGAAGGGCGTGCGCGGGACGCACGGCGGCCTCGCCCACTTCCTGGCGTGGCAGCGCCGCGCCTTCGGCGTCGGCCCCGGCGACCGCTGCGCGCAGCTCACCGGGCTGTCCTTCGACGTGGTGCTGCGCGACGTCTTCCTGCCGCTGACCTCGGGCGCCGAACTGGTCCTGCCGGGCGAGGACGAGTCCCTGTCGAGCGGCCGCACGCTAGAATGGCTGGAGGCGCAGCGCATCACCCTGATCCACACCGTTCCGTCCGTGGTGGAAAGCTGGCTGATCGACCCGCCGGGGGTGACGCTGGCGGCGCTGAAGCGCGCCTTCTTCGCCGGGGAACCGCTGACCGCCGCCCTGGTGGAACGCTGGCGCGCCGCCTTCCCGCGGGCGGGGGAGATCGTCAACCTCTACGGCCCGACGGAGACGACGCTCGCCAAGTTCTTCTACCGCGTGCCGCCCGCGCCGCGGGCCGGCGTGCAGCCGCTGGGCAGCCCGCTGCCGCAGACGCAGGCGCTGGTCCTCACCCCGGACGGGCGGCTCTGCGGCATCGGCGAACCGGGCGAGATCGCCATCCGCACCCCCTTCCGCAGCCTGGGCTACCTGGACATGCCGGAGGAGACGGCGAAGCGCTTCGTCGCCAACCCCCTCGCGGGCAACCCCGCCGACCCCGATGACCGGATCTACCGGACCGGCGACCGCGGCATGCTGGGCGCGGACGGCCTGCTGGAATTCCTGGGCCGCATGGACCATCAGGTGAAGATCCGCGGCGTGCGGGTGGAGCCGATGGAGGTCGCGGCGGTCCTGAAGGATTGCCCGGAGGTGGCCGCCTGCGCCGTGGTCACCCGCGACGGCGGGCCGGACGGCGTGATGCTGGTCGCCTACGTCGTGGCGCGCAAGGAGGCCGGGCGCAGCGCCCGGCGCCTGCGCGAGCACCTGCGTCCGCGTCTGCCGGCGGCGATGATCCCGGCGGCCTTCGTCTTCCTCGACGCGCTTCCGCTGACCGCCAACCAGAAGCTCGACCGCTCCCGGCTGCCGCCGCCCGGCGGCGGGGACGGCGGCGGGGACGGCGACGGGGGCGACGGCGACGGGGGCCCCGTTCCCCCCCGCGACCCGGTGGAGCTGCAGATCGCCCAGATCTGGCAGGACCTGCTCGGCGGCAAGCTTCCCGGCGGCCGGACGGTCGGCGTCACCGACAGCTTCTTCGACCTGGGCGGCCACTCGCTGCTGTCGCTGCGCCTCCTGATGAGGATCGAGCAGGTGACCGGCCGCAAGGTCCCCCTCTCCGCCCTGTTCGAGAAGCCGACGGTCGAACACCTCGCCAACGTCGTGCGCCGGCACGACACCGCCCCCTCGCCCGTCGTCCGGCTGTGGTCGGCGGCCGGGCGGCAGGTCCTTTTCCTCGTCCACACCGGCGGCGGCACCATCCTGAACTACGTCCCGCTGGTGCGGCACCTGGCCCCCGCCCTGCCGGTCCACGCCGTCCAGGCGCGCGGCCTCGATGGGCGGGAGGAGCCGCACCGCGACGTGCCGGCCATGGCGGCGGACTATGTCGAGCGGCTGCGCGCGCTGCAGCCGCAGGGTCCCTACCTGCTGGGCGGCCACAGCTTCGGCGGCGTGATCGCCTACGAGATGGCCCGGCAGTTGACCGCGCGGGGCGAGCGCGTCGCCCTGCTGGCGCTGTTCGACAGCGCGCTGGCCCGGCCGGAGGAGCAAGGGGAGGACCAGCCGGACGCCGCCGCAACCGCCGCCGCCTTGGCCGACGCCACGGCGATCTTCAGCCGCTACACCGGCCGCGACATCGCGGTGAGCGCGCAAGCCCTCGCCGCCCTGCCAGTCGACCAGCAGGTCGCCCGCGTGTCGGAAGCCTTCCGGATGTCCGGCGGCGGCTCCTTCGCCGATGGCGAGGACATGATCCGCAACCTGCTGGCGGTCGGCCACGCCCACCGCGAGGCGCGGCGGCGCTACCGCCCGCCCCCCTGCCCCGTGCCGGTGACCCTGTTCCGCGCGACGGACACCGCCCTGACCAGGGGCGGCGCGGAGGACTGCCTGGGCTGGAGCGCCGTCGCCGGCCCGGTGCGCGTCCTGTGGTCGCCGGGCGATCACGTCACCATGATGGCCGAGCGGAACGCCCCGGCGCTGGCCGCCGCCCTGCGGCCGATCCTCGCGGACGCGGGCGGGGACTGACCCGGAGGCGCTCCGCCCGGCGCCCCCCGAAACGGGCCGGACCGCCTCAGCGCCAGGGGTCGAGGAAGCGCTCGCTGCCCGGCGGCGATGACGCCGTCCGGGTGGGGGCGGCCGGCGCGAAGGCGGGGACCGGCGCCGCGACCGGCGCCGCATCAGCGGTCCAGCACGGGAAGGCTCCACCCGCGCCGGCCCCGCAGGCGGCGCCGCTGTACCCGCCGCCCGACGATGCGTGCGCCGACACGGCCGTGTCGGCGCGATTGGATCCGTTTCTCATGGCTTCATCACCCTTCAGCAAACAATGAAGATCCGTAGAGCCTGTTTGACGAGCTTTCGCGGCTTCATCCGCTCTCCACAGGATTCGTCATGGCCGGACCCAGCCCCGGCCATCCACGTTCCTTGGAATGGTCGGGGTGCGTGGGTGTCCGGCACGAGGACGGGCACGACGAGTCCTCTTACGGAGAGACTTCACGTCCACAGCCCTCGTCAAACAGGCACTATAGTCCGTCCCAGACAATGATTCTGACGACGATCCTGGTCAATCCGGTGGATGGCAGGACATCATCAGAATTCACTCGCGATGTATAATGCGCCTTTATTTGGATACGGCGCCGACGGATTTTACGACGTCAGCCCCCTGAGCTGGCGGTTGGCGACGGCGAGCATGGCGAGGTCCACGTTGGCCTGCGTGCGCAGCTCCGACACCAGTTGTTCGACCCGCTCGACCACGGACCGCCGCTGGGCGATCCACGCATCCACGGGAGCTTCCGCCGGCTGCCCGACCGGCGCCTCGCCGGCGGCGTCGAGCACGCGCACGGTGAGCTGCGTCTGGTGCGCGAACAGGTCGTCGACCAGCGCCGCCACCGCCTGCTTCTGCCAGTGGTTGTCGGCCTTCACCGACGCCGCCGTGTCG
>Ga0196970_1000283_pt1 | contig 70008 bp, 65 predicted proteins | sample S1v_513CmetaG_FD_148672 | JGI IMG/M metagenome (GOLD analysis project Ga0196970, IMG submission 148672) | Soil microbial communities from Anza Borrego desert, Southern California, United States - S1+v_5-13C | ecosystem: Environmental > Terrestrial > Soil > Desert | place: USA: California...
AAAAGAAAAGTAAGCAAAAGAAAAAAGGCACCTTGAGGCAATCGCTCCGCGGCCTCAAGGTAGCTATGCGCTGTTAACGCAGGGGGCTATTTGGCTGCATGGGCTGGTTATGGAGGTCACCTGGAGGGCATTATTTGGCTTAAGGATGTCACAAGCTTCTTTATTACTATCAGCGACAACAACCCCCCATAAAGGCCCTCCATAGGCTCAGATGCAGAATGTCTGTTGAGCTGAATCTGCATAGCGATTAAACCACCCTGGCAATTGGAGTTCACAAAATCTAGCGCATAAGATAAGTACACGCTGGATCTTAGTGCAAAACACCCTTCACAGACTTCGTTAGGAGAATGCAACAGCGCTGCCTGGTGGGGGAAGGCTTTGTGGTTCCGTAGGGATTGGCTTAGCCGGACCCTTTACCCTTTGACGCTACAAAGCCTTCCTTTCGCAGAAAGGAAGATTTATTTTGCCCTTCCAGCCTTTGGAAGCGAGCTTCCAGGGCTCCAGTGCAAAATAAAAAACCTTCCCCTGGTGGGGGAAGGCTTTGTGGTTCCGTAGGGACTCGAACCCTAGACCCGCTGATTAAGAGTCAGCTGCTCTACCAACTGAGCTACGAAACCGGAATTGGTGTGCAAAGATAATGCAAATAATAAAACAAGGAAGAAAGAGGAGCAATTCTATATTCATTATATGAACCTGGCTAAAGGGTCCAGTCGCTTATCTCATTTACCAGTTGCTCATCGTATGGTATCTGAACTTTGATATAGTTGTCGCTGTAGCCTTCCATTATGCCATTCTTGTTCGCACTCTCAAACAGCACTTTCCTGGTATCGCCAGAGTGTAGTTGCGTGAAGTATTGCATCTTTTGATAGGAGAGGTTTCGCAAGGCTTTGTTGCGGTCATTACGAACGTTTACCGGCACGACTGGTTTGATGTCAAGTGCTGAGGTATTGGTTCGCTCAGAGTAAGTAAATACGTGCAGATAGGAGACGTCGATGCTGTGCAGGAAGTCGAAGGTTTCCCGGAAGTCGTCGTCGCTTTCGGAAGGGAAGCCCACTATTACGTCTGCACCAATACAGCAATGAGGCATCAGTGTTTTAATCTGACTCACGCGTTCTGCATATAGCTCTCTCTTGTACCGCCGCTTCATCAGCCCCAGTATCCGGTTAGATCCGCTTTGCAGGGGAATATGAAAATGCGGCATAAATTTCTTGCTCTGCGCAACAAACTGGATGATACCATCGGTGAGCAGATTTGGCTCAATAGAGGAGATCCTGAATCTGTCAATGCCATTGACCTCGTCCAGTGCTGATATTAACTGGAAAAAGGATTCTTCGTGTCGCTTGCCTCCGTCTGCGCCTTTACCAAAGTCACCCAGGTTGATACCTGTAAGCACGATCTCCTTTGTTCCTGTCCCGGCCAGCGTCCTTACGTTTTCGAGCACTCCGGCAATACTGTCACTCCTGCTATGTCCCCTGGCGAGCGGTATGGTACAGAAGGAGCAGTTATAGTCGCAGCCGTCCTGAACTTTCAGGAACACCCTGGTGCGATCATTCAGGGAATAGCTGCTGTGGAAACCATTTACGTCCTCAATGTCACAGCTACAGATCTTAGCACTATCGCCCTTGGTAAGTTCCCTGAGATGTGTGGAAATATTGAACTTTTCCGCTGCCCCCAGTACCAGGTCAACGCCTTTGATCTCAGCTATAGCCTGTGGTTTAAGCTGTGCATAGCAGCCGGTAATGACAATAAGTGACTCGGGAGAGCGGCGCTGAATACGGCGCACCAACTGCCTGCATTCTTTGTCGGCATTCTCGGTCACCGAGCAGGTATTGATCACATAAACATCTGCCGTGTCCTCAAACTCCTTTTTAGTAAATCCATCAGACTCCAGGATTCTGCTGAGACTGGAAGTTTCAGAGTAGTTTAGCTTACAGCCAAGGGTATGGAAGGCCACGGATTTCTTCTGCAACATAAAGGGGACAAAATTACTGAAATTATTGTCCCCTGAGGCTATCGACCTTTTAAGAGTAGGTGCACTGGTGCGGAAGCATTAAGCTTGCCCAAAAAGCAAGTCGTGACTTAGAAGCGGTAGCCGACCCTGAAGCCGAAGTTTATGAGTGGTATGTTTGCGTTCTTGTTATAATATTTGTAATTGTCGCTGTACCCGTTGACGTTTTCCTCAGTTACATAAGGTATACCCAACGCCATTTGCAGGCCCAGATAGATCTTAGGCGAAGGTTGAATGTTCAGGTAGTTGGTGATCATGAAGCCCATCATAAATACATCTCTGTCTACAAACTGATTTACAGTAACTCCATTCACCACAACGGGGCCGTATTGAGGCTCTGTACCCGTAGCGAAAACTACATTAGGGCCTACGGCGTAGGTCACTTTATGATTGCTTCCCGCAGGGTAAAACTTTAATCCCGGGCTTATCCAGAGCATCCGCGCATCACGGTTTCCGGTAGCATTGGTCATATAGTCATACCCGCTTTCAGAACGGAAAGAATAAGTAGCAGGCAGTATGAAGCTGATGATATAGTTTTTATCCAGTACCCGCTCGTAGGAGATGCCTAGCCCGGTAGCACTGGTATTATTCATTTCTATAGGTGCAAATGCAATAATGTTTTTGCCGTATTTAACACCGCTTGCTCTGCGGGTGCGGTCATTTACCGGGCGGGCTTCACCTCTCCTGTCAATAATTTCTTCGTCGCCGTTCTGGTACTTTATCCTGCGGACCTCGTTCTTGGGTATTACATAGTCAGGGCCGTCCAGGTTATCCCATTTCTTATATTTTATGTTACGCGGCCCGATCTCTGTCAGCTTTACCTCTTCCACGGCGCCGTCTTTCATATACAATCTGTCCTGCGCGTTTACTGATCCGACGGTGAGATAGGCTATGATGCCAAATAAGAATCTTTTCATGTGCATAGTTTAAAGCGTTTTATTGTGCTCCTATTACATAGATAAGACGAAAGTTAGCCATAAAATGCTGGGTTACTGGTAAATAAATTCTCCGTGTGCGCTTCTTATGACAACTTCCTTTGCTTCGGCATCTTCCACATATCCACTTACCTGAGCGTCAATATTAAAGCCTTTTGATATGTCTATTATGCTCTGTGCAGTAGTGGCATCCGTGAATATTTCCATGCGTTGACCCATGTTGAAGACCTGGTACATCTCCTTCCAGCCGGTTCCGGCGCTTTCCTGGATCATTCGGAAAAGCGGAGGTATTGGGAGCAGATTGTCTTTGACCACTCTTAAAGGCTTAGGGAGGTAATGCAGGCATTTGCTTTGACCGCCGCCGCTGCAATGTATTATCCCATGAATTTTGTCGAAGTGCTGCTCAAGGATTTGAAGTACTACAGGAGCATACGTGCGGGTGGGGGAGAGTATCATCTTCCCCAGGTCCAGTTCGGTTTCTGTCGCATCCGTTAGCCCATAGGTGCCATTGTATACTACGTCAGGTGGCAAGTTAGGGTCCACACTTTCCGGGTACTTACTGGCATATTCTTTCTTCAGTAGTTCATGTCTGGCACTGGTGAGTCCGTTGCTGCCCATTCCACTGTTGTACTGATCCTCGTAAGTCGCTTTTCCGTAGCTGGCCAGCGACACCAAGACATCTCCTGCAACCATCTTTTCAGTGGTCACCAGTTTGTCCCTCCTCATCCTGCAGGCCATGGTTCCGTCCACTATTACAGTTCTCACGACGTCTCCCACGTCGGCAGTTTCCCCACCGAGGAAGTGAACGGCAATTCCGTAGTCATTCAGCTTATCAAAATAAGCCTGGCTGCCATTTATTATTTCCGAAATTACCTCTCCGGGTATCAGGTTCTTGTTTCTGCCGATAGTGGACGAATAGGTAAAGGGTCCTGTAGCTCCTACACAAAGCAGGTCATCTATATTCATTACTATAGAGTCGATGGCTATTCCCTTCCAGACACTGAGGTCGCCGGTTTCCTTCCAGTACATGTAGGCAAGGACGGATTTTGTACCTGCACCGTCAGCATGCATCAGGTTGCAGTGCTCCTCGCTTCCCCCCCAGAAATCAGGATATATTTTGCAGAATGCATTGGGATAAAGGCCTTTATCCAGTTTGGCTATCGCCTTATGTACATCTTCTTTTTGTGCAGAAACGCCGCGTTGACTATATCGGTTATTATCAGACATTTTCTTCAGGAATACCCGTCAAAGATAGCTTTAGCAGGGGAATAAACTGAAGGAAATCATCCATAGATGTGATGGCTTTTTATGCCACCCCAGTTACAAGTGATTGACAACGACTATGGTAGTAAAGTCAACACGCAATCAGTGATAGAGTGGCATGAAAATTAATAATCCCTATCAGGACTATTGTTAAAACTGCTATATGAAAAGGACATTGATATTAAGCCTGGGGTTAGTTTTGCTTTCCGTTACAGGCTTTTCCCAGGAGGAGGTCGTTTTATCACAACTTCATGACCACAAGACAGTTCTCACAGAAGATGAACCCTTGAATTTTCCTGAGCTGCAAGAGGAAGAAAAGATTCGTTTCGCTCCGCAGGATGAACCGTTGACTGGAGCAAAGCAGGACCAGGTGTACCTGCTGAAGCCAAAGGTGGATATACCTATCACAGTGGTGGGGGCTGCGTGGTCGTTGTATGCTTTTACCAAGATATACAGTAAGGAAGACATGCCGGCATCCAAGGTGATGGCGTTGAACCCGGCAGACGTTAATGGCTTTGACAGAGGGGCAGCAGGAAACACCAATCAGAAGGCCAGTGACAATAGCGACTACCTGTTTTATGGAGCTATGCCATTGCCGATAGTGCTGATGGCTGATAGAAAGATAAGACAGGATGCATTGAAGGTAGGCTTCTTGTACCTGGAGGCTTTTGCCATCACCGGGCTATTATATACGGGTTCGGTTTATTTTACAGACCGCATCAGGCCTGAAACCTACAATACCAACATTCCTGTCTCAGACAGAGTGAACGGTAACAACCAGAATGCATTCTTTGCCGGTCACCCGGCGCTTGTTGCCACATCTACTTTCTTTTGTGCAAAGGTTTACAATGACTATCACCCTGAGTCACCCTGGCGGTGGGTGTTCTTTGGCGGAGCTGCAGTGGCAACAGGAACAACCGCTTACCTGAGGCATATAGCAGGCAAGCACTTCCCTACAGATCAGATAGTGGGTGTAACGGTAGGCACCCTTGCCGGCATATTAGTACCTCATCTGCATAAGAACAAAAACTTCAATCGCCAGGCATGGAACATTGGTCCGTCCATGAATTACAGAGGTGAAGGTATGGGGTTGGCCTTTACTTATCGCTTTTAGTACTTTGCTGCGCACCTTTGGAAAGGATATTCCATTCTCCGCGGTGCTTTCTTAGCGGATGTGCTTTCGATTTGCTGAATATCATGGCGTCGTTCTTTCTGCCTGCACGTAGCTCGCGCCGCTTGTCGGCAGGTAGGTTCTTTTCCGTCACACAGTCGGTGCTGCAGCAGCCTTCGTACTTTGCTGCGCACTCGCTGCACTGTATGAACAGTAAATGACAACCATCATTTGCGCAGTTAGTGTGATCGTCACATGGTGCACCACACTGGTGACAAACGGCTATTACGTCTTCTGTGATTCTTTCTCCCAACCGCTCGTCAAAAACGAAGTTCTTACCCTTGAATTTGATGGGCAGCCCCTTTTCTTTAGCCTTTCTTGTGTACTCTATAATACCGCCTTCTACGTGAAAGACATTCTTGAATCCATTGTGCTTTAGATAGGCGCTGGCCTTTTCGCATCTTATACCACCGGTGCAATACATGATGATATCCTGATCTTTCTTGTCCTTCAGCATATCCACCGCCATTGGCAGTTGATCCCTAAAGGTATCGGAGGGAACCTCAATGGCATTTTCAAAATGGCCCACTTCATATTCATAGTGGTTGCGCATATCCACGATGATAGTTCCGGGCTTCTCGGCCAGTTGATTGAATTCTTCGGCTTTCAGATATTGTCCGGTCTGGGACATGTCGAAACTCGGATCATCTATGCCGTCGGCTACTATTTTTGGCCTCACCTTCATCCTTAGCACCCAAAAGGATTTGCCATCATCATCCACTGCAATGTTCAGTCTTATACCATTGAGCGCAGGGTCTGCACTGTAGAGCCTCTCTTTAAATTGCTCGAAGTGATTTTCCGGTACACTTATTTGTCCATTTATACCTTCTGCTGCTATGTATATTCTTCCAAAGACCTTTAGCTCAGCAAACTGCTGATAAAGACAGTCGCGGAACGCCTGTGGATCGGCTATCGGGAAATACTTATAAAACGAAACCGTTTTCCTGGGTTCAGTTTCCGCAAGCATTCTTTTCTTTAGTTCATCGTTGGAGACACGGTTATGTAATACTGGCATAATTAGACTAAGCTTGCTGATTCGTCAGCAGGGACGGTAACCAGCTTGTATTTTGAAGATGCAAAGGTAAATAATATAGATGTGTGTGCATGCTGATGGTAGTCATGCTTTATGTGTATTTTAGTTAAACTTTAAGCCTTGAGAGATGAGTAAATTACTTATTACCCTATGTCTTAGCCTCTTTACGATGGCAGCCTATGCGCAGCCGCAGCAGTTTAAAATAAAGCCGCTGGAAGGGTTTTTTCTGGATGGAAAGGTTCCGCTGGAGAAGGGTCCGAACTTCTTTGTCATCAAAGACCGGAAAAAGTTCATTTCCTGGTTTGGGCACATAAACAAGCCTGATACGCCCAACTTCGATTTTGTAAATGTGGTGGTGATGGCGTTGCGCCCTACCAAAAAGCAGGCGCAGATTGGCTTTTATCCTAATGCTGTTAAGGCGGGCAACTATATAGAGATCTATTGCACCATTGAAGAGAATAAATTTCCGCTGACTTATACAGCTTACCCCATAGTATTAGCTAGCATACCGAAGTACTTCAGCGTTACGAAGGTTAATTTTTATGATCTGGAGGAAAAGAAGTTATTGGCTTCCGTGCCAATAAAGTAGATATTTGTGCACTAAAGCCACCGCAGTGGATTCCTCCTGCTCATGAGGATATAGCGCTTCATATTCATCCAAAAGGCAAGAATCATGTAGATGATAATAGGAGAGCCTAAAGTAAGGAAGGAGATGTAAATGAACCAAAGCCTGATTCGGCTGGTAGCTACGCCAATCTTTTCACCTATTGCAGTACACACCCCAAAGGCTTTCCATTCTATGAAGTTCCTTATTTCAGTTATCTGATTTTGCATAGTGGTGCGTCTAAATTAATGTTTTTCTTCGTTCAATGCCAATATGAGTGTAAATTTCCTGCCATAAAAAAGCCGGCCAGTCGCCCGCAGGTTTCTGGCCGGCCACTATCTTCAGTTGCCCTATAGTGCAGCTTCTGCCTGGTCTGTGAACTCTTTGCGAATTACATTGAGCGCTCCTCCTGCCCTAAACCATTCAATTTGTTGTGTATTGTAGGTATGGTTCAACAGTACTTCGTCTTGCGTGCCATCCTTGTGGTGTAACACCATCGTCACTGGTTCTCCCGGTGCGAAAGACGTAATGCCAACGATGTCTATTGAATCATCTTCCTGTACTTTATCATAGTCTTCTTTCACCGCAAAGGTTAGCGCCAGCATCCCCTGTTTCTTCAGGTTGGTTTCATGAATACGGGCGAAGCTCTTCACGACTATAGCCCGTACACCGAGGTGTCTTGGCTCCATAGCGGCATGCTCGCGGCTGCTACCTTCACCGTAGTTCTCGTCGCCGATGACTACACTGCCAAGTCCCTGTGCCTTGTATGCACGTGCTACCTGTGGTACTTCTCCATATTCGCCGGTCAACTGGTTCTTCACCTTGTTGGTCTCCATGTTATAGGCATTGATGGCACCTATGAGCATGTTGTTAGATATATTATCCAGGTGGCCACGATACTTCAGCCATGGACCTGCCATGGAGATATGGTCTGTAGTGCACTTTCCGAAGGCTTTTATGAGCAGTTTCAGGTTCTTCAGATCTGTTCCTTCCCACTCATTGAAAGGCTCCAATAACTGGAGGCGATCACTTTGCGGACTAACCAGAACCTCTACCTTGCTGCCATCTACAGCTGGTGCAATATATCCGGCGTCTTTTACGGAAAAACCTGCTGGTGGCAGTTCATAGCCTGTTGGTTCGTCCAGCATTACTTCCTCACCTTTTTCATTGACCAGCTTATCTTTTAGCGGGTTGAAGGTCAGCTTGCCGGATATTGCGATAGCGGTTACCAGCTCTGGTGACGCTACAAATGCGTGGGTAGACGCAAGACCATCATTACGCTTTGCAAAGTTCCTGTTGAAGGAGGTAATAATGGTATTCTTCCTGGTAGGGTCGTCTATGTGACGTGCCCACTGGCCGATGCACGGGCCACAAGCGTTCGCAAGTACTATACCGCCCATCTTATCAAATGTGTCCAGGAATCCATCTCTTTCAATGGTATACCTAACCATTTCTGAACCAGGAGTGATAGTGTACTCGCTCTTGGTTTTCAGGCCTTTTGCCAGTGCGTCTTTTGCTATTGATACCGATCTGGAAATGTCTTCGTAGGATGAATTTGTACAAGAGCCAATCAATGCTACCTCCACATCTTCAGGCCATCCGTGCTGCTTTACAGCCTCTGCCATCTGGCTGATTGGGGTGGCAAGATCAGGAGTAAATGGACCATTAATGTGTGGCTCCAGTGCATCCAGGTTAATCTCAATTACCTGATCGTAGAATATCTCCGGGTTGTCGTAAACTTCGAAATCCGATCTCAGGTAAGGCTTCACCTTGTCTGCCAATGTTGCGATATCCGCACGATTGGTGCCCTTCAGGTAGTCGCTCATCTTATCGTCGTAAGCAAAGAGCGAGCAGGTGGCACCGATCTCAGCACCCATATTACAGATAGTTGCCTTACCTGTACAGCTAAGGCTTTCAGCACCCGGACCGAAATACTCAACAATTGCACCTGTACCGCCTTTTACTGTCAATATACCGGCTACTTTCAGTATAACATCTTTTGCAGAAGTCCATCCGTTCATCCGGCCTGTGAGCTTCACACCAATGAGCTTTGGCATCTTCAGTTCCCATGGGAGGCCTGCCATCACATCCACAGCATCAGCACCACCGACACCTATGGCAATCATACCAAGTCCACCGGCATTGGGTGTGTGGCTATCAGTACCGATCATCATACCGCCGGGGAATGCATAGTTCTCAAGCACCACCTGGTGAATGATTCCGGCTCCTGGTTTCCAGAATCCAATTCCGTATTTATTAGATATAGAAGCAAGAAAGTCATAAACCTCCTTGTTCACTTCGTTAGCAGTTGCCAGATCTTCAACGGCGCCTACTTTGGCCTGGATAAGGTGATCGCAGTGAACGGAGCTCGGCACGGCAACTCTGTCTCTTCCGCACGTCATAAACTGAAGAAGGGCCATCTGTGCCGTCGCATCCTGCATTGCGACGCGGTCAGGTGCAAAGTTTACGTAGTCGCGACCGCGCTCGTAAGCTTTAATTGCTTGTTCGAAAGTATGTGCGTAAAGGATTTTCTCTGCCTGGGTAAGCGGACGGCCAACTAGTTTGCGGGCGGTGTCCACTTTTTCTGGTAATTCCTGGTAGACCTTCCGGATAAGATCAAGATCAAATGCCATTGCTAGGAAGTTTGAATATAGTTAGTTTAAAAGACGTGCAAAATTACCCAAAATAATTTAAAGCTTTGGAGGATTTCAAACCCTCTTCCATAAGCCTGACACATCAAGACAGAATTGCGCTGCAAAAATATTTTGTACCATTCCCAGTCTATCTTGAATCGCCGACGGTCAATATATTATTTCTTTTTACTTCGTTCGGCCATCTACTATTTTGTCATACTCTTCGTCAACAGGCTCCCACAGCTCTATTTTGTTGCCTTCTTCATCCAGTATATGCACGAACTTGCCATATTCAAACGTTTCTATATTATCTACGATGGTTACTCCTTCATTTCTAAGCTCAGCTACAAGCGCTTCCAGATCAGCAACCCTGTAGTTTATCATAAACTCTTTCTCTGAAGGCTGGAAATACTTAGTAGTATCCGAAAACGGGCTCCATTGAGTGAATCCTTTTTTGCTGGCGTCATCGCCCTGCCTCCATTCGAAGGAAGTTCCATATTGATCCGTTGCCAGACCAAGATGCTTCTTATACCACTCCTTCATCTTATCAGGGTCTTTACATTTGAAGAAGATGCCGCCTATTCCTGTGACCTTTTTCATGTGTGGCTGTTTTAGTTTGTCACCAAATGTAAACCCCGATTACGAGTAAATTACCAGCAAACAAAAAAGCCACCCGAAAGTGGCTTTTTAAATTCAATATGCTTTACTATTTATGGGAAGATACCAAGCTCTTCGTATGCTACACCTACTTTGTTGATAGCCACTACAAAAGCTGCCGTACGCATATCAGGTATATTCAGACTAAGCATAGTGTCACGGATCTCATGATAAGAACCGATCATCGTGTCCTCGAGGCCGGAGTAAACCAGGTCAACCTCGTCAGGGCCGTGCAACAGTTGCTTGCGCTCTATGTCAGTTACTGCCTTGCCAGTAAGATTCTCGACAGTCTGGATAATTGCTGAGTTCTGATTTTCGCTAAAGCGCTTATCCATACGACCGAAGCGAACGTGGCTCAGGTTCTTCAGCCACTCGAAGTAGGATACCGTAACACCACCTGCGTTCAGGTACATGTCAGGCACAACTATTGCTCCTTTAGCATTCAATATTTCATCAGCCTCAGGAGACAATGGACCGTTTGCTCCCTCGCCAATTATCTTAGCCTGGATGCGATCTGCATTAGATGCATTGATCACATTTTCAAGTGCAGCGGGGATGAGGATATCACATTCCTGCTCCATAGTCTCAGCGCTGTTTTTGAACTCGGTAGCACCAGGATATCCGAGGATAGAACCTGTAGCTTTTCTATGCTCTACAACCTTAGCAAGATCAAGTCCTTTTACGTCATAGATACCGCCTTCATACTCAGCAAGGCCAACGATTATTGCGCCGCCCTCGTGGAAGAACTTAGCAGCGTGGAAGCCTACATTACCCAATCCCTGAACTATTACCTTCTTACCAACGATTCCGGTATTGAGGCCCAGACGCTCCATATCATCCTTCACATTCACAACCTCGCGGATACCGTAATATACACCAAGGCCAGTAGCTTCAGCACGACCACGGACACCACCCTGGCTTACCGGCTTACCCGTAACACAACCCAGAGAGTTGATATCACCGGGATTAAGAGAAGCGTAAGTATCTGCAATCCAGCTCATTTCCCTGGCGCCGGTGCCGTAATCTGGTGCGGGAACATCAAGACCTGCACCTATGAAATTCTTCTTTACCAGTTCGGATGTGTAACGACGGGTGATCTTCTCCAATTCATACACGGTGTAGTTCTTCGGGTTGATCTTGATACCACCTTTACCACCACCGAAAGGAACGTTTACGATAGCGCATTTATAGGTCATGAGTGCTGCAAGTGCCATCACCTCATCCTGATTCACATCCATGCTGTAGCGGATACCGCCCTTACATGGGAGCTTGTGATGAGAGTGTTGTACCCGATATGCTTCTATTACCTCAATCTTCTCTCCGATGCGGACAGGGAATTTCATCCTGTACACGGAGTTACAGGCCTTAATTTGCTCCAGGATACCAGATTCAAAACGGGTGTAAGTGGCGGCTTTATCAAAATTGCGCTCCACGCCTTCGAAGAAGCTATAATGCGCCTGAGGCTTAGCGGCATTGGCAGTTGCAGTTTCTACCATAACAGATTTTAGTTAAGAGATTGGATTATTTTTGTTTTTCAAGTTTGGATATCTTTCGTTCAAGACGCACCAGGAATGCCAAAATTCCCGCAAAGATAGTAGCTAATACCAATACGACCACGTATATTTTACCATTTTCGCGCAGGGCGTCCGCCATTTCAGGTTGTGTATTCTGAGCCGTGCAAACCGCCTGGTTGGCGAGGAATACAACGGCAAACATGACTATTGGTGCTATTCGCATTACTTCTTTATTTATACCGTAGATTTCTTTTCAAAATCCCATTTATCATCTGGGTTGTCCCGCCTGTATTCTAACAGGCTTATTCTTATTTTCAGGGTGCTGAGCCATGTGCCCATGAGCGCCCAGCCGATGACCGCGGGATAAAATACCTTTCTCATATCTGCATCGAGATCGTAGGTATTGAAGCCGGGGTTGCCGCCATTGCCGGGATGCAGGCTATCTACCATTCTGGGGAGTATCCAGAGAAGAGGTATCATGAGTGCGAAGGCGAATATGTTATATACCGCGCTTATTTTGGCACGTTTCTCCTCATCCTTCATACCGCCCCTAAGCACCAGATACGCAAAGTATATCAACATACTGAGTGCTGTGCCCAGCTGCTTGGGATCGTTGCTCCAGGCGGCGCCCCAGGTGAACTTGGCCCACTCCATACCCGTGACCATGCCCAGGATGCTAAAGAGAATACCCACCTTGGTGAGGTCGGCAGAATTAATATCGTCTACTATATTGCCCGTGCGCAGATACTTAATGGCATAGACAAAGGAAGCGAGAAACAGAATGATCATGGTGAACCACATGGGGACGTGGAAGTACAGATTTCTAATAGTCTCGTTGATAATGTCGAGGGGAGGGACAGGTAAAAGGAAACCCGCAGAAACAGTATAGGCTAACAGAAGAACACAAACAACTTTCCACCAGTACTGGCGCATATGGTCTCTGGAAATTTTGGCAAAGGTAAAAGAATAAAGGAAAGCGGAAACGCTAATTTCTTATAATTAAACGCAATAGGATAGGGGAGTGGTGGAAGTGGGCTTCTTCGCGAAAGCTTCTATCCCATCCTTCAAACCTCCCACATCAAAAACAATCTCCCTAATAAAGGATACTGGTTCAGTCAAACACCTCTATTACTCCCTTCTCGCTAAGATGCTATGTTGGTAAACAAAAAAAGGCTGCTCGAAATCGAACAACCTTTACAAGTCTTAGGAAAACTCCCATCCGTGCCCCGGGCGGGACTTGAACCCGCACATACATTGCTGTATACAGGATTTTAAGTCCTGCGCGTCTACCAATTCCACCACCAGGGCATCCTATGCCACACGCGGTAGGACGTGCGCAAACAAAAAATTCCAAACCGTATGGCCTGGAATCTTTCAGAGCGGAAGACGAGACTCGAACCCGCGACCCTCACCTTGGCAAGGTGATGCTCTACCAACTGAGCTACTTCCGCATTTGTTTAAAGAACTTTCGGAGTGCAAAGATATAGGGTGAGCCCAAATTATCAAGAAAAGGTTCAAAAATATTTTTTGCTCAATTGTCTGATACTCCACCTGGTGTACTTCAACCCCTCTTTGCCTCAGCACCCTGTCAGAAGGCGCACAATATACGCTCCGGCACAAGGTCTATGGACAACCTGACAAGGGTCTGAATAGGGTTCGTAGAGACGTTGCATGCAACGTCTAAAGGGTGTATGGACAGTCTAAATACAGTCTGAGTAGCCTATAAGTTGGAGTATGGTTGGAGTATCCTTGGAATATGGTTGGAGTATAGTTGGAGTAGCAGGTTGGCTAGGGGAGGATTTCGTAGAGGTCCGGACGGCCTTCAGGGCTGTTTTCTAGCTATTCTTGGAGAAGCGTACAAGATACAAAAACAAAGCGGCAATAACAATAGGAAGCTTTGGTTTAGGCTGATTTTTTTCGGCTTTTTCCTTGTTGAATAATAATCAAACTTGTACACCCTCGGTAGGCTGTTGAAGACTATTTTTGCATCAATGGCATCCAGCCCGCTCATCACCCTGGTAAAGAAAGACTTGCTCATCGAATGGCGACAAAAGCATACGCTGTTCGGTGTTTTGCTATATGTTGGCGCTACTGTGTTTGTAGTGTACATGATGGCCGGACAGCCGGAGACTAAGGTCTGGAATGCGCTCTTCTGGCTCACGCAGCTCTTCGTCGCGGTAAATTCGGTGGCTAAGAGCTTCCTGCAGGAGCATCCTAATCGCTTCCGGTACTATTTCATACTGGTCAGGCCTTCTACTTTTCTTCTGGCAAAGATGATATACAGCATCTCCTTGCTGCTGGCCATGAGCATCGTCAGCCTACTGCTTTTCTCCATTTTATTGGGTTTTCCAGTCATTCAGACTGCACTATTCGTAGTGGTCACGGCCGTTGGCAGCATCAGTTTATCCGCTGTGTTCACCTTCCTCTCTGCCATAGCTGCAAGGGCTAATCAGAATGCTGCGCTAATGGCGGTACTAGGTTTCCCATTGGTCACACCTGTGTTAATGATCCTGAGCAATCTGGCTATCAAGGCCATCAGCCCTGTTTATCAGCCCGGCTGGTGGGCACTCGCAGGCACGCTCGTACTGCTCGATGTGCTGGTAATTGTCCTCGGGGTAATCCTTTTTCCTTTTTTGTGGAAGGAATGATATAACATGAAAGACAAAGATATGACTCCAAACCCGCGTCTGGTTGTAATCCATTCTTTTGTCATCCCCGCAGAGGACCTAAAGACCAGGTAAGGGACCCCACATTATGTGAACCTCAGACCTTGACCCTCCACACCGCCTGCGCAGATGCCCTGCGAACAAATCGGCCTGAAAAAAATCTCCAGATGTAAGGGCTTAAGAATGTAACCGGTTACCGTCCAGACACCACGTCTGTGCCGCATTTTATCAAAATTTATATGCTCAGAGGCATGAATTCTGTACACCCGCACGCGGTAAGACAGGAATAAACCTGTATGTGTATTGAATAAAAACTAATGTTATGGTACAAACGAAAACACTTCTTTTCGCTTCAATTTTAGGCACTGCGGTCTTCAGCTCCTGTAGTAAGGATAACGACGATGTGACCCCGATTCAGAATACAGACGGCAGTTCGGCAGTGAGCATGCGGTGGCACACGGATGTGCCGGCGAGTCCGTCAGTAGTTGGCTGGCACTCGGGGTATATGAATGCTGATGAGATACAGTTTGATGCTAAGCTGATGGGGAAGAACAATGGGAATGGAAATGGTAATGGGAACGGCAATGGGAATGGGAATGGGAATAATGGCGGCACCCATGTTCATTATAAATCGAAAGTAGATCAGCGTATTGATCTATTCAATCCAATGCCTTTTGGAAATCTGATGATTCCCTATGGAAAGTACGATAATGTGATGCTGAAGGTGAGACTGGAACCTTCGCCTGCGTCGCATGCGCTGTACCTGGAAGGTGACTATATAGATAATGGAATTAATGTTCCGGTAACTATTGTGGTGGACGAGACAATGGACCTGAAGGCTAAATGGAAAGACCCGCTGACGATTGCCAATGGTGTTGACTACCTGTCCTTCCTTTCCTTTAACCTTGCGGAGCTAACCAATGGGCTGACCCCCGGAATGTTACAGCAAGCCTCACTCACCAATGGCGGCGTTGTAATATCCTCATCTTCCAATCAACACATATATGATATGATTTTGGACAACCTTGAGGGCATGATGAAGGTAAAGTTTGAATAAGAACTCTAATGAACACAAAGATCTGATGGATCGCTCCGAAGGGGTGATCCATCTTTTTTTGGCTATACTGACAACTCTTGTACTTTGCAGAACAATTGGCCAGCGGGGCAGGCGGTTAGTCAATGGCGTTCCCTGGTAGAGAATAAATACTATACATGCATCATATCTCTATTATATCAGCAAGTGTGCGCACCGGACGTAAGAGTCACAGGGTGGCGCTGTTTTTCAAAGGCTATATTGAATCCAGCGGTTTAGCGACTGTTGAGATCCTCGACCTGATGGAGTATAACTTTCCTGTATTTAATGAGCGGCTCTCCTACCAGCCCGATCCGATACCCTCGGCTGTTCGGTTTGCAGAGAAAGTTGCGGCCTCTGATGGAGTGATCATAGTGACACCTGAATACAATGGCGGGTACCCGGCGAGCCTGAAGAATGCCACGGACCTGCTGGTAACAGAATGGAAGCGGAAGGTGGTGGCGCTGGTGACGGTATCCTCGGGAGCATTTGGTGGAGCCCAGGTTACCACATCACTGTTGTTTACCCTTTGGAAAATAGGAGCGCTGATGGTTCCGGCTATGTTTCCTGTGCCGAAGGTGGAAGAACACTATGATGAAGCCGGAGTGCCCACGGACCGGGAAGCAGTGGAGAAACGCGCCAAGACCTTTTTGGACGAACTGATCTGGTGTATGAATGCGAAAAAGCCCGGGAAGTAGGATTTATCGGGTACGCTTTAAGGTCGTTTTGGGGTTCAGAGGCGCAGTTCGAAGGGCAGACTGTGAGGCGCGAAGTGCCGGAGAAAGCCTATGCGGTTCCCGCTTTAGTTCCGTTCCAAGTTCACGCACAGGAGTCTACTATTTGTCACCGTTCAGTCAGCCGAAACCCTTATCAATGGCGAATAATATTAATCAACTATGACAAAAATGTTTTCAAAATCTTAACAGGAAGATTTATCTTTGGTTCTACAACTAAAGTCAAAACTGTTTCAAAACATACAGATGGTGAAAAAAGCACTTTTACTATTAGCAGCCACGTCTTGCTTCGGTGTTGCCAACGCTCAGCGTTGCTTTACCGATGAGATGAACGCGAAGGCCAAGGCGGCTTATCCGCAGATAAAGATAGATGAGGCTAAGCTGAAGGCAGAGATAGATGCTCGTATGGGCAAGCTGGATCTTTCAAAGTTTAAGACGGCAGCTCCGGGAGACACGGCTTTCCTGGACAATGAGATACTAAATGTTCCGATAGTGTTTCACATCGTGCATGACTATGGCAATGAGTACATTTCGGATGACAAGATTTATGAGGTGGTTGACCAGATCAATGAGGTTTATGATGGGATGCATCCTCAAATAAACTCGGTTATTGATCCTTACAAGGGTAACATTCCTGGTACTAATATACCTTACATAGCTAAGACGAGGATTAAGTTCGTTTTGCCTACTAAGGATCCACTGGGAAGGCCGACGCATGGTATAACACGCCACCACTCTTACCTGTCTTACTTTGGTAATGATCAGGCGAAGCTGGATATATGGCCTCCAAATTCTTATATTAACATCTGGATCGTCCGCGTGTTTGGGGCCACTGTAGATGCAAACGTGGCAGCTTACGCTTACCAGCCACCATCTGCAGCCAGCATTCCCTGGGTGGATGGTGTGATTGGAAGAACATACGGTACAGAAATCAATAGTGACGGTACACTGGCGCACGAGTTAGGTCACTCACTGGGTCTTAACCACACATGGAATCAATCTCAAAGTGATCCTGCATTGATTTGCGGTGATGATGATGTTGATGATACCCCACCTACAAAGGGCCATGACAATTGCTTGTTTACTTCATTGTATGACACCACCTGCGCCGTAGGTTATGAGAAGACTTACACTGGTGCTCAGGCGTTCAATCTTTTTGGACTTAGTCCTACAGTGGGCTCTTACACTATCAACTACCCTGATACTGTGAATACTCAGAATGTGATGGATTATTCCGGATGTAAGAGGATGTTCACTCATCTACAGGGTGTTCGTATGAGGGCATCACTGCGCAGCCCGATTGCAAACAGGAGTAACCTGGTATCTGCTGCGAACCTGGCAGCTACAGGAGCACTTCAGCCGAGGCAAGACCTTCCGCCGATAGCTGATTTCTCCGTAAACAAATTGTCATCCGCTGCCGGCTTTGGACCTAATGTGTTTGTATGTCCCGGCAGACAGGTTATATTCTCTAACCGTAGCTGGAATGACACAGTAAGTTCAGTTCAATGGACTTTCACTAATGGCGGCAGCTCTGCACAGACTAATCCAGGTTTAACGGCAAGCACATCTTTTACAGAACCAGGCTGGGTAACAACAACCCTGACTGCTAATTCAAACGCAGGAAGTAACACGTTCACTAATCCGCGTTCTGTATACGTGGCTGATCCTAATGCTATCTCGCCAAACGGATTCTTCCAGGAATTTGTAGATGCTGAGCCAGAAGGGTTCCCAATGTTTAACTACTTTAACAATGACAGCCGTTGGGAAGTAGTAAACAACGCAGGGTTCTACGATAACATGTCAATTCGTTATAAGAACTTTGATAATCGCGCTAATTTCACCCAGGCAATGGTGAACACACCAATAGGTGACTATGATGATTTCTTCACACCTGCCTTTGACCTTTCCGGTACAAATGACATGAAGCTGAACTTCTTCACTTCAGGTGCATTCCGTACAAATATGTCTGCCTGGATGCTGGATACCCTGGAGATCAGATACTCTACTAACTGTGGTCAGAACTGGCAGTTGCTGGCAAACATCACAAGGCAGGAAATTGGAAATAATGGAGTGCAGGTGAATGAGTACACACCTGGTGGCTTCTGGGACTGGAAAGGACAGAGCATAAATATACCAAATGGTATAGCTGGTAACGAACAGATCTTTTTCCGTTTCCGTTATAAGACTTTTGCTGGTGACCCTTTCCAGTATGGTACATCTAACCACTTCTATCTGGATCGTATCTATCTGAGCAACTTTACTACTGATGTAGCATCACTGGAGTCAAAGAACAGCGGTATTGTTCTTGCGCCAAATCCAACAACTGGTTCGTCTGTAATTATGATCAAGGACGTGAACAGCGGGTCTGCTCAGATACAGGTGACTGACGTTACAGGTAAGGTGGTTTATAGCACTGAATCAAAGTTAGGTGCTGGCGTAAACCGCATAGAGATACCAGCTAATGCTATCGCTGTTAAGGGAATGTACCTTGTGAAGGTAGTAACAGGTTCTACTAAGCATACAGAGAAGCTTATAGTTTATTAATATTAGGAGTTCATTTATTGACTACGCCCCGGGTTGATCCGGGGCGTTTTTTTATTTACTGAACGGAAATAAGCTGCTATATTTGTTACAAACACCCTCTGCTGTCAGATGAGCGAAAGAAGTATAGTTTCAATCAGAAGTGCAAATATCTCCCAAGGCAAAAATCTCATACTTTCCAATGTAAACTTTGAGGTTCAGAAAGGTGAGTTTGTGTACATGATCGGCAAGACGGGTAGCGGTAAATCTAGCTTGCTTAAGACCCTTTACGGTGATATTTATCTTAAGGACGGAGAGGGACATGTGGCGGGCTTTGACCTGAAGAATCTGAAGTGGCAAACTATACCACTGTTACGTAGGAATCTGGGAATCGTGTTTCAGGATTTCAGGCTGTTAACAGACCGAAACGTTTATGATAACCTGGAGTTTGTTCTTAAGGCTACAGGCTGGAAGGACAAGGCGCTGATGAAGGAGAAGATTGAAAACGTGCTTAGTAAGGTGGGTCTCAAGAACAAAGGGTTCAAGATGGTATATGAAATGTCTGGAGGTGAGCAGCAGCGTGTTGATATAGCCCGGGCCTTGCTAAACAATCCCAAGCTCATCCTGGCGGATGAACCTACAGGTAACCTGGACCCTGATACTACAGATGAGATCATGCAGTTATTGTTTAACATCTGTCGCGACTACCATACTGCATTTATTATGGCCACGCATGACTATGGTATTATACAAAAGTATCCGGCGAGGGTGGTACGTATAGAACAGGGTATGGTCAAGGAGATCTCTGTTGCAGGAATGTGATTATTATCTGAGCATTCCGTTTATTGTTGTAGTTTTTATACAGAATTTCTTTCCGTGAGGTAATCTCCTCACTTGTGAATCTAACATTGATCAGCCGGTTCAGTTCCTTTATCATCTGCTGACTATCGGTTGCTATAGTGCATGCTGACTCAAGCCCTGTACCGTGTACCATCTGCTCGTTTACTACCACATGCCTTCCATTGAAAAGTGCATGCAGAAGTTTGAGCTTAAGACCTGTATTTTGAAATGTAGGTAACACCTGAATGTGCGCATTATTAATGAGACGCGCCATTTCATCCATTGGAGGATCTGTAACCAACTTACAGTTGGAGGTCTGCTTCGCCAGAGCGACCAGTTCCGGTCCGGGGTTTCGACCTGCTATGATAAAGGGAATGTTTACATGAGGTACTATTTCCCTGAGAAGGTATAAGGCAGCTTCCATGTTTTCAGCAAGACCAAGATTGCCATGGTAAATAAGGTATTCACCCTTGCCGGGAGTGCTTACTACGTCATCATACGGCTGGAAGGAAGGAATGTACTGGTGTACAGCTTTCGGATATCTACTCTTGAAAAAGTCGTGGTCATGAAGGGCTACGGTAAAGAAAGCATCTGCGCTATGCAATTTTGCTTCATATTCCTTTAACATCTTAGCTTCAGTATGGTAGTACACCTTTTTAAACAGCGAGCGCTCCCTTTCGCCTAATAGTCTGAAGTAGTCCTGTTCTATATTCTGGTTTCGGAGTATTTTAATTCGGTGCTTTAATCCCGGATCATTCATGTAGTAAGATGCACTAACTCCATCGAATAAGATAGGCGCTTCTTTCTCCAGTAGGTTTGCCAAAAGGTGTTCATGTCTGCGGGAATAGACAGTATAAGGCAGTTTAGCAGAGAGGCCACTTAGCCCTGTTTTTCTGGGATAGTACCAAACCTTCTCGCATAGCTCTTCCAGTTGCCTAGATGGTTTCCTGTCGCCGTATTGAGGACAATGGAGGTAAATTCTAAGGCCTGCCTCAGACAGATGCTTCACCTTATAGAATACATCTATTGCACCACCGTAATCAGGCGGAAACGGTATGTCGAAAGACACTATGTGGAGTGCGTTAGCCAACCAGATCAGCGTATACTTTTAATAAAGTCTTTTCTTCCTCCTGCCATGAATATTTCTCCCTGGCTTTAAGGCAATTCTGTTGCAGCTTTTGATAGTAGTCTTCATGTGACAGCAAATAATTGAGTCCAGCAGCGATAGATTCCGAGGTGGGCTGGTCAATGAGGTGGGCTACCTCGAATTCTGCATTGATCCGCTCATATTCAGGGTATTTCATGCATAGCTGAGGTACGCCACTATGTAAGTAATCGAAGAACCTGTTTGCCAGGGACATCTTGTTGCTTGGTCCGATTGCTTCAAATAGAGTGATGCCTATATAAGCCTTTCTAGTGTACTCTGCCAACTCTGTGGGCGGTACATACCCTTTGAATTCTATTTTATGTTCCAGTCCGTTTTGCCGGGTTATCTCTAATGACTCCTCGTAAAAGTTACCAGCTCCGCACACTATTAGCCTGGCATTTACATCTTTCATTGCTGGTATAAGCCATTCGAAACACCGGCCAATATTCACAGCACCCTGATATAAGACGAAACGTTCGGGTTTTTCGGGAATCTCCAAAGACTTCAAAACTGTCATATTCCGCACCAGGTGGTAGTTGACTCCATATCGCCTATTGAACTCCTGTGCTATATATGCCCCAACAGTATAGCCTACAGGGAATCTTGGGACGAAGAAGGACTCTATGGCTTTCCACATCTTGTAGACCTTTGGCCTGGTTACCACTTCCTGGAGTTCGGTAAAAAGTTCATGAGCGTCATAGACCCTGGGTTTCCCACGGAGCTTTGAAATGAGATATACGGGAATGATGGTATCAAGATCGATTGCTCCTATTATGTTTATTCTTGTAAATAGTAGATAAAAGAACAGTTTGGTCCAGAAGTCTGCGTACATCAGCTTGCTTCTCTCCACGATTATTGGTAACCGCACCTGCTTATATGACCTTTTTACCAAGGGGGGACTGTTCTTCTTCTTAAACCCAATAATTAGTACATCATATCCCGCTGTTGACAACGAGGTGCAGATGCGAATCATCCTTTGGTCGAAATTCAAGTCGTTAGTAACGGTAAAAACTACTCGCTGTCCCTTCATGTACTTGGTGCACTCATCTTTAAATACCTGCGTAAAAATAAGTCTTTACCGTCAGGGTTTATATTTTTGCGGTTCCTGATGGCAAAGCACCGAATACTGATAGTGACCAACCGAGTTCCGTTTCCCTTAAATGACGGCGGCGCGCTTGCTATGCACGCCATGGTGCAGGGATATTACAATGAAGGCTGGGATGTTCACCTTCTGTCCATGAATACGTCCCGGCACTACGTGGCGCCGGACGACTTGCCAGAACTTTACGGCAAGATTGCTTTTGATACGTTCGATATTAATACAGATGTAAAGCTGGTGCCTACCGTAAAGAACTTTATCTTCAGTCGAAAACCGAACCATGTTGAGCGTTTTTACGATAAGGACTTTGACAAGAAACTAAAGGAGATAATAAATACTCATGATCCAGAACTTATCCAGATAGAAAGCGTATACCTCGCCAGTTACATACCCTCAATACGGCTTGTGTCCACAGCCAGAATCGCAATCAGACTACATAACGTAGAATACCAGATATGGGAGCGGTTGTCTGCTGAGGCTTCTTCATCCTTCAAGAGGTTTTACCTAAGGGACTTGGCAGCTCGTATCAAGCGATTTGAGACCGGTGCATGGAATAAGGCAGACATACTCATTCCAATTTCCGTCGTCGACGCAGCGCTTGTGAAGGAAGCGGCCATCGGTAAGCACGTATTTGTAGCACCCTTCGGAATTGAAATACCAGAAAGAAAGGAAACTGTAGAAGAAAAGTGGATCGGGTATCACATAGGTGCTATGGACTGGATGCCTAATGCAGAAGGTATCAGATGGTTTCTAGAGGATATATGGCCAGAACTGCATCGCCAATCTCCAGACTTCCAGTTCTTCTTTGCCGGCAGAAATATGCCTGCTTCTTTTGTGAAATATGACGGCAAGGGTGTTACCTGCTCCGGCGAGGTGGCTAATGCGGGTGACTTTATTGCCGATAAGAAGGTGCTGATCGTTCCCCTGAAGTCGGGTGGAGGCATCAGAATCAAGATCCTCGAAGCGATGGCGGCGGGCAAGCTTGTACTGTCTACTTCAGTTGGGATGCAGGGAATCGATGCAGAGCCGGGTACTCATTACCTTCTTGCCGAATCTGAGTTGGACTTCCAGAACCAGGTGCAGTGGCTGCTAGCAAATAGGGAATCTGCTGAGATGATAGCCCGGAACGGACGCAAAATGGTGATCAACCAATATGATAGCCGTAAGATAATTGCTTCCCTTGCAGCAAATCTTTCCAGGATATTATAGGATTACGGCTTGTTTATCCATGGAGGTTTTCTATCGAATTATCCGGAATACTTAATGTTTTTACCTTCAATAGGTAGTAACTTTGCGAACAAATTTTGCCTTAGGGCTTTTTGATATGCTTGATACTATTGAGTCTGCGCTGAAAGATCTGAAGAATGGCAAGTTGCTGATCGTGGTGGATGATGAGGACAGAGAGAATGAGGGAGACTTTGTTACAGCCGCTAATAATGTTACCCCGGAGATCATCAACTTCATGTCTAAGCACGGTCGGGGACTAATTTGTGCACCTCTAACGGAGCGCAGATGCGATGAGCTTAAACTCCATCTTATGGTTGAGAACAATACCGTTCTCCATCAGACACCTTTCACAGTATCAGTCGATTTAATAGGTCACGGATGTACAACCGGTATCTCAGCTCACGACAGAGCCAAAACCGTCCAGTCGTTGATTGACCCGAACACTAAGCCAGAGGATCTTGGACGCCCGGGTCACATTTTTCCCTTAAGAGCAAAGAATGAGGGGGTTTTGAGAAGGGCTGGCCATACTGAAGCTACGGTGGACCTGGCACGTCTTGCCGGATTTGAGCCTGCTGGTGTGTTGGTAGAGATCATGAACGATGACGGCACTATGGCGCGTCTGCCTGAGCTGAAGGAAATAGCAAAGAAGTTTGATCTGAAGATCATATCTATAAAGGATCTGATTGCATACAGGCTAACGCTTGAAAGTCTCGTGGAGGAGGAAGTGCGGGTAAATATGCCCACTCGCCATGGGGACTTCGAGCTAATAGCTTTTCGTCAGGTAAACACTGGTCAGCAGCACCTTGTGCTGAAAAAGGGTACCTGGGAAGAAGGCGAGCCCGTTCTCGTAAGGGTTCATAGTTCCTGCTTTACCGGGGATATTCTTCACTCGTTGAGGTGTGACTGTGGTGAGCAACTACAGCGAGCCATGGAAATGGTGGAAGAAGAGGGGAAAGGTGTAGTGGTGTATATGAACCAGGAAGGAAGAGGTATCGGTCTGCTGAACAAATTAAAGGCGTACAAGCTGCAGGAAGAAGGCAAAGATACTGTTGAAGCTAATCTTGCTCTTGGCTTCAAGAACGACCAACGTGACTATGGTGTAGGCGCCCAGATTCTCCGGCACCTTGGCATCTCCAACATCCGCCTCATGACTAATAATCCCAGAAAACGTGCCGGTCTCCTTGGTTATGGTCTCCAGATCGTGGAGAATGTACCTATTGAGATAAAGCCTAATCCCCACAACGAGTTCTACTTACAGACCAAAAGGGATAAATTAGGGCACGAGATTCTTAAGTAAAGGCCTTCATTTGAAATTACTTTTTCTAGCAAATCGTATTCCTTATCCTCCGTTTCGGGGCGACAAGCTGAAGATATATAACCTGGCGCGCAGGCTCTCCAAATCTCATGAGCTTATCCTGGTTACGTTCACTCAAACAGAAGAGGATAAGGCATACCGAAAGGAACTGGAGCAGATTTTCAAAGAAATTCACCTCGTTCATCTGCCCAAGTGGAGATCTGCACTAAACTGTATTTCTGCATTGTGGAGTGATCTGCCACTTCAGGTCCTGTACTTCCATTCCAATGAAATGAAGTCCTGTCTTGACAATGTGCTGCAAAAGCATCACTTCGACGCTATTCATGTGCAGCACCTGCGCATGGCTCCTTATCTTTCCTCACGGGCAGATCTGCCGCGCATACTCGATTTGCCCGATGCATTTTCACTTTATTGGGAGCGAAGGAAAAAGGTGCGGCGCGGCTATCTTCGTACACTCTTTGAAAACGCGGAGCAGAAAAGGGTGCTTAGGTTTGAAGCTGTAATGAAAGAGTATCAGCTCTCGCTTGTCTGCTCACCGGAAGATCTCGATTATCTGAAGCAGGTTCACCAGGTGAAGAACATCCGTGTACTACCTAATGGTGTGGATCTGACAACGTTCAGCGGAGAGGAACATGATTATTCTCAATGTCAGTCAATCCTTTTTACGGGCAACATGGATTATGCGCCAAACATTGACGCTGTGATCTACTTTGTCAATGAAATATTACCGCTGATCCACTTACAGCACCCTGATACTACTTTCATCATAGCAGGTCAGCGTCCAATAGAAAAGGTGTTAGACCTGGCAAGTGACAAAGTTGTCGTCACCGGCTTTGTAAAAGATCTGGCTGAGGTATATGCGTCTGCGAGCGTAGTTGTAGCACCACTTAGGTTCGGAGCCGGTACACAAAACAAAGTTCTCGAAGCTATGGCTATGGGAGTGCCTGTAGTCTGCACTAACATCGGGTTTCTGGGTCTTGGTATAGAGAGCGGTGAGGGAGCCATTATGCAGACAGACACTCAAAAGTTCGCAGCGTCAGTTTGTGAACTCCTTAGCTCGGCAACTTACCGTAAGCACGTGGGGCAAAAAGGAAAAGAAGTGGTGCGTACCCTGTTCGACTGGGATGTCATCACATCAACCCTCGAGAAATACTTTCGGGAGATAGCCTAGAACCTACCACGTCCCTCTTGTTCGGGTGGTATCTGGCGTTACCTGTATCTCAGGCATTTCAGGCTTCGACCTGTTAAAGAATTCTGCCAGATTATCAAATGTCCTCCTGTACGAGATGCCCACACCTTCTCTTCTGATATTTCTATCTACCAGCACGTCATAGCTGTTGGTGTGAAATGCGTTGAGCCTTATTCTACCATCTTCTGTAAGCAGGTATTGCACCCGAAAGTCACCGGCAAGATTCAGGTTACTCGTACTTGAGTTGGAAGACGTGGGCCTTCCCCAGTCATAGGCGCTACCCAGTTCTACTATTAGCCGGTCATTCAGCAGGTTCTTTCTCAGCCCCAGCGATATCTCGTTTCTGTTGATACCTCCCTCTGCCAATTGGTCGCTCAGGTTATAGTTCTTATACTTCAGCTCTACAGCCAGGTCAGGGTCTCCCAACAGCTTGTTCACCACATTAGTAAGCTGCGAAGACGCAGTGGTGGATAGTATCTCGCTAATGTTGTTGATAGCTCCTGATGTTGCGGCGGAGGTGTTTGTGAAACCTTCCTGGGGCATAAATGTTCCTATCAGCAGCAGGGATGCTACCTGGTCAAACAGTTCCCTGTCATTCTGATTTAGAGCTCTAAGTTTCTGGTATGCCAATGACCCCTCAGATCTGCTTTCAAGTAGGTCTATGTTGAATGTTAATTTGGGTTCATCCAGTGACCCGCTCATATGCAACAAAAGGTTCACGTCCTGAGCTGTCTTAGCATCGGTGCCTTCATCAGAGTTTTTCACATACTCTTTCTCTTTTTCATTCAAAAGGTCAATAAGTCGTGCCCTCGCCGTATACACCGCATTTATGTTCAGGTTAGTTGCATCCAGCGGACCATTAAATGCAATCCTGCTCCCGCTATTTATAACGAAGTTCCTTTTAAAGAATAGTTGCCTGAAAGTAAATGTATAGTCACCTTCTTCTATCTCGTAGTTGCCGTACATCTTTATGTCGTCGTTCGAAGGTACGGTTAGCTGTATGTTCCCTGTCCCTCTCGCATTGATCATGTCTCCTGTTGCCGGGTCCAGTACAAGGGTCATCATCGCCAGTGGGTTCATCTTCCCCATTATGTTCAGGGAAAACTTGTTTCTTTTCTTAGTGGTAATTATCTGCTCCTGGCCATAGCTCTTAAAGCTTACATAGCTATATGACCCAATGTCGGAGGTAGTCTTTATGGGAATGAAGATATGAGACCGTGCTGCGGGCGCTGCAGTAATAGACATCCTTATGTCATCAAAAGTTCCACTTATGGTCATACTCTCCACATTGGCCACAAGATTGCCATAGAACGTGTTGTTCTCATACTCCTTCAGGTTCAATACTTCAAACTCGGGTGAGGTTATCCTTACGCGGCTAAAGCTCATGTTCCTGAACCGGTCGTGTGCTAATCCACCAGTCAGCGTCGCCGTGTTATTATGTACGTCATATATCGTCACCTTCCCAAAGTCTATCGAGTTGTTGTCCACCACCAGCCTGGCGCTCGGTATCTTATAGTAGGTGCCAATGATGTCTATCTTTGTAGCTGCATTGTTCAGGGTGACGTTACCGCTTATGTCTGGCTTCGCAGCGGAGCCACCTATATTTATCGTACCATTCAAGCTGCCACTCATTTCGCTCAGGAAGTCTTGTACAAATGGTGATACCCAGCTTAATGATGCTTCATTAAATTCTATATATCCGTTTAACAGCTGGTTGTTGGTACTGTCGAAAGACATGCTCCCCGCCGTCCTGATAGATGCAACCCCTCTGAAAATGCCACTGGTTGGGTCCAGGGTTATTATTTTCTTCTTAGCATTATAGCCACCGCTCAGGGTTACGTCACCCACGGTATCGTTTGCCAGTTTCACATTCGACGCTTTTACTACCCCCGCAATCTCCATTCCCTTAAACAGGTTCTTCATCGATACCTGTCCGTTTATTCTTCCCTCCGGCTGATAGTCTCCAATACCGGCAAGGTTGCCCAGCATCGCTATATCCAGGTCTTTTATGTTCACCAGCAGGGCCTGGCTGTTGTGCTCATCTTCAGTGTGGGCATTTATTTCCTGTAGTCCGGACTTGAGCGAGAGGTTTCTTATATACAGGTAGTCCTTGCTAATCACCATCTCATTTCCCTGCGGTATTTCCCACTTGGTCTTGTTAAGGTAAAACTCTGATGGCAGCAGGCTTAAGTAGAGCGAATCTCCGCTTGCTACAGCATTCCCTTGCATGCTCAGATTGCCCACAGCATCGGGAGAGGTTGTTGATATATCAAAGCTCAGCGAATCATTTCCAAGGGTTGTGTTTACCTTCATCGAGGCTGACAGTACATCATCTCCCAGCGTAATGTCTGCTACGTCAGCGTTCAGGTTCAGCTGCCTGAAGTTTCCATTGCCCTTTATATTCACGTTCTGCAGGGTAATGTTTTGCACTTTCCCGTAGGGTACGTTGGCGTCTAGTAATAGTTGCTGCTCCGTCATGTTCAGTACGCCTGACAGAGTACTGTTGCTAAATCCTTTTACCGATGGCGCCAGTACCGCCAGTATACTATCAGTCTGTCTGGTAGTCACAGCAAACGTAATATTCTGGTCCGGTGCATACTTTGTCGGTGCTTCAATGTAGTTGGGCAGATATCCGCTGATGTAATATTGTATGGAGTAAGGCAGGCTGGATAGTTGGTAGTTACCTTTTATTCTTGCCGCTATGTCATTGCTCTCCAGCATCAGTACTTTCTGCCCGTCTTCCGTAGTCGAGTTCAGGTATACCGAGTCCACATCCAGTCGGTGGTTGTTTCTTATCAGGTTAATGTTGTATAGTTTCGCATAGCCTGAAAACTCGTCTATATCATCTCCCACATAGTTCAGGTCAAAGTCAGCGGTAGCCAGTATTGAATCCTTCGTCAGATTCAATGCCTGCAGGTTGCTCTGCAGTAGGTTAGCGGTCGCGTTTATAGTCAGTTCTTTGTTGTTGTAGTCAATGCTTCCGTAAAACGCCATTGCAATGTTCGGATCATTCACCATTAAGTTCCCGTCAAATTTCTTCCCCTCCAGTGTTCCCTCTGCCGTTATGTTTTTATACCTATATCCCTTTACGTCAAAGTGGTTAATTGCTGCAGTGAATTGAACCGCAGCATTGTCCGGGTCAAACGCCGCTCCACTTACCTCCGCGCTCACGCCAATAGACCCTAGCAATGGCTGCCTCAGCAGGGTGCCCAGGTCAAAGTGGTCTGTGGTTATCTTCCCGGTATACACGGCTCTCTTACTGGCCAGGTTCGGCACCCTCATTTTTATATCCGAGCGTATGTTACCCAGATTACTGGCAAGTGTTCCGCTTGCAGCAAAGTTTTCAATATAACCCGCAAAGTCGCCCTTGTAGTGTACATAGCTTATCTTCTCAAAGGCCACACTCGGGTTGTTCCTCAGTTCAGGTACGTATTTAAATATGGCATTGTTGGTAGTAAATAGTTCTCCTCCCTTGAAGTTGATAAAGGTGGTGTTGATGTCAGGCAGACCTATCATGCTTAGATCGCCTTTGATACTGGTGCTGCCGTCTGTAGCGTTCAGGTTCTTACCAACCAGGCTGTCCACCGTACCGGCCACATTCCCGCTGATGTGCACCAGGGTAGGGTACTTCTTCAGCGCAGGGGCAAAATAAGCCACGTCTCTGCTGTCCACTGTCGATTTGTTCAGCCTACCCACCATCACTACTTTGTGCACGTAGTCCTGAAAGTCAGGAAACCTTTCGTAGTGCATCGCATAGTAGTTATGCAGTTTGCTGTTGTTCGTTTCCAGGTATAGCTCGTCGCATATGGTGGCGTTCGGGCTCACGGTCGCTTTGGTGCTCAGCTTTTTTATCACCAGTCCGCTGCGCTCCTTTCCACTCAGGTGCAAAAGGTTGCCCGTTATCGTGTCTCCCGTTATGTTCAGGTCTCTTACGTCAAAGTTTATTTCACTTACGCCTATGTGTGAGGGGTCAAATTCTCCAGCATATGCCGGCCTGCTGGCTGAGTTTAGCTGAAACACACTGTTGCTCAGCTCTACCGATTTTGCTTTCACCACCCACATAGCAGGGTTAAAGGCCGTAGTGTCTATGGTCTTCACTCTCTTCTTCACCACTCTCAACTTGCTGCTTTCATAGTCTCTTATAGCCACCACAGCCTCGTCTATTTCCAGGCTGTTCACGTCTATCACTCTCTTCTTCAGGTCTATTTCGTCAGCATTCAGTTGCAGGTTGCCAACGTCTATCACAAAGTCGCTTCCAGCCCAGGCATCCTTGCTGTGAAATCGCACATTCTTCAGATCCACCTTTTCCAGGTCCAGCTCTGGTTCGCTTTGCTTTCGGGTGGTGTCTTTCTTCCCGGTATCAAAGGCGTCTATGATAAACTGGTAGTTCCACTCATCAGATTCTGGTGTTCTGTACAGGTTTCCATAGGCATCGTGTAAGCCCACATAGGTAAGTACTGGCTTATCCTTTCTCAGAAAGAACCAGTCGGTGATCCGCAGGCGTGCCTCTCCTGAGTATAGTAAGGTATCCCCTCGTTTGTCTTCTATATACAACCCCTGTATCAGCAGGTGGTTCAAAAAGTCAATACGCACATGCTCTACACTCACCTTCGTCTTCAGCTTGTCAGATAGTATTTCCGTTGCCTTACCCACAATAAAGTTCTGCACCGGGGTCAGGTTCACCAGCACCAGTGTAAGAATTACCAGGCCCAATACTGTTAGGGCAAGGTTGCGGAGTATTTTCAGGAGTCGTACCAGGCGGTATTTGCTTATTTAATACTTAACCTGCAAAAATAGCTCCTGAGTTCCATTTGTTATGGAATAAAATGTTAATGAACGACTCATTTCCAGCTAAATGGGTCTACTTGGCGGTATTTTCTTCAAACCATAGTATTTTCGGCTTTGCTTTGAGGCTCCCAGGGCAGTTTCTCACATTTAAACGGTTCATGTAAATACTTGTTCAATGAAATTAGTTTCTCTTTGCACTTCTTTTTTATTGCTATCCATGTCGGCTTCCGCTCAAAAGCCCGGTGCATTTACCGGCACTTATCCGCAAACTACCAAGGGCACTCAGGTCGATGAGTTGTTTGGCAACAAGGTCGCTGATCCCTACCGCTGGTTAGAAGACGATATGTCTGCCGACACCAAGGATTGGGTTACTCGCCAGAATGCCGTTACCAATGCATATCTCGATCAAATTCCTTTCCGCGAGTCCATTCGCGCTCGCCTTACTGAGTTGTGGAATTATGAGAAGTTCTCCGCTCCTTTCAAAGAAGGGGAGTACACTTATTTTTTTAAGAATGATGGTCTGCAAAATCAGTCTGTGCTCTATCGTCAGAAGGGCAATGGTCAGCCCGAGGTTTTTCTTGATCCCAATAAGTTCTCACCGGATGGTACTACTTCCCTCGCAGGCATAGAGTTTACCAAAGATGGTTCTCTCTGTGCTTTCCAGATTTCCGAAGGTGGTAGCGACTGGCGCAAGGTCATTATTCTTGATGCTAAATCGAAGAAGCAGGTAGACGATTCTCTTATGGATGTAAAGTTCTCGGGTATCTCCTGGAAGGGAAATGAGGGCTTCTATTACAGTAGTTACGATAAGCCCAAAGAGGGTTCTCAGCTTTCGGGTAAAACTCAGATTCATAAACTTTACTATCACAAGCTCGGTACCCCTCAGTCGCAGGACGCTCTGATATTTGGTGGTGACGATATGCCTCGTCGCTATGTAGGTGGATACGTCACTGAAGATCAGAATTACCTCGTCATCTCCGCCGCCAACGCCACTTACGGCAATGAGCTTTATCTGCAGGATCTGAAAGCAACCAAAGCGCCAATAGTACCTGTGGTAACAGGCTTCGATAATGAGCAGGATGTTGTTTATGCTGAAAACGGAACGCTTTACATCATTACGAATCAGGGCGCGCCTAACCGTAAGCTGGTTACTGTCAGCGCTTCCAATCCTAAGCCAGAAAACTGGAAAGACCTCATCCCGCAGACTGAATTTCCGCTCACGGTCACTACCAGCGGCCGTAAGTTGTTCGCTCAGTATCTGAAGGATGCGGTTTCTCAGGTATCTCAATACGATCTTTCTGGTAAAAAGGAGCGCACTATAGAGCTTCCGGGTCTTGGTACTGCGGGCGGCTTCAGCGGAAAGCGTGAGGAAAAGGAGATATACTACTCCTACACCTCTTACGTTTACCCCACTACCATCTTCAAGTATGATATCGCTACCGGCAAGTCAACTTTGTATAAGAAGCCAGGTATCAAGTTCGATCCTGCCAAGTTCGAAAGCAAGCAGGTGTTTTATACCTCACCCGATGGTACTAATGTTCCTATGATCATCACCTATAAAAAGGGTCTTCAGTTGAACGGGAAGAACCCTACCATGCTCTATGGTTACGGTGGTTTCAATGTCAGCCTCACCCCCAGCTTCAGTGTTTCCAATGTTGTATTTATGGAGAACGGTGGTGTCTTCGCTGTCGCTAATATCCGTGGTGGCGGTGAGTACGGCGATCAGTGGCACAATGCCGGCACCAAGCTTCAGAAGCAAAATGTGTTCGACGACTTCATTGCTGCTGCCGAATATCTTATAGAGCAGAAGTATACATCCAATGATTATCTCGCCATCTCAGGTGGTTCTAACGGCGGACTGCTGGTAGGTGCGGTCATCACACAGCGCCCCCAACTGGTCCGTGTTGCCTTCCCCGCAGTTGGCGTGCTCGACATGTTGCGTTACCACAAGTTCACAGCCGGCGCTGGCTGGGCTTACGATTATGGCACTGCCGATGATGATAAGGAGATGTTCGATTATTTGTATAAGTATTCACCGGTTCACAACACCAGGAAGGGTACCTGCTATCCCGCCACCATGGTCACCACCGCCGATCATGACGACCGTGTAGTACCGGCTCACTCTTTCAAGTTCGCGGCTGCGCTCCAGGATGCTCAGTCATGCCCCAACCCTGTCTTCATCCGCATAGATACCAAAGCTGGCCACGGTGCAGGCAAGCCGACATCTATGATCATAGCCGAGCAGGCCGACAAGTGGTCCTTTTTACTATACAACATGGGCCTCTCCTACAAGAAACCATAGTAGTTTTTCGCTTTATATAGTCACTGCCGGGCCTTGTGTCCTGCAGTTTTATTTTCAGTTGATGGAATTGTATATTAAATATCGTAACTTTTATCTCCCAACCTACTTTGGGTCACTCTTAAATCTACTCACATGGATACGCAAAAAGACTATATCGCTCATTTCCGCCAGGAGGCAGAGGCTATTGTAGAGCAGCAGGTTGCCGAGTTACAAACCACCCGCTTCCGCGACGATGGTCCTGCGTCCTCCTCCCCCCGCGCCACCGGTGATCATCTGCAAAAGCTCGAAGAAGAATTGAAGCAGCGTATAGATCAGGTGGTCAAAGAAGTAGGTCCGGATAATGACACCAATTCAGTACGGTCAGAGCTGATGAACTTCTACCGGAGCTATGTTGAGGAGTTCACCACCCGTACCGCCTCACAACCGTAGACGGATTAATACTCACCACATATCTCGCCGGTAGTCCACCCCCTGACCCTCTCGGGATAGCCTATCTATTTTCATAGGCCCGCCAAGCCACTCCGCAGCTATTACCCACCTAGCAATAACGGCTCAGTAGCCTTGCATGGCAGGGTCTACAGGCGGTCTATATAGGCTCTAAATGCCCTCTCAGTAGGGTCTGAGTTGGAGTATGGTTGGAGTATCCTTGGAGTATAGTTGGAGTATAGTTGGAGTTAGAGGGGAATTCCTGAGGGTGTTCTGCGGTATTTTTGGCGGTTTACCTGCCCGTTAGTAGTAGGCTTTTTGATCATGTGAAGCAACGTTTACCCCTCCTTCAAAGATACTAAAAAGGCTGCCCTTTTCCACTCCGAACGTTGCATTTTTCTCTTTCGAATTTATTCTTTGTTGGCATGTTCTGGCCTTACCTATTCACCACTGGGTGCAGTGTTCATCTTGTCAGGTTCAGTCCACCAGTTTCTTATCCTCTATTATTCTATGTAGTTTCTGTACAAAGGGTGTATACTCCAGCCATGTCTCAGGCTTCACCAGGTAGTCCGCCGCTCCCAGACCCAGACATTTATCTATAATCGTAGGCGTTGAAGAGGTTGAGGTGATGATTACTGGTATTTTCGCATATCTGGGGTCGTTCTGCATACCGGTTATCACATCATATCCGTTCATCCCAGGCATGTTCAAGTCGGAAAGTACCACATGGGGAAGGCTATCGTTTTGCTGCTCCAGCCATTCAAAAAGCATGTCTCCGTTCCGCACCTGCGCTACTATTTCAAACAGTCTTCCAGCTTTTTCAAACCCATCCTTCATAAAGAACTGTTCGTCCTCATCATTCTCTACTATTACTATCTTATAAGTTCTCATCCTGGTAACTCCGTTATTGATTTACTGTTGCAGTGTAAAGTAAAAGGTTGTTCCTTTCCCCTTCTCTGATTGTGGCCATATTTTCCCCCGGTGTCTTTCTACTATCTTTTTGCATATCGCCAAGCCTATCCCCGTCCCCGGAAAGGCTTTCTCAGTATTCAGCCTCCTGAAAATATCAAATACCTTATTAAGATCCTTTTCCGCAATCCCTATACCATTGTCCGTTATTCCAAACCTCACCTGATCATTGTCCTGCTGTGCGGTTATCCTCACCCTTGGATTCTCAGTATCCGTAAACTTGATCGCATTGCTTATCAGGTTCTGAAATAGCTGGGTTAGCTGCACTTTGTCGCCGTACACCTTTTCTATTTCACAGTCCAGTTCTATGTTTGCGTTGCTTACCTCCACCGATGCTCTCAGGTTCTGTAAAGCGTCATTTATCAGATCATTTACATTCACTTCCTGCTCTTTCAGACTGCCTTTGCTTAGCTGGGAATAGTGAAGCAAGTTCTGGATGAGCTCCTTCATCCTGTTTGCGGCGTTAGTCGACTTATCTATGTACGTGTGCAGCTGCTCATATTCTCCGGCGGAAAGTTTCATTTCCATCAGCTTCAGAAAGCTTTTGATGGTCCTCACTGGCTCCTGCAAGTCGTGCGATACTATGGATGTAAACTGTTCCAGTTCCTGGTTGGCGTACGATAGCTCAGAATTGGTCACCTTCAGTTCCTCTGTCAGCATCCTGTACCGCTCATAGCTTTCCCTCAGTGCCTTCTCTGAATTCTTTCTTTCCGAAAGGTCCCTGGTCACCTTAGAGTAGCCCACAAGCGTCCCGTCCGCACTATGAACCGCTGTTATCACCACGTTTGCCCAGAACTTAGAACCATCCTTTTTCAACCTCCAGCCTTCTTCTTCATATTTACCCACTTCCCTTGCCACCTTTAGTTCATGCTTCGGCTTGCCGGTTAAAATGTCCTCTTCCGGGTAAAATATAGAAAAGTACTTACCTACTATCTCCGCCTCGGTGTATCCCTTTATTCTCTTGGCACCCTCGTTCCAGCTAATTATCCTGCCCTTTTCGTCCAGCATGAAAATACCGTAGTCAGTTACTTGTTCCACTAACAACCTGTATCGTTCTTCGCTCTGTCTTAGTGCTTCTTCGTGCAGCCGTTTCTCCGTAAGGTCACGGGTAACCTTGGAAAAGCCAATAAGTACATTTTGTTCGTTATATAAAGGAGTCAATATTACGTTTGCCCAGAACACAGTTCCATTCTTTCTTACTCTCCACCCATCTTCTTCATAGCGTCCATCCCGTATGGCGATGTTCAACTCCACTTCCGCCTTCTTTTTGTCAAGGTCTTCAGTAGTGTAAAAGACGGAGAAATGCTTTCCGATGATCTCATGTGCGGAATACCCCTTCATCAGCCTTGCTCCATCATTCCATGTACAGACATAGCCTTGTGCGTCCATCATAAATATAGAGTAGTCCTTGACGCCTTCTACCATTATCCGGTATCGCTCTTCGCTCTGCCTTAGTTGTAGTTCTTCTTCTTTTTGTGCAGATGTGTCTCTTAATGTACAGCAGTAGCCTTCTATTGCTTCAGAAGCGTCCTTAATAGACGATATGTTCATTTCTCCCCAAAACCTGCTGCCATCCTTCCGGGTCTTCCAGCCCTCACTAACAAAGTTGCCGGTCCTGGCCGCTACCTGAAGTTCATACTGGCTTTTGATCATGTCTTGCTGATTCCTGTAAAGAATCGAAAGCGATTTATTCAGCAGGTCGCTAATATCATAGCCGGAAATTCGGCTCATCGCATTGTTGATATAGGTGATGCCGCCATCCCTGTTCAGCACAATCACGGCCTCAGTAAGGTTGTCCAATATCATTTGGGTGTCTGCTACCATTTTGAAAATACAAGGCCGTTATTCGGCTGAAGTTAAAGAGATGCCTAGTTCTTCCCAAATGAATTCACACCTTGAAAAATGATACTGTATAAGGCTTTTATCCTCAGGTACTACCCAGCGTCTCCTATAGCTCTTTCCACCTCGCTCATGCTCTCTGGCACTTTGGCGCCAACCTTTCAACCGTACCTGTGGCACTCCATTTATAGTCACTTCTACAAACATTATCGAATGGATATCAACTGGAATGATGTATACCTCCAGAATACGGTTCGCGACTGGGCTACTTCGCTAGGTATTGCAGCCGCCTTTATTATTGCAGTGTGGATATTTAAGGCGCTGCTGCTCGGAAGGCTGAAGAAGTGGGCCACCCACACACGCACAGATATAGATGATTTTATCATCAGGCTGGTTGAAAGATCTCTGTTGCCGGTATTCTACGTCATTGGCATCTACCTCGGTACGAAGGTGTTGAACATTCCTAAAACAGTCCAGAACATCCTGAACATCGCCATCCTGATGGTGATCACCTTTTTTATTCTCAGGCTGATCACTTCAGTTGTAGATTACTTTATTTCCAGGTACCTCCACAAACGCGACCGCGGCGGCACAAAGGAAAAGCAGGCTCGCGGGCTCATCATCATCATCAATGTAGTTGTTTGGGTTATAGGTTTGGTGTTCTTCATTGATAACCTTGGTTATGATGTCACGACCGTTATCGCCGGCCTGGGAATAGGTGGCGTAGCCATCGCCCTTGCCGCCCAGGCTATTCTTGGTGACCTGTTCAGCTACTTCGTTATATTCTTCGATCGTCCTTTCGAGATTGGCGATGCTATACTTGTAGACGAGAAAACCGGTACTATCGAATATATTGGGATTAAGACCACTCATATAGATCGCCTTTCCGGAGAGCAGTTGATATTCTCTAACTCTGACCTTACCAACTCCCGGATCCATAATTTCAAGCGGCAGGAATCCCGCAGGGTAGCATTCACCCTGGGTGTTACCTATCAGACGCCACATCAGATGCTACAACGCATACCTGAAATGATAAGGTCTGTGATTGATTCCGTTGACAAGGTGCGGTTTGATCGCGCTCATCTTGCTGCCCTCGCAGATTCCAGTATCAATTATGAGGTTGTTTACTATGTACTTTCCTCAGATTACAACCTTTACATGGATCTTCAGCAGCAGATTTTGTTAGGTATTCTGAAATCCTTTGAATCAGAAGAGATTAGCCTTGCCTTTCCTACCAGAACAATTTATTTACGTGCTGAAGATGACGCTACCCAGCTCCAGGAGAATACCCAATGACCACTATTTAGATAGTCCACTGTGTCAAATTTTTGCTTAACTTAGAATACAGCAAATCACAAACTTATGCCCACTACGATTGCTAAGGAAGAAATTCCGTTATACAAGATAGTCCCCGCCTTTGTGGACAACACAGAGCATTGGAAAAACCACCTGAACTACGCCGTGAGACTCGGCAACGAATTCAAAGGCAAGACGACCATTACCTTCGAGACCACTCAGGGGCCGCGTACCGTAGAAACTACCGTGTGGTCGCTGAGCGACGATTACCTGCAGTTAAAGGGCGGAATGCTCATAAGCCTGAACAGTATTATCGACATTCATTTTTAGCTTAGCCCCAAATAGCTAATTAGTTCCCCCTGATCGGGATATATTTATTTGTATTTAAAGGGTAATTTTTCTTACTTTTGCAGCCTATCTGACTGTTGGGTATTCATTATCAATGACTTAACTTTGAGGTAGTTTTCAAGAACGCTATTATTCCCTTAGTACCATTATTTAAGTACATATGAATCAGCAAGAAATTATTTCTCGTATTAATGCCTTTATGGTTGAAGATTTTGAAGTGGATGAGCAGGCAATAACACCGGAAGCTGATCTCAAATCTACTCTTGATCTTGATAGCCTGGATTACATCGATCTCGTTGTAGCCATAGAGCAGAACTTCGGCTTTAAGGTAAAGCCAGAGGACTTCCAGCAGATGCACACCATCCAGGATTTCTATAACTATGTCTCAAACCGCCTCGAAACTGTAAATGCCTGATAATTCTGCCTGGGAGGGCCGCTCCCGGGGTACTCAGTCAGGTTACAGTATTTTCGTGTGGTTGTTACGCACTGGCGGGTTAAGGCCAGCCTATAGTCTTTTGCATTTCGTTACGCTGTATTATCGGTGGTTTGTTCCCGCTGCAACCCAGCCACTTCGCTATCTTTACGAGAAGCGTCTCGGTTTCAGCCGCTACCATTCCTCCCGCCTTATTAAAAGGAACATCATTCTTTTTGGTCAGACACTCATCGACAAGATCGCCATACTGTCGGGTGCGAAGGTGAATCTTGGGTTTACACATGAAGGTATCGAGCATATTGAGCAATTGGTGAAGGAGGGCAAGGGTGGTATACTTCTCAGCGCCCATCTTGGCAACTGGGAGGTTGCAGGCCATCTGCTGAAGAGAATTGAAGCCCCTATCAATATCGTTATGTACGATGGGGAAGAGCAGCAGATGAAGCAGTACATGGATCAGTTCGAAAGCAAGCGGTCATTCAATGTAATTCTCATTAAGGATGATCTTTCGCATATATACGAGATATCTGCGGCGCTCGCCCGAAACGAACTGATCTGCCTTCATGGTGACAGGTTCCGCCCTGGACAGCGTACTATGGAGCATGCCTTCCTTGGAGAAACGGCTCACTTCCCCGCCGGGCCATTTATACTTGCGTCAAAGCTCAAAGCACCTGTCTGTTTTGTTTTTGCATTTAAAGAGTCTAATTTTCACTATCATTTTTATGCATGGCCGGGAAAGGTATACGAGGGTAGGGGACAGGCCGGCATGGAGAAGATGCTTGATGACTATGTCGGTCTTCTTGAGGAAAAGATCAGGCAATACCCTGAACAATGGTTTAACTATTACGATTTCTGGAAAGCATGATTCAAAACGAGGTTCTGCCGTACATACCCCAACGTCCACCCTTCGTAATGATTGATAAGGTAATCTCCTCCACTGAGGCTGAGTCCATATCACAGTTCACGATCCGGAATGGTCATTTGTTGGTTGAGAACAATCTCTTCACTGAGAGCGGACTTGTAGAGAACATGGCGCAGACCGCTGCTGCGGGTACAGGGTTTAGAGCACAGCAGAGCGGACAGCCCGCGCCTGTTGGTTTTATAGGTGCTTTGAAGGGATTGCAGGTTACAGAGCTGCCTTCTGTTGGCGACACCATCACCACCACAGTTTCATTTATCCATCAGGTTATGAATGCTCACATAGTTCAAGGTGTGGTACGTATAGGGCAGAGGGAGATTGCACGGTGTGAGTTAAAGATATTTTTGCAATCAGATACTCCAAACGTTTAATACTGTTTATTATGAGAAAGCTTTCAGTACTAGCCACTGCATTTTTGATTACCGTTAGTTCATTCGCCCAGGTGTCGAAAGTAGATGTGTACAACTCCGATAAAGAGATCACCTGGCTGGGCATTGACTTCACACAGTTGAAGTTCATTGGTTCCGCCACACAATGGAAGGATGCCGGAGAAATTACCAATGCACAGCTCCGCGATAAGTATTTCCCGGGGTGGAATAGTCTCTTCATAAACGAACAGAAAAAGTATGACGTGGCTGCTGCAGTAAGCAGAACAGAAGTAAAGTTCGCTACCGACGTCACTGAAAAGGCCAACAACAGCATCAGGGGAAATATGTTCACCGATGATCCCAATGAGTACAAGCACCTTGACGAAGGCCAGATATCAAAGCTGGTAAGCAGCTACGACTTCCAGGGCAACAAGGGCATTGGTATGTTGTTCTTCATGGAGAGCATGAGTAAAGGCAAGGAAGAAGGTGCTCTATGGGTGACGTTCGTTGATATGAATTCTAAAAAGGTCCTCCTCACTAAACGCGTGACAGAAGAAGCAGGCGGTTTCGGTTTTAAGAATTATTGGGCAAAGACCTTTGTCGGAGCTTTAAAAGATACCCGGAAGAATCTGAAAAGCTGGGCTAAGGGGTAGGTTATCTTATTTTGTATTTATCACCCGGTAGCTCGTTCTATTGAAATCTATTCAAGTTTAGCACACTAATAGTCTATGCCCTGTATACTCTGGATCACCTGCGATTGTCCTTCCGAGGAGCTCATAAAAAAGATAGATATTCAACCCTTTAAGGTTATTGAGAAGGGCTCAGTCGTCAATACTGCTGCCGGTGAAAAGCACTATCCGCACACCGTTTGCAGTTTCGATGTCAGTAAAAAGGATTTCCTTGACTTCAAAGCCCTGGTCCAGGAGTCCATTCAGTGGCTTACTGACAACTATGATCGTTTGTCAAATACCCATTCTCTCAATGCCGCCTCTAAGCTGGAGTTCGGGTACTACACTCAGTTTGTAGACACGAAGATCGTTGCACAGTACGACACCATCCCCTATCAGCTCATCAAACTGGCGGCCGACCTTAAACTGGAGATAGAATTATCGCAATATTGGTTTTCAGAAGAACAAGGTGCCCAATTGAACTAACTTTGCTGCGTGAAAAAAACACTATCACATACGTTCGAAATGGAGGTGAAGTTCAGCGAGGCTGATCCTCTGGGTATTGTCTGGCACGGACACTTCATCCGCTATTTCGAAGATGGCAGAGAGGCGTTCGGTGAAAAATACGGACTCAAATACCTCGACTTCTATCGAAAGAATATCGTTGTGCCCATCATAAACATCAATTGCGATTACAAGCGTATCCTGAGGTACGGCCACCGTATCCGGCTCGAGACTACTTACGAAGACACCCCGGCAGCCAAGCTCCTGTTCCGGTATGCGATCTACGATGCTAACACCAATGAACGGGTAGCGCAGGGTAGTTCTATGCAGGTGTTCATGCATAGGGAGTCACTTGAGTTAATGCTCACTCTGCCGGAGTATATGATCGAATGGAAGAAAAAATGGCTGTCTAGTTAATGGAGCAGGTGTTTGCAATTGCCACCAATGTTGTTTCTGCCCTGGGTATGAATACCGACGCGCACTGGAGCGCCGTGGCCCGAAAGCAGTCGGGCATCCGGAGGTATGAAGATGCCAGCCTGAGCAACACACCTTTTTTTGCTTCCAGGATAGATCCCGGTCAATGGCAGAATATCCATGAGGTTACAAAGACCAATGTGGTACTCTCCTCATTCGAACAGATGGCTATTTACTCTGCCAGGGAAGCCCTTAGCCAGTGTGAGCAGGGCATAGATCTCAGTAAAGCTGTCCTGGTTCTTTCCACTACCAAGGGAAACATCGAGTGGCTCGACCAGGTCCCTGATGATCGCATTACGCTGCACAGCAGTGCTGCTGTCATTTCACAGCAACTTGGACTTACCAGCAAACCCATCGTCATATCACATGCCTGTGTCTCAGGGGTAGTCGCCAGCTTATATGCCCTGCGTTTGTTGCAGTCTGGCCGCTACAAGTACGCTATAGTCGTGGGTGCCGATCGGTTTACACGCTTTGTCTTAAGCGGATTCCAGTCATTCCAGGCCATTGCAGATGAGCCTTGCAAACCTTTTGATGCGCACCGCAAAGGCATCAACCTCGGTGAGGCTGCCGCCACCATCATCCTTTCTACCGATGCTGATGAGTCACTTGCCCGTCTGGTATCTGCCAGCACTTCCAATGATGCTAACCACATTTCCGGTCCCTCCAGAACAGGCGAAGAGCTTGCCTATTCAATAGATCGTTCCATGAAGGAGGGGCAGATCACTGCAGGCCAGGTCAGCATGATTTCTGCGCACGGTACTGCTACGTTGTACAATGATGAGATGGAGTCTAAAGCCTTCGGTATAGCGAAGCTTTCTTCTGTTCCTCTTCATAGTTTCAAAGGCTACATTGGCCACACACTTGGTGCTGCTGGTGTGGTGGAGAGTGCAATGATCATAGAGAGTATCCGGCGACAACAACTGATTCCGTCACCTGGATTCAGCGAATTAGGGGTTTCTCAGCCATTGAATGTCGTTAGAGATATTGCTCCTGCTGAGATTAATTACGTCCTTAAAACTGCCTCGGGATTTGGCGGCTGCAATGCTACGGCTATCTGGGCACAACCACAGTAGGTCGAGCTTTAGTGTTTCAAAGCGTTTATCGCCACCCAGCTCATTAGTCCCGCTCCTGTCTTCATCGCTTCCTCGTCTATGTCGAAGTGCGCGTTGTGCACCGGCGCAGTAAATGCTTCATTGTTCCTGTTGGTGCCTATCCGGAAGAAGCAACCTGGTATGTGCTGTGTATAGAAGCTAAAGTCTTCAGCAGCCATGCGCAGATCCAGGGTATGTACATTCTGTATGCCTATATACTCTCTTGCCCATGTTTCTGCTTGTAGCGTCAGGTGCGGGTCATTGTATAGGCTGGGATACCCCACAGGTATTTCCACCGTCACTTTGGCTCCGTTCGCGGTACACACTTGCTCTGTTATTTCCTTTATCCATTTGTGCGCTTCGTACCGCCATTGCTCGTTCATGGTTCGGAAAGTACCTAGTATCTCCACTTTGTCTGGAATCACATTCGTGGCAAATCCACCTGCTATTTTTCCAAATGTCAATACCGATGGTACCAGCGGGTTGGACTTCCTTGATATCACTTGCTGCAGCGATGTAATTACCTGCGCCGCAATGGCTATCGGGTCAACAGTCTGGTGGGGTAGGGCAGCATGTCCGCCCTTGCCTTCTATGGTTATGTATATCTCATCCGCACTGGCCATGTATTGTCCGGCGCGGAAGCCTGCGGTACCTGATGGTAAGGCAGGATACACGTGCAGTGCAAAGATCGCTTCAGGTTTGGGGTTCTCCAGTACTCCCGCCGCCACCATCAGGCTCGCTCCTCCGGGGTGCTTCTCCTCCCCGGGCTGGAATATCAGCTTCACCGTTCCTTCAAAGTCTTCTCTATGGTCATTCAGTATTCTCGCTGCTCCTAGCAGACAAGCAGTGTGCACATCATGACCACAGGCGTGCATCACTCCTTCGTTCTTCGATTTATAGTCTGTTTCATTGGCTTCCGTTATGGGCAGTGCATCCATATCAGCACGGAGAGCTATGCATCTCTTCTCTGGGTTTCTGCCCTTCACCAGCGCCACAATGCCCGTGCCCGCTATCCCTGTTTGGTGCTCTATGCCCCAGGTCTGCAGGTTCTTTGCAATGAATTCCGATGTCTTATACTCCTGGAATGACAACTCAGGATTAGAATGGATATGGTGCCGTATTGCCTGGATGTCAGGAAAGAACTCCTCAGCTTTTGTCCTGATGTTGTTGATCATTTCAGCGTGTTAATTACAATAATATCAGGTACTATCATTATAGGGCTGTATATGCCATTTAGCTGCTGGGCAAATTTCTGTGCGTCTGCTCTTGTCCTGAAGTCGCCAACCTTCACTCTGAACTGCGGCTGAATGTAGGTCATATAAGTCCGCGTGCTCGGGAAGCGTCTCATGAAGTCTATCTTCGTCTGTATTGCTTTGTCACGATCGTTGCCGTTGTAGATCTGCACCCTGAACCCCCGCCCTGATCGTATCAGACCACTCTTCCCGCTGGCGTTCTTAGCTTTCACAGTTGAGGTAATGATCGCCAGGCGTGGGTCCGCATGTATGATCACTCCTTCCACAGGCGTACTGCTTGCTGTTTCGGCCTGCTGTGCAAGGCAGGTTCCCGTCTTTAGCAATATAAACGTAAGTAACAAGCTCATTTGTTTTTAGATTTTTAGTAGCCCTTCCGCATGTATTATCTGCACACTCCCCGAGCAGCCAAGCCTGTCCGCACCGGCGGCAATCAGTTCTTTGGCAAACTCAAAGGTACGAATACCTCCCGAAGCCTTTATCAGCACATGCTCAGGCAGGCTTCTCCGCATCATTTGCACTGCATGTACAGTAGCGCCTTCGCCGGCGTATCCCGTTGAGGTCTTCACATAGTCTACGTTCAGTTCGCCGTATGCTTTACAGCAGGCTTTTATCTGGGCATCAGTAAGCAGCCCCGTCTCCAGAATTACTTTTATTACCTTCCCCGATGAGTGTATCATTTCCACACATTCGGCTATCTCTGGGGTTGCATACGTAGTGTTCTTACCCTTCACAGCAGCCAGGTTCTGCACCACGTCTATCTCGTCCGCCCCACTGGTTAAGGCCTCATGTATCTCAATGAGTTTTGCTGAGGTGTTGCCATACCCAAAGGGAAAGCCTGCTACCGTCACCACTTTCACCTGGCCTCCCATAAGTCTGCGTTTTGCTTCCGCAACATAATAGGGTGGCACGCACACCGCCGCAAAACCAAACATCATTGCTTCCATACACAGAGTTTCTATATCAGTTATAGTCGTGTCCGGCTTCAGTATAGTGTGGTCTATGTAGGTAGCTATGCTCACTGTACTAGTTTGCCTTCTCTATCGGGGGCTCTGCACCAATATTTTTGATTATTTCCTGCGCAAATTCACTGGTCTTCAGCAGTGTGGCGTCGTGCATCAGGTTGTAGAAGTCTATGGTTACCCGCTTGCGCATGATGGTTGTCTTCAGGCTCTCCAGTATACAGTCGGCAGGTTCATGCCAGCCCATATATTGCAGCATCATCACTCCGCTCAGCAGCAGCGACGATGGGTTCATTGTATCTGTATTAGCAAACTTTGGTGCTGTTCCGTGGGTAGCTTCAAATACTGCATGTCCGGTAGTATAGTTGATGTTAGCTCCCGGCGCAATGCCTATTCCGCCTACGGCAGCCGCCAGTGCATCAGATATATAGTCTCCGTTCAGGTTCAGGGTGGCTACTACCGAATAATCCTTCGGTGCCAGTAATATCTGTTGCAGGAAGTTGTCAGCTATCACGTCCTTTATTATGATCTTTCCATTCGCCTGTGCCTGCTTCATCTCGTTGTTCGCCGCGTCATCACCCTCGGCTTTCTTCGTACGCTCCCATTGGCCCCAGGTATATACGTAGTCGCCAAACTCGCGCTCAGCCAGGTCATAACCCCATAGTTTAAAGCCGCCTTCAGTAAACTTCATGATGTTGCCCTTATGCACGAGCGCTACTGAGGAGCGTTTGTGCTCTATGGCATACTTTATTGCAGCGCGTATCAGCCTTTCCGATCCCTCTTTCGATACCGGCTTTATCCCAAAGGATGATGTCTCCGGAAAGCGTACTTTATCAGCTCCGCCCAGTTCTTTCAGAAATTCAAACAGTTTCTTTGCCTTTGGGTCGTCGTAGTTGAATTCTATCCCTGCATAGATATCTTCCGTGTTTTCCCGGAAGATCACCATGTCCACATGTTCCGGATGCCTTACAGGCGAAGGCACTCCGTGAAACCAGGTCACCGGCCGCAGACATACATACAGGTCCAGCTCCTGGCGCAGCGCCACGTTCAGCGACCGTATTCCGCCACCTACAGGTGTGGTCAGCGGTCCTTTTATTGATACTATATATTCCTTAGCTACGTCCAGGGTCTCCTTGGGCAGCCACTCTCCCGTCTGGTTGAACGCTTTTTCTCCGGCCAGCATCTCCACCCATTCTATCCGGCGTGTACCGTTATAGCATTTTTCCACCGCAGCATCCAGCACTGCTTTAGAGGCTTTCCATACATCCGGACCAATGCCGTCACCTTCTATAAAGGGAATAATAGGGTTAACCGGTACGTTCAGCTTGCCGTCTGAACCCATCGTAATCTTCTGTGGTGTCATAGTTCGCAGATACTTTGCCTTTGAGGGCGCAAAGCTATGAAAAAAGCTGAATGCGTGTTTTCGTCAGGTCACCGGCTTCTTACCTGTCCGCCTCAGCATTTTTCATTCCTGAAGGTTTAATATATTGAAAATGCATAGGTGCCTGCTCTGTTCAACCAGTTGTCAACCAGTATCCAACCAGTATTCAACCAGTACCACTGCTTCATCCCACACCCTTGATGCCGTCCCCGGTACTTATCCCAGCGAAGAAAAACCTTTCAGGAAGCATAGGGGTAAACTCTTTCTGAGGTGTCTTCTAATAAATAACGCATTGAAGGAAGCGATTATCTTTGCGCCGGGATACCAGTTCCCGCCGATGGCAAGTACCGAAATAAGCAACACGATAGCCCTGGACAAGGGTTGGCAGATTGATTTCGAAAAGGTTTTTAAAGAGCACTTTAAGGGCCTGCATTCCTACGCGTTTACCATTATCAAAGACGATATCATGGCCGAGGAGATGGTGCAGAATGTCTTTTTCAAGCTCTGGGAAAAGAAAGGGCGGCTGGAGGTAAATCAATCCGTAGCTGCTTACCTATATCGGGCGGTCTATAACGAAAGCCTCAACTACCTGAAACACCTCAAGGTGAGGGACGCCCACCAGGCCTATGTTAAGCATCAGCCCGAGGGGAGTAATTCTACCGCCGAGCACATGAAGCTACAAGACCTCCAGCGCCACCTCGATAAGGCAATGGCTGAGCTACCCGAGCAATGCCGCACTGTCTTCCAGATGAGCAGATTTGAAGAGCTGAAGTACCACGAAATAGCTACCCGGCTGAATATCTCTGTCAAGACTGTTGAGAACCATATGGGTAAGGCATTGCGACTCCTAAGGGAGAAGCTTGCAGACTTTCTGCCTGCATTATTACTTATACTATTAAACCTGTAACTGAACCGGTGGAGAACAAGGAGCAACATATAGATAACTTGCTGGTGAAGCACCTGCTGGGGGAGACTACCCCCGACGAGGCGCTGCAGGTACAATCGTGGATAGATCAGAGCGCCCGCAACCGTAAATACTACGAAGATTTCAAACACATCTGGGAGCAGAGCAAGGAGCAGGAAAAGAAGAGTACCGTCAATGAGGAAGAAGCCTGGGCAAGGTTCCGCCAGCGTACCATACGCGAGGCAACACTCCCCAGAACTCTAGAAATGCCGAGACGCAGGATGCCCTGGCTCAGAATAGCAGCGGTCCTGCTGGTATTAGCCGGCGGCGCAACGCTTGCTTACCTCACCGGTAACAGTAGTGGAGGAGCATTGGTAGCCCTCAATTCCAATGATAAGGTGCTGATCGATACCCTGCCTGATGGTAGCATTGTTACACTCAATAAGTATTCCACCCTCACGTATAATGAGGATACCAAGGGCAACACCCGCTCCGTCACACTGACTGGTGAGGCTTTCTTCAATGTCACTCCTGATAAAAGCAAGCCCTTCATCATATCTGCAGAAGAGGCCTCTGTTCGGGTAGTGGGTACTTCCTTCAATGTAAAGGCTACTGAAGCTAAGACAGAAGTCGTGGTAGAAACCGGAGTAGTAGAGGTTGCAAAGAATGAGCACAAGATTGAACTGAAGCCAAACGAAAAGGGAATAGTGCTCAAGGACCGCCACGACCCCCTCAAGCAGAGGAATACCGACGAGCTTTATAACTACTACCGCACTAAAGAGTTTGTCTGTAACGGCACTCCGCTCTGGCGGCTGGTGGATGTGCTCAACCAGGCCTACAATGTAGATATCATCATAGCCAACGAACAGGTCAAGAGCCTTCCCCTTACCGCCACCTTCTCTAACGAGTCGCTCGACAGCATCCTGGCTGTGATCAGTGAAACCTTTGCCATTAAGGTTGAGCGGGACAATGGCCGAATAATTCTTAAGTAGCCAAAGCAGATGCAATCTTCTATGTTAAGACAATTGATCTACACCGCTTTCTTGTTGTGCTGTACAGTTGCACAAGTCTTTGGTCAGAGCCTGCTGGAGCGCACTATTAGTATGGAGGTAAAAAGACAGCGCCTCGATGCGGTACTGAAGGAGATGGGTAAACAGGCGGGCTTTAGCTTCTCCTACAATAGTAATCTTCTCCGCCGCGATAGCCTGGTTACTCTCAAAGCCCGTGACAGACAAGTGCGCGAGGTTCTGCAGATGCTGTTTGCGGACAGGTTCGAGTACCGCGAGCAAGGCAAGCATATCATCATTCAGAAATCCGATGGAGGCAACGACTGGTACGTCAGCGGCTATGTCATAGATGAGAAGACGGGTGAAAAGGTCAGCAATGCAAGTGTTTACGAACCCCAGCATCTTGTAGCATCGCTTACTAACGACGCTGGCTACTTCAAACTCAAGCTGAAAAGCAAGCAGCCGGCCACTGCCATCAACATCAGCAAGCTTGCATACAATGATACATCTATTGCCATAAAGCCTGGAGTTGATCAGGTGTTCACCGTCAATCTCTCGGCTAAGGACTACGAGTTGGACTCAGTCGTTTTCTCTCCGAAGAAAAGGATTGAAGACACCTGGATAGGCCAGTGGTTTCTTTCATCCCGACAAAGGCTGCAGACCATGAACCTCGGAAAGCTTCTAGTCGACAAGCCTTACCAGGTCTCCCTCACTCCCGGCCTTGGCACCCATGGCAGGATGGCTGGGCAGGTCGAGAACAAGGTTTCCGTGAATGTACTTGGCGGCTACACTGCAGCAGTTAATGGAGTTGAGCTTGGAGGCCTGTTCAATATCGTTAGAAAAGACATGCAATACCTCCAGCTTGTCGGTCTGTTTAATATTGTAGGTGGTAAAGTAAAAGGTGTGCAAGCTGCAGGCCTCTTCAACCAAACCATGGATTCTGTCACCGGAGTTCAGTTGGCTGGTCTGGTCAATCTTGCGGGTAGTGATGTAACGGGAGTGCAGGCAGGCGGCATTTACAATCATGCCCCTGCAAACATGAGGTACGCTCAGTTCGCCGGAGTGTCCAATTATGCCGGACTTAGGGCAGAAGGCATCCAGGCTGCCGGTGTAGCTAATATAGCAGGCAAAGGAATGAACGGCGCTCAGATAGCAGGTGTGGCCAATGTCGCTGACAGCGTTGTGGAAGGTGTACAAATAAGCGGTGTATTCAACTACGCAAAGAACCTGAAGGGCCTGCAGATAGGAGTCGTGAATATCTGCGACAGCTCCAGCGGCTATAGCCTGGGGTTGCTAAACTTTGTGCGGCATGGCTACCACAAGTTTTCTATTCACACCAATGAAGTAATGCAGATTAACGCCTCAGTCAAGACAGGCACTGACAAGCTATACACTATTCTTACCGGTGGCTTCAACCCCAACGGCACCAGCAGGGTAGCATCCTTTGGTTATGGCCTGGGCAGGGAGGTGAAGCTTTCCAGGGTAGTATCCCTGAATCCCGAAGCAACTGCGCAGCACCTCTATCTCGGCGACTGGGGTCACCTGAACCTCCTCAGCAGGCTAAGCCTCAACCTTCACGTGCAGCTACATAAGTACATAGCGGTCTACGGAGGCCCTGCATACTCCGTCTACTACTCCAAACAATCCTCCTTTAAGCCCGGCTTCAAAACTGACGTTGCCACATCCGGCTACAGCTCGTCCAGCATGGGTTCCAATACCATCGGCTGGCTCGGCTGGAATATGGGCGTCAGCTTGTTTTAGCCTGCGGATCCACGGGCGCCCCGGAATGTAGGGTAGAGACGTTGCTTGCAACATCTCCAGACAACACGGGTAGACAACGTTGGGGGCATGCAACGTCACCAGACAACACGGGTAGACATCCTCAATGGCGTGTTTCGAAATGACTAAGACGTTGCATGCAACGTCTCTACGTAACGGGGGGGTACAACCTGCATTGGCCTGTCGCGATGGGTAAGACATTGCATGCAACGTCTCTACGCCACATATGCACATCTGCACATTCTCTCATTTGCACATTTTTTTCCTACCCAATAGGGGTATCCCACCACTCAGCTGTCTTCTATTCAAATCAGCAACCAAAACAATGAAACTTACACAATTGATCCTGCTGCTTACAGCAATGATCTTCGCAACATTACCAACGACTGCCCAGCAGGAACAGCCATCAACGAAGGCTGGTTCTGCCCTTACTCAAAACGTAAGAGGGATCGTTACTGACGCAGAGTCAAAACAACCACTTGCCGGAGTAATAGTAGTGGTTAAGGGGAATAACGAAATAAACACCACCACAGACGCAGAAGGTCGTTTCGTCCTCCAGGCAGTGCCCGTAGGCAGACAGTCATTTCAGTTTAACCTGCTGGGCTTTGAAACCTACAATGCCTCAGAAGTACAGGTTATCACCGGTAAAGAGCTGGAGTTGAACGTCTCCCTGCGCGAAAGCCTCACCCAGCTCAGCGAGGTAGTAGTAAGTGCCGGGAAAGACAGGGCAAGACCGAACAATGAGTTCGCTGCCATCAGTGCCCGCTCTTTCTCTGTGGAGGAAACCAGGAGGTATGCAGCTTCCTTCGCCGACCCAGCAAGGATGGCGCAGAACTTCCCGGGTGTATCCAACAGTGGAGATATGGACAACAGTATCGTAGTAAGGGGGAACTCGCCCAAGGGTGTGCTATGGCGACTGGAAGGGATAGAGATCCCGAACCCCAACCACTTTAGCGGACTGGGTGCCACCGGCGGAGCGGTGAGTATGCTGAACGCAAACGTGCTGGCTTCTTCAGACTTCTACACCGGAGCCTTCCCGGCAGATGTTGGTAACGCACTCGCCGGAGCATTCGATCTGAACTTCCGCAATGGCAATACGGAGCGCCGCGAACACACAGTTCAGGTAGGTGCCCTTGGTGTAGAGCTCGCAACGGAGGGGCCTTTCAAAAAGGGAGGTAAATCTTCTTACCTGGTCAATTACCGTTATTCTACTCTGGCGCTCTTAGGTGGATTCTTCGACTTTGGCACCATGGTCCCCGATTACCAGGATGCGGCCATCAAGCTGAACTTCCCTACCGACAAAGCGGGAACGTTCTCCTTCTTCGGAATGGGTGGATATAACACCGCCAGCAGAAAGGCCGTGGCAGATAGTTCAGCATGGAACGATGAGGAACCTAACAATGGTTTCTCCAACAAAAACATGATGGGCGTAGCAGGCATCAGTCACCAGTATTTTCTTACAAAGAACAGCTACCTGCGTACCGTAGTGTCTGCATCTTACGACAAGGGTATAGAAGACGCAGATACGCTGAACCCGGCTAAGGACTATGCAAAGGTGCCGATCGTCAATACTTCATCGTCAAATACCGCCCTGCGTGCCACCATGATGTACAATCAGAAGCTGGATGCTCGCAATACATTCCGGGCAGGAGTCATCGCTCAGCAAATGAGCTACTCCATGGACTACAACTTTTACGATGACAACGAGCAGCAGTGGAAGAACTTTCTTACAGGAGATGGGAGTACACAGTTCTACCAGGCTTATGTGCAGTGGAAGAAGAGACTGGACGAGCGGCTGACGATGATCGGCGGCGTGCATGGCTCCTACCTGGCACTTAATGGCAAGTATAGCATTGAGCCACGCATATCTGCCACCTACGAGGTGCGCCGTCAGAAGTTCACTTTAGCAGCCGGGCTGCACAGCAAGCCGGAGCATATATCCACTTTCCTCTTCCAGAATAAAGCCAAAGGAGCGGAGACCCTGTACCCGAACAAGAACCTGGACCTGCAAAGAGCGCTGCACATCGTAGGCGGCTACGAAACAAGACTACCCTGGGACATGAGGCTGAAGGCTGAGGTCTATTATCAGCATCTGTATTCGGTGCCTGTCGAAATGGACAGCACCAGTGGGTTCTCTATGATCAACGCCGAGAACATCTACAGCCTGATGAACACGAAGCAGGGAATGGCAAGCGAGGGAACAGGCAACAACTATGGTATCGACCTGAGCATTGAGCGTCCGTTTGCTAATAACTACTACCTGCTGGCGAGTGGTTCGATTTACAAGTCCACGTACAAAGACTACCTGGGTCGCGAGTTCAATACCAGATTCAACAGGGGCTACCAGGTAAACCTTATAGGCGGCAAGGAGTTTAAGGTAAGTGCAAGCGGCAGAAAGGTGCTGGGACTTAACGGCAAGGTGCTACATAGCGGTGGACTCAGGGAATCTGAAATAGATATTGCCAGGTCAATGGCTAGCGAGAAGACAGAGATTGTACCCGGCAGCAACTTTACCAGAAAGGGGAAGCCTTACTTCCGCGCTGACCTTGGAGTCTACTACAAGGTGAACAGGGCAAGAGCAACACACAGCATTCACTTCGAAGCACAAAACGTAACCAACAATAAAAACTACTACTTCTCCTATTTCGATGCTACCACTGGAAAGGTAAAGGAAGTAAACCAGCTTGGCTTCTTCCCGAACATCAGCTACAGACTAGACTTTCATTACTAAAAACAATTAAACAAATTAAATAACCAGAATAAATAACAACAACAATGAAACAGTTAACAACAATCTTACTATTATCAGCAACAGGTATCGTATTCAGCTCTTGCCATAAACATTCAATCAAAGGAGACGGATCCGTTACCAGTGAGACGAGAAATGTTTCTTCCTTTCACACAGTGTGTGCAAATGGTGATGTGGAAGTGAGGATCCATCAGTCAACCGACGAAAGGGTAGTGGTAACGGGATACAGTAACCTGATCCCTGTCTACAAGACCAAAGTGAAAGATGGCAAACTAACCCTGGAGTTTGAAGATGGGTACTGGAACGTCAGGAACAACAACATAAGGGTAGATGTTTATACAAATGAGCTTAGCGGCGTGGATCTGAATGGTTCAGGAGACATCTACGTTGGTGCGGGAATAGATGGAGAAAGCCTACACGCAGAGATAAACGGATCTGGTGAGATAGAAATTGCCTCCAACACGTACGACGATCTATCCTTAAAAGTGAATGGCTCTGGTGAAATCAGGGCGAGGGACGCAGAAGCAGATAACGCAGACGCACGTATTTCCGGTTCCGGAAAGATCACCCTGACAGTCCACAACTATCTCAACGCAAAGATCTCCGGCTCAGGCACAATAGACTATTCGGGCAACCCCGAGCGTGTGGATACAGAAGTCTCCGGATCAGGCAAGATAAGAAAGCAATAAAAGCCTTCTCCAAACCTTCCCCAATAGGCGAGGCTTCTCTGCGCGAGTGGCCCACGTATGGTCAAGGATAATGCAAAACGCACGGGATGACCGTGCGTTTTGTTATTGGGTGCAAGAGCCGCCAAAGACTTAAAATATACACTATCTAGGTTGCTAGAGCTGCGGTGTATTTTTGGATGCCAGTACTTTACGAATGGTATCTGGCCCATAGATATGAACTACCTCTTTTCTTTCACTGAAACTCCCTCTGTCAAATACCCTACTGATAACAGCTTTTTTCTGACGTTCCCAATCAATGTTCTCGATCCTGGTGTCCCAGAACAACGCTGGTCGAAACTTCGAGAGATCCGGGTGATGCAGTCGTGAAACCTTCTCTTTCTCCTGCTTTATGTCATGGTAGAGCTGCAGCATCATCAAGAAGCCTTCTTCTAGTCCCAGGGCTGCTTCTATACGCAAGGACAAAGACGTATTCATACCACGACGGCCTCTGAAGATGGGGCTTAAAGTCTGCGGCAATTCGCCAATGGACATAGCAAAACGCCCCTTGGAAAGTCCGCGTTTATTCAACTCGCGTTCCAAAAAAAGTCCCGGATGCAGTCCCTTAAGTATGTCAATCCTCTTATCCACCACCCAAAATTAAACTAAAGATGTAAACAAAATGGTTAAATATTATTATCGGTAATATCAAGAATGTGGATAAGTACAAAAATCAAAAACCCTGCGGTGCCTGGAATTTTCTTCAACCCGCCTTTCCCCCGCCTTTAAACCGCCTTAGAAGCGCACTAGAAGCGCCATGAAAACACTCTGCCTGGAAGCGCTTTTGGGATTTGGAATTTGTTCATTGGAATTTCTCCAGCCACATTTGCATATTTCCACATCTGTCTCATTTGCACATTGCTATATTTATCTGATTTGCACATTTTGAACATCCAGTCAAGATCCAGTGTAAATCCAATCAACATCCAATGACGATCCAGTGCAGAGTTGAACAGGATTTTTGCAAGATTGAAATGATGGGCAGGATTCGCGAGTAGTGTCTCACAGCCCAATCAAGAGCGTCAACCATAACTACAGACCCTGACGACATACAATGACTATAGATGCTTCAGCGAGCATGAAAAGAGGCAGGCTAACAAGCGCGTCAAATCACTCGCGCTGGGAAGCCCTCCTCTACGGGGGGACGTTTGGAGGGGGCTCACCACTCGCGCAGGGAAGCATCCCTTTTCGGGGGAGGTTTGGTTAAGGGCTTCCACATCGGCTCTGCATCGGCTCTGCACCGGCTCTGCACCGGCTCTGCATCGGCTCTGCACCGGCTCTGCACCGAATCTGCTCAACCTGGAATTTGACTTTCGACATCTGAATTTCTCGCAAGTCTCAGCTCTGCTCACCTTTGTATTTGGAATTTGGGATTTGTCTATTGGAATTTTACAGCCTATTTCAAAACCTTATATCTGATATGTGTCACCATATTGGTTCCACTCTGTTCGATAGGTTCCAGATTGAGATTATCGACATCTTCAAAAAGCCGGGTGCCTGCGCCAATGGTTACTGGAGCAATATGCAGCCACAACTCGTCAACAAGCCCGGCTTTTAGATATTGATTGAGGGTATTTGCTCCACCCATAATCTTTACATCGCGAGTTCCTGCTGCTTCTTTCGCTTTTGCAAGCGCTGATTCAATACCGTCAGTCACAAAGAAGAACGTCGTTCCTCCTTCCATTTCTATCGGTTCCCGCTCCTGGTGGGTGAGTACGAAAACTGGTGCGTGATAGGGAGGATTGCCACCCCACCATCCTTTCCATTCCGGCTTGTCCCTCCGGTCTTTAGGTCCAAACATGTTATTCCCCATGATAAAGGCACCGGCATCCAGAATGGAGTCTATTTCCCTTTTATGTTTATGTTTTTCCGGTTCTGCAAACATCCAGCGGTCCAATAGCTCTGAATCGAAATTATCACCAAATGGTTTTTCGAAGCTTTGATTGAACCCTGCAGTGTATCCGTCAAGGGTCATTGTCAGCCCAGCGGTAACTTTCGTTGTGCTCATATCGATTGATTTAAACAAACCTTACCCTTGGCTAACGTATGGTTGTACCCACAGCGTCCACACAAGGGCATCACGAATGTAAACTATAATTCATAAGAGCGCAGGACGATCTCCTGAGGTTGGCTGTTTTGAACTATGATTAAATGATTGAGTGAAGACTATGATTTCTTCTCGCACCGGATAAATCATAGTTCAGACCCAGCCTGTTTGCAACTCCTCCTGAACTTCACAATCTTTATGTCAGATTCTTGAACTTTGATTTATCTGGTTTAATGAATACGATGATTCTCCCGGACTCACTAATCATAGCCCATCAAATAATCAGAAAAATCAACGTTCAGACAAGGGTGACATACAGCATGAGCAGGCATTACAAGTGTCCCCCCTCCCGTCCTTGCGAGGAGGTACGACGAAGCAATCTCACGTCAACATGAGCAGGTACCAGGGACTTACACCATGGGAATTTACCCTTCATTGCGTGAGGCTGCTTCGTACCTCGCAGTGACGGTGTGATAGTAACCCCTCCACGTCTTTGCGAGGAGGTACGACGAAGCAATCTCACGTCAACATGAGCAGGTACCATGGACTTTGTTCATTGGAATTTCTCTCCCGCACCAGCTTCGCTCACTTTGGAATTTGAAATTTGTTTATTGGAATTTCTCCCCAACCATTTGCATATTTATCTCATTTGCACATCTTGAACATCCAGTCAACATCCAGTGTAAATCCAATCAACATCCAATGACGATCCAGTGCAGAGTTGAACAGGATTTTTGCAAGATTGAAATGATGGGCAGGATTTGCGAGTAATGTCTCAGAGCCCAATCAAGAGCGTCAACCATAACACTCACTCTCCCTTTGTCATCCCCGAAGGGGAACTAAAGACCCTAAAGGCCCACATCGAGAATAGATGCTCTGCGAGCATGACAAAAGGTGGATACAGTCGCATAATATCGTCCACACAAGGGCATCACGAATGTAAACTATAATTCATGTTCAGCAGATGATGAGCCATCATGAATTGAGAAACATTTTATAACTTCAATTGGTCCGAACCGTGCAAACGGACACTTTACACTGAACTAAAATGCAACTGATGCAACCACCGCTTCTATCATGAATCCTAAACAGTTATGGCCTGCTCATGAACAGTCACACCTTGTCAGCTACACGAAACCAAGCGACCCTAAGTATAGCAAATTATCTGCCAGGGGTTTTTCAAGATGTCTTGATTTGTGATGGAAAAGTCGTAGACTGTAAAGCACTCGCAATTCATTGATTCGATGAAACAGAAGAGGATTCAAAAGCTATATCTCCTCATCGCAGTGATTTTCTTTGGAACCACTGCAGCATTTGGACAGAGGATCGTAGAACTTAGCCTGGTTATGGAGCCGAACAACAATGTAAGGCTTTCCGTCCAGTCGTTGTTTTTTTATGGCAATGGACAAACAAACTTTGGTCAGCTTTATGGTCATACTATGTGGCAGTCGAATGACACAATTAAGCTTAACATCTACTACAATGCACCACCCGCGCCAACCCAGCATACGGGTTATGTAGATACGGTTGAAATGGGCACTGTAATGCCTCATAGCGCTAATGTCTTGACAGTATATCCTTATTTCCTGACTCAGATAACTGCAACCGATTGGGATACCACAGCTTTTTTTGATCTGGATTCAACAATTCTGTTTCCGTGGACGACTTCGCTAGCTGAAGTCTCATCGGAAAATCACCAGGTCAGGGTATTCCCGGTTCCGGCCACAGACCGTATTCACATCAGGTTTCCTGGTCGCGATAAGCACAGTATTGAACTATTTGACATCACCGGAAGGAAGGTCTTTACGCAACAGTCGGTAACAGAAGAAACGACCATTGATGTTTCGGGTTTATCGGCTGGCAGCTATATGGTGCGGGTTGCTACCGCTGACAGGGTTTATGTACAAAAGATCATTGTGGGAAGGTAGGGGCCATTTCTACCCCGCAGGCTGGAATTGCAAGCCTTTGTTTCATGTCATATGGTAAATTATGCTTTTGTCTACACTTCCTTTAGCTAACAACAAAGAAGAGATATATCTTCTTTGCCTCCTCTCATTTGGGATTTGGAATTTCTCTATTGGAATTTCGTCCTCCAATACTGGCGCGGGAGTTAGCGCAGCGCTCTCGTGTCTGCACTTCCTTCCAGTCTCCAGACTGGCGGATGCACCATCAATACGGAAACAGTTTCAATAATGCGAGCAGGAACAACGGCCACCACTTTAGGAGTGTTATCCTGACTCACTTAAGCTAAATGGCAAGTTGCAGCCTGACGCAAGGGATCTCAGGTAATGCTGAGAAATATCATCACGAGAGGAGTGCACTTGATGTGAGTGTCACCAACAAATGCTAAATTCCTACCCGAATGAGGATCTACCTTATAGTACTGCTAACACTCATCGCGTCTGTTGCAAATGGCCAGCACCGCAAACTGAGATTCCCGGTCTGGACGTTCCATCAGAAGAACGTTGATATTTACGGAGTGTCACTTGGACTTGCGTCCACTGGAAGCGCCGTCAGGAATACCTATACCACAGGCATTAAAATAGAAATCATTGGCCTTGGACTTTTTGTACCATTGATTCCCAGAAGCCCGGTTGCGGAGGATGATTCTGCGTTTCACGAGATAATGTCAGAGCCCTTATCAGAGCGAATTAACGGACTTAGTTTGTCTGCCTCGGGCACGGTTTGCAATTGTGACATAAACGGCGGCTCCTTTGGCATTATGGGTCAGATACATAGAAAGGTGGTTGGAATATCAGGAGCGTTCTTTATGAACTTTAGCCAGGTACACCATGGCATCCAATCTGCTTTCTTCAACGAGGCATACCAGATGAGAGGCCTGCAGATAGGAGTGTTTACCGGTAGTAAAGATGCAAGGGGCATCCAATCTGGTTTATTCAATGTGGCATCCCAGATGAGAGGTATGCAGATAGGAGTGTACAACAGAAGTAAAGATACCAGGGGCATCCAATTTGGACTTTTGAATAAGAATGAACGTCGCCTGTTCCCAATTGTCAACTGGAATTTCAAAAGTAAGACCGGGGAGTAAACCGCCTTAAAAAAACGCCATAAGAATGCCCCGGCTTTGGTTACGTTGTGCTTTGGAATATGTTCTTTGGAATTACTCTCGAAGCATGTTGGCCATCCCGGGCTACTTTAGCCGAATACAAAGTTAGCGCCTGACGCGAGGGAGCTCAGGTAATGCGGCAGATTTCATCGCGAGTGCTTCGTCTGAACTATGGTCATCGCGGCCTTCCGTCTGAGGCAGGGGCGGGTCACGAAATCTCAAGATCTGAAGCCGCAACGACGTAGTCGGGAAGACTACGCCGAACCGGGGGTAAAAAGCATTTTATCACTGTCATTCTGGTTTAAGACCACGCTCCTTTAAAACAGTGTTGTAAGCCTTCTTGTAATTCTTGTCGGCATGAGGCGACATTACGTCTTCATGCAGGTAGAGTAGCTGTTCATCAGACTTTGTGCGGTAGATCCCCGCTAACCTTTCAATTTCAGCATTTTCTTTTTCCTTCTTATTCATTGTTACTAAGATAGCATAAATGTGCTATGGTGATTTCTCATTCCATTACCTAAACAACTTGGTCCAGGCATATGGTGGAATCCTAGCTATGGTTAATTAGCTAGTAGATAGTATACGCTACGGTAACGCCTGGAACGCACATCAGAGATTTCTCTCAAACCATGTTGGTCATCCCGGGCTACTTTAGCCCCATAGAAGGTTAGCGCCTGACGCGAGGGATCTCAGGTAATGCGGCAAAATTCATCGCGAGTGGGGTGAACTTGATGCTTTGATAGAATTGGCGCTTTGCCGTACCGACTCCACTTATTTCTGATTTGGAATTTCTCTATTGGAATTTCCATCTTTTATACTGGCGCGGGAGTTATCGCAGCGCTCTCGTATCTACACTTCTATCCAGTCTCCAGACTGGCGGATGCTCCACAAATATGGCCCATCTCTGCAAGGGGCATTCTCTATTCCAACCGAAAGGAAACCGGCACGACAGTGCACAGGTCTATCGGGCGGCCATCTATCATGGCAGGGAGTGCAAACTTCATAGCTCCAAGCACCCGCACGGCCTCTTTATCCAGGCTGGTGTGTGCAGATTTGACGACCGCAATGCGGGCTATTTCGCCGGACTGCAGGATTGTTAGCTTTACATACACTTTACCCATCAGGTTATTTTCCCTGGCAAATTCCGGATATCGCAGGTTCTTCATCAGGAAGTCGGTAATCCTTTTCTTCCCGGGCAGTAAAGGAGCTGTGTAGTGCAGCCCTTCATTGTCCTCACCGGGCCTTTCTATGGGGAGGTAGGTGGCGCCGTCTGCACAGGAAGTATCGAGATAGTTCAGCTCAAAATCGTAGCCTGGGTCTTGTGTACCGCGGTTCTTCTTTCGTTCTCCTTTGCTAAAAGATTCGCCGTCCCTTGTTTCGGACAGAAGCACCCTGCCCGTTTCAACATCCTTCACCGTCACCATCACAGCACGTCCAATTGCGGGGCTTCTGACTACTACATATCGGCCTGTTTCTTCTGTAGCTTCTTCGGTAAGCGCCAAGTCGTTGAAGTAACGAACGGAAGGCTGCGCAAGCAACCCGATGGGCAGCAGCGTCAGCAGGCAGAGGAGCAGCAATCCTTTGCTATTGGAATTGGTTTTAGTGTATGGCATACATTCGGGTAGTTAGCTATTCTGCCAATATAGGGTGCTATCTTCAGCTTTTCTGAGAGCAGGGAGGTTTTCTGTATGAACTGTAAGAGAATCTTTTCCTCAGCAGGTGTGAATATGGGAAACATCCCGAGAAGCATTGAGTGCAGTCCAAAGTGCGCTGCATACTTACACTAAAATTTGAGGATTTGTGTGCTGCTACTACAAAGTCAGGAGGATTACGCCGAAGGGGAGGCTCAGATAGTGCATACATCAAGCTAGTATCAAGCTAGTATTAAGCTAGTATAGAGTATGGGGAATGCTAGTCAGCTGTTCTGCCAGTAACAGAAGTAAAGCCGTCCAGGCAAACAAACTTTCCATCTTTTTCAGGAGCGTGGTGTTTTCCCTTCCACATTTCCTACCCTTGGAATTTGGAATTTGTACTTTGGGATTTTTCTTCCTTAGGATTTCAAAATTGTCCGCTATTAGTTAATCCACCTTAACAATTGATGCACTATCCATACTCTATCTATGCTCTATCCATGCTTAATCTATACACTACCTATACTTCACCCATGCTAAATTGTCTCACGTTATTCGTAATTCGTCACTCGTAGATCGTACCTCGTCATTCGTCATTCGTCATTCGTCATTCGTCATTCGTCATTCGTTATTCGTCCCTCGTAATTCATCATTCGTACCTCGTCCCTCGTAAATCGTCCCTCGTACCTCGTCCCTCGTAACTCGTCATTCGTAAATCGTCCCTCGTAATTCCTCACTCAAAAATCTCCCTTGCCCTGACCAGCAACAACTCTATCCTCTTCATCAGCACCCCCAGATCCTCCGCCTTCACTTCATACCGCTCCCCATAGCGCGAATCCTTGTAGGCTCCCTCCAGCAGATCCAACAGTCGCTCGCTATCGGCCCCTTTACCCCGAAATATCAAGTTCAGCTGAGGTGCCACACGCCTGCAGTTCTTTAGCAGCTCGGTAATAGAGTGTGTTCGGACATCCTTACTGGTATACGCCAGTATTACACCCCGCAATGTCAGTTCAGCAGCCTGTTGCAGCATAAAGACACATATATCACGCGTTCCTTTCTCATAATATCCCTTTGCACCCTCCAGGAATGAGGAAGCCTTTCTATAGCTGGCCATAAAGGTCTTCCCTGCCCGCTCTCTTGCCTCCTCCAGCTTTGCCACGTCGGGTATCGGTATGCTGCTCGACTTGTTGCCGTATAGCAGGTGCTCGTCTCGGCACACCGATGAGTAGAAAAGGTTACCCTCGCTTATATACCGGTTCAGTGTGGCCAACTGGTGCAAAGAACAGTTTACATGGTCATTGCCAAAGCAGCATAGCTCTATCAGCACCTCATAGTGTCTGAATGGTCTTTGTGAGGCGTCAGGAAGCACTACCAGCAAGTCATAGCAGCTTCCATCTTCATTATCCATTGGGTCAGCATATTCCAGCATATATATCCGCTCAGGCTGCACCATCGCTACTATAAACTTTATTGCCGAATCTACTGAGCCCGCAGGCTCCCTGTACGGGTCTGTACTGCATATTGCAGCCCCGGTCAAGCACTTTTTCACATCCATCTCCTCTTCCGCTACATCCAGGAAGTTGAACAGCCAGTTCAGACCCAGGATCAGCTCTTCGCAATAGTCTGATGCTCCTACTTCCAATTCCCTTATCACATAGTCCATAAACATCTTCCTCAGGTTCCGGCTCAGCATCTTTGGTGGATGGTAGTAAAACATTGTCCCTAGTTCAGATGCAAGCCTCGGGCTTATGGGTTGTTCCATTCCTGCTTTCATGGTCCCGTGTTTCATTGGTAAATGGCATCATCAAAGTAATAGGACCAGAAAAGCATATGAAATTCATAACCCGCATATTTTATCCCCCTCTACGACTATTATATCCATCGCCTACATCATTCGTCCCTCGTAATTCGCAAACTGAGCCTCAACGAAGTCCGACCCTTCGGGATCGTAACTCGTAACCCGTCATTCGTAACTCGTCCCTCGTACCTCTTCACTCACAACTCGTCCCTCGTAATTCGCAACTCGTAACTCGTAAAACTGAGCTTCAGCGAAGTCCCAACCCTTCGGAATCGTACCTCCCAATTCGTCACTCGTAAATCGTCCCTCGTCCCTCGTAAACTGAGCTTCAGCGAAGTCCCGACCCTTCGGGATCATCACTTCTCACTCGTAAATCGTAATTCGTCACTCGTAAATCGTAACTCGTCCTTCCGAATAATTTATCCTCTGGATATCCCACAGGCAATTCCGTGCTTTGTTCCTCTAAAGTCAAGTCCATGGAAAACGAAAGCACCAACCTGCACCCTCTTATTATCAGTGAACTTGCCAAATTATTCTATGCATACTCTCCCGCCCAGACAAGCTACCATTTAAGGAAGATGCTTGTATGCTATGTGCTGCATGAAAAGGACCTTCCTTTCTATCATGACGATCTGGTAAACAATATTGACTTCCTGCTCGATTTCCTGGAAATTGCCGACCATCTCGGAGTTAAAACAGATACCGAAAAAGCCCATCTCCGGGATTTCGAGTCGGACGGGAATACTACATAGAAATAGTGTAGTTCTCTACCTCGTAACCCCCAAACTCGTCCCTTTTATTTCGTCCCTCGTCATTCGTAATTCGTAACTCGTAATCTGAGCTTCAGCGAAGTCCCGACCCTTCGGGATCGTAACTGGTCCCCTTAACTCGTCCCTCGTCATTCGTAACTGGTAACTGGTCCCTCGTAACTCCAAACTCGTCCTTCGTAATTCGTCATTCGTAATTATCTTTATCTCATGGACAACAAGATTCACCAGGGGCGCAACGTAAAGCGTTTCCGCGAAATGCTCGGCATCAAACAGGAGGCACTGGCTATGGAACTGGGCAGTGACTGGAACCAGAAAAAGATCTCCCTCCTGGAGCAGAAAGAATCTATCGAGCCGGAGCTATTACAGCAGGTGGCTACTGTGCTTAAGGTGCCGGTGCAGGCGATTGAGAATTTTGATGAGCAAGCGGCTGTTAGTATAATATCGAATACTTTTAACGATAGTTCAATTCTCAATGGCATAAATTATAATCCTACGTTCAATCCAGTTGACAAATGGGTAACAGCGCTTGAAGAAAACAAAAAACTTTACGAGCGCCTTCTTCAATCAGAAAGGGAGAAGGTGGAGTTGATGCAGAAGATTATTGATAAGAATTAACCTTCGGTTCGAGTACCATAGGGATCACAGAAAGTGAAAGCCACTGATATTCAGTGGCTTTTGTTTCGTTACGAATTGCTAGTCTTTACAATCTGTTCATTTTCAATTGTTAAGTGGTTCGAGTCCAATTAGGTCCTGTAATGTTGAGCGAATTCAATTCATGAAACGATATGGTGGCGGGGTCAGTATATTATCTAAGACGTTCAAACGTAATACCTCTTTCTTTGGTATGCTCTGCAAGGGGTTTTCTGTAATCCTGGACTGCCATAGACTAAAAAACACTATATTTAAGACTGTTGACATTCGTTGCGTGCTATCGGAGAGTTATGGACAATGATTTGACGACAGTGCTAACTTGACACGGACCGACTTAAACCAAACAGACGACAATAAACTTATTCAGTAGACAGACATAATATTTGCATAAACCGAGATGAAACTTATTACGAGAGACGATATTGAAAGATGGGCCGAGAGAATTGATTCCAAAGGTGACTTGCCTTATCTTATGTCAAGATTGGTGCGAGCAACAACACCTTCAAGCACATACGCAAATTTTCCTTCGGGCAGTGCTGCTTACATAGGAGGTTGGGACGGAGAAGTGAATTGCCAAGAAGACACTCCGTACGTTCCTAAAGGAATTTCACTTTATGAGTTTGGAACAGAAGCGGATTCAAAAGGTAAGGCAGATGACGACTACGATAAGAGAAAAGCGAACTCATTAGGTTATAACCCCAAGGATAGTGTCTTCATTTTTGTTACTCCAAGATTTTGGAAAATGAAAGATAAATGGGTGAAAGCAAAACAAGCCGAAGGATTTTGGAAAGATGTAAGGGTCTATGATTCTTCCAACTTAGAGCAATGGCTTGATATTGCTTTAGCGACCTCACGATGGTTTTCAAGTCGTGTAGGAAGTTATCCTTTTGACGGAATTATGACTACCGATGAATTTTGGGAAGAGTGGTCCATTGGCCCAAGTGGATTATGTTTATTACCCGAAGTAGTTACCGCAGGTAGGGATTTTGAGCAGAAGCAACTTTTAGTTATACTGCAAGGACAACCAAGCATAAAAGGAATTAAAGCATCTACTAAAAATGAAGCAATAGCGTTCATAATAGCTGCCGCTAAAAAATTTCCTCAAAATGAATCAGAAAGATTTCTTTCTAAATCGCTAATTATTGATACAGAGGGAAACTTTAGGGGGATCAGAATAAACACAGCAACTCCATTAAATTTGATTCCAAGATTTGATGAAACACAACCTCTTTACTCCGCAGTTTCAAAAGGACATCATGTATTAGTTCCCTTAGGTGCAGATGATAGCTTTAATCAGGAAACAATAACGCTACCGACCATTGACCGAGATGAACAAATCAACTCTTTAATTCAAAGCGGAATATCACAAGACAATGCAGAGAAATTTTCAAGAGAGTCAGGCAGAAATATTACAATTCTAAAAAAATTACTTGGCTTTCCGCACAGCAAAGCAAAATGGATTTCGACAGAAAATATTCGTGAAATAATACCTGCACTTCTGTTGGGCAGATGGAATGAAAGTTATATTGGAGATATTGAATTAATTGAAAAATTGTCAACGCAAAAGTATTCTGATTATTTAGTTACACTAAGTAAGTGGAAAAGCTTTGAAGAATCTCCAATAATTCAAATTGGTGAAACATGGCGTTTGACTTCTCCTTTGGACTTATGGACTAGTCTATCACCACATTTAACTCAGAAAGATTTTCAAAACATTCAACAGTGTTTTTCACTTGCTTTCAAAAATGGAAACCCCATCATAGAGCCAGAGGACAAGAATGATTTTGCCGCCTACTTTAATAAGCAGAGAAAATATTCTAACTGGTCACGAGAAGGGATAACTCAATCATTAATTTTAGTTGGACGATTCGGTGAAGGTTTGAATATTCCTAATCTTCCTAAACCTCAGTTATGGGTTGACGATATTATTCTTGACTTGCTTAACAATGCAAGCGGAGAAATTTGGATTTCAGTTAACCGCGAATTACCTCTAATCTCAGAAGCATCACCCGACAGTTTTCTAAAGGCCGTGAGCAATTCATTAGCAAAACCGCAACCTGAGATTATGGATATGTTCAAAGAGGTTGACGGCGTTATACATGCAACAAGTAATCATACAGGTTTATTGTGGGCTCTTGAAGGTTTGGCATGGCTTCCTGACTACTTACAAGAAGTTAGTTTGATATTGCTTCAACTATCACGGCTTGACCCAGGTGGTAATCTATCAAACAGACCAATCAATAGCATTTCAGAAATATTTAAACCTTGGCACTATCAAACTCTTGCAACTTATGACGAGAGAATGAGTATCTTAAAATTCATTACACAGAAGGAAAAAAATTCCGGATGGGCACTATTGATTAGTATGCTTCCTGACCATCAGGGAATTGCGCATCCAACGCATAAGATGCGTTGGAGAATGTTTGACAAGAACACACATCTTACATATACTTATCAAGAAATTTGGAATACTCACTCTTATGTAATTGAATTACTTCTTAGCTTATTTGACAACAACGAAAATAAATTCTCTCAACTCATAAATGAACTCGCAAACCTTGCACCTTACGACAGGAAAAAGGTTTTGGATTGGGCTGATGCGATTCATTCAGAAATTAAGCAAACAGAATTTACCACATGGGAAATAATTAGAAAGACCTTAAATCATCACAGGTCTTTTCCCGATGCAGAATGGGCAATGCCAGAATCTGATTTAAAGAGGATGGAAGATTTGTATAATAAGCTTAAGCCAACTGATATTATCAATCAATTTATTTGGCTTTTTAATGACCATTGGCCAGCATTTCCCGAGGGCTCTAGAGAAACAGATAATGAGTTTGAAAAAAGGCATGATCAACGACAGAAAAAGATTGATGCTGCAAGAATTGAAGCAGCGACCGTTTTCCTTAATGAGTTGGGGTTAAAAAAAACTTTAGAACTAAGAAAGCAAGTGAAAGAATCGTGGTCATTAGGCGACGCTTTAGCACGAGTAGTTATAAAGCAAGAAGATGTTTTTTTGGTATGCGAATGCCTGAATGATGATAGAGAGCACATTAGGTTTGTCCACAGCTTCTTTTTTCGTAAGTCATTCCTTGAAGGGTTTGAATGGATAAAAGATTTAGTCACGAAATTGCTGCAAAACGGTTTTAGCTATAAAGCCGTTTCAAACATTTTGATTCCAATAAATCAATCAAAAGAACTTTGGGATTTTGTCTCTACATTAAATGAGGAAGTTCAAAATGAATATTGGAAGAATATTTATCCGAGTTTCTACAATATATCTGTTGACGAAAAAATATTGGGCGTTGAAACGCTTATAAAGCATAAAAGATTTTTTTCGGCAATTGATATATGCTCTCATTTTCCGGAATCAATTCCAACGAATCTTATTGCTGAACTTCTTAAAAAAGCAGCGACAGAAGAATCAAGTGAGCAACCTCGTTTTAAAGGATATGAAATTGAACGCCTATTTGAAACAATTGATAAGCGAAATGATTTAGATAGCAATGCATTTATTAATTTAGAATGGCTATATCTTCCTCTTTTAGATTCGTATGGAACAAGACGGAATCCCCAAATGCTTGAAGAAGAACTTTCAAGGAATCCAGAATTTTTTATTGATGTTCTAAAGTGGGTTTACATTCCAAAAGACAAGCAAAAGTTAGAAGAAGAAAGAAAAGGAATTTCTGATGAAGTAATTCAGAACAGAGCAAAGACAGCTTATCACTTATTCCATTTATGGAAGAAAATTCCGGGTATGAAAGAGGATAATTCTATTGATGAAGAAGAACTAAGAAATTGGATTAAGAAAGTGAGAACTCTTGCAGAAGAAGCAAGCAGGTTAGACGTTGCTGATATGCAAATTGGGCAAGTGTTAGCACAATATCCTGAGAATATTCCTCAGTGGCCACAGGAAAAAATATTTCAAGTTATTGAAGAAATAAATTCTGACAACTTGAATAGAAACTATTCTTCTGCAATGTTTAATAAAAGAGGTTCTTCATCAAGAGGGCCATTTGATGGCGGAAACATTGAAAGGGATAAGGCCGCATACTTTAATAAATTAGCAAATGATTTCAAAAACAAATATCCAGTTGTAGCTGGCATTTTCAAGCGAATGGCTGAAGGATACTTAATTGATGCCAAAAGAATGGACGATCAAGCTGAAAGAGACAGGTTAGAATATTGAAATGTATTGTGCAGAATCAACACTTTAAATTACAAACTACCATCTAACGCACAGGTGGACATTCAGACATATAGAAACGACAACGGGAATATCTAAAAAGAAGTCCATGTGTAAGCTTCCCCGAAGTTCGCCGATTTGAAAGCAGAGTAAATCTCTAACTTTAAAACCAAGCAACCAAAGGGATGAAGAAGTCCAGATTCACAGAGAGCCAGATAGTAGCTGCTATTAAGAAGCAGGAAGCTGGCGTAAGCGTAAAGGAGATCAGCCGGGAACTCGGCATCTCAGAAGCAGCCTTTTACAACTGGAAGGCAAAGTATGGCGGAATGGAGGTAACAGAGCTCAAAAGGGTCAAGGAACTAGAGGCAGAGCTTGCCCAGTTCAAGAAGATGTATGCCGAAGTGAGCTACGATCTGCAGGCAGCCAAAAACCTGATAGCAAAAAAATGGTAGGCCCTGCTGATCAAAGAGAGACTGTGCAGGATCTGCTCACCGATGCAGACCGGCTTAGTATCAGTAGGGCATGTGCGATAGCTGGCATCTCACCATCCACCTATCGCTATAGACCAAAGCCTAAGGATGATCGTATTGTAGAGCAACACCTGAATGTTCTGGTGCAAAAGCATCCTAACATTGGATTCTGGTCCTGCTATTACCGTATCCGCAATAAAGGGGAGAGGATCAATCATAAACGCCTTTATAGGGTCTATACTGATATGAGTCTGAACATCCGTAGGAGGCCAAAGAAGAGGCTACCTGAGCGCATAAGGCAGCCGCTGAGTGTACCGGATGCAATAAATCAGTGCTGGAGCATAGATTTTATGAGTGATAGCCTTAGGGATGGCAGAAAGTTCAGAGTGCTCAACATCATTGACGATTATAATCGGGAGAGCCTGGCTATTGAAGTCGATACTTCTCTACCGGCCCCCAGGGTACAGCGGGTATTGGATGGTATTGTAAGGCAAAGAGGCCTGCCAGGCAATATCAGGAGTGACAATGGGCCGGAGTTCATAAGCCGGGTAATGGAAGATTGGTGCGAGACCAATAAAGTCAGCTGGCATTATATTGAGCCTGGTAGGCCGATGCAGAATGCGTACATAGAGCGGAAGAACGGATCCATGAGAAGAGAGCTATTAAATGCTTACTGCTTTGATTCATTGAAAGAGGTGCGGGAGTTGTGCCAGCAGTGGAGGTGGGATTACAATCATGAGCGGCCACATAAGTCGCTGGGTTATTTATCTCCGGTGCTCTATGCAAATAAGCACGTGCTCATTAGCGATAAGAAAGAACCGACTCAGAATGAAGCCTTATCCATAGATCCGCGTAGGCATGGCAGCCTCAAAGCTGCCGCTGCCGTATAGCGCGGATATGTGGATAAGATATTTGAAATAATAAACCAACGTAAAACATCAAAAGCTCTACTTTTAATTCGAACAGTTTTTAGGGAAGCTTACACCTGGGTCAACATCCCGGAATATCAACCACTGGTTCAGAAAACCGACATAAAAACCAAGTGGGTCAACATCCCGGAACGGTGGGTCAACATAAAACAGAATGGTGGGTCAACATGGACCGGAATCTACAATCCCTAAGCGGGCAATTATTTATCCGAAAGATGTGCAACGAATCACAGGCAGGAGTGAGAGCTATGCAAGAAAACTTTTACAGAAGATCAAGGAGAGATATTCAAAGGAAGATCACCAGTATGTGACGCTGGAGGAGTTTGCGCAGTATACTGGGTTATCGGTGGAAGTGGTAGTGGCGTTTATTGTGGATTAGTAGAGAGTAGGGAGTAGCGAGTAGTTAGACGTTTGGTTTTTGTAATTGCATAATGCTGCGTTTGAGCCAGCGATAGCAACAGCCGCCTTCTGTTTGGTGAGCAGGAATTGGTACAGCGCGATACTACGGAGCAAAGTGCTGTAAGCCTCGAAGACCGCCACAGAAACCCGCAGTACAGTTCAAAACGGCAATCTAATCTTACCAATGAGTGTGCAGGGTGTTTTTTTGCGGGGCACTGCATCAGCCGTGCAGCAGCTCAGGCAAAAGGAAAGCACGCAAGTACTTTCCAGATGCTCCGGGCATTGACGACGTTTCGCCTCCGGTAAGGAACAATTTATAATCTCTATTTAAACTGTTTTTTCAAAAAATGTCGCAGAAGAGACATCTCAAAGGATCTAACCCATCATGAGAAATCAGTTCTTTTTCTGATTAACATTGAAAAAACTCTTCTGTTTTTTGGTAAGATTGTAACTAATACCGATGAAAGCTCCTACCCTGAAGGTCTTTTCGGTAGGAACTTCTCCCGAAAATGCATTCATATGATAATTCTTGCCCTTTCGGTAGTTTGAATGGAGGTAATCTATCTTCCGAAACGCTGGACCAGCTGTCAGGATAAATTTTTCTTCTTTACCAAGCATTAAACTTAACCCCGGAAATAGAGAATGTATATCCAATTCAGATGTGCTAATGGATGCTCCCAAGGTGAACGCCATTGAAGCGGTTCGCCAGGTGCGAAAGCTAGAATGAAACATTGCAGCGATAACGGGTAGATATTGATTTGTCTTGCAGTTACCAACTATAGTGACAGAATCACCCCCAACTGACTCCGCATGGTAAACAAAATCGTTTACACCAATGCCCCAGACGATTCCGGTACTTAGATCATATCTTATTCCCTTCCGAACGTACTCCCAGTAGGGAAACCTTCGATTATTATGGAATTCCCCCTCACCTTTATATTTTATGTCTATATCAAAGACCACCATGTCCCTTGCCGGTTGAATAGGAGCAGAACTAATCTCATAAGTTTCAGAGCTAGACATTGCATCTACGAGTGCTTCCATTCTAGTAATAACTTTCCCTAAATCTCGTCCCTTTAGAGTTTTCATCATGTCCTCTGCCTGTTCATTCAACCTTCTAACAGGCCGCTGCATTTTTACTATTCCCGCTTCCGTCAGATAAAATTCAATTTCCCAATCATTTAGTACATCATGATATTGCTTCTTGAAATCTTGATAGACGTTATAAAAATTACCAACAGCTTCTCTCTGTAC
>Ga0196970_1000284_pt1 | contig 69757 bp, 59 predicted proteins | sample S1v_513CmetaG_FD_148672 | JGI IMG/M metagenome (GOLD analysis project Ga0196970, IMG submission 148672) | Soil microbial communities from Anza Borrego desert, Southern California, United States - S1+v_5-13C | ecosystem: Environmental > Terrestrial > Soil > Desert | place: USA: California...
GCCCCTCTCCCGCTCCTGCGTCGCAGGCGAGGGGAGAAAGACTGTCGGGCGGTCTGGTTGCCGGACAGTTTGCATCTGGACTCCCTCTCTTCCATTCGGAATGGAGGAGAGGGTTGGGGAGAGGAGGTGCTTTTGACCTTACGAACGAGGGCGCGCGCAGGGTGATATCAGAGCACCCTCTCCCCCGGCCCCTCTCCCGCTCCTGCGTCGCAGGCGAGGGGAGAAAGACTGTCGGGCGGTCTGGTTGCCGGACAGTTTGCATCTGGACTCCCTCTCTTCCATTCGGAATGGAGGAGAGGGTTGGGGAGAGGAGGAGCTTATGACCTCACGAACGAGGGCGCGCGCAGGGCGATATCAGAGAACGCACTCCCCCGGCCCCTCTCCCGCTCCTGCGTCGCAGGCGAGGGGAGAAAGACTGGCGGGCCGTTTGGTTGCCGAACAGTTTGCATCTGGACTCCCTCTCTTCCATTCGGAATGGAGGAGAGGGTTGGGGAGAGGAGGAGCTTATGACCTCACGAACGAGGGCGCGCGCAGGACGATATCAGAGCACCCTCTCCCCCGGCCCCTCTCCCGCTCCTGCGTCGCCGGCGAGCGGAGGATTATACAGTGGACTCGGAGGCGCGCTGCGTTCGCCAAACGCATTCACCCATTTTGGCGGTTGCGTTTGCGCGCGATCTTTGAGCTTGTTGCGGGCTGAAGGCGGTTCGTGTAACCGCATGCAGAATCACAACGACTAGGAATCAACATGAAATGCAACCGGGTCAGGCGGGTGGGTCTTCTTGCAGTCACAGTCTGGATTTCACTTTTTACGTGTCTTGCGGCCGACGACGCGCCGTTGCGTGAGAAGCTCCTGTTCAACTCAAACTGGCGCTTCATCCAGGGCGATCCTGAAGGCGCCGGAACGAACCTCTCCTATGCCGCGATTCGCCCTTGGATGATGGCGACGGGCGGTGAGCTGAGCACCAATGCCGCCGCGGTTCGACCCGAAGGAAACCCAGGTGCGGACGTTTCCTACACCCAGCCTGATTACGACGATTCGGCCTGGCGAAAGTTAAATCTTCCGCACGACTGGGGAATTGAAGGTCCGTTCAAGCAGGAGCATCCGGGCGAAACCGGCAAATTACCCTGGTGGGGTGTTGCCTGGTATCGCAAGCAATTCACCGTGCCCGCAGCCGATCGCGGCAGGCAGTTTTACCTGCATGTCGACGGCGCAATGTCGTTTGCGAACGTCTGGGTCAACGGCCAATACGCCGGTGGCTGGCCGTACGGTTACGCTTCGTGGCGCGTGGACCTGACGCCGCACATTCGCGCTGGCGGGAACAATGTCATCGCCATCCGACTCGATAACCCTGAGGAATCGTCCCGCTGGTATCCAGGCGGCGGCATTTATCGCAATGTGTGGCTCGAACGAACTGCGCCCGTGCACGTGGATCAATGGGGAACATTTGTCACCACGCCCGTTGTGACTGCCAGTGCGGCGACGGTGAAGATCGATGTGCAGGTCAGGAATGCGTCGACGGCCGATGCGCGAGTCTTTGTGAAGAATCAAATCTTCGAACTGGATGCAGAAGGGGACCGGGGCCGCGCCGCGGGGGATGCAGGCATGTTGAGCATCGAAACTCCCGCAGGCGGAACGGGCAAGACCACGATGCAGATCCCAGTCAAGTCGCCGCGGCTTTGGAGCATTTCCAAGCCAAACCGTTACGTCGCGGTCACTTCCATTGAGCGGGATGGCCGGGTGGTGGATCGATACGAAACTCCGTTCGGCATTCGCACGTTCGAGTTTACTGTCGCCAACGGCTTTCTGTTGAATGGCAAACGCGTTCCACTCAATGGCGTTTGCAATCATCATGACCTGGGCGCGCTTGGCGCCGCGTTGAACACGCGCGCTTTGGAACGGCAGCTGGAACTGCTGCAGGAAATGGGGTGCAACGCGATCCGCACCAGCCACAACCCGCCCGCTCCTGAATTGCTTGAGCTGTGCGATCGCATGGGTTTCGTGGTCATCGATGAATTCAGCGACACTTGGTCGCGGCCCAAGAAGCGCAACGGTTACGCGCTCATCTTCCGCGACTGGGCGGAAAAGGATATGCGTGCGTTAGTGCGGCGCGATCGGAATCATCCCTGTGTCGTGATGTGGAGCACGGGCAATGAAATTCCGGAGCAGGGGAACACGAACCTTCATTCGATCTCGCGCTGGCTGACCGATATTTCGCACCAGGAAGATCCGACTCGTCCCGTGACGGTTGGTTGCAATAACATTGGCGCCGGTTACAACGGGTTCCAAAAAACCCTCGACGTCTTTGGCTACAACTACAAGCCGCAGGAATACGGGAAGTTCCGCGCGGCGAATCCTGGGATCCCGCTGTACGGCAGCGAAACCGCGTCGTGCGTCAGTTCTCGCGGCGAGTATTTTTTCCCTGTCAGCGACGACAAATCCAAGGGGATGGCGGATTTCCACGTGAGTTCCTACGACCTTTACGCGCCTCGCTGGGCAATGCCGCCCGACCAGGAGTTTCAGGGGCAGGATGAGTTTCCGTTTGTCGCGGGCGAGTTCGTCTGGACGGGTTTTGATTATCTGGGAGAGCCGACGCCCTACAACGCGGATTTGAGCAACCTCCTTAACTACACTGACCCGGCGGACAAAGCCCGCGCTGAACAGGAACTGCGCGAGATTGGGCGAATTCGAGTGCCCTCACGCAGCTCCTACTTCGGCATCATTGATCTTGCGGGATTCAAGAAGGATCGCTTTTACATCTACCAGGCTCGCTGGCGCCCAGAACTGCCGATGGCGCATATTCTCCCGCATTGGAACTGGCCCGACCGGGTGGGGCAGGTGACGCCCATTCACGTCTACACGTCGGGCGACGAGGCCGAACTGTTTCTAAATGGCAAGTCCCAGGGTCGGAAGAAGAAGGGGCAATTCACGTATCGCCTCCGTTGGGACGACGTCGTTTATCAGCCGGGTGAAGTTCGCGTCGTCGCGTATAAGGGCGGCAAACGTTGGGCCACCGCGGAAGTCAAAACTGCGGGTGAGGCATCGCAGGTGACGCTCGAAGCGGATCGACGCCGGATTCGCGCCGATGGCCGGGATCTTGCGTTTGTAACGGCGCTGGTCGCGGATCGCAGAGGCGGGATGGTTCCGCGCGCGAAGAACCGGATTCGTTTTGAGATTGAAGGGCCGGGCGAGTTGATTGCGACGGACAACGGCAGCCCGATTGATTTCGAATCGTTTCAATCCGTTGAGCGCAATGCGTTTAATGGCATGGCTCTCGCAATCGTTCGAACGAAGCCGGGGGAATCCGGAACAATCACGGTCAAAGCCACAGCGGACGGGTTGGAAGCCGCGACAGTGCGCATTCGAAGCCGCCGTTAAACTGCAACGTAATGGTCGTCCTTTTGCCGAATGAACACATTGAAACTTCTTGCGGTTGCAGTGTTGTGCTTCACGTCGTTGACCGAAGCCGCGTCGCGCCGAGTTCTGTCGTTTGATGCTGATTGGCGTTTCCTGAAAGGCAATGCTGAAGGCCCCGAGGCCCGCGCCTTTGACGACCTGAACTGGCGGCGCGTCGATGTTCCGCACGACTGGAGCATAGAAGGACCCTTCGCGCAAACCAATCGAACGGGCGGATCCGGGGGATTTCTGCCATCCGGCATCAGCTGGTATCGCAAAACATTCTCTGTGAATTCAAACGACGCGGGCCGCGTCGTGTGGATTGAGTTCGACGGCGTCATGCAGAACAGCGATGTCTGGATCAACGGCAAGCACCTTGGCCATCGGCCAAACGGATACGTGAGTTTCAAATACGATCTAACTCCGCATGTGATTCCTGGGGCGGACAACGTGATTGCGGTTCGCGCGGATACCTCGCAGCAGCCTTCCTCACGATGGTACACAGGGGCAGGGATCTACAGACATGTGCGCGTGGTAATCACGGATCCCTTGCACATCCCTCAGTGGACAACATTTGTGACCACGCCGCGGGTGAGCCCCGATGGTGCTGTGGTACGCGTGCAGACGAGCGTCACGAACAGTTCTGACAGTTCAAAAGAGGTGTCGCTGCGGATCGCTTTGAGAAACAGCCGTGGGCGCGCTGTGGGCCAGGCGGAAACACCATCGCAGACGATCGCGCCGGGAGCAGCAGCCGCGTTCGAGCAGGAGATCGCGGTGACGCGTCCGCAGCTGTGGTCGCTTGAAGACCCCGAGCTCTATCAGGCGGTGATTGAAGTCCGCGAAGGTTCCAAAGTTCTGGATGAGGAAGCGACGCGCTTTGGGATCCGCACTTTTGAATTCAACACCGACACCGGGTTTTGGTTGAACGGGAAAAACTTCAAGATCAACGGCGTTTGCGTGCATCACGACGGCGGCGCATTCGGCGCCGCGGTGCCACTCGCGGTGTGGGAAAGCCGGTTGCAAGCCTTGCGCGAATTGGGCGCCAACGCCGTTCGCACCGCTCACAATCCCGTGGCGCCTGAGTTCCTGGATCTCTGCGATCGAATGGGCTTTCTTGTGATGAACGAATTCTTCGACTGCTGGACGGTTGGAAAGACACGCTACGGATATCATCAATTCTTCCGCGAATGGGCACACACTGACCAGCGCGACACAATCCGCCGCGATCGAAACCATCCCAGCGTCATCCTCTACAGCATCGGAAACGAAATCCACGACACGCCAAGGCAGGCGCAGGCGAAGGAAATCGCCAGCGGGCTGGTTCAGGTTTGCAAGGAGAACGACCCGACAAGGCCGGTGACGCAGGCGCTCTTTCGCCCGAATGTCAGCGGCGATTACACCAACGGACTGGCCGACATGCTGGATGTCATTGGCACGAACTATAGGGACATCGAACTGCTTGCGGCGCATCGCGCGAAGGCCGGACGCAAGATTATTGGAACGGAGCAGGGGCATGAATTGCGAATCTGGCTTGCGTGCCGCGATCATCCACAACACGCGGGGCAGTTTCTTTGGACGGGCATCGATTACCTTGGCGAGGCGCGTCGATGGCCGCGCGTGGGATTCGGGTCGGGATTGCTCGATCGCACGGGGCATGCTCGTCCACTGGCGTTTCAACGACAGAGCTGGTGGAGCGAAAAGCCGATGGTGCGTGCGGTGCGGCGAATCGGGCGCGACGAACTCGCGGTCACCGATCCCGGATACGAAAGCGCCGATCTGCGCCGGCCACAGGTGTTGTTCGCTGACTGGACACCGCGGAATGCCGAGGCTCACGACGAGAGCGTTGAGGTTTTCAGCAATTGCGCCGAGGTGGAACTTGTGTTGAACGGAAAGAGTCTGGGATCGAAGCCCAAGCCGCGAGACGATTCGCAGCGAACCTGGACCGTGCCTTACGCGCCTGGAACGTTGAAAGCGATCGGGCGCAACGACCGGAAGATTGTGGCGTCGCATGAATTGCGCACTGCTGGCAAACCGGCAAAGCTGCTGCTGACCGCCGATCGGAACCGCATCTCGCCCTCATGGGACGATGTGGCGATGGTGGTGGTGACTGTTGTGGATGAAAACGGAGTGATGATACCTACTGCCGCTGACACGCTGACGTTCAGCTTGAAAGGTCCGGGCGTCGTTGCGGCTGTGGACAACGGCGACAATGCAAGCCACGAACCCTTTCAGGCGGGCGAGCGCCAGGCATTGCAAGGGCGTTGCGTCGCGTATGTGAAGGCAACCGATGGCGGGAGAATCCAACTCACGGCTTCAGCGCCCGGATTGCGGACTGGAACAATCAATATTTCAGCCACGCGGTAAACATCGACGCAGGGCGCGTTCGGCGCTCTGCTGAAGCGTTCGAAACGCATTTTCAAAATACTTGTTGCGCCCCGGAACAAATGCTCGTAAGTAGTAGCGAGTCGAAGGTCTGATAGCAGCGTGCGGCGAGGTTAATCCTGATAAAACGTCCACGCGGCAGCTTCCCAAATATTCAAAGTTCAAGCACTTTCGGGGCGTTCTCGAAACCTTCGACACAGCCTAAAAACGTAGTATGAGCACTGATAAGAACAACGGTACGGAACTGGGTTCCGGTTATCTGGAAATCTCGGAAAAAGGTTTCGGGTTCCTCCGCACCGCACAAAACCATTTTCATCCCAAACCGACGGACATCTTCGTCACTCCCGACACGATCAAGCGCAATTTCCTTCGCGAGGGGAGTCATATTGTCGGGCCTACCCAGCCGCCGCATCGCGGGACCAGCCCCCAGTTGAAGGCGGTCGAACGGGTGAACGACATGGCGTTCGAGGAATACACTCGCGCCGTCCGTTTCGAAAATTTAACGACCATCGATCCCATCGAAAAGTTCCGCCTGGAAACTTCGCCCGACCTGATTGAAGCACGGGTGATTGATCTGGTGACCCCGATTGGAAAGGGCACACGCGGCTTGATTGTTGCTCCGCCCCGCACGGGGAAGACAACCATCCTGAAGCAGATCGCCAATTCCGTGACGGAAAACCATCCCGAAGTGCATGTGATGGTCCTGCTGATTGACGAACGTCCCGAGGAAGTCACCGATTTTCAGCGCTCCGTTAAGGCGGAAGTGGTCGCGTCCTCGAACGACCAGGATCTCGAGACACACGTGCGGCTCTCGCGTTTTATGATTGAACGCTGCAGGCGCATGGTGGAATCAGGCAAGGACGTATTTGTGCTGCTGGATTCGCTGACCCGCGTGGCCCGCGCCTACAACAGCGTGCATGGCGGCAGCGGACGCACGATGACGGGTGGTGTTGATGCGCGCGCGCTAGAAATTCCGCGCAAGATGTTTGCATCCGCCCGCAAAATTGAAGACGGCGGTTCGCTCACCATCATTGCGACCGCCCTGGTGGATACGGGGTCACGGATGGACGAATTGATTTTCCAGGAGTTCAAAGGCACGGGCAACATGGAGTTGATCCTCGACCGCAAACTCTCCGACCGCCGGCTCTTTCCCGCGATCGACATTCCGAAAAGCGGCACGCGCAAGGAAGAGAAGCTGTTCCCGCCCAAGCAGATTGAGGCGATTCGCAAGCTGCGGCGAACCATGGTCGACTTGAATCCAGTGGAAGCCATGGAAACTCTGACCGCCGCGCTGAAGAAGCACAAAGTGAACGACGACCTGCTGGCGAAGCTCGACAAAGGTTCCTGAGTCGCGCGGAGCGGGGGCATTTCCGCACTCCTTGTGCGGAAACTGGAGCAGTGTCAGTGTGCATCCGCGCGGAGTTGCCGTGTTGCGATTCGATGGCCGGTGCGCTAAGCATGGCGCGTGTTGAGCGACGATTACTCTGATGCCGCCCTGTTGCTGATCGGGCACGGGTCCACGCAAAATCGGGCTTCAGAAAAGCCGGTATTTCAGCACGCGGCGGAAATCCGCAGGCGGCGGATTTTTCATGAGGTGCGCGAGGGCTTCTGGAAACAGGAGCCTAAGATCGCAACGGTCCTGCAAGGCATCACCACGCCGCGCGTTTTCATTGTGCCGCTATTCATCAGCGAGGGTTACTTTAGCGAACAGGTCATTCCTCAATCCCTCGGATTTTCGCTTGGCGCAGACCCCGCCTCGCGAACGCGCTCGGATGGCAGGCGAACGATTCATTACTGCAGACCTGTTGGAACCCATTCCAGCCTCACCCAGGTGCTGCTCGCCAGGGCGCGGGGCGTTGTGGCGCAGTTTCCTTTTCCGCGCGCACCCAAACCCCCGGACATCACGCTCTTCATTGCGGGGCATGGGACGCCGCAATCCGATGAATCCCGGCGCTCGGTCGACGAACAGGCCCAGCGGATTCGCAACCTTAATGAGTATGCAGCCGTCCATTCCATTTTCATGGAAGAGGAACCCCGCATTCATCAATGCTACTCCCTGGCTGGAACCCGCAACATGGTTGTTGTCCCGTTTTTCATCAGCGATGGCATGCACACGGAGGAGGATATTCCAGTCATGCTGGGTGAAGCAGAGAGGCTTGTGCGCGACCGCATCGCAACAGGACAGCCGCCCTGGCGGAATCCGACCGAGCGAAACGGAAAGCTGGTCTGGTATGCATCGGCTGTGGGCACAGAATCGACGCTTGCTGACGTCATCATTGAACGCGTGAAGGAATTATGATCGCACCGACAATTCGCTGGGGAATCCTGGGTACGGCTGGCATTGCGCGTAAAAACTGGCGCGCATTGCGCGACAGCGGCAATTCGATTGTGACGGCGGTGGGAAGCCGCGACGTGGAGCGCAGCCGCGCGTTCATCCGAGAATGTCAGGACGCGATGCCTTTCGAGACATCGCCCCGGCCTTGCAGCACATACGAGGAAGTCATTGAGAGTTCTGATGTCGAAGCCATTTACATTCCATTGCCCACGGGAATTCGAAAGCAGTGGGTATTGCGCGCGGCGGCAGCGGGAAAGCATGTCCTTTGCGAGAAGCCTTGTGCTCTCAATTCCCAGGACCTCGCAGAAATGATCGCGGCGTGCCGCAAGCACAACGTGCAGTTCATGGACGGCGTCATGTTCATGCACAATCCACGGATGCAACGGATTCGGGAATGGCTCGACGATGGAGCAACGACAGGTGACGTGAAACGGATCATGTCAGTTTTTGCCTTCTGTGCAGTGGACGATTTCTTTCGCGACAACATCCGGATTCACAGCGAGCTGGAGCCGACGGGTTGCCTCGGGGATTTGGGCTGGTATTGCATTCGGTTTTCGCTTTGGGCGATGAACTGGCAGCTGCCGCGCGAGGTCTCCGGACGCATTCTGTCGGAACGCGGCAGCAGCATCAGCCCGGGCTCGGCGCCCACCGACTTCTCGGGTGAGCTGATTTTCAATGAAACGGCCTCGGCCGGGTTTTACTGTTCATTCCTGGTTGAAAAGCAACAGTGGGCGAACATCAGTGGCACGCGCGGGTCGTTGCGCGTTGCCGACTTCGTCCATGCGGCGAATGCCTCGGAGCCAGTGGTTGACGTCAATGAAACGCTGGTTCCCGTTCGCGATGTTGACGCCATTCCTGCGATGGCACAGGACGCCCGCATGTTCCGGAACTTCTCGGCTGCCGTGGCATCAGGCAGGCTGAACGACGAATGGCCGATGTGGGCATTGAAGACGCAGCAGGTGGCGGATGCCTGTTTCAGGTCGTCACGAGACGGCGGGGCTGCGATTTCGGTGGGATAATGGCTTCTGCGGTGCTCTGGGAGGGAATAGGGAAATCACCTGAAATGGTGATGGTTGCTCCCTTGACTTGACGCGCGTGGGTAACGCATGGTTAAGCCGAACCGACGCCGAACCTATTTCCGTAATTTATGCATGTCGTCATCAGCCGTCCCCGTTCCTCATCGACCCGCGCATTCACTTTGATCGAGTTGCTGGTCGTGATCGCGATCATCGCGATTCTCGCGGCCATGCTTTTGCCTGCGCTCTCTTCGGCAAAGGAACGCGCAAAGCGAATCGCCTGCACGAATCACCTGAAGCAGATCGGCGTTGGCCTTGCAATGTATGCGGGAGATTTCAACGACCAAGTTCCGCCGTGCGGCTGGGCTGATACAGCGACAACCGGCACCGACGCCACCTATGATGCGTATCAAGGTGGAACGATGGGCCAACCTCCGCTGCCCGCCCAGGTGCGTAATCTGGGATATCTTTTTGAGACCAAACTGATTCCCAACGGAAAAATCTTTTATTGCATGAGCGCCAACGACGTCAACGGGTTGGGCGCGGGCGCCGCGACGCCGTTTATGCTGGCGCGGACTTACGAGAATTACTCGGTGAATGGGCGCTGGCCGATTTATACGGACGGCAATGCTCGCATTCGAACCGGCTATTCCTACTTGCCACAATCAGGAGCCCGTAAACTGTCTGCCCGTGCGATTCCAAGCCGTGGCAGCGTCACACCCCCGGCGACTGCAAAGAAGGCATCCGAAATGAGCGCTCAATTCGCAGTGGCGAGCGACCTTCTCTATCGATTGGACATGGTGCCGCACCGCAGTGGAGTGAAGAAGGCGCTGGCCCTCGACGCACTGTTCGGTGACGGACACGTGCGCATCCAGAATGATAAACGCCTGTTCGACCAACAGAACATCTGGACGAGCACGATGAATGGGCAGGCTGGTGGCGGAGGCATTGAAGACAAGGGCGATAATTTCCGCTGGGTCTTCATGACTTTCCAACCTTGATCCAGAGATCCTCGGCCCGACCTTTTCAGTGCGAGCCCGATCTTTCGGTTCTGGCGGAAGCAGGAGGAGAATCTTCTCGAAGCGCTAAAATGCCCGCAGCGAAGAAGCCGCACGCGGGTGGCGTCAGGCATCTTGCCTGACGTAGAGGGCGTGCATCCTTGCCGCCCGAGAAAAACCGTTACGCACGAGCGACACTCAGATCCTTCCGAGGCGCTCGACTTCATTTGAGGTTCCTTCCTCCGGGCTGGAAGCTCCAATTCCACGGCAGGCAAGGACGCCTGCCGCCACGAGGGCTTGGGCCGAAGATCGAGAACCATGTAAAGGGACGTTCGGCTCTCCTCAAGACGTCACTCGTTTCGTGACAAGGCAGGGGCTTACACTTTACTGTGTTCCGTCATTTTTATGCGTTCTGATACCATCAAGAAAGGCTTTGAACGGGCGCCACACCGCTCGTTGTTGCGAGCAACAGGTTCGATTGAATCGGAAGACGATTTCAGCAAACCGTTCATTGCAATTGCCAACTCCTACACTGACGCGATTCCCGGACACGCCCACTTGAACGAAGTTGGACAGCTGGTGAAACGGCTGGTGCGCGAGGCGGGCGGGGTGCCGTTTATTTTTAATACGATCGGCGTTGATGATGGAATTGCGATGGGCCACGGCGGAATGTTGTATTCGTTGCCGTCCCGAGAATTGATCGCCGACTGCGTGGAGACGGTGATCCGCGCACATTGTTTCGACGGGATGGTCTGCATTCCGAACTGTGACAAGATCGTGCCAGGGATGCTCATGGGCGCCATGCGCTGCAATATTCCGACCGTATTTGTCAGTGGCGGTCCGATGGCTGCGGGGATTGCGGAACAAAAGGCCACGCACGCAGACCTCGTCGCGCACCTGCAGCCGGCCTCAGGAAAATCCGACCTGATATCTGTATTCAAGGGCGTGGGGGAGTTGCAGTCGGGGAGGATCACTGAGGAACAATTGACTAAACTGGAGCAATCCGCGTGTCCGACCTGCGGGTCGTGCTCTGGGATGTTCACGGCAAATTCCATGAACTGCCTGTGCGAAGCGCTCGGCATCGCGCTTCCCGGAAATGGAACCATCCTCGCCGTGTCTAAGGAGCGTGAAGCCCTTTATGCGCGCGCGGCGAGAACGATCGTTGAACTGGTCTCGAAGGACATCAAGCCTCGCGATATTGCGACCCTTGAGGCATTCGACAATGCCATCATGCTGGATGTCGCGATGGGAGGGTCAACGAACACCATTCTGCATACGCTGGCGATTGCTCGCGAAGCGGGAATCCCTTACGACATCAAGCGGATTGATGACATTTCGCGTCGTATTCCGTGCCTGTGCAAGGTGTCGCCCTCGTCCGATTATCACGTCCAGGATGTGCATCGCGCGGGTGGTATTCACACAATTCTAGGCGAGTTGAAACGCATGGGCGTGCTGAATACCGAATGCATCACGGTCACTGGAAAGACGCTCGGGGCGAATGTGGACGAATGGGATATCCGTTCAGAGACATGCTCAGAAGAAGCGAAATCGGTGCGCCTGTCCGGATCATCAGCCATCGTCGTCGATCCCAATGACAAAATGGGAGCCGCAGCGCGAACCGCGAACGGCAACCTGGTTCCGAAGCCGATGCTCTTTCATCCGGCAAATCCGCTTGCGATCCTGCTGTGGCGCGATGCGGCAGCCTGGAATGCGGGCGACGTGGAGGGTCAACTTTCGCTGTTCGACACCAAGGCCAGGGTGACGCTCGGAGATGCTGCGGTGCTGGAAGGACACGAGCAGTTGCGCCTGGCGATCCAGCAGAAGCTGGAGGAGTCGCGTGGCCTCGTCCGGGCCGAGTTGGGTGAGCTGAGGGGAGAACCTGTTCTCTTAATGTGGCAATATTCCAAGGAGGGCCCCCGCTCGCCTTACGGAATGGTGCGGGCTCGGAAAATCAAAAATGGGCGCATCAGCCGCGCTGACTTTATTGTCGATCCAGCCAAGCTCGCAAAGGTTCGCTCGAGCGGCCTGATGCCCTACGACTCTTCCTTTCTGTTCAAAGGGGATGACTGCATTCGAAGCGCGGATAGGGCGTACACGGCGGATGGCGGCCTCGCGATTCTCTACGGCCAACTGGCGCCCGAAGGCAGCGTGGTCAAGACGGCGGGGATCAGCCAGGGATTCAAGGACTACTGTGGTCCCGAATTCGTGTTTGAAGGTCCGTGCGTGATCTTCGAGAACCAGGACGACGCGTGTTCCGGGATTTTAGCGGGCAAGGTCAAGGCGGGCGACGTGGTGATCATTCGGAACGAAGGACCGCGGGGTGGCCCCGGAATGCAGGAGATGCTTTCGCCAACAAGCTACATTGTGGGAATGGGATTGGGCGACAAGGTGGCGCTCGTGACCGACGGCCGATTCAGTGGCGGAACTGCGGGAGCTTGCATTGGGCACGTATCACCCGAGGCGGCTGAAGGCGGACCCATTGGGCTGCTGCGGGAAGGGGACCGGCTGCGGATCGATTTTCCGAATCGCCGGATGGACATCCTCGTTTCGGAAACCGAATTGGGTGAACGAAAGAAGCAGTGGCAACCGACCACGCGGCATCCAGGAGGCTGGCTTGCCCGTTATCAAAAGCTGGTTACCAACGCCAGCCAGGGTGGGATTCTTTCAATCTGACGAGGACCAAAGAAAAGGCGCGAAGCTTTCACTTCGCGCCTGAAAATGATCGAGCCGCTGTCCTAAGCGCCGTTTCGTTGCTTGCGTCGGACTTTATAGGCAACCGCAGCAGCACCCGTCGCGATCAGCGCGAATGAGCTCGGCTCAGGAACCAAAGTGAAGAATCCACGAATTTCACCACCAGGATACGCGGTCGTGTGGACGTTGAAGTAGGAACGGCCGGCAAACAAAGCCGCCACCAATGCTGATTCAGCGCCAGCCACTGTCCCGCCATTGGCCGTGATGAAGGCAGGGTTATAGGTGCCTGAAGCGGTCAAGCTCAGCGTGTTTGAAAACGATCCGCTGGTCACCCCGGCAGGAAAGCCTGCAAAACTCGGGGTGGTTGTGGCGACACCAGCAGTGCCGCTGAAGGGCGCCGCCGTCGGCGCATGAATGTGGGCTGCGGTCGTGGTCCCCTGCAGGGCCGCAAACAGCGCATGCACCTCAATCGTGCTGGCAACGTCATCATAATGTACGAGGGCGAAGCCGACGCCAGGAGATGAGTTGGCGGGAATTTCGTTGCCTCCTGTCAGCAGCGCGGTGAATTGATACACGGCCGCGGGTGCTGAGGAAATGAGGCAACCGACCAGCGAAAGTGAAAGTAGGGTCTTCTTCATAAACTGCGTTCGGTTAACTTTCAGTTCAGGCTCCCTGTCCCTTCTGATCACCGCAGGACACGGAAGCCACGGACTGCGCTTCGTCTGCAAGATTGCTTTTGGAACGACCGTATGATGCACCAAGGGGAAATCGGTTCCAGCTTTTTTTTAAATCATTTTGCTTTTCCTGACAGGACCTCCTGCAAGGCGCCTTCCATGCCCGTTCCTGTCCGGGCGCATGTCACCCCGCGCTTGCGCAACCGCCGAAGCCGTCGCAACTTTCCGCCATGTGCGGACGGTATTCGATGACCAAGAAGCAGCTGCGGATCGAATCGCGATTTGAAACGCTCGAACTGAACTTTGTTCCCAGGTTCAATATCGCACCGACACAGGAATGTACGGTTGTCAGGGTTGTCGGAGGCAAGCTGGAGGCTTCACAAATGATCTGGGGTTTCCGGCCAGCCTGGTCCAAGGCTCCCATCATCAACGCGCAGGCGGAGTCACTTCACGAAAAGGCGATCTTCAGTGCGGCGATCCGATCCAGGCGATGCCTGGTTCCTGCGGACGCCTTTTATGAGTGGCGTGGTTCGAGAACGGAGAAGCGGCCAATGCGCATTGGCCTGCAAAGTGAGGAACCGTTCTACTTTGCAGGTCTTTGGGCCGAGCCGTCGGACCAATCGGCGGGCCGGGAGACGTTCGTTCTGCTGACCACCGCAGCCAATAGCTTCATGGCGACGATCCATTCCCGAATGCCGCTGATCCTTGGCCTCTCGGAATGTGATCGATGGCTCGATGCGACTGATTCGGACATCGGCGCTCTGCTGGGTGAGCCGGCCGGGTTGGAACTGAAAGCCGTTGAGGTTTGTTCACGGGTGAACAATGTACGCAACGACGATGAGGATTGCCTTTCGCCGCCTGAGCAGCGGGATCTTTTTTGAAGTTGGGGTCCGGGTGGCCGCCGTGGTTTAGTCGGTTGCGTTTCCCTGAGGATGGGACGAAGGTCAGCGCCATAAAGAATGCCGGGTCCCGTGCTTGCGTTCCGCACTCGACGCGTCAGGATTCGGCTTTCCGCACTTGCCTGGCAATCGACGCCTGGCAGTGAGAACCACCAGCAATAGCGACCTTAATCTCTAAAACTATGAAAGTCCTCATCGTCTATCACAGCGCCTACGGCCACACACTGCAACTCGCCCGAGCCGTGGAAGAAGGCGTCAAGTCTGTTGCAGGCATTGAAGCGGTCTTTCGGCGCGCGCCCGAATTCCCGCACATTGAGAAGGAGCTCGAATCTGGCGAAGGGTATTCATCCAAGGTTTGGAAGGAACAGAAGAGCATTCCTGTGTGCACGGTGGACGACTTGCGCGATGCGGATGGACTTTTGATCGGATCACCGACGCGTTATGGGAACATGACCGCCCAGATGAAAGCGCTGATCGATGGAACTGCCAGCCTATGGTTATCAGGCGCAATGGAAGGCAAGCCAGCGGGGGTATTTACTTCAACAGCATCGACGCACGGCGGCCAGGAGACCACGTGCATCACGATGATGATTCCGTTAATTCACCTGGGCATGGTGATCGTCGGTGTGCCGTATTCGAGCCCCGGGATGATTCACACGGAGGCCAGGGGAGGAACCCCTTACGGCGCGACGACAATCGCGGGTCCGAAAGGTGAGTTGGCGCCCGCACCTGAAGATTTGACGATCTGCCGCATACAAGGCAAGCGCGTGGCAGAACTGGCCAAAAAAATACGCGGGTAACGGCAGGGAAACGCCTCCTGCGCTGATGTCCGCACGCCAAGCGGACCGGCGCTGGGCTTCGAGCAACCCAGCGCGGCTTGCATATTCTGCCGATGTGGCCGGAAAGACGGCTACTTCCGCGTCGCGAGGACGCCAATGAGGAGGCCCAGACCGAATGCTATGCCGATGGTCTCGTATGGGTGTTGGCGAATGACCACATCCGTTTTCTTGGCGGCCGCGAGCGTTTGTTGCTGCAGTTCGCCACAGGTCACCTTTGCATGCTCCAGGGCCACGCCGAGGCGTGCGCGCGCGGCCTTGGCTTTCTCGCTCAGATCTCCTGCCGTTGCTTTCAGCAAATCTTCGGCATCGCGGGCGAGGGTTTTTAGATCAGCAGTGACGCGTTCGCGCGCGAGAGCTGCTTTCCCTGCGTTCATTCCTTCAAGCGGCGTATCCATATTTTTCCTTTCGTTGCTGTTAAAGCAGCCGGGCTGCTCGGAGACTGTAGCATTATCCGTTGCCAGTGACCACTGGGGGATCTTCTTGCATCGAGCGCAAAAGCGAAAACGGGTTTAACCCCACTGCGATCACGGCTTCAATCGTCTAGTGTGCGGGGCAGCAGTTTAGGAACTGAGGCAGACCCGCAGGACGCAAGGTTGACACGGACGTTGGCACTTCGGATCCGCGGGCAGCCCAAATAAATTTGTTTGTTATGGTTTTACTGGTGGAGGATGATCAGAACGACGTGTTTCTGGTGGAACGCGCGTTGCGTCAGGCGGGCATCGCGGCTCCGATGCACAATGCGACGAATGGACAGGAGGCGATCGACTACCTGCAAGGAAAGGAACAATTTGGGGATCGTGAGGCGTATCCTCTGCCTTATCTGATTCTGCTGGATATTCGCATGCCGTACATGAATGGCTTGGAATTCCTGCAATGGCTCAAGGAACATCCGGCTTTTGGAAACATTGCAGTAGTCATGCTGACATCTTCCTTCGCGGAAAGGGAACACCAGGCAGCAATGGAATTGGGCGCGCTCGACATCCTCGGCAAGCCGCCCAGCTCCGCAAAGTTGCAGGAGGTTTTTGGAATTGTTCAACCTGTTTCGCGCGCCGGTTCGGATTGATCGCTTCAGGTTCAGGTGCGCCTTCCGGAGGGGCTTCGTTTCCCTCGGGCAAGAATTTGCCGCCGCGAGTTACCATGCTGATTTTCAATTGATCTGCTGTGTCGGGTGACGTAAGAGATGGGCGCGTTTTGAAAGAAACGCTGAATGCCACGCGTCCCAACAGCAAATCTGCAGGAAGGTATGATCGTCGTAACGGACGTGAAAAACGTTCACGATCTCCTGCTCATTCCTGCCGGTTGCGCGCTGACGGAGCGCCAGATTGGGATTCTGCAAGCGTGGGGGATTGACGAAGTTGAGGTGCAAAACTCCCGCGCTGTTGAGGAAGCGGACCCGCTCGCCCGCGTCGATCCGGATGTTCTCGCGCAATTGAACCAGCAGATTCACGAGCGTTTTTGGGACACTGACAACGATCCAGTCTTCACGGAACTCAGCCGTATTCTTCTGCAGCGTTATGCCCGAAAAATGATTCCCCAGCAATGACTTCCCCCAGCGTCGCCGATTTGATTGCAGGCATTCCTTCTTCGCTGGGCTCCTACGGGCCAGTTTTGGAAGAGATCGAGGCGGCAATGAATTCGCCCCAGTCGAACCTCGTGACCGTGGGAGATGCCATTGAGAAGGATCCGGATCTCACCGCCCGGCTTCTTCGGCTGGCGAACAGCTCGTTCTATGGATTTTCCAGCCGGGTGGGAACGGTCACGGAAGCGATCAGCCTTATCGGCGTGCAGCAGGTCGAGGATTTGATCCTGGTATCCAGCGTGGTGGAGCGGTTTGCGGGCGTTTCTGCCGAGGGGCTCAGCATGAAGTCGTTCTGGCGGCATTCACTCGCGGTGGGAGTCGCGGCCCGATTGCTGGCGAGCGAGCTGAAATTGCCGGGGATGGACAAGTATTTCGTTGCCGGAATGCTGCATGACATCGGCCGCCTGGTGTTGCTGTGCGAGGCCCCGGCGTGGGCCGAGAAAGTGTTCTCGCTGCACGGGCGCGAGCGAGTTTTGCTGCGCGATGCTGAGACGCGCGTTCTCGGTTTTGATCACCAGCAAATCGCAGCCGTCCTGCTGAAGGAATGGCGCTACCCGGGAACGCTGGTTGAAGCCGTGGGTTGTCATCATCAGCCGTTCATGGCGCAGATTGCGGTTGAGCTGGCTTCGACGGTCCATCTCGCCGATTACGTGGTGCACGCCCTGGAGATCGGCGCGTCGGGAGAGCGTTTTGTCCCGCCGTTGAATGCCAAGGCCTGCCAGAAAATCCGCTTTCACACTGGATTGCTGCCGTCCCTTGTCGCGAGGATCGACGAGCAGATTGCGGCCGTGGAGGATGTCTTCCTGAGGAGTGTCCGGCAATGACACGGGACGATTCGCAATCTGTTTATCCAGACCTGATGCGCTCGGGCCTGGAGCGTCTTAAAACGTTGGATGCAAATCGCGAGATGCTCGGGCTGTTCGCTGCCCTGGAGCATTTTCGACGGGACCTGCACGAGCAGGAAAATACCGCCGGAATTCTGGATGTAACGGGCGAGTATGTCCGCGGGCTGGCGCTGTTTCACGCGTTTGGATTCTGGCTGGTAAATCCCGGAGATTTCAGTTTTGAACCCGCGCTGGTAATTCCCGCCAGCGAACAGGTGACTCTCTGGCGGATCGTGGAGCAGGAGATAAAGTCAGGCAGTTTCGCGCGCGCCTTGCGGCAGGACGATTCGACGTTTTTCAACACTGAATTCAACAACGTTGCAAGCAGCTGTGTGTTCCGGCCGTTGAAGCTCTCGGCGCAGGTGCTTGGCATGTTCTGTGGCCTGCTCAAGCCCGATGCCGTGCATCAAGTGACGTTCAGCGTGCTGGCGGTTTTGCTTGGAGAAAGCACGGATGCAATGGCTACGCTGCGGCGGACGAGGCAGCTCACGACGCACATTGACTTGCTGGACGGGTTGCTGCCGTTCTGCGCGTGGTGCAAGAAGGTGCGGAATGACCAGGGATACTGGGAGCAGATCGAACGCTACATCGCCCAAAACTCCCGCACATCGGTGACTCACGGGGTTTGCCCTGATTGCCGCAAAAAGTTTCTCGAGGGCGTCGCGAGCCCTCGCCCGCAATGATTTCGGCAACCATGGGGATGGGAGGTTTTGCTGCCGCAGGCGCGGTTCCTCCCCGCTTTACTTTCAAACTACGCTAACGCAAGTTTGGGCGCGTCATGACACGAACCGGGATATCCTCTCTTATTTGCCTTTGCGTGGCTGGAATGGCCCTTGCAAAAGGTGCTGCGCCAGCCGACGCGCCGGATTTTACGGAGGTGTATCAGCTGATTCGCACCAACGCGAACGTGAATGATGCGGAGTTGCAGCGCGCGGCAGTCCGCGGGCTGGTATCGGAACTCAGCCCCCGCGCGCAGTGGATCACAAACACTGCCACGCAGCCGTCCGAAACGGAAATCATTACACGTTCGAGCGTCTTTGAAGACAACCTCGCGTATGTGCGAATTGGCGCGGTGAGTTCCATGCTGCCAGCCAGTCTGCAAAAGGTGATCCAGCAGCACAGTTCTTCCATCAAGCTCACGGGCGTGGTCATAGACCTTCGCTACACGAGTGGGACGGATTACGAGGCAGCGGGGAAGAGCGCGGAACTGTTCATTCCGGGTGCGCAGCCATTGTTGAAGTGGTCGGATGAAGTGGTTTCCTCCACGGCCAAGACCGATACCATTCAGCTGCCGCTCGCAATCCTGGTGAATCGCAATACCTCCGGGGCGGCTGAGGCATTGGCAGCGGTGCTGCGTTCCACCGGGGCCGGACTGATCCTTGGAAACAGGACTGCCGGGCACGGTTTCATCGTGCGTGACTACCCGCTCAGGGACGGCAGCACGTTACGACTGGCTGCGGACCCGGTTTCGCTCGCGAACGGAACCCTTATTGGAACAAACGGCGTGAAGCCGGATATCGATGTCACGGTCTCGGCAGAAGAAGAGCGGGTATATTATGCCGACGCCTTTTCGGTCGCGCGCACCGACAGCTTGAGGGCGATGACGAATGGTGTTGGCACCAATCAATTGGCCGGAGCGCGGCGAACGCGTTTTGGTGAGGCTGAACTGGTTCGCGAACATCGTGCCGGAATTCGCCGGGGGGGTGGCAGCGACGCGCCGGAAATGCCGGGGGAAACTCCTCAGCCGGGGCGCCCGGGCAACTCTCAATCCGACAATAATTCCGCCAATCCACACCGCCCAGTGGTCAACGACCCCGCGCTCGCAAGGGCATTGGACCTGCTAAAGGGACTTGCTGTGGTGCGCCAGTCGCGGCTTTGATTTCGCCGTTGACGATTCTGCTTCCCGCACCCAATTTCAACCCCCACGAATTTGATGAAGACGGTTCTTTTTGTTTGCACGGGCAATGTCTGCCGAAGTCCAATGGCGGAAGGCATCTTTCGCCACGTGGTCCAGGGACGCGGCAGTTACCGCGTGATGTCGGCGGGCCTGGGGGCGATGGAAGGCCAGCCACCCAGCGCCCATGCCGTGCGTGCCGCGAGGGAACTTGGGATCGACATCACCAACCAGCGCAGCCGGATGCTCACGCCGGAGTTGGTGCACCAGGCGGATTATATCTTCGGGATGACCCACAGCCACGTTGACACAGTGATGCTCCTGTATCCGAATGCGGCCGAGAAGACGTTTTTGCTTCGCGAATTCGACGAAACCCTCGACACGTTTGAAAAGGACATCAGCGATCCCATCGGCGGTTCGTATGAGGTTTACGTGAATTGCCGTGATCAAATTGAACAGGGGATCGTGTCGCTGCTTCGGTTTATCGAGCACGGCGGGCACGCTCCGATCGATGGGAAGGGAGTGGCTGTTGCGATTGGGGCTGACCATGCTGGATTCGACTTGAAAGAGGCCGTACGGAAGCATTTGGAACAGCGCGGTTTGAGCGTTGCTGATTTTGGAACGCATTCAAAGGATTCCACGGATTACCCGGATTACGCGCATGCAGTCAGCCAGGCTGTTTCAAATGGGAGAGCGCAGTTTGGCATTCTCATTTGCACGACCGGCATTGGCATGAGCATCGCGGCAAACAAAGTGCCGGGTGTTCGTGCCGCCCTTGTTTCAGACGAACAGACGGCAGCCGTTACACGCCAGCACAATGATGCCAATGTTGTCTGCATTGCGGCGAAGACAACGCCAACTGACATGGCGGAACGGATCGTCGATACGTTTCTCGAATCAAAATTTGAAGGCGGCCGTCACGAGCGCCGCGTCAGCAAAATGGAAACCTCATTTATCCGTCGCGAATTGAAACTGAAAACCGTCGATCCCGAAATCGCCAGCGCCATCGACCACGAACGTGTCCGGCAGCAGGAAAACATCGAACTGATTGCCAGCGAAAACTTCACAAGTCCCGCGGTGATGGAAGCCCAGGGTTCAGTGCTGACAAACAAGTATGCGGAAGGATATCCGCGGAAGCGCTGGTACGGGGGATGTGAGAATGTGGACGTGGTTGAGCAGCTCGCAATCGATCGCGCACGGCAGTTGTTCGGAGCCGAACACGCGAACGTCCAGCCGCATTCCGGATCGGGCGCAAATATGGCCGTCTACTTTGCGATGCTGAAGCCCGGCGACAAGATGTTGACCATGGACCTCAGCCACGGAGGACATCTGACGCATGGAAACAAAGCCAACTTCTCAGGCAAGTTTTTCGAAATCGTTCACTATGGGGTTCGCAAAGAGGATGAACGCATCGATTACGATCAGCTCGCCCGGATGGCTCGTGAGCACAAGCCGCGCATGATCACTGTCGGCGCCAGCGCTTATCCGCGGATCATTGATTTCAAGCGCATGGGCGAGATCGCCCGTGAAGTGGGGGCGCTGCTATTGGCTGACATTGCGCACATCGCGGGCTTGGTGGCGGCGGGTATTCATCCAAGCCCGATCGATCATGCCGATTTTGTAACGACGACAACGCACAAGACTCTGCGGGGACCGCGTGGGGGACTGATCCTTTGCCGCGAGCGGTACGCAAAGGAGATCGACTCACAGGCCTTCCCTGGAATCCAGGGCGGACCATTGATGCACGTGATTGCCGCCAAGGCGGTGTGTTTCCAGGAAGCGTTGCAGCCAACGTTCGTTGAATACCAGAAACAGATCGTTCGCAATGCCGCGGCCCTGGCCGAAGGCATGAAGCAGAACGGTTTCCGCCTGATCAGTGGCGGCACCGACAACCATCTGATGCTTGTTGACGTGGGTGCCAAGAACCTGACTGGAAAGGATTGCCAGATCGCGCTCGACGAGGCTGGAATCACGACCAACAAGAACACCATTCCATTTGAAACGCGATCCCCGTTCCAGGCAAGTGGCGTTCGCCTGGGCACGCCGGCGGTCACGACGCGCGGTATGAAGGAGCAGGAAATGGCGGCGATTGCCGACATGATCAGCGAGGTCCTGATGGACATCAAGAATGTTGACACCATCACCAAAGTGCGCCAACGTGTCCGCGAACTCACTGCAAGGTTCCCCTTGCCTTATTGACGAAATTCGGGACCTTACGGTGCAAATCCCGCGGTTGGCAGTCACTCCAATTTGATCTAATCGATAGAGCCTCCAATCGTCGCTGGGCTTTGGTGACGCCCCAGTTTTCACCTGTTGTTTTTTCAGTAATTGGAAATTTATTTTGATTTGACCTATGCCTAGAGCCAGTACGAAGAAGCCAAGAGCTCCACGCGCATCAAAGGCGCGAACGCCACAACAGGCGACGTTTGCTGAAATGCCTGCGACAGAGACCGTGACCGCACCTGCTGCAGTGGAAGTCCATGACGCCCCGGCCGCTCCCGCGGAACTCCAGCCGCCCACTCGTCCAATCGAGACCAGCGATTCCGAAGCCGTCGAGCCGCCGTCACGGAAGACCGAGGGGCAGGGGACCGGCAAGGATCATATCGCGACTTCGTTGCACATCGCGAAGCTGCAGGCGATGTCGATGACAGATCTGAACAACATGGCCCGCGAGCTGGGGGTTGAGAATTTCGGCACGATGCGAAAGCACGAGGTCATATTCCAGATCCTGCAGAAGAACGCTGAGCGCGCCGGCGTGCTGTTCTCCGAAGGGGTTCTCGAGGTTCTGCCGGAAGGTTTTGGTTTTTTGCGGTCGCAGAGTTTTAATTATTTGCCGTGCCCTGAGGACATCTACGTCTCGCCGTCGCAGATTCGCCGCTTTGATCTGCAAACAGGGAACCTGATCGCTGGCCAGATCCGGCCGCCGAAGGACAAGGAGCGTTTTTTCGCTCTTCTCAAAGTCGAAGGCGTGGATCAGGAGGACCCTGAGAAGGCCAAGGACAAGACGCATTTTGATAACCTGACGCCGTTGTTTCCGAACAAGCGGTTCCTTCTCGAAACGGCTTCCGACGAACTCTCGACCCGCGTTCTGGACCTTGTCTGCCCGATCGGCAAAGGTTCGCGCGGACTCATCGTCGCCCCGCCGCGCACGGGCAAGACCGTGCTGATGCAGAAACTTGCGAATGCCATCCTGAAGAACAACCCGGAAGCGTATCTTTTCATTTTGCTGATCGATGAGCGTCCTGAAGAAGTTACTGACATGGAACGTTCCTGTCGTGGCGCCGAAGTGATCAGCTCGACCTTCGATGAACCGCCGGAGCGGCATGTGCAGGTGGCGGAAATGGTGATTGAGAAGGCGAAACGCATGGTCGAGCACAAGCGCGACGTTGTGATCCTGCTGGATTCAATCACCCGCCTCGCGCGCGCCTACAACACCGTGCAGCCGCATTCGGGAAAGATTCTATCGGGCGGTGTGGATGCCAACGCGCTGCACAAGCCGAAGCGCTTTTTCGGCGCGGCGCGAAATATTGAGGAAGGCGGATCGCTGACGATTATCGCCACCGCCCTCGTCGACACCGGGTCCCGCATGGATGAAGTGATTTTCGAGGAGTTCAAGGGCACGGGAAACATGGAAGTCCACCTGGATCGTTCGCTTGTCGACCGGCGCATCTTTCCGTCGATTAACATTGAACGCTCTGGAACGCGCAAGGAAGAGCTGCTGTATCACCCGGACGAGTACAACAAGGTTGTCATTCTTCGGCGGGCGCTGACCGGAGTTCCGCCGGTCGAGGCGATGGAGCTCATGCTGAACAAATTGAAGAAAACGGGCAGCAATATTGAATTTTTGCTCGGGATGAGTGTCGGTTAGGCGATTCCGAGGCAATTTGGCCGGGCAAGCACGCCAGGATCTCCTGGCGTGCTTCTGCTTTCACCCTGTGCGGATTTTGCTATGGTGTATGCAACAGATGTTCCGCAATTGGCAAAGAATGACGTGCGGCGAATGCGCCACGCGCTAGTGTGTCCGCGACAACAACAGCAGCCCATGAAGCAAAAACAACAGCTCCGTTCGCTTGCCCCTTTCTTAACGCTCTCCATTGCAGTCTCCTGCCTTGCGGGATGCGGCCGCGACGAGGCAACAGTTACCGTCGTTCCGAAGCAGTCCTCCACGTCCGTGCCCACGGGAGCCTTGCCACCTGGCCATCCGGAACCGGGTGCCACCATGCCTGCCGGGATGGATATGGGCATGGGTATGATGCATCGGCCGAAGCTTGCGTTCACGACGCCGGCCGGCTGGAGCGAGGCTCCGCTCGGTTCGATGCGGGTTGCGTCTTTCAAGATCGAAAAGGATGGCAAGCAAGCCGACGTCAGCGTGATGCCGCTCGGAGGCGGCGCTGGGGGCGATGTCGCCAACGTAAATCGATGGCGCGGGCAGGTCAGCCTTGAACCTCTTGCCGAGGACGCGTTGAAAAAGACGGCGGAGAAGGTCGAGGTTGCAGGGGAACCGGCCGAGCTTTACGACATTGCGGGAACCAATCCTGGCAGCGGCGATCCGATGCGGGTCATCGGAGTTATTCAACACCGCGATGGCAGTGCCTGGTTTTATAAAATGTCGGGTGACGATGCATTGGTCGCATCGCAGAAGCCGGCGTTGTTGGAATTCATGAAGTCGGTGCGGTTCGAGGCCGCGCCGTCTGCAGGGATGTTGCCGCCGTCGCATCCGCCCATCGATGGCATGGGTGCTGCCGCAGCAGTGGCGAGTGCGGGTCCGATTTCCCGTGAGGGGCAGCCCCAATGGACGGTGCCAGCAGATTGGAAGGAAGTTGCAGGCGGCCAGTTTCTCGTCGGAAAATTCATAATCACGGGTTCCGGCACCGCGCAGGCAGCCGTGAACGTAAGTGCTTCAGCGGGAGAAGGCGGGGGATTTGCGGCCAACGTTAACCGGTGGCGCCGTCAGATCGGCCTTGCTGAAGCAGCGGAAGCCGACATTCGGCAGCAAAGCACCCAGATGGATCTCGCCGAGGGCAAGGGAACCGCGATCGAGATATCGGGGACTGATCCCGCTTCTGGCCAGCCAACGCGAGTGATCGGCATTATGGTTCCGCGCCCCGGCCAAACCTTCTTCTACAAACTTGCCGGCGAAGCGAATCTCGTTTCGGCGCAACGCGATAACTTCATCAAATTTGTGCAATCCGCGAAACACCAATGATCCTGGACCGACTCTACCGCCTTTTTACCTCGCTGCGATTAACGGTCGTCCTGCTCGCTCTGGCGATCATCCTGATCTTTTGGGGAACGCTCGCGCAGGTGCACCTTGGTTTGTATCAGGCCCAGAACGAATTCTTTCGCAGCTTCTGTGTGACATGGCAGCCCCGCGGATCGAATCTTCGAATCCCGATTTTCCCTGGTGGCTACCTGGTGGGCGGATTGATGATCATCAATCTTTTCGCTTCGCATTTTCGCTACTACAAGGCCGGATGGAAGAAGGTGGGCATCATGCTGATTCACATCGGACTCGTCCTGCTGCTGCTCGGCCAGTTTCTCACGGACTTTCTTGCGGAAGAAAGCATTCTGCACCTGCGGGAAGGCGAGGCAAAAAACTATTCTGAATCCTCGCGCGAATTCGAGCTTACTATTACCGATGTTTCGGATCCTGCAGCCGATCGCATTGTGAGCGTGCCTGCGCGAGCATTGCGCTCTGATCGCGAAATCACGCAGTCAGAACTTCCTTTCAGGCTGTTGCTGAAACAATACTACGCCAACTCATCGCTCGTGCAGAATGCGGAAGCAGGATATGAGCAGGTTGCTGCAACTGCCGGGGTGGGCGCCGGAATCTTCTGGAAGGAGCTGCCGCAGGAGACTGCCATGGACCGGCGCGATATGCCGTCGGGTTTGTTCGAGGTGATCGGCCCTAAAGGCTCGGCCGGCACGTACCTCATTTCGGCGTTCCTGAAAAATCCGCAGGAACTGGTGCTGGATGGAAAGCGTTTTCTGCTGGAGCTGCGCCTGCGCCGCTTCTACAAGCCGTTCCACATTCACCTCGTGGAGTTCAATCACGACCTTTATCCGGGAACTTCGATTGCAAAGAACTACTCGAGCATGGTTCGCGTGGTGAACCCGCAGACAGGTGAGGACAGGCAGGTGCTGATCAAGATGAACACGCCGTTGCGCTACAAGGGTGAGACGTACTATCAATCGAGTTTCGATGCCGACGACAAGGGCAGCATCCTGCAGGTCGTGCGGAATCCGAGCTGGCTTACGCCCTATCTCGCCTGCGTATTGGTCTCGCTTGGGTTGACCTCGCAATTTGGAATTCACCTGGTCGGATTTGCAGCGAAACGGAGGAAGTCATGAAAGGATTGTTGAAAGTTGTTCCGTGGTTTTTTCTCGCTCTGTTCACGGTCGAACTCGTGGTCGTGTTCCAACCCCGCAAAAATGGGGAGCTTCATACGCGGGAGTTCGGACGCTTGCCTGTTCTTTTGAACGGACGCATTCAACCTTTCGATTCCGTCGCGCGCAATTCATTGCTGCAGATGCGAAGCACGGGCGACGTGCCGCTAGAGCTTGTCCCGAGCTGGAAGTTTTGGCATCACCCCGAGAAGTTGCGCTCCACCGAATGGCTGTTGGAAGTCCTTTTCAAGCCTGAACTCGCGGACACGCGTCCGATTTTTCTCATCCATCATCCCGAGATCTTGAGCGAATTGAAACTCGAGGAAAAAGGCATCGAAAAATCCGGCTTGCGCTATTACACATTTGCGGAAGTTCAACCTTCACTGCGCGAGATTGAAGCACAGGCAACGAAGGCCGCGAAATTGGAGGATGCGCAGCGGGGCACGTACGACAAGCAGATCCTCAAGCTGGCGAACGCGGTTTTTCTCTACCAGAAGCTTAAGAACAGCATCGAGCCTGAAGGAGCGGCAAGTCTGGGCGCGTTGGTGGACGAGTTCCAAAGCGCGCTGCCAGCGGGTGTCGCTGCGTTTCGCGCGCGTCAATCAGGCGAGACGCCGGATCGAGAGGCGCTGGAACGTTTCGCACGGGTGGTTCGTCCTTTCGATGCAATTGCAAACCTTGCAGAGCCGCTGGTGCTGCCTCCACTCAATCCCGAGACCAACCGAACTGGCTGGGTGAATCTCGGGGTCGGGATGCTCGACACATTGCAAACTGGAAACCAGATTCATCCCGCCGTTCCGTTTTTCTCGCGGATGGCCGACAGCTATGGCCAGGGAGATGCCGCAGCGTTCAACGCTGCGGTCGCCGGGTATCGCGAATGGCTTACGCCCAAATTCGGCAAGGAAGTGTCTAAGGCACGCGCCGAGTATTATTACAACCAGGTGAAAGCGTTTCTGCATGCAATCATCATCTACATCGTGGCCTTTCTGCTAGCGGGCGGCGCGCTCCTGACCTTTGGTAGCTTGCCTGCCTTGTCAGAATCATTGCGAAGGTCAGCATTCTACTTGATAGGACTGGCGTTCGTTGTTCACACCTTCGGAATTATCTTCCGAATGGTGCTGGAAGGCCGGCCACCTGTGACGAATCTTTACTCGTCCGCCATCTTCATTGGTTGGGCCGCCTGTCTCCTCGGCCTGATTTTGGAAAGGATTTACCGGATTGGCTTGGGCGCGGCCGTCGCGGCGCTGACCGGATTCATCACGCTCCTGATTGCGCACAACCTGGCGCTGGATGGCGATACGATGAAAATGCTGGTGGCGGTTCTCGATACGAACTTCTGGCTCGCCACCCACGTTGTAACAATCACGATCGGATATTCGGCGACCTTCGTCGCAGGGGCATTGGCATTGGCGTATATCGTCCTCGGGATTTTCACCCCACTGCTCACCACAAGTGTGAAGAAGACGGCGGCAGGGGACACAAACCTCGGCAAAGCGTTGTCGCGAATGGTCTACGCTATCATCTGCTTTGCGACATTCTTCAGTTTTGTCGGAACCGTCCTGGGTGGCATCTGGGCGGATCAATCATGGGGCCGATTCTGGGGATGGGATCCAAAGGAAAACGGTGCCCTCCTGATCGTCTTGTGGAACGCCATCGTCCTGCACGCACGTTGGGGCGGATTGCTGCGCGATCGCGGTATCATGAACCTTGCAATCTTCGGCAATGTCGTGACGTCGTTCTCATGGTTCGGCGTCAACATGCTGGGTATCGGGCTTCACTCCTACGGCTTCATGGACGAGGCCTTCAAGTGGCTGGTGCTCTTCACTGCCAGCCAGGTCGCGATCATGATTCTGGCTGGGTTGCCGCTGCACATGTGGAAGAGCTTCCAGAATCGGCAGCCTCCTCCCGGAACAGGCGACCCGCACGGATCGAACCGAACCGCTGCGGCGGTCGGTTGAGGAAATCAACGAAGCTGGGCGGCGAGTCGCTGGCCCAGCTCGGCAGCTTCGTCCGCTGCGCCCTGGCCGTCAGCGCGGCGCGTTTCGCCGATGAATGACGCAACGCGCATTTTCAGATTGGCTCCTGCGCGTTCCGCATATGCGCCGACCGGGCTCTGACATCCGCCGCCCATCGCCGCTAGGAATGCACGCTCAGCGGTGACGGCTTGCAGCGTGGGAAGATCATTCAACTTATCGCAGAGCTCTGATATGGCAGGATCATCGCTTCGCAATTCAATTCCAATCGCTCCCTGGCCCACGCAGGGCAGCATCACCTCAGGATCCAGAACCGTCGCGAGAATTCCCTCAGGGACATCAGGTCCCGTCAAATATCCTTCTGCTGTTACGCGATAATGCAGCCGCGTGATGCCCGCCAACGCGAGAACCGTCCCGTCGAGCTCAGGCTGATTCATGAGCTTCTGCAGGCGCGTCAGGACATTGCCGCGGATGTCTGGCGTCTTGAGGTTCGAATTCTGAGCGAGCAACTGCGCCTTGCGACGCGTGCTGCTCGTGGCGATTGTAGCGCCGGTTGGGAGGTCGGCGATGTTCATGCGCGGCGGAAAACCACGCAGTTTAGCGCCGATCCGCTCATCGCGGTAGAGCAGCACGTCGCGGACGTCCTCCCGCTTTCCGCCAACGGCTCCCAGCTTGAGCCCGGCGGGAAGTTCCGTGGGAAGATCCTTCAGACTGTGAACCGCCAGGTCTGCGGAACCGTCGAGCAACGCGACTTCGAGTTCCTTGGTGAACAATCCCTTTGGAAGCGATTTACTCTCCTGCGCGAGGGAGGCGGTTTGAAGTTTATCTCCCGTGGTCTTGATGATTCTCAACTCAAAATTTCCCTGCGGAAATTCTGCGCGGCAACGGGAAAGAATCATGTTCGCCTGCGCCAATGCCAGTGCGCTGCCGCGCGTCGCGATGAAGAGAGTGCGATTCGTATTCAAGTGTGCTGGAAAGTAGCGCGGCAACTCTGCGTTCGCGACGAAAATCAACGGCCGAAGGCGGGCCGCATCGGATTGCCTTCCCCACCTGGTGGCGGCTCCAGCAAGGGCCTGGCCTTGTCGCGAATAATCTGTTCACAGCGCGCAACTTCATCCCTCCGATGCGCGAGATAATCGTCCGCTATGGTTTGCAGGTCATCGACATTGTAGAGATATACGTTTGGGATCAGAATGACTTCGGGATCGATGTCTCGCGGAACAGCGATGTCGATCAGCAGCAGCGGGCGGTTTCTTCGCGTCTTCATCAGCGGGGCGAGCCGCGTGCGATCCAGAATATGATTCGGGGCGGACGTGCTGCTGATGGCGATGTCAGTTTTCTCAAATTCAGCGGCCCAATCTTCGAACTGCACCGCGCGTCCGCCCAATTCCTGGGCGAGAATTGCGGCACGTTCGAGTGACCGGTTTGCCACCACCAGCCCCGTTGCGCCGCGGGATAGCAAGGCGCGCGCGGTTTTTTCGCTCATGTCGCCTGCGCCAATCACCATTACCTGTCGACCCTTGAGGGATTCAAAAATCTTTTCGGCGAGCTCAACCGAAACGGATGCGACTGAAATGCTGCCGCGTTGAATGGCGGTTTCGGTGCGCACATGCTTCGCAACGTTGAACGCCCGTTGGAATGCCTTGTTCAAACGGGGGCCCGTGTGCTGATGCTGAAGCGAAAGCTCATAAGCCTTCTTCAACTGGCCCAGGATTTCTGTTTCGCCGAGCACCATCGAGTCCAGCCCGCACGCCACACGGAAGAGGTGATGCACGCTGTCGGGTTCGCCCAGGACGTAGATTTCGTCCGTCAACGGATCCCGATATTCGTGGCAGGTCATCAGGAAGTTTCGCAGTTCGGTGAACGTCGAGGCCGCCTGCTGCCGGGTGGCCGCGTAAATTTCAACACGGTTGCAGGTCGACAGGATCACCGCTTCGTCGACGATCTGTTGGTCCCGCAGCAGCCGGAGCACGGCCGGGATGCGCGCGTCCTCGAATGCAAACCGTTCCCGTATGGCAACGGGAGCGGAGCGATGACTTAGACCGATGACAACGATGGGCATGAGCGTGCGGACCGAGTCATTGGGTGTGCAGCGGAGAGATCAGGATGAAACCCCAGAAAGTGAGCAGAACAAAGGCGAAACTGCCGACGAGCCCCCATGCAAAGCGGCGGCCGACCTGGCCGAACTTCCAGCGCGACACGAACAGAATGCAATAAACCACCCAGATGAATCCGGAATAGTAGAGGATAGGGTCCCCCCGAAATTCCCGGCCCTGCGCCTCGGCTTCGCGAATTAATAATGGTGCAAACGCGAGTCCGAGGGTGAGCAGAATGATGCCCGCCGCAAGGAGGCGGTTCATCACCCTCTCGAGCCGTTGAATGGGAGGAAGCATCGAGAACATCGCGCGTTGTTTTTGGTACTTCAAATCGTGTTCCTGCGTGAGAAACATCGCTCCCGCGATCGCGCTCAACCCAAAGGCGCCGCAGGAGAGCAGGATCAGCGTGCCGTGAATGCTGCCCCAGTCGGTGTGGAAATTGGGAGCCGGCCCGCGCACCTGGTCGAGCGGCGGCATCAGGGCAAACACGCCGATGGCAAACAGGATCGGCGATGCAAACGCGCCCACAAACCGCAGGCGGCTGAACAAGCCGAGCACGAGGTAGCTCGCCACAATGGTCCAGCTCAGAAACGTGATGGCCTCATACAAGTTGTTGACGGGACAGCGATTGAAGGAGAATCCGCGCAGCACCATTGCCGTGGTGTGCAATGCGAACGCCACCGCGAGAAGGCAGTAATTCACTCGATCATCTTTGCGAAATCCGTGGCGCCAAAGAAAAATCGAGTAGAGCATGCTGCAACCGTAAACGATCACAGCGAGAAGAAAAAAATGTCGGTCAGTCAACCAGGGCACGTGAAGAAATTAGTATGCTTGCGGTACACTTGTCACTCCCAGCTTGCTCTTCATGGTCGGGATCACGCCAGGCGGGCAGTTGCGGTTCATGTCAGCGAGGGCGGCTGCGATGCCTGACGCATATGCCGTCGCAGCCGACGTCCCATTCATCACATAGGATTTTCCGTCCAGGCTAATGACCGTTGTCCCTGGCGTCATGAGGTCGACGAAGGCGCCACGATTGGCATAGTCCGCAACCTGGCCGGCCCTGTTGCCAGCAGTGACAGCAACGACTTCCGGATACGCGGCGGGATATACGGGGGTGGTTACCGGTTCATTTCCAGCAGCTCCAAAAAAGACAACGCCCTGATCTGACGCCTTCTTGATGAGGTTGTGCAGTACGGTGCTGTCGCCATTGCTGCCAAGGCTCATGTTGATGATGTTCGCGCCGTTGTTGACGGCTTGTTGAATTCCGCGGGCCACGTCGAATGTGCTCGTCGTCGGGTTGTTGCCGTAGATGTCGACCGGCAGGACACGAACGCCGGAACTGCCGCTCGATGTCGTCGTTTGAACGCTTTGAAGGACGGTGTGGACCATGGCCAGTCCATGCGTCAGTTCGCCAGCGGACACGGGTGCGGCCGCGCCTTCCCGATTCGCACTGTCGATGACACTGAGGCCGGGCAGAAGAAACTTTGCGTATTCCTTGGGCACCGATTGCATCCCGCGTGTATCGAGCACGGCAACGATGGGTGCGCAGTCGCCCGTCGGTTCCTTCAGTTGCAGATCGAAATCGGCCGAGCCGGACTGCGCCAGTTGTTGGGCTCCGTCTGGGCGTTCAATGGCGTAGCTGGACTCGATCGACTCGACATCGGGATGGTTTGCCAGGCACTCGCGGACTGCCTGAGCAGAGGCTTCATCGTTGAGTTGAAGTCGATAGGCATTGATTGAATCAATGCGGCCCAAAACCTTTGCGTTTTCGAGGCATGGCAGATTACCAAGGCTTGCGCCAGGCCGAAGGATAAGTTCCAACTCGTTCAGGATGGGCTTGGATTTTTGCGAAGCTGCAGAGATCGCGCCGGGTTGAACCCGCAATGTCGCGTTTCGTTGAAGGGTGTGAAACACATACAGGCGCGCGGGAGAGTTGCTTCCTGGAACGAGGGCAAAGTTCAAGTTGCCGAGAAGGATGCGCAATGCTTCGCCGGAAGGAAGGTCGCTGAATTTCGCCGATACATTTCGCGAGGCATTCGATTCCAGAAACACATGCCACCCAGTCAAATGCGAGACACCTTCCAAAGCGCGCAACAGGGGGGCAGAGGCAATATCTGCACTCACCCGGTTGTTGTTCGTGTTCCAGTGCAGGGTGTCGGCAGCCAGCATCTGCCACTGCGCTAGTGACATTAAAGTCAGCAGGCAAAAGGCGAGACTGATGCTAGGAAGGCGGCATTCCATGGCGACACTATAGACAAGTAATCTGATAATGAAAGAGGAGGGTGCGGTTCGCCTCGGCGCGGCGGACGCCGGCGGTAAAATTTCACCGGCAGTTTTTTCGCAGAAGTCTTCCGCAAGGCGTCTCGAGCCACCCCAAACCGATAAATCCGAGCGATTCGCTGCGGGGCGAAGGCTCGCGGCGGATGGCCTTTATCGTGCTACAGCAGTGTCTTTGTGGAAAAAACGGTATCGCGCAACGAAGTCTCCGCCCGCTTGGAGAGCCGGGTCGTCCAGTACTTTGACGCAGGACATTCGCGTCATGGAAACGTTCGTGCCGATGTTGCAGCCTGGCTGATTGTAGCGTTCTGGGGCAGCAGGGTTCTCCGGCCTCAACTCGAGGCTATCGGCCGTCAGCTTCAAGAACGGCAGTTGCCCGACGGCCGTGTCCCCATTAACCCTGAATTTCCCGAGGCGGCATGGCCGACGCCCCTTGCTATGCTGGCGTGGCAGCGGCAGGGAAACGCGCCTTCAGCGCTGGCAGGGGCGCAGGAGTTCCTTTTGCGATGGCACGGTTTGCATTACCCAAGTCGTGGTACTCGGACTATTGGTCACGACACTTCGCTGCGGGGGTGGCCATGGGTGGATGGTACCCACTCATGGATCGAGCCCACCGTTCTCTCCTTGTTGGCCCTGGGTGCCTGCGGACGGACCGCAGATGACCGTTGTGTTCAGGCGCGGCGGATGATTTTGAATCGACAGCTGTCCGGCGGTGGTTGGAATTTTGGGAACACCACGGTTTACGGCTTGGAATTGCGGCCGATGCCGCACAGCACGGGCATGGCTCTGACCGCCCTGTCGCGTGCCGGCGAGGCCTTCGCGTTGTCGAACAGCGTCCGTTATTTGGATCAGAGCATTCGCCGGATTCGTACTCCGCTCTCCCTCGGCTGGGGAATCATTGGATTGACGGCATCCGACGAGCTTGTTGAGGAGGCCCCCGTGTGGATTGATGAGTGTCTCGAACGTGAGGCGGAGGTTGGGGGATACGACATGGTACTCCTTTGCCTCCTTCAGTGCGCACTGCACGCGAAGCAAGGACATCCGCTTCTCTCAGGACCTGCTGCATGAACGCCAATCGCTCCCATCAAATGACACGCAGGCAATGGTTAACAACTGGCGTGCTCGGCGGTGCGGCAATCCTCAGCGGTGCAGGCCTTCTCCATACATGGCAACGTCACAGGCGGTCCGCGGTGGCGATCGTCAAAGCATCGAATTATTTGCTCCCGCTGGAAAAGCTCATCGTCCGAGGCTTGCTGGAACTGGGGATTGATGCTGCAACGGTTAAAGACAAACGCATCCTTTTGAAGCCTAACCTGGTGGAAGTCGATTCTTCGGCTCCGCACGTGAACACGCATCCAGCATTGGTGCGCGCGGCTGTGACGGCTTTTCGACGCCTGGGTGCCGCCTCCGTCATCGTGGCGGAAGGCTCGGGACATTGCCTGGATACGTTGCTCGTCTTTGAAGAGAGCGGCCTGCGCGAAGTCCTCGCCACGGATCGCACTGCATTCGTTGACCTGAATTACCAGGATCCCTGGCTGGTAAAAAATCGCACGCGATTTTCCACCCTGCCGCGTCTTGCGTTCCCCCGCATCTTCCGAGAAACGGATTGGATCGTGTCGATGCCAAAGATGAAGACGCATCATTGGGCCGGTGTGACATTGTCCATGAAGAATCTTTTTGGTGTCATGCCAGGAAGCTATTATGGCTGGCCCAAGAATGTGCTCCATCAGGCGGGCCTCAATGAATGCATCGCCGATATTGCTTTGAACCTAAGACCGCAGCTGGCGATCGTCGACGGCATCGTCGGAATGGAAGGGGACGGGCCGATCATGGGCGATCCTGTTGATGCCGGTGTGATTGTCATGGGCACCGATTTGCCAGCTGTAGACGCGACCTGCGCTCGGATTATGGACGTGGACCCCGCGCGTGTTCAGCACCTTCATATGGCAGGCAAGGAAGGATTTGCAATCGATGAGGCGCGGATCACCCAAGTGGGCGAATCCATTGAGTCCGTTCGCCGCCCCTTTCGTCTGTTGCCCCATATCGCTGCCCAGCAAAATTTGCGTTCCTGAACGGGAAGTCACGAACCCGGCGGGCGCACACTGTGGGCATCGACCGTAGGAATGTCATTCCTGCGTAACACGACAGCGAGGGCTGCAATCAGCCAAACGAGCGGCCACGAGTGAAGGGTGTCGTGAATGAACACTCCCTGCACAAGATAGGTTGCGATGGTTGCTTTCAACGTCCACGAAAGCAGCGAGTGGGCGGTCCCGCCTGCGCATCGCCACAAAAAGCCGAGATAGAGGACCAGCCCAGGAATACCCAAACACAGCGCGTACTCGAAATAAATGGAATGCGCTTTTGTATTCGGGGCCTTGGTGCCGGCGGGTGCCACCTCCGCATATGTATCCAATCCCGATCCGATAACCGCGTGCCTGGGCAAACGGTTGACGGCGTATTTCCAGAATCCCAGACGCCCGGTTCCCGCGTGGGATGCCCCGGCTGCTGCCAGGGAAGCCTGGTCTTTCAGCGAATTTGCCCGCTTCAGAAGTTGCCAATTGTGCAAAGGCGCAAGCGCCGCCGTGACAAGCGCCATCACAAGGCCGAGCAGCAGCATCCGTTTGCGAAATTCTTTCTGTGTGAAAACCGCGATTACCAAAAACGACGCAAGCGCGACCCAGGCGCCACGAGTCTGTGCCGTGAGGATGTTTGCATAGATCAATCCACAGGCAGCAAGCCAGAGAGGCCGTCGAACTGAAAGGAAGCAGCACGTCGCGAGGGGAAACAGCAGGAGCAAATACGTGGAAAACCAATTGGCGTGGCCCGACGTTCCCATCGATCGGGGATCCTTCAAAAGGTCGGGAAAAAGGCGCGTCGCCAAACCTTTTTGATCGAAGAACTGCCACAATCCAAGAAGGCAGGCAACAGCGCCGCCCCTGACCATCCAAACCATGGCCCTTTTTACGTCGGACACCTGACGGAACCATAATACCACCGCAACAAAGACCAGGGTGCAGCAGCCCAGGGATACAAAGCCGGTCTTGCCATAATGATTCCCCGAGAGGGCCACGTATTGATATTTGGTTGCAAAGGTGCAAACCCAGGCAACCGCGCTAAACCAAAGCAACAGGTGAAGAACGCTTTTCGGAAGGTTGCCCGCCCAAGTTGAGTGGCGAATCACCAGCTGAGACCACACGAACGTGACGAATGTGAAGCCGAAAGCGTCCAACGAGGGACCGAGGAGGAAACACGTATACACGCTTAGGAAAACCCAAACCAGGGGTATCCATTGCATCCGTTTCGATACTAGCCTCGGGGAGGGGACGCGCCAGACATGATTCAGCAGCAATATCCCGATGAGCGTGGTGAATCCGGCGAGAACCCAGGACTTCGCGTGGGTGCTTGCAATCCAACCTGACCACGTGACGAGCGGATAACCCGCGGCAAATGCCAGGAGGAGCCCTTGACCCAGTTTGCAGGCAGGCGAAACGCGGCCGTTTCCCTCCGGGCTGGAAGTGCCCGGCAACTCGTCGCGACGCACCTCCTCAAGCATAAAAGCACAGGTTTCCGTGCGGCACACGGGCGTGGACGGGTCCTTCGATCTGGAGCACAGCCGAATAATTCTCAAGTTCGGCCCGAGGGCAAGCGGAATGTCAATTGCGCCTGTTCACGCCCTTCAAATGAGGTTCGCTGGCCAGTCAATTCCGGGTTAAGAGATTTCCGCTTGAGAAATGTGAATAGGAGATGGAATGTCGTGTCCTGATTTGCTACACACCGTGGTTCCGATGTACGGGGAACGTCCTTGGGACTAACGGAATTCAGGCCATTTTTAGCGGTTTTGAAACTCCGGATGTTGGTTGGTGTTGGAAAACAGAGGCAGCGGGTGCTTGGCATCCACTGTGCTAAAAGTGAAAGTGCGGTTGGCAGCAGGCAATAAGTGAACGCCAACAGTCCTGATATAAACAGCCTGATGCCGAGTTCACGCCGCGAACGAAAGGTAAACAACGTAGTATGAAAATTAAAACCTCCCGCAAGGCCGGCTTCACGCTGGTGGAAATCATGATCGTGGTTGCGATCATCGGCCTCCTGGCTGCAATCGCGATCCCGAACTTCGTGCGCGCGCGCTCGACCTCCCAGAAGAATGCCTGCATCAACAATCTTCGCCAGATTGACGGCGCGAAGCAGCAGCAGTTGCTTGAAGAAGGCAACAACGCCACTCTCGCCAAGACTGACCTGGCCAAGTATATGGGCCGCGGATCCGCTGGCTCGTTCCCGACCTGTCCGAAGACGAAAACCGACACGTATGCTGTCGGAGCAGCGGACGTTGCCCCGAGCTGCTCGAACACGTCAGCAGAGTATCCTCACACGCTGGCCGAATCCGGTGGCGGCGGCAGCTAGTCTGAATTCTCCTCAAACAGCCCGAAGCACCCGCTTCGGGCTGTTTCTTTTTCACTCCCGGTTTTCCGTGTCGCGTCGATAAAGGTTGCACGCTGCATCCTCTCAGACCTATGAATCTTAGGTTGACCGGTGGCGGTTGGGATTGAATGTATGAATGCCATTCTCAAGACAGAAAATTTGCGGGTGGAGTATCGGAGCCGCGAAATCAAACACGAGACGAAGGTGGCTCTCAAGGGCCTGAACCTCACTGTGAATGCCGGCGAGGTGTTCGGTTTCCTCGGGCCCAACGGAGCGGGCAAAACCACCACGATGAATGTCCTGCTCGGCTATGTAAACCCGAGCGCGGGCAATGCTTATCTTTTCGATGTCAACGTGCGGGAACCCATCGCGCGCCAGCGAATCGGTTACCTTCCCGAGCTGACCTACTACTACAAGTTTCTCACTGCAGAAGAACTCCTCCGGTTTTACGCAAAGATCTTCGAAATACCAGCGGCTGAAACCGAGCAGCGAATTAACCGCCTCCTGAAGCTGGTCGACCTGGACCACGCCCGAAAGCGACCCATCCGCACGTATTCAAAGGGTATGCAGCAACGGGCCGGGCTGGCGCAGGCGCTCATCAATAATCCTGACCTGCTCCTGCTCGACGAGCCTACAAGCGGCCTCGATCCGCTCGGACGCATGAAGGTGCGCGAGATCATACAGCGTTTGAAGGACGAGGGAAAAACAGTGTTCTTTTCCTCTCACGAACTCGGCGAGGTGGAAACCGTTTGCGATCGGGTGGCGATCCTGCATCGGGGCGAATTGAAAGTTGAAGGACGGGTCGCCGACCTCATTCAAGAGCATCAGGCCAATCTCGAGCAGATTTTTCTGAAAATCGTGGGTTACCAGCCTCAGGCGCAATTATGAGCAAGATCATCGCTGTCGCCGGAATCGCCATCAAGGAACTGTTTCGTCGCAAGGATTTCTATGTTCTTTTCATCCTCACTGTCCTGATCACATTGATTTCAGGATCGGTGCGTTTCTTCGATGACGACCGCATTGCGCGTTATCTCAAGGAAATCTGTTTGATGTTGATTTGGATCGCGGCGCTCGTTGTGGCGATCACAACCGCCGCGCGCCAGATTCCATCCGAGCGGGAGAGCCGCACCATATTCCCGCTGCTCGCAAAACCAATCAGCCGGCCGCAGGTGTTGCTGGGCAAATTTCTGGGCTGCTGGCTTGCCGCGGGAATGGCGCTGTTTGTTCTCTATATTTTTTTCGCACTGGTAAGCATCTCTCGCGAATCGGGTTTTCCATTCGCCAATTACGTGCAAGCGCTTTGGATGCATTGGCAGATGCTCGGAATCGTGATTGCCCTGACCTTGCTCGGCTCAATCGTCATGAGCACTCCCGCGGCTAATGTAACCCTGGTGTTCATCATCACCCTCGGCATTCTCTTCATCGGACCGTTCCTGAACACTCTGGCGATGCGCATGAAGGAACCTGTATCATCCATCGTGAGCGTGATTTACTATGGCTTGCCGCACCTCGATTTCTATGACCTTCGCGCGCGCGTCATTCATGACTGGCCGCCCGTCGCGTGGCTGGACATCGTCCTGGCAACTCTCTACGGGTGGTTTTATACAGCGGTGTTTCTGATTGGTGCGTGCCTGGCTTTCCGCCGCAGACCCTTGAACCAGGCTTGATGCGATCCAAACTTGTTCTAGTTTTGCTGTTGATCGCCTGCTTTTCGTTGTCAACGCTCATAGCACGAAAGGGGGAGGTGTCCCGTTCCGGGCCAGCAGCCGAAAGCTTCGTGGCCTTGCTGCTGGGCGAAGGGCGCATGCTGTTTGCCAATGAAATTTTTGCCAAGGCAGACGTCTATTTTCACAGGGGAAATTACCCGTCGATATTCGAAGGCGGCGGGCGGCCGAAGGAAAACCACATGGCGGGTGAAGCTCAGGGCGAAGGGGTGGTTCACGAGGCCCACGGCGGTCATGAGCATCATGAAGGGGATGGGCACGAACATCACGACCATGCTGGTGAGCCTCATGCGGACGCAATTGAGCATGCCGCCACGGAACCGGAATCACCGGCGGCCGGGCCCAGCGACTGGATCAGTCGTTTTCGTCAAAAATTCCATGCCGCCGATCACGTTCACCTCGAGAAGGGGGCGGAACGCGAAATGTTGCCATGGTTGAAATTGTCGGCGGAATTGAATCCCCAAAGCATCGAGTCTTTCACAGTCGCGGCGTACTGGCTGCGGAGCCGTCTCAACAAAGTGGATGAAGCTGAGCAATTTCTTCGCGAAGGCCTGCGCCGGAATCCAGGAAATCCCGAACTGCTGAACGAACTCGCGTGGCTTAAGCTCGAGAACCGCAGGGATCCAGCCCAAGCGCGGAATCTCTGGCATGCTGCGATGCAGCGTTGGTTTGATACTGAAACGGGCAAGGAAGAACCGAACAACTTTCTTGCGGAACGCATCCTCGGCGGAATGTTCAAGACCGCATTGGAGGAAAAGCGGCTGGATGAGGCCATCCATTATCTCAATCTGATGAAACGCTTCTCGCCGAACCCCGAAAATATTCAGAAGCGCATCGAGCAACTTCAGACGCAACCTGCCGACCAATAGCTGCCCGGTGGTTTGAATCCGCTTTGTTTTGGAAACCGCGTTTGTTTTACTCCCGCGGAATGAAGCAACGTCAGGCCACCCTAAAGCGGGTCACGAAGGAAACGGCGATTTCCCTGCGGCTGAACCTCGACGGTTCGGGGCAGAGTTCAATCGACACCGGCATTCCCTTCTTCGATCACATGCTCACCCTGTTCGCGAAACACGCGGTGATGGACCTGACGCTGCGCTGCAAGGGCGACTTGGAAGTCGACGCGCATCATACTGTTGAGGATTGTGGAATCGCTCTCGGCCAGGCCTTTGTGAAGGCGCTCGGCGACAAAAAAGGTGTGCGCCGCTATGGCACAGGCTTCGATCCCAGGAATCCCCTTACGGCCGAGGCTTTTGTACCCATGGATGAATGCCTTGCTCGCTGTGTCATCGATTTCAGCGGGCGTCCCTACCTGGTTTGGCGCGGATTGAATGAATGGGGAGCCCGCGCCGTCAGGAAAAAGGATCGTGCTCAGGATATGTCCAGTGTTTTCAGGTTTGGGCTCGCGCGGGAGTTCTTCCAGGGCTTTGCCAACGAAGCCCGTTGCAACCTGCACTTGGAGCTGCTTTACGGGGATGAACCGCATCATATCGTCGAGGCGCTGTTCAAGGCATTTGCGAAAGCAGCGGATTTCGCCTGCCAGCGGGATCCCCGGATTGCCGGGCAGCTTCCCAGCACGAAGGGCAAGCTGTAAGGCATCGAATAGTCCACCATTACTCTCCGTCCAACCATGGCTGAAAAAGACTATTCCTCGGCTGAAGACACAGCCCTGGTGCGCCTCGCCCAAAAGGGGGACACGAGCGCCTTCGAGGAATTGGTTTTCCGGCATCGGGACAAGATTTACGCCCGTGCCTACAGCATGATGCGGAACGAAGAAGAAGCGGTGGATCTTTCTCAGGAAGCATGGGTGAAGGGCTGGCAGCGGCTCCACCAGTTCCAGGGTGAGTCGAGCTTCACCACCTGGATGACGCGCATTGTCATCAATCTTTGCCTTGACCAGTTGCGCAAACAGAAGAGGCAGCGGGCGGAATCGATTGAGCTGCTGGATGAAGAAGCGGGCGGAGTGGAACGGCAGATGCCGGCCGTGACGGTGAATCCGACGGAACGACTCGAACGCGGCGAACTCCGGCAGAGGATCGACAAGGCCATGAGCCAGTTGTCCTACGAGCATCGAACCGTCCTGATCCTCCATGAGTTTGAGGAAATGGAATATAAAGAGATCGCCAAAACGATGGATTGTTCGATTGGCACGGTAATGTCGAGGCTGTTCTACGCGCGGCGGAAACTTGCGGCCTTGCTGGCGGATTTGAGAGGGGCCGATTAGCGCCCACAGGAATTGAAGTATCGGTGACGACGCAGAATGGATTTGAGAAGTATGAACGACGAGCAACAACTGAAGCTGCAGGCTTTCCTTGACGGCGAACTGCCGGAGGCGGAAACGCGCGAAATTTCGGCCTGGGTGGCGCGTGATGCGGAGGCGACGGCGCTGCTGAAGGAACTGCGCCAGACACGACAGGCGTTCAAAAGCACGGAAGCGAATGTTCAGCTGCCGGAATCACGGGAATTCTATTGGTCGAAAATTCAAAGGGAGATCGAACGCGACCTCCCGGCCGCGCCGCCTCAGCGCCCCTCGTTGTTTCACCGTTTCCGGCGCGTGCTGGTTCCAGTCGGCGCGTTCGCCGTGCTGGTTGTCATCAGCATCCTGACATTCCCGCGTGGCAACGGAATTGATTCAGAAATGGCGGTTGCCGACTCTGAAGCGTTCACGTACCAGGATTACGACAGCGGCACCACGCTGGTCTGGGTTTCATACCCGGCTGAAAGGTAGTTTGCGCATCCAACCATCATTGCTAGAGTTTTTCACAATGAGATTCCGAATCGGTTCATCTGTCTCTCTGCTCGCCGCGGTGGCGTCGCTCCTTCTGGTCCTGTCCGCTGCCGCTGCGCAAGCCCGGGATTTCAAATTCGAAGCCCAGTTGATTTGGGCGACGATGTCCGAAAGCTCGCCCGATCCGCAGCATAAACCCGTGGATGAGAAAACTCGGGAACGGCTCGCAAAGGTGAACCTGAAATGGAAGAACTACTTTCTGGTGCGGAAAGTCGATGCGTCGGTCCCGGAGAAGGGCGCCAAGGAAGTTGTGCTCAGCGATAAATGCAAAATCTCGATCCGCCAGGTCGATGAAGAAAATTTTGAGGTCAGCCTGTTCGGCCAGGGTAAATCGGTTCTCAAGCGGATGCAGAATATCAGCAAGGGAGAAATGCTCGTGCTCGGCGGAAATGCGCCTGACTCCACCAGTTGGTTTGTCGCCGTCCGACGCACCGAGTAATCGAAATTCTTCAATCGTAATGAAAACGGCCGGGACGCCAGCGCCCCGGCCGTTTCAATGTTTCAACACTCCTAGCTTCCCACGCTCGCCAGTTCCTCGTTGTTCGCAACGTTCACGATCTTGAACTGCTCGGCGTGCATGCCCGTGTCCGCGCGGAACGAGAGTTTGCCGAAGTAACGCTTTTCCATCTCGATCAAGTGCTTCTCGTCTTCGGTTCGCAGGCGCTCCAGCACGGTCGGATGCACCACGATTCGCAGCTGGAAGTCGTTCTCGTCACGGGTGCGCTTCTTCAGGATTTCCTGCAGCTTGCGCTGAATCTCCACGCTCATCGTGAGCGAGCTCTTCACCTTGCCGCGGCCTTTGCAGTAGGGGCAATCGTCGTAAACCGCCGCGCGCACGCTTTCGCTGTGCCGCTGCCGCGTCATTTCCATCAGGCCAAGCTGCGAGATCGGCAGGATATGGGTCTTCGCCTTGTCGCGGCGCAACCCTTCCTTCATCCGCTGATAGACGTTCTGCTGGTCGCGGCGCGATTTCATGTCGATAAAATCCAGCACGATTAACCCGCCCATGTTGCGCAGGCGCAGTTGACGCGAAATCTCATCCGCAGCTTCGAGGTTCACCTTGAGGATCGCCGTTTCCTGATCCTTGCCGCCCTTGTGCCGTCCCGTATTGACGTCGATCGCAACGAGCGCCTCGGTTTCGTCGATGACGATGTATCCGCCGCTCTTGAGGTGCACCTGCCGTGAGAATGCGTTCTCGAGTTGCTTGCTGATGTTGAACCGATCGAAAATCGGCTGCGGATCGCCATAGAGCTTCACCTTCGCTGCGGAACGCTTCGAAATCTTGGAAATCATTTCGCGCATGCGATCGTAGGCCTTCTGATGATCAACGACGATGCGTTCCACGTCTTCGGTGAGGAAATCGCGAACCGTGCGCTCGATCAGGTCGGGTTCCTGGAAGACACAGGTGGCGGTCGGCTGGCTCTTGATTCGGTCCTGCACGCCGCGCCATTCCTCCAGGAGAAGGGCAAGGTCGCGCACGAAGTAACGCTTCTGCTGGCCTTCGCCCGCAGTGCGCATGATGACTCCCATGCCGTCTGGAATGGAAAGTTCCCGCAGGATCTTCTTCAGGCGCTGGCGTTCCTGCTGGTTCTCGATCTTGCGCGAGATACCGCTTTGGTCGGAGTTCGGCAGGAGGACGAGATAGCGTCCAGGCAAAACGAGGTTTGTTGTGACGCGCGGACCCTTCGTTCCAATCGGTCCCTTTGTCACCTGGACAATGATATCGCTGCCAGGCGGGTAAACGCGCGGGATATCCTTCTGCGTGATCTTCGGCTTGTCGCGTTTGCGGCCTTCGCGCTCGACAATTTCGACGCCGCTGTCGAACTGGTTTGGAACAATGTCCCAGTAATGCAGAAACGCGTTCTTCTCAAAACCAATGTCGACAAACGCGGCTTTCAACCCGTCTTCAAGGTTGCGCACCTTGCCCTTGAAGATGCTTCCAACCAGGCGTTCTTCGGTGGTCCGCTCAATGTTGAACTCCTCGAGTTTTCCATCTTCTGAAACCGCCACACGCGTCTCGAGGGTTTCCGCATTGATGATGACCTCCTTGTGAACCTTCTTCACCGGCTTCAGGAGCTTCTGCACCTTCTTCACCAGCGAAGTTGCCGCGACGCGGATGGCATCGACAATGCCCTTGGGTTTCTCGGAAATCGTCACGGGCTCGAACTTCTCTTCCTTCGGCTGTGGTGCGGATGGAGCTGCGGCGCGCGCGGGCTCCGCTGGTTTTTCCTCCGTCCGCGCGGGTTCCTGCGCCGGTCCTTCCGGCGGCAATCCAGCAGCGATGTTTTCCGCGCGATCAATCTCATGCGCGTGGCGCCGCTCGAAAACCTTTTCCTGCGCACCCGCGCCACCAACGACCTCGGCGCGCGCTTCTGTCGCATCGCGGTCGGGTTTTTGCGAGGTGTGTCCCAGGCCGCCGCTGGGGCGGAATCGCATTCCGCCGCGGCGCCGCCGGGAAAAGTTCCTTTCACTCATAATTCAATAACCCTTTCGGTGTATATACACGTTTTGCAGCATGCCCATGGCGATCAACGAACTAAGCACTGAAGACCCGCCGTAAGACAACAGCGGCAGTGGAATGCCCGTTACAGGTACAATGCGAATATTCATGCCGATATTCACGAACACGTGGCTGAACAGCAGCGTCACAACGCCCACTGCCAGCAATTTCCCAAGGCGATCGCGAGCCTGGGTGGCGATTCTGATTCCGGAGAACAGAACCGCTCCATACAACGTCAGCACCAATATGCTGCCGACGAATCCTTTCTCCTCGGCAATCACGGAGAAAATGAAATCATTATGCGCCGCGCCTGGCGGCAGAAATGCCAGCGAAGTCTGGGTGCCTTCACGCCAGCCCTTGCCCCACAGCCCGCCGGTGCCGACCGAAATCAACGCCTGCTTGACCTGATACGACTTCTCGGCCTGGAGCCGCCTCGCCTTTTCGCGCTCCGCCGGGCTTGCATCTTTAGGCGCGAAATCGGCGCCGAAATAAACCAGCAGGCGTTGCTTCTGATAATTCTCAAGCGGGATCTGCCACCAGCCGGGAGGGGCGAAAAGCACGTCAACAATCAACAACGATCCTGCGATCGCCATCCCGGCAACCAGCTTGATCAGGTAACGCTTGGGCGTGCCGGCGCAGAGCATCATCATGAATCCGGTGGGGAAGAGCACGATCGCCGAGCCAAGGTCCGGTTCCTTGAGGATCAACAGGAACGGCAGCAGAATCATCGCAATCGGCTTCCAGAAGTTTCGCGCCTGCCTCAGTTCTTCGGCAGGACGGCTAAGGAAACTCGCCATGGCCATGATCATCGCCAGCTTCGCAACCTCGCTGGGTTGCAGGTTGAAGAATCCCAGGTCGATCCAACGCCGTGCTCCCCATCCATGGGTCGATCCGATTCCCGGAATCAGCACTACAACCAGGAGCAGTATGGATCCCCAGTAAATCACGAGCGCCCATCGGGTCAGGCTGCGATAATCGATGAGGCAACAGCCGATCGCCGCCGCGGTTCCCATTCCATACCAGATCACCTGGCGAAACCATGTCTGGCGCAGCAATGGCGCGATGCGCGCCGATTCATTCACCATCGTCGCGCTGTAAATGAACGCAGCGCCGAGAAGCATCAATCCAGCAATGGCGATCAGCTGGATCTTTTCGATCCGTGCCTGTCTTTCGTTGAGGACGGCTTCGAACATCAGTTTGCGTGGGCAACGGATTGGCGTGGCGTTCTGGATTGGTCGCGCGTGACCAGTGCGTCGTAAATTTGACGGGCGAGGGGAGCGCATGTGCCGCCACCTGACGACCCGTTTTCAACCATTACCACAACTGCGTAGCGGGGGTTCTCGTAAGGTGCGAACGAGAGAAACCATGTCGTGAGCCCAATCGTTTGATTGCGCTCGTTTTGAATTTGCGCCGTTCCAGTTTTGCCACACACGCGCATTACCTTTTGGTGCTGCCAGTTCCGAAATGCGTGATAGGCAGTGCCTTCAGGATCTTCAGTGTCCGCAAGCATGGCTTCGCCAAGAATCCGCAGCGTGCTCGCGCGAACACTCAACTGATCGCGCACCCGCCCCGAAGGAAACGTTGTAGGCTGGCTTGTTGGATCGAACGCAGAGGGGTCAACGCGGGCCACGAGCCTGGGCCACAAAACCTTGCCGCCGTTTGCCAGCGCGCTTGCGACAACCGTCATCTGCAACGGCGTCACGTCAATGTAGCCCTGGCCAATGCACAGGTTGGCGGTGTCGCCATCGGTCCAACCCCGGCTGATCCGACGCTGATCGGGGAAGGTTCCGCTGATTTCCTGCCGCGTTCCAAGTTCGGATCGCTCGCCGAGATGCAGGCGGCGTCCCATCTCTGCAATACGATCCACACCCGCACGCAATCCGTAATGAATAAAGTAGGCATTGCTGGAGTGGATCAGGGCGCGGCGGAAATTGTAATCGCCTGGCGGTGCGGTGTCGCGGATCTCCCGGCGCCCCACGAAGATCCCGCCCAGGCCGGCGTTGCGCGTGTAAGGCTGCACCTTGTAGGTGTCATCAGGGTCGAGACCGCTTTCAAGGCACGCGAGCGCGACGATCGGCTTGAAGATCGATCCCGGCCTGTAGTTTTCCTGCGTGGCCCGATTCTTTTCGGCATTCACGGTTTGAAGCTGGTTGTAATAGCCGGGCGGAAAGGCGCGTCGATTCACGAAGAATCCTGGATCAAACGACGGCTCCGATGCCATCGCCAGGATGTCGCCAGTGTTGACATCCATAACGACCGCGGCGCCGCGAACTGGTTTTGCAGCGGCGGCATTCTGGAGCGCGCGCTCGGCGGCGAGTTGAACCTGCAGGTCAAGCGTCATCACGACATCGCGCCCGGGTTCAGCCGGCGACCACGTGTTTTCGGTTTGGCGATATCCGAGGTTGTTGACGAGAACGGATTTCGCGCCGGCACGCCCATGAAGTTCAGAGTCGTAGGCAAACTCGACTCCCGTAACTCCCCGGAAATCCGGCAATCGATAATCGAACACCGAAGGTTCGCCTTCGTCCAATTCATCGCTTTGACGAAGATGCCCCAGCAAATGCGCGGCAGTGTTGGTTTGCGGGTAATTCCGGGTGGATTGGATTTCCAAATCGACGCCGCGCGTGCTCGATGTCTTTTCCTCGAAGCGCGCGATCTCTGCCGGAGTGAGGCGCTCAGCAACAGGGTAGGGCAGGGCAAGCCGCGTGAGATAGTGACGCTTGAATGTCGCGGGGTTGAACGACAGCGGCTTGTTGAGGTCGCTGCTGATCTTTGCGACTGCGTTGCTGGCGACCCGAAAGCGCGCTTCCCAATAAAGAACGTCCAGTTGATCACGCTTCAACCGGGTCGCTTGCGTTCGCACTTGGGATCCGCTGGCCCAAAATTTCCATGCAGGCGGATTGTTCGTGACAACTTCGCGGGGACGGATTCTTGCATACTCCTCACGGAATTGATCCTTCAATTCCTCCAGATAAAGGCTGACGTTGAAGGTCGGAACATTGTCAGCGAGGGTCGCGCCATTTTGATCCATGATTTTCCCGCGCACCGCGGGAATTCGAATCGTGCGAAACGCCTGCGTCTCGAGATTCGCCTGATAGTCGCGATAGGACACGATCTGAACCCACCAAAGGCCCGCGCCAAGAGTGACCAGGCCGAGGAAAATCCCGAGCGCAAGCAATCTCAATGCGGGGTCGTTTCGGCGAAGTTGGTCGAAGATCAACACGAGAGTGACGCCTTTCGGAAAAGTTCAGCATCCGCCCTAACAAATGCCGCAGCGCTCATTTCCTTCCCCTCCGGATTTCACGATCGGCCCGGAAGGTTGTTTCACGAGCACGCTGATAGTTGAACGTGCGGTCAAACAATCCAAATGCCAGAAACCAGATCGGCGTCGCAATGGCGCCGCCCACGGCCAGGACAATCCATTGCCAGAGACTTCCCCATCCCAGCAGCGGCGGTTCGCCGCGTGTCAGGATCAGTAGCAGCGTCAACAGAGGAGCGATCGCGCTTGCCGCAAGTCCCAGGATGAATTGGGCGAAAACCTGGTCTCGAAGAATCAGTTCCCGCTGTGAATGAATCAGAATCCCAACGAGCAATAACGGCAGCACCGTGACACCCAGCGGATTCGCGGAAAGCGAATCAAACAAAAGGCCGGCGGTCACGGCAGTCAGGCTCGTCGTGAATAATCCCGTCGAGAGGCTGGCATAAACGATCAACCCGGGAAGAAGGTCGATTTGCGCGCCCAGAAGATGCCGAATGCCCTGGAAGGCCGACTCCCAGAACACTGCAAGGGCCGCCGCCAGCAATACCAGGATGGAAGTAATTGCGTTCATGGGTTCAAGGAAACAGCACCCAGACTTCGTCCAGTGAACTCATGTTTGCGGCGAGTTTAATGCGTGCCTCCATGGAAAGGCCGAACTCCACAGGCCGCGCGTCGACAATCCGCCCGATGAGAATTCCCTTGGGAAAGATGCCACCCATGCCGCTCGTGAACACTTCCTGGCCCGATTTCAGGTGGGCGTTCTTCGAAAGATGGAACATGTCGACCAGCGAACCATCGAACGGCCCCCCGACGCCCACGACGCCCATGTCACCCGCGTCATTGCCAATCTGACCCGAAACGCGGCAGCCGGGATCGCCGAGGATGGCCACCTGCGAACGATCAACCGAAACGGAAGAGATTCTGCCGACGAGCCCGTCTGTCGTGAGCACAGGCAGGTTGGGGCGCATGCCATCCCGCGAACCGCGGTCGATTTGCACGGTGCGCCACCAGTTGGCGGGATCGCGAAGAACAACGCGCGCGAGCTTCATGTTCCAGCGCTTCTGTTGCTGCCAGCCGATCAGCCGGCGCAGGCGCTCGTTCTCGCGGGCCGTCTCCGACCCCTGCAAGGCCTGCGTTCGCAATTGTTGGTTCTCCTGCCGCAACGCTTCGTTCTGACGCAATAATTCACGGCGCGTCGTGACTGCGTCGCTCGCTTTCTCAATCACCTGATGGGTCGAACTGGCCAGTCCGAAAAGGGGGAGAAAAACACTTCCGATGGCTACTTTGAGGCGTGTGGCAGTGCGGGCCGGGAGATTCAGGATAACCAGAATCATCACGACCATCGTTCCCAGGACTATGTAGTGCTGCCGCTTGAACATCTTTCATGGCCGCAGGAAGGGCGCCTCAAGCCGCGGCAGGCGCGGCACGAATGCGGATCAACCCGCGGAACGTGTCAGATGAAGGTGAAGCTGAGCGGAATCAGAATGCTGCGGAAGGGGCGCGATCCTGACAATGAAGCTGGTGCAAGCCCCGCAGCCGGCCCGTCGCCCAAAGGGAAACAGGTGCCTGGGACAGGATCGCTCTTCCGGTAGTGTCGGAGATCCGACGGCAGCGCGCGCGGATGATGCCGCGCGTTGGAAGGGCGATTCGTCCGCGGCCCTCGTAAAAGGGGAGCGGTTTGGGAGCGATGCGAACAGATTCAGATGTCTGGGAAAGCGGCTCCGATAGGGCCTCGAGACGTATATCCGGACGCGGGTTCAGGAGCTTCATCGCTCCCGCGGCTCGGGCGAGGACCTTGGTTTCCGGTGCTGATTCCTGCTCCAGCAGAAAACCTGCGTCAATGCGCGTTTTGTTTTCCGCCGTGCGTTTACCAATCATCAGTTTGCAGGCACGAGTCATGGGCACGATGAACACTTCACCAAAGGCGGCCCGGGCCACAACAGCCTGCCGTTTCGGGTGGAAGAGAATCCAGGCCAGGAGAATGACTGCCATCCTGGAAAGCCGGGTTGTTATTCGCGCAAACATGACGTTCGCCTGACGCCGCACACAGTAATGAGCCCCCGGGACAGGTCAAGGCGAAAGCCCCGGGGATGCCGCGGGGATCGCGGGGATCGCGCATCTGCAGTCCCAATGTTCCGGACCCACCGCACTGCGCCTCTTTAACCACGGATGAACACAGCGCGGCAGAGCTGCAACAACACGGAAGGGGGGAAAATGGGTTTACGCGAGTGACGCGAATTATCGCGAATTGAGGAGGAATTTTAACCACGGATGGACACGGATGCAGACCGAGGACCAAGGCCAAGGACGAAAGGACGAAAGGACGAAAGGACGAAGGGACGAAGGGACGGGTCAATTTTCAATCGCCCACGCTCTTCTCCGTTATCTCAGCGTGCTCCTGTTCAAAGCCTTCCCTCCGCGCCCTTCGCGACCTCCGCGTGAGGCGTTTCGCATTAAACCACGCATGAACCAAAGACACCAATCGCAACGATGAAGGGCTTTTAACCACGGATGAACACGGATTCTCAAACCAAACGCTGAAACGCTGCGCACTCTGTCGGCAGAAAAGCCGGAAGACGCGCCGATCAATGTCCGGGCATGCCTGTAACTCGGAAAAAACCCTGCCCTCCGCTGACGTCACGGCTGAAATGGAACTTCCCTGGTTCTGTTTCGACGACGTCCCCCCCGAACTGCCAGGAAACCAGGTCGGCCGAATGCCAAACGGAATATTTCGCGCCCGGGTTATCCGTGAACCGCAGAACGAACGTTCCAGCCTCAACGGCAGCCCCTAACTGAATGGGCTGCCGCGTGACAGTGAATGCGGATTCGTGAGCAAAGCTCGAACCGACAAATCCGGGATCAATCGATTGCACACTCCAATAATAGGTCCCCGGCGGCAAGCCACATAAAGGCCACACGTTCGATGTCACTGTTCCAGATTCCGATACGCGGCGCAGCCCAGTCAAAGGGTCTGCATGCGGGCTGATCACGTCAATCCCTCCCCGCATTGTCCCCACTCTTAGATTGTAGGTAAGTCCTCCCGAGCCGCCCGTCTCGGGATCGAGACCCCCTGTCCACGACAACAGCACCTCCCCTGTGGGAAGAACCAACGACGTTAACGAACCTGGCGCGGACGGTGGCCGGTTCGACCTCGTCATGTTGTTGCGAAAAATCGTTCCAGTGTCGTCGGACAGGATATCGAGATCCCCATCGCCGTCATAGTCAGCCCACGTGCAAGCTTCCAGCAACATGCGTTTGCTCGGGGCCTGGAGTTCAACGCCAATGTCCTCGAAGGTTCCATCACGGTTGTTCCGATAGACGAAAATCGAGCTATTCGTCGCTGCTGCAGAGGGTGTGTTGACTGCGAGGTCGAGCCAGCCGTCACTATCGAAATCACCCCAGCTTCCTACCATCGTTGTCGCAGGCAAAGCGGTTGGCACCTCCGAAAAAATGAAGGATCCATCATTTCGAAAAATCCCCGCGCGAACCGCACCGTAACTGTCCCTTCCCGCAAGAAACAGGTCGGGATCGCCGTCATTGTCAATATCCCCAGTAGCGACGCTGACCCCCCGCCATGGCATATGCAAGCCCGGGCAATGAAGTGGATAGTTGCGCAAACCCTTCCGCGCCGATGTTGCGATAGACCAGTATTGTTGGCTCATAATTGCTCGATAAACCCGCGGTGATGATGTCCAAACGGCCGTCGCAATCAAAATCGGCAAACACACCGCGACCGTAGACGCTTTCCAGTCGAACCTTCGCATCCGTGAACTGGCCGCCATCGTTGCGCAATAGCCTCGTATGCCTTTCGTATTCAACCATTCCGGACCCCAGTACCAGACATCCAGATCTCCGTCGTTGTCGAATCGCCCCAAGCAGCGTCTTCCAGGTCAAACGGCGAAGAGATCAGAACGCTGTTCGTAAATAAGCCATTCCCGAGGTTTTGGAATAAGAGGACCTCGTGGTCGCCCGTCACGAAATCAATCCAGCCGTCCCTGTTCCAATCGCCCGCCGCAATGGCCTGCCAGGCAGACGGGTGCCTATGCAAGACCTCGGAAAATGTCCCGTCACCTGTGTTTCTGAACAACCTGGACTCCAGGCTCGACGCGAAAAAATCCAGCCGCCCGTCATTGTCGAAGTCCATCCAGCAGGTCCGTGCACTGGCGGGAACAGGGCTCCCCGGCATGGCGGTGAATTCCTCGACTTGCAACTGGAATGTGCTGTGCACTTCGGTGAGCGCGGGCGGATTCTGCCCGAACCCAGGTGAATTCACGAGGCCCCATAGAAGTATCGGAGCCAGGAAAAATCCTCGGTCAAAGAATCGGCCTCGTGGGGAATGAACTCCTTTCACGCCTTCGTTGTTACCATAAGCGCCCGGCATCTCGCAACGCGCTGAGTATCATAGAAGCCGGGCTTTACATGAAAGCAAGCAAGCCGATCCTCTTTTGGTCCTTGGGTAAACGCGGTCGCGCGCGCAACAGGAGCGCCGCTCATAACCGGCCGCGGTTCGATCGACACTGGACATGCCGCGTTCTATTCCGACGTGCAACGACAGGGGAAGGCTTCCGCGTTCGTTGCTTAGCCTGAAATCCATGGCAGGAATCCGGCGAGGATCGCCCACAAAATGGAACGATTCCGCTGCCAGGAACATACAACCGCAAGGGCCGAACCAAGGCCAACCAGCCTTCCTCACGCAAAGGTCGCGATGGCCTCGAAGGAAAACCACCACCAAGATTTTCAGGATCACTTCGATGCCGTCGTGCGGGCTGTGGTGTTTGCCTTGCCGGTCAGGCTGCCCTTGCCCGGCGAAAGCAGTTCGGCCACCGAGCGATGCACCTCATACGGCGTCCACACATTGCTCTTCCAGACCTGCACCATTCTTCCATCCGGCCCGATCAGCACAGTGCGCAGATCGTGTGAGATCAACCCGTTTTCCCACTCATAGGTTAAACCCGTCAGGCTCGCGAGAAACTGGATTTGCTCCTCGGTGCCAGTCGCAAAGCTCCAATGCTTCGTGTCCGCTTCATAACGCTCTGCGTAGCTCTTTAGCACCTCCGAGGTGTCGAACGCGGGGTCCATGCTGACGCTCAACAGCTGAAACTTCCCGGGAAAGTCTTTGCTGAAGCGCGATTCAAGATCGGAGAGGTTCTTCGACATCAACGGACAGAAGTTGGGCAGGGGACAGCGCGTGTATATGAACGTCAGCACCACCGCTTTGCCGCGAAAATCTTTCAGGTGAATCTTCTTTCCGTCCTGATCCACCAATTCGAAATCCGGCATCAGTTCGCCGGCTTGCACGCGCTCCATCTCGAGATCCTTGAAGTGGATTTTGGGCGCTGGCTGCGCTTCGTCTCCCGCCACCTTCTCAATGCGCGCAATCCACGAATCGTCGTCCGTCACAGCCAGGTCGAACATCACCGTGTCACCCGGTTGGAGACCCGCGAGCACGCCAACGTCCTTCACATTCAGCGGCATTGTCATCGCGGGCATGTAATCTGGAATCTCCTCGTGCGTAATGCGAACGACCTTGTTGGCCACATCCACGCTGCGCACCTGGCCGCGAACGTGAAACGTTTGGGTGCCGACAGGTTCAGCCTTCGACTGCTGGCGGCGGTGAATCGTCGCCACACTCAAAACAGAAAACAACGTCACGGCGGCGAGAATCGGCAGGATCACTTTCGGTTTCATAAATCGGTTCGATGGAATCTCCAGAAGCTCAGCGCGAACGGCAGCGCAAGCCAAAGGAATACGGTTGAGAAAATCGTGGTTGCAGGAACGTGCACTCCCAGCTGCGCTGGAAGGTTCACAGCGCGAAAAAGATCAACGGGATTAAGCGCGAGCCAGCCGAGCGAGGGCGGGTTTTGGGGGACAGCCGCAAGGTGCGCGGTTTCGCCCGCGTTGTCGAAGGTGGCGTGGATGTCCGCCGCGGCGTTCACGTGCGTGGTGTCGCAGAGCAAGTCGATTTCCTCCGCGGCTGCGGGCGCGCGCGCTGAGAGGGTGATTCCCAGCGCCACCAGGTCAAAGACAAACACCACGAAACACCACACGAGCAGCGCTGCCACGAGCGCCTGGACGCGTGTGCGGCTCAATGTGGAAATCGCGAGGCCGGTGCCGAGAAAGATTACGCCGAGGATCAGGCCGGAAATCGCGAGATGCAGAAAAGGGGAAATGGCATTGTCCCTGGCAGCGAATCCAATCGCTGTGCCGGCAATCACGAAGCCGAGAACCAGCGGCACGGCGAGCGTCAGGACGCCGCCGATGAACTTCCCGAACAAGAGCCGGGCACGACTGACGCCGCCTGCAAGAACCAGGCGCAACGTGCGTTCCTCGTTTTCGCTGACCATCAGATCGTGCCCCAGCAGCAGGCCGAGCAACGGGACAAGATACTGAACCAGGTTGAGCAGGCTGATTACGGTGCGCTCGTATCCCTGCACTCCAATCCTGCCGACTTGAATCAACCCCAGGAAACTGGTCAACCCGATCGCGCCGAGCCAGACCAGCACGCACGCGACGACCCAGCCTGAGCGGAAGCGGTCGCTGAACTCTTTTGCAGCGATGATCCGTGTCTGGCGCAGCAATCCCAGCGCGTGGCGCCAACGCTTCAATGCGGGAGTGCGCTCGACGCCGCGTGTTCCTGGATGGGGCTCTGCTGAAACAGCGTGCACAGAGCCGTTCGCGATGATCTCGGCTTTCAAACCAGCACCTCCGCCGAATGTTTGGCGCGCGCGATTCGATGATAAATATCCTCGAGTGAATCCGCCGCAGGATGCTCTGCCTTCAATTGCGCCAGGGTTCCAGAGCTCGCCAGCCTGCCTTGCAGTAGAATCGCCACGTGTGTTGCCAGCGGCTCAACGGCCGACATTGTATGCGTCGAAATCAGCAGCGTCGCGCCGCGTTCGTTCTCCTCGCGCATAATCTCCTGGAGCGTTTCGAGCAAGGCTGGATCAAGGCCATTGAACGGTTCATCGAGGACAAGCAATTCCGGCCGTCCGCAGAGTGCGATGGCAAGACCCAATCGTTGAAGCATTCCTTTTGAGAGCGCGCGCGCCAGGCGCTCCTGCACCGAGCACAAGCCCACTCGCGTCAATTGTCGTTGAACTTCGGAATCCGAATAGCCCTTGAGTTCCGCAAAGAATTGCGCGTTTTCTCGAACCGTCCGTTGCGGATACACCGCCACGCGCTCGGCCACGTATCCGAAATTCAAGCGTTCAGCAGCGGTGATCGCGCTTCCGTTCAGTCGCAGTTCGCCCTGCGCCGGGCGCGTGAATCCGAGGAGACAGCCGAACAATGTGGATTTTCCGGCGCCGTTCGGTCCAAGCAAAGCCAGCACGTCTCCCGTTTCGACACTAAGCTCAATTCCATCCAGCGCGTGATTCGCGCCGTAACACTTCGTCAACCCGGAGATCTGCAGGTAAGGAGTCATCGCGTTGTGTCTCTCGTGCCAACTGATGCCACTCCGTTCACCCAATCACGTTTCATAAACCGTAGATCGTAAATGGGCGCCAGATCCGTCACGCCTGTTGTATCCATCAACGGCATCAGTTCCTCTCCCTTGCGCAACAGCGCGACCGCGGGGCTCAGTGCAAAAACGCGCGCTTCGGGATTCCGATCCACGATGTATCCAAACACATCGGTCTCATGATACGCCGTGTCGCCGATGCCATCGTGATTGCGATCGCTGCCTGTGTAATCACTCCAGTAGTTGCCACGGCCTTTCTCGGAGAACGCGTTCGGGGCTTTCCGGCCCAGCTCGGTTTCGAACGGCGGCTGCCAGACCTGGTCGCTGTTGCGGATGAACGCGTTGCCTACAAAGACGTTCTGCTCTGAGCAGTTGCTGAGATAAACGCCGATGTCATTCGTCGCAATGACGTTTCCCTCAAAACGGTTCTGCGTTGCCTGTTGGATGAACAATCCGCGGTTCTGCCCGGCGATCACATTGTGCGCGATGCGCGAGGTATCGAGCTGCTTGAAAATCATTCCGTGACGGCGATTGGCAGCAACGTGGTTTCCCTGCACGAGCGAGCCGCGGCTGAACATCAGCGTGGCGCCAACGGTATTGCGCATGAGCGAGTTCGTGAGCAGCTGGTTTTGATGCGAATACATGTAATGAATGCCGAAACGCGTGTCGTAAATGCGATTGCCGCCGATCACGCTGGCGTCCGCGTACGACAGATACATGCCATCGCGTTTGTGGTGGATTGTGTTGTTGAGCAGTTCGTTGCCCCGCGTTTTCCAAAGGTGGATTCCATTTCCGCGCGCGGCAGATGGCACCTTGGCGCTGCCTGAGATGTCATTGTTCGTTATGCGGCAATGACTCACGCCACGGATGTAAATTCCGAACCCGTCGTTCTCGATGCGGCACTGGCTCACGACCGCATCGGCTGCAGTGATCATGATGCCCGAGTCAAACGTGGTCAGGTCGCGGCCGGAGTTGAGTATTGTCAGTCCACTGATTTCACAATTGCGTGCGGCGATCGTGAGCGGTGTTCCTAAGCCTTCCGCATCGATCGTGGGTGAATTGCTGCCAACGAGGCGAATGGAGTGGTTGAGAACAATGCGCTCGTTGAAGACGCGAGGGCCGTGGACGATTATTGTGTCCCCATCGTCGGCCTTTGAAACAACTGCGGCGATGGACTCCGTGGCGTGGAATGTGGCGGCCGGTGCGGGAAGGATCACCGCAAGCCCAAGCGCACACCAGATGGCCGCACTGCAGAGACGGTGATCGTGATTGAGAACGCGCCGGTCGGAGCGACGCGATTCGGTTTCAAATTGCGAGCTGCTGTTCATCACATCTGCGCCAATGACGGCTCGGGATTGGTCCCGAACGCCGATAGAATTGTAAACACGACGGAATTGATGAACCGGGTGCGATCGAAGACGATCAGCACCGCGACCGCAATCATCACTGTTGCGCTCGTCCATTGCAGGCCGCGTGTCAGCCAGGGACGATGCATGAACTGCCAGCTCCAGTTGCCGACTGCGATTGCAATCGCCGCCATCGGGAGAGCCAGCGCGAGTGAATAGGTGCCAAGGATCAACGCGCCCCAATACCATGTCGATGTGCCGACAAAAATTAGCAGGGGATACAAAATCGCGCCGCCCATGCAGGTGAGGCAGCTCACGGAAAGGCCGAGCCCTGCGCAGAACGAATTGGCGGGCGTGATATTTTCAGAATCGCGCAGGCTCATCGCTGGCGCGCGGATCACCGCGGCGCGTTTCGCGGAAAACAAACCCACGACCGCTGCAATTCCAGTGCGGAACTTGCGTCCGAGCTTGGCCAGCCAGACGAAGCATTGGCTGCCGCGTTTCAGCAATCCCACCGACTTCAACGCGAAGAACACGAGGAATGAAGCGCCCAGCCAGTTCGCGTATCGTGTCCATCCGCCGAATCCTGGACCGTGATTCGCATGCGGATTGGCGGGTGCGGCCGCGGCGTTTGCAATCGCGGTGCTGACAGCTTCGGGAGTTGTTCCGCAGAACACGTCTGCCAGGGTCGCGCCCGCCTGCAGCTTCGCCTGCATTTCCAGGAGTTCAGTCGCAACCATGGCCACCGTTGCACCGCTGGCCATGTAGAGGACTGTGAAGCCCGCCACGAACGCAATGAGGTTGCGCACGATGCGGCCGCGAACTTCCGGCGGAATGCGGCGCGGGCGCGATGAGGATGGCAATGCAGAAGTCCCGGGTTGTTGCAACGTCAGTTTCCAGTTTCGCCCGGAACCCGCGCCTGCATGCGCAGCCAGCGCGATCTCCGGCGCAGGAGAGGCAACGGCCTGTGTTGCGCTGGCGGATCGCTCCGCCTTTTGTTCGGCCGCCGCCGCGGAACTCGCAATGCCTGCAATGATGCCCGTGTAGTAGGTCGTCAGTTCAATGGCGCACGGACTGAGAATGACCATCAGCGCGCCCACAACGCTCAGGACCAGCATTAATGTGCTCGCCACCGTGCGCGCTGGTGCGGCTTCGGCGACGGGCAGTTTCCATTCGAAAACCCGTTCAGGCGTCTTGCCGACGCCCGTCACGTGCAGTTTGAAATGTCCGCGTTCGGCTGCAAAGATCGGTTTACCGGAATTGTCCAGCAGGGGGAACACAACAAGATACATGTTGTGATGTTCGCTCAGGACCACGGGCGTTCCGAGCGACGGGTAGCGATCGCCGTTGCTGTCTTCAATCTCCACTTTGCCGCGCAGGTCCAGGTCGGCGATGGTGCCGACGTGCGTGTTCACGCCGAGAAGGAAGGGCTGCGCGCGACCGAGCCATTGCTGAAGATAGGGCTCAAGCTTCACCCGCTTGATGTATTCCGGCGTGGCGTAAGTCGCGTCGAAATACACATCAGACAGCGATACGCGTGACGCATCGCTCTGGCGTGACGTGGCAGGGCTGCCGGATTGAAGCTTCGGCACGACGTAAATGCCGATGACGAAAACCGTCAGCAACAGCACGAGGCCAGAAATGAAGAGAACGCGGGTGGCTTTCATGATACGTGGGAAGCCGCGGGTGCCACTAATGAATCAGCTGGGGGGTTGATCGCCGGTTTCACCTTCGGGGTTGCTGCCTTTTTCTGACGGGGCAGGCGGCTCAACCGTGCAGCGCCGAACTGCAGTGCGAGCGCAGAGCCTATCAACCAGGAGCCAAGGCTCAGGTTCGAGGTCACCGTGAACTGCGCGATCTTCCTGGTGCCAAGGAACGGCGGGGTGAAATCCTTCACGCCTGCCATGATAGTCTTCGCGTCGCGCTTATGGCCGATGTCGCGGATCTGCTGCATCGCCTGCACCGAAGCGAACGCCAGCGCGAGGCTTAGTGCTGCGGGAATGATGATCAACGCGCGGGAGCGAATCGATCGCGCCGCGAACGCCGCGATGACTCCCAACACGGCTGTCGCAATCAATGCGGCGGGCATCCATGCAAACTGAGGGAGCGTTTCAGGAACATGGACGCCGATGTATTGGTTCAGAACCGCGAGTTCCGTGAGGTCGCCGCGAAAGAAGTTCGGATAAACGGCGACGTTCAGGGCTTCCTCGTCCCGATACTGTGGCGCCTCGAGATGCATGTGCCACAACGGTAGTTTAAGGCTGAACAACAGCAGCGCGGCTGCGACGGCGGTGAACGCGATTGGGAGGACTCGCGAGCGCCAGCCGGCCTTTGATGGCTGCGGCGTTTGGTTGGCCTGGACGAGTTCCCGGTTATTCATACGCACTCTCCTTCTGCACGCTGCGGGCCTTGTCTTCCTTCGCGAGCGGCCCGAGATATTCGTTGAGCTGGGCGCCCTGCGGTTTCACCAGCATCCGTCCGCGCATTTCCAAATGCAGAGCGGAGCAGAACCATGTGCAGTAATACCAATACGTTCCGGGGTTCGGCGCCTTGAAGGTGGTTTCGACGGTCTGGCCGGGATCCACGCCGACGTTGATGCCGATGCGCGAGAACGCCACGCCGTGCGTCATGTCGCGAACCGTTTCCACGTTCGTCAAATGCACCGTGACTTCGTCGCCCTCGTGAACTTCAAACTGTTCCGGCACGAACTTCGACCGGATGCAGGTCATATAGACATCCACCTTGCTGCCATTGCGAACGACCTTCTCCTCTCCGAGTTTCACGGCATTTGCCTGCAGGTGATGCGTTTGAACGACCTTGTCCTCGAGGACTTTGCGGTGAACCATCACGGCGTCGTGGGGTTCGGGCAGCGACGGAAAGGCCGCCACCACGCGCATCTTGTCTCCCGAAATGTCGATGAGTTCCTGCGATTCCGGCATCGCAGGTCCCACGGGAAGGAACATGCCCTTGCTAAGCTTGTTCAATGAAATCAGCCAGTCTCCATTGGGATGGCTGGTGTCAGCGCCGGCCGCCTTCGTGTGGCCCACGTTGTAATGAACATCCACGCGGTCAACGATGTAATCGTCCGCTCCCTGAATCGCCTTGGCGATATTCCACTTCACGATCTGGGAATCAACGAACAGCGAGGTGTAGGCGTTCCCGCGGTCATCGAACGTGGTGTGCAGCGGCCCCAAGCCAACTTCCGGTTCGGCGATCACCTTCAGCGTCTTCGTGTCGATGATCGTGACCGTGGGTGAGAGTTTGCCGCTCGCCAGAACATATTTGCCGTCGGGTGTGACGTTGCAGCCATGCGGATTCTTCGGCACGGGGATCAGCGTCAACACGCCGGGAACTTTTTCCGATTCAATCACCGGCACGCCGTTGATCTTTGTGAAGTTTCCGTCAGCCAGAGCCTTTTCAGCGAGCGGCACATCAATCGCGCCAACGGCATCGCGATCCCGCTCAATCATGCCTTCGGAGGACACGGCATTTTCGGTGTTGTACATCGTGACGAACACATAACGCCCATCCTTGCCGGAGCTGGCGATGTCCGCGTTGCCCACGAAGCTCACCTGAAATTTGGTTTCGAGCGTCTGCGCATCGAGGAACGCCACGAGCGAACGGTACTTCTCGGCCTCGGTGGAATTTCCAGCGTGATCGGTTTCGAGTTCGCCGTTGACGAAAACGTATTTGCACGAGGGCAGATATGCAGCGAGGCCATGCGCACCCTGGATGTTCGGGACAACCTTGATCTCGGCCACTTCGAATGTGCGCAGGTCAATCTTCGCAATGCGATCGTTGGCCTTGTCATTGATCCAAAGCCAGTCGCCATCGTACCGCCCGCCGGTCTGGCTGAGCACGGGATGGTGAGTGTCGCCCCACAGCGGGCCCGTGGCGGCGAGACGCTTGTAGGTCTCGGATCCGGGATTGTTGGCATATCCGAGCGCCGCACGCGGTTCGAAGATCGGTATCTCCTTGATGAACCGGCAGGAAGGAAGGCCATAGACAAATACGCTTCCGCTCTGGCCGCCACTCAGGATGGCGTAATAGTCGTCCAGCTTGCCAGGCGCGACATACGTGAGTTGGGCGGCGGACGCGTTTTGCGCGGCGGTTTTCTGCTGGCGCGCGGTGGTGTCGGAGTTGCAGCCAGTGAACGCCATCGGCGCGAGCGCGAGGAGCGGGAGGAGGATTGAAACTTTCATGTGCGTAAAATTGTGAAGTTATTCGAGCGAGGCGGTTTTCTTGGAACCATCTTCAACGATGAACGTGCCGTTCATCAGGGGATGGAGTTTTTCAGTCGAGCACTGGGTCGCGCAGTAGAATGTGAATTGACCCGCGCGATCCGCGCGGAACTTCACCGTTTTCGGCGTGCCTGCCATCACGCCGTTCAGAAACACAGCTTCGTCGTAGCTGCTGATCGCGAATCCATGGCCGACGCCCAGGCCGTTGTCAGTTGGCTCGAACGTGATTTCCACGATCTGCCCCTTCTTCACGCGGATCTCAGCGGGATCGAACTTCCACGCGCGCTCCGTCAGCTTGATGCGCACGTCAGGCTCCCCGAGTTGCTCGCGTTCCAGAAAATTCTGGGAAGCGCGAACGATCGTTGTTGAAGGCGGGGTCGGCCTGGCCATCGTTTCAACGTAGTAAGCGAGCTTCCACGCATCCGCTTCGCTGATGGTTCCGTGAAAACCCAGCATGGGTGTGCCGTTGAAACCCGTGAGGATGGTCCGGACAATTTCCTTTGTGGCGTATCCTGCCTTGAATCCGGACGGCTTCGTCAAATCGCGCGGCTTGATCTTCATCTGCTTGTCATCAAGCAGGCTCGCGGCTGAGGAACCATCGCCGCGCCCTGTATCGCCGTGGCAGGTGATGCACGCGAGTTTGCTGTACAGCTCCCTGCCTTCGGTAAGGATCGATTCCGATTTTGCCAGCGGAGCATTCAGCGCAACCACCGGCTGCCGCTCTTCAGTCGTGTCCGAGAATTTAGGTGAGAATGTTTTGATGTATTCCACCACTGCCCAGCGCTCGTCCTCGCTCAGGAAATGTTTCCATCCAGGCATCGGAGTGCCGGTCATGCCGAATGAAACCGAACGATAGAGATCTTCATCCGTCGGCAGCTTCCCTGTCGCTGTGGTGCGCAGACGATAATTGGCGTCCACGAAATCACGTGGCTTCGGCAGGAGAAATGCCGCGGCGTCGCCGTTGCCGTCACCCTTCGTGCCGTGGCAGGCCAGGCAGTTCTGGCCGTAAAGTTTCTTCCCATGCTCAAGAAGTTCCGCGGTAACCGCGGGCTTCGGCGGCACGGGGACGTCCATCAGTGTGGGTTTCGCAGCGGCCGATGGCTTCAAAGCGGAGGCAAGCTGCTTCGCGGATGGCGATGTCTTCGAGGTGGTGTTCGAGGAATCGCATCCCGTAACGGCCGCGAGTAGAACCGCCGCCGCGACTGTGAGTGTCAGGATAAATTTCGTCTTCACGCTGCCAAAAGTACGCTGGCGCGAAGGAACCAACCTTGAGGTAAGTCAAAGTAATCGGTTTCGGTTCCGAAGCTGCGATCCTTGATGTGGGTCAAAGCCGCGCACATCAATCCGCCGTAGTTTGGCTGCACATGAATTCACAAATGAACACGACGGAAAATCTCATTGGGCCTGATAAAGTAATGGATGTGCGGCCGATTCCCTGCTCGATCAAGCATGGCTTGATCATTCGCACGTGGCTTGGCCTCCCCGTCGGCGATCACTTCATCCTGCTTAACGATCACGATCCGGTGCCGCTGTATTATCAATTCGCCGCGCAATGGCCTGAGGCGTTCACGTGGGAGCATCTCGTCAAGGGACCGGCGGAATTCCGCGTCAAGATCACGAAGGTGAAACTTGTGATGGATCCGGCGCTGCCGGCCACCGAATGCTGCGGGAACCACTGAAGTTGCTTCAGCGGCCGTTCACCACTCGATGGGCTTTCGATCCCTGAAGAAACGGCCGGTAAGGTTTTGATCGGCTTCGGCCGCGAGCCAGACTGCGGTATCTGCGCCTTCCTCCACCGAGCGGGGCGCAGATGATCCGCCCATGTCCGTTCTGACCCACCCGGGGCACATGGAGTTCACCGCGATCCCATGCTCCTTTAATGCTTGGGCAAACATGATCGTGACGCCATTCAGCGCCATCTTGGAAAGGCAGTAGCCCGGCACCTTGGAGGACATTCCATCGAGCTGGCCGTATGCGCTGGAAACATTGATCACCCGTCCTCCCTGTGATTGCTTGAGATACGGCACGAAAGCCTGGGTCATTTCAAGCGCCCCGAGCGTGTTTGTCTGAAGTGTGCTTGCGATCTGCGCGCGTGAAATGTTGAGGATCGAAATCCCTTCGTCGGGATAAATTCCTGCATTGTTGATGAGCACGTCGAGTGAACCGATGGCTGCGAATTGAGCGGCTGCAGCGTCGATGCTCTCCGATTCGCTTACGTCGACGAGCAGGAAAGACACATTCCCAACGTGTTCCAGTTTGCGCACAGCCTTCGTGCCCTGGTCCTCGGAACGGGCGCCAATGACGACGTGGAATCCGCGATTGGCAAGCTGCCGCGCGGTTTCAAATCCAATGCCGCGGTTTGCTCCAGTTATCAAAACGGTTTTTGCAGTTGGGTTCGGCATGGTGTTTTAAGCCTATTCGTTGTTCGTTGTCGTTGTTTTCATCCTCGGTCCTCACGTTTCATGCGGCTCCTCGACGATCCTCGATCCGAGGAGATTGCTGCCATCGGCCGGTGACCGCTTGACGAACGTTGCAGTCCCGGTGTGGTTGGTCAAGACGAGCAAACTGGATGGCGTTCGCGTTGATTGCAGAATCGGGCAACCCGAAGCAGCCAGCGGAAGTCCCGCCGGCGTCGTCAACCGCAGCCTCATCGCTGAAGCCGGCGGGCCGCGCGTGCACCTCAAACTGCGTGGTTGAATGGAGCCGGTGCATCGGACATGTTCGGTGTCATCCAATGAAACTCATTCAGGCTTTCCTGGCGATCCTCTGCGCAATCTCATCGGGAGCCGCTGCCACCACAATAAACAGCGCCGAAAAATACGCCTACGGGGCCAACATTGGCTGGCTCAACGCGCAGGGCGACGTCGTCAATGGCGCAGTCGTCGGCGAATACGTCTGCTCAGGCTATGTCTGGGGAGCAAACGTCGGCTGGATTCATCTCGGCGGTGGAACACCCGCGAACGGCATCCGTTATCAGAATAATTCCGCGACGGACTTCGGGGTGAACCACGATGGCCTCGGCAATTTGCGAGGTTATGCGTACGGAGCCAACATCGGCTGGATCAATTTTGAAGAATCCGGCGCACCGAAAGTGGACCTGACTACGGGCGTACTCACGGGCCAAATCTATAGCGCCAACTGCGGCTGGATCAGCCTCAGCAACAAGGTTGCGCTTGTCCGGACGGATATCATCCAGCCGGGCGCCGACTCGGACGGTGATGGCATCACTGACGCATGGGAACTGAGTTACACCAATTCCCTCACGGCGTTCACCGCAACCAGTGACGCGGATGGCGACGGCATCCCGGATCAAGGCGAACATGTGGCCGATACTCATCCACTCGATCCCGGTGACCTTTTGCGCATCACATCCTATTTGGCACTGTTTGGCGCGGGCACCGAGACCAACACGCTCGCGTGGAAAAGCAAGGAGTCGCGCAACTACCAGATCGATTACCGGACAAACTTGAGCCTGGGAACGCCGTGGGTGGATGCGACCGCGTTGTTCGCGCCCGATCCGGGCATGAATACGACGCGCTCTCTTGTTCTGACGCCATCCCTGTCTGAACGCTACTTTCGCGTCGAAGCCGTCAAGCCCCTTTCGCCTTGATCAATGCCACGAGACGCGAATCCGCAACCATCTATGAAATTCATGATTTACGATTTACGATTGATGAAACGTGCGCGGCTTGGGACGACATGTTTCCGCTTTTTGTTGCTGCTATTAAGCCTGAACGTTCAGCTTTCAATGAGCTTCGCCCAAGGCTCGCTCACGCCGCCGGGCGCGCCGGTCCCGACCATGAGGTCGCTCGGCCAGGTGGAGCCGCGGACCCCGATAGCCTCGCTGCCGTTCGTGATCACCAACAGCGGATCGTATTATCTCACCGAAAACCTGGCCGGTTCGAGCAAGTTTACCAACGGCATCACGATCAGCGTTGCGGATGTGACTCTTGATTTGATGGGTTTTGCACTCGTTGGCGGCGCCGGTGATGGGATCGTTGTCCGCGGGACGTGCACCAACGTGGCGGTGCGCAACGGAACGGTGCGTGGCTGGAGCGGCAACGGCGTGGATCTGTTTGAGGGGCGTGCCGGCCAGTTGGAGCGGCTGCGCGTTTCTGGAAATGGCGGGCGTGGAATTTACGCGGGATTGGGAAGCGTCGTCAACCACTGCACCGCCTATGCAAACAATGGCAATGGAATCTCCGTCACGATCGGTGTCACGGTTAATGGCTGTTCCGCGTATAGCAACGGCGGTGATGGAATCGTCACGAGCAGCGGGTGCACGGTCACCGATTCCACAGCGAGACTGAACGGCGGACATGGGATTTCAACGAGCACCGCTTGCACAATCAGCCGCTGCACGGCCTATAACAATTCCGGGACCGGGATTTTCGGGACAGTCGGCAGCACTGTCATAGATTGCACCGTCTCGTTCAACGGATTGGCTGGAATCCAAGTCACAAACAGTTGCCGCATTGTCCAAAACAATTGTTACAATAATTCGGGTGCGGGCATTCACGCGACGGGCGGGGACAACCGGATTGAAGGGAACAATATCACCGGCAATCACCTGGGAATTGACGCCGATGGAATCGGCAACCTCATCATTCGCAACAGCGCAAGCGGCAACACCACGAACTTCGTCATCGTGGCAGGCAACAAAGTTGGCCCGATTGCGGCCGCCCCGGATAGCGCGGCAATCTCAGGCGACACCGGCGGCTCCGGAGTTGGCAGCACCAACCCGTGGGCAAATGTCTCGTATTGATCTCGAAATCCCAGGATCCATTTATGATTGTTGATTTACGATTTATGAAATTCAAAGACTTAGGCGGCGCACGGCATGCGATGGCGGGCCTCTGGTTTCGCGTTTTGCATCGTTCACTCTGTTCGATGCTGCTCCTTGCTCTCGAATTCCAACTCGCAACCGCCTTCGCCCAGGGTTCGCTCACCCCGCCTGGTGCACCTGCGCCGACGATGAAGAGCCTCGACCAGATTGAATCGCGAACGCCCATTGGGTCCCTGCCGTTCGTGATCGCCGCCTCGGGTTCGTATTACCTGGTGACCAACTTGAGTGGCGTCGCGGGAACGAATGGCATCACGATTACCGCTGACAGCGTGTCCCTCGACTTGAATGGTTTTTCACTGGTTGGAGTGCCGGGATCGCTGAATGGTATTTTCATCACCGACGGTCGGAGCAGCGTTGTTATTCGGAACGGAATCATTCGTTATTGGGATCGCGATGGAATCGACGCTCTCGGCGCCAGCGGCGCGCACTTCATGAACCTTCATCTGCTTTCAAACGGGCGAGGCGGGTTATCGGGAAGTTTCGGTTCTGTTGTGAAGAGCTGTTCAGCGGTGACCAATGCCCAATGGGGGATCTTTGCCAACATTGGCAGCACCGTTTCGGATTCGACCGCGCGCAACAATGGCAGCGACGGGTTCAGCATCTCCAACGATGGCAGCACGATTCGCGATAGCGCATCGAGCGCGAATGGGGGCTCGGGATTTTTTGGAAGCGGAGGCAACATCTTTGTAAACTGTTCAGCAGCCCGCAACAATGCCCACGGGTTCACGGGCGGCGGCAATATTTACCGCGAGTGTTCGGCCACCTCCAACGGTACCAACGGATTCAACGGCGGTGCGGTGCTGGAAGGATGCCACTCGGCAAACAACATGGGCGAGGGAATTGTCGTCAGCACCGGCTCCACCGTCCGCGGCAACAATTGCATCAGCAACGGCGACGGGACTGCAGACGGCGCCGGCATTCACGCAACCGGCGGTGTGAACCGGATCGAAGGCAATGTGGTTCGCAGCAACAAGCGCGGAATCAAGGTGGATGGCACCCGCAACATCATCTTTGGAAACACCGCCGGGGCCAATACGATCAATTACGTCATCGCAGCCACGAACCAGGTCGGCTTGATTGTGACGCCGCCAGCCAGCGCCGCAATTTCTGGTGATGCGGGCGGCTCAGGGCTTGGAACGACGAATCCATGGGCTAATTTTGCACAATGATGCCCCCGCTTATCCAATCACGTTTGTTCCCTCAGGTCCGAATCCGCGTGACGCCTGGATTGCCATCATCTCGGGCGTGTTCTTCCCGTCCTCATAAGCGACGATCAGCGGCTTTTCCTCCGTAACTGGTCCGTTGAAGCTGAGTGAAGCGCAATACAATGAGAACAGTGCGGGCTTGTTTTGCATTGGCATCACATCGCGAAACGATATCAGCCTGAACCCCGCGCCAGTTACCAGGCTGATGCACCTGCTTTTCTGTTGGAACGGAAAACAGAATACGAACAAGCCGTCGTCCGTAATGTGCCTCCGCGCGGCTCGCGCGTAGTCGCCTACGTCGCCCCGGAGTTCAAAACGCGCGTGCGCCTTTTGTGAATCCTCCGGCACCGATCCGCTGCCGATTGGAAAATAGGGAGGACTCCCGGTGATCAGGGGAAAACGTTCGCCCAATTCCAGCTCCCGTAGATCCCCGTGCATGGCGCGGACTCGCTGGTCTAACCCGTTCCCCGCAACGTTCTCGCACAGCAATCGGTAACTGACCTCCTGCGCCTCAACGCCCGTTAACTCCGCGCTTTCGCCGAGGCCCCAGAGGACGGCGAGCCCGACGGTTCCAACGCCCGTGCCAAGATCGAGCGTCCTCGTCACGGGGGGCGTTTTCTGCAATGCATACCATGCGGTGGTGGCATCATCGATTCCGTGGCGGTGCCCTTTCTTCCGTTGAAAAATCCGGTACGGACCAACCAGGCCTGATATGAAGAGTTCCTCGCCCATCTCCTGCTCAAGGGAGGAAATCCGGGACAGGAAACGCTGATGAATATCTGCTGCCATGTGCTCGATCTCGTGCGAAGGTACTTACCGTTTCAGGAACTTCAAAACTGCCTCCGTCCGCGAATGAACGTGCAGCTTGTTATACACGTGACGGATATGGAATCGAATTCCATCCAGGCTGATGCCCAGGTTGTCGCTGATTTCCTTGTAGCGATTCCCAAGCGCCAGTTGCTCCAGGACTTCCATTTCGCGCGGTGTCAGGTTCGCCACAACCGAGGGTTCCGGGTCGCTTTTGCGAAACCGCTGAACGATGCGGCGCGCGATCTGGGGTGTCATGGGCGAGCCGCCACTGCGCACTTCTTCAATGGCTTCAACGAGCCGCGATGGAACCGTGTCCTTCAACAGAAAACCGTCAGCGCCTGCCAGGATCGAATTGAAGAGCGAATCGTTGTCGTCGTGAACCGTCAACATCACAACCAGCACGGTTGGCAGAATGGTTTTAAGCTGCCGCACACATTCCACTCCATCCATGTTCGGCAGCTTCACGTCCATCAGCACGACGTCCGGTTTCTGTTCGACGATGTCCGCCAGCGCTGACTCCGCATCGGGATAATCGGCCACAACGCGCAGCGGAGGTGATCGCTGCAGCAGGCTTTTCATGCTCTTTCGGAGGTCGTTGTTGTCCTCCACCAGGGCGACTCGGGTACTCATTTGGTTAGCTCACGTCGATGTTCGCGTTAGACCGGCGGGATTTGTTTTGGATATTTCCAGCGTACGCGAATGGACGTGCCTGCGCCTGGCGTGCTGTGGATGGCAAGGATTGCGCCGATGGCTTGCATGCGATGGCGCATGTTGCCAAGGCCGCTGCGCTGGCCGGCGGCAACGGAATCAACGTTGAAACCGCGGCCGTCATCGTTCACCTGAAGTTCCAGGCCGGCATCGTAAAGGTTCAAACTCAAGCGCACCTCTGAGGCGTGGGCGTGCTTGAGGATGTTATGCAACGCCTCTTTCACTACCATGAAAAGATTGTGCCGCACCTCGGCGGTGAGTGGCAATGCCGGGACTTCGGGTGGCAGGTCCAAATGGCACAACACGGGGGAGCCTTGAAAAAAGTCATACGAATACTGGCTGATGTACTGCACGAGGCTGTCCAGCGTGTCGTTTCTGGGATTGGCAGCCCAGATGATTGTGCCGAGGCCGCGCACCGCCTTCCGTGCCGTGTTGCCGATCATCGTCGCGTGCGCCTCCACCTCTTTGGCCCGCGCCTGATCACTCTTGACCAGTTCGCTGAGCACGATGACGTGGGTGAGATATGATCCGATGTCGTCGTGGAAATCGCGCGCGATGCGGGCGCGTTCGAGTTCCACCAGGTGAGCCTGCTGCTGCCGTTCCAGCCGTCGTTGCGCCTGTGTCTTTTCGAGGCGTCTCGCCGTCAGCGCAATGCCCACCCCGCCGGTGAGGAGAAGCGACGCCATGAACCACCACGTTTCCCAGAAATGCGGTGGAACGACCAGTTCGATGCTTGCGATCTGCGGAGTCGATAAGCCGTCATCGTTGCTCGCCAGGACTTGAAACCGGTAACGCCCGTGAGGCAGGTAGGGATAGTCGACCACGCGTTTCGTTCCATAGTCGACCCATGCTGCGTCGAGTCCCTCCATTCGATACTTGAATCGCACTTTTTCCGGCGCGGAAAAGTTGACGGCTGTGTAACGGATTTCAAGGCGGGATCGGCCTGGCGTCGTGGTGAACGTTTCTGGTCCGTTCACGGCATGCACTTTTCCGCCGATCGTCACTTCTTCGATGAACACCGGCGGCGAAAGCGAAGGCGGAACGATCGCATCCGGCCGCACCACGGCGACGCCCTTGAGCGTTGGAAATAACAGCCGCCCGTCGCGCGTGACGCAGCCGGACGGTTGGAACGCGCATGTACAGGCGGCTGACAGCATGCCATCGGATTGGCCATACAGCGTGCATGAAATTGCCGGCCTCTCGCCGCGGACGAACGCTTCGAGCACTGATCGGTGAGCGGAGAACACCCCGTGCGGCGAGCTGAACCAAAAGCGGCCCATCGAATCTTCAAGGATGTGGCAAACCGTGTTGTCGGCGAGACCCTCGCGCGTTGTGATGTTCACGAACCTGCCGCCGCGCCAGCAACTGAGCCCGCCATCCGCCGTTCCGATCCAAAGCGTGTCATGACGATCGACAAAGAGAGACCACGCGAGGTTGCTGGGAAGGCCGTTCGTCATGGTGTAGGAGGTGAACTTGCCGTCCTGCAGGCAAAGGAGCCCGGCACCTTTCGTGCCCAGCCACAGTCGATCCAATTTATCCTCCGCGATCGCCACCACTTCATATTCGTCGGAAAACCACGGCATCGGCACGCGGGCAAGCTCGCCATTGGCATAACACGCCAGTCCGCCCCAATGTCCAAACCAGATTCGCCCGCGCCGATCTTCATGGATGGCGTTCACCCGATCCGAGATGCGACTTCGGTCGAACATGGAAACAAATCGGCCGCCCCGAAATTGAAAGACGCCGTGGGACGATGTGCCGATCCAGAGGTTGGATCGGCTGTCAGCGAAGATCGACCACACATCCGTCAACGGCAGATCGCCGGGTCCGAAGCGCGTCGCATCAGCGCCCTGAAACCGGTAAACACCGCCGAAACTGCTGCCCACCCAGATATCCCCGGCAGGATCTTCACAGACGGCATAGACAGGAGTTGTGAGCAAGGGTCCACCTAAAATGCTGAAGCGGCGCGGTTGCAAACGGACCAGTCCGCCATCGAACAAACCCAGCCACTCGTTGCCTTCACGATCGGCCAGATAACATGAAACAGTGGTGCCGGGCAGGCCATTGCGCGGGTCAAGTTTCGTGACTGTTCCTTCCGGCGACACGGTGACAAATCCCTCGGGATATTTTCCGAAACATA